>Ga0210049_1002767_pt1 | contig 16255 bp, 17 predicted proteins | sample CryGeyCG2014_300_2_FD_183964 | JGI IMG/M metagenome (GOLD analysis project Ga0210049, IMG submission 183964) | Groundwater microbial communities from aquifer - Crystal Geyser CG06_land_8/20/14_3.00 (SPAdes) (version 2) | ecosystem: Environmental > Aquatic > Deep subsurface > Groundwater | place... | reverse complement strand
GTTGGCCAGCGCTTGGAAAGCGCTAATCATCTGCAGGGGCGTCACCGCGATACCTTGGCCGAAAGCGGCCGTGGCCGCGTAGATTTCGCCCACCGGTTTTTTTAGAAAACTCTTAATGTTACCCTTACTTTCGCCGGCCAGCTCAATGCCGGTTTTCTCTCCAAAACCGAAATTCTTTAGGTAGTCGGCAAAAATATCCGGGCCGATCTGTCTCATGGCGAAAATCGCGCCCGTATTCAAGGATTTATTTAAAACATCTCTCATGTTTTGCGTCCCGTTGGCTTTGCGGTCCGAATTTTCAATGGTGTATTTATCTAATTTCACCTGGCCAGTATCCTCATAGGTGGTTTGCGGCGTGACCTTGCCCTGGTCAAGCGCCATGGCCATGGTGATGGCTTTAAAAATTGAACCCGGCTCGTATTGGGAAAAAATCGCCGGATTGATGTAAACTTTTATGTCGCGAACTGCTTGGTAATTATTGCCGTCATAATCAGGACTCCCGCACATGGCCAAAATCGCGCCGGTGGCCGGCTCCAGGATGATAACCGAACCGCCGTCCGCCCCGTGTTTTAAAACCGCCTGATTTAATTTCTGGCAGGCCAGATACTGGATCGAGCGGTTAATGGTTAAAATTAAATCATCGCCGTCTTCGGCTTTTTGATATTCGCGGTCATTAATGATAATGGCGTCGCCCTTGGCGTCGCGTTCAACCTTGATTGAACCGGGCCGGCCGGCCAGCTCCTGATTAAAAAACTCTTCCAGGCCATAACGGCCGACCTGGTTAGCGCCCTGGTCGTCGTAGCCATAAAAACCGATCAGGTTGGCGCCGATATTGGCCTCCGGATAAAAACGATAAGCGCTCAAGCTAAAACCCAGGCCGCTAACGGCCAATTCGGTCCTCGCGCCGTGATTAATGATAAATAAGCCATTGTCCTCTATTTCCAAATCATCAATTTTAATCTCCTCGCCCGGCCGGGCCACGGCCAAATAAAGCTTTTTTAAATCCGCCTCTTCAACTTTTTGCCTTAACGGCTCGTAGACGTCGCCAGGCTTTTTTAATTTTTTTAAATAGGCCTCGGCAATGGTTTTCCGCCTTAACTCTATTTCCGTTTGGCGCCGGGCGGCCCTGATTTCCCGCCACTTAGCGTCGGCTTTTAATTTTTTAAAATTAGCTTTAATTTCCTCGGTTTTTCGCTTAAGCTCTCCCTCGGCCAACGCGCCCAGCGCTTTAATTTGCAGATTGACGTTATTGGCATCTTCTTTGGCCAAAAGCTCGTCCACTTTCTGCTCGGTCTTAGCCTGGTCAAAAATCTGATAAAGCTCTTGGCTGATTATTTCCGGCTCCCCGACATCTTTCGGCACGGCGTAAAGCAAAGCGAAATTCTTGTTAGTGGCCAAGGGATAGAGCTGGCCGGAATTGCCGGCCGTGTCATTTTGGATAAAAATCCGGCCGCGCTGGGGCTGGAGTTTACTATAGACTTGATGCTGGCTGACGGCCAAATCATAATAATATTGATGATTGATGACCTGCAAATAAAATAATTTATAGATAACGGCGCCGGCCAATAAAAAAATAATCGCGATTATCAAATTAATGCGACTATTGTTAATCTGGTCATTATGGTTTCGTCCCCGTTTCCAAAACGACATAATAGATCATTATTTTACCGCCACGGCTTCGGCGGCGGCAATATAAGCGACGTTGCCCGCGGCCACCATTTTTAAACTCTCCACCTTCTCTTTGACGGCGCCGTAAGAACTCAAAGCCATGGCCCTAAGCTCTAATTTATTATTTCCATCGGCTAATTTATCGCGTTGCGATTTTAATTCGTTTAAAGCAAAGCCCTTAATCGCCAAATCATTGGCGCCGGCCAGATAAAATATCCCCAGGGCGATAATGGCGAGGCCTAAAGCTTTATTTAAAATTTTCCAGCTGAACCATTTATTTTTGCTATTTGTTTTTCCCATATTTTGTATTTGCCCCCTTTAGCAAAGGGGCTTCGTCGTGAGCGCTCAGCCGAACGGGTTAGGGGGATTTTATACCTTTTCCGCCACTCGCAGTTTAGCGCTTCTGGCCCGGGGATTGGCTAAGACCTCCTCCTCGGCAGGCCTTAAAACTCCGCTGGTGATTATTTTGAGCCGCGCCTTATGCCCGCAGCGGCAAATCGGCAGAGCCGGCGGACACAGGCAATCTTTGGCTTCTTCTCTAAAATATCGCTTAACGATTCTATCTTCTAAGCTATGGTAGGATACCACCGCGATTCTTCCGCCCGGTTTTAAGGCGCTCACCGCCGGCGGCAGGGCTTGACGCAGATTGACCAGCTCGTCGTTCACGGCGAGGCGCAGGGCCTGAAAAACTTTGGTGGCCGGATGAATTTTGGCTGGCTGAAATCTGGCCGGAATAGCGCCGGCGATTATTTTTACCAGTTGCCCGGTGGCGGTTATTTTTTCAATTTGCCTTTGCCGCGCGATGGCGCGAGCGATTTTACTAGAGAACTTTTCTTCGCCGTAATCTTTAAAAATTTTAGCCAAATCTGGTTCGCTCCAATTATTAATTATCTCTTCGGCCGTAAGCTTTATTTTGCCGCCGAAGCCCATGCCTAACGGCGCGTCCAGGTTAAAAGAAAATCCTCTAAGCCGGTCTTGCAATTGAGCTGATGATAAGCCAAGGTCAAATACGACGCCGTCAAACAAGGCAGACGGCGGGAAATTTTCTTCAATGATTTTTTGTAAATTTTTAAAATTTTCATGGGCTAAAATTATGTTTTTATTTTTGATTTCGTTTTTAAATTTCACGCCGGCATTGGCCAGGGCCAGCTCGTCTAGGTCAATCGCCAGCGCAACTCCATCCGGCGAAATTCTTTTCGCGATCGCCGCCGTGTAACCACCCCCGCCCAAAGTCGAGTCAATGAACTTTTGTCCGGGCTTAGGGTCAAGTAGTTCAATAACCTCCTTGAGCATGACTGGCGTATGTCGATATTCCATATTGGTTCGGTCACAGCACCAGCGCCCGTTGCCTTTGCTCGAGCACTTCCCTCAAAATCCGGCTGTCAACCAGCGGCGCCTTAACCACTCTCACCTTAATGTTAAAAAAATTTTTTTTGCCTTTCGGGCAAAGATTTAATTTAATCATAGTTTTTTAATTTTTGTATTTATTTTAAATTTTTACTTCTAACCTCTCTAGACGCCCAACTCGCCCAAGGCTTCGGCGATATCGGCGCTCTTTTTTTCCGTGCCTGATTTATACCTGTTCCAGGCGGCCTGGTCCCAAATTTCCAAGCGGTCATAAAGACCGGCGATAATTATTTTCTTTTTTAGCCAAGCGAACTTCCTTAAATATTCCGGCAGCATGATTCTGCCCTGGTTATCAAAGTCAACGTCCATGGCGCCGGCCAGCATCAGGCGCGCGAAAGCGCGGGTGTTGGCGCGACTGATTGGCAGCTTAGCTAATTTGCCGGCCAAGTCTTGCCAGGATTTTTTGCTATACAAAAAAAGGCAGTTATCCAATCCCCTGGTAATTACCGCGCCCCCTTTAAGCGCGGCCCGGAATTTCGCCGGCACCGCTACCCTGCCCTTGGTATCTAGATTGTGGTTATATTCGCCGATGAACATTTTAAAAATATTTAAATACAGCGTTGTGGCACTGCTCTAAGTTTAATGATTTTTTTGTTTTTGTTTTTGTTTTTGTTTTCCCGGGCTTAAGGCCCAAGAGAAGTCTGAAGAGTGAATCACTCATCAGACCCCTTCTTTGCCTTAATTATTAAAAATTGTTCCGTTTGGATTAGGGCACGGAACTAAAGCCCTTCCCCATGCTACGGCCTAAGGCCGAGCAAATTCGCCAGCGCGATTATCTTGGCCGGCTGATTTCGCCCAAAGGGCGAAATTTTTTGTTTTTATTTTTAATAAACTAGCGGATAATAAATTTAGCTCTTCACCACTTTTCACCACTTTTCACCAATATACTATAATTATACTCCACCAAACGCCATTTGTCAATGATCAGCCGCCACTAAAATTATAGCTAAACTTAAATTAAAAACCATAAAAAAACACTCGCCTGCCCCCGGGCGGGTATTTTAAATAATTTTTCTGATAATCTCTTAAGAAAGTTATCAACAAAGTATCCACACTTTCCATACTGTCATGCCGGCCATAGCCTGCCCCGTACCACGATACGGGGAGCCGGCATCCAGTTCATTAATTACTTCTTCTTTCTCACCGTTATTTCCGGCTCCCGATCGTAAAACGGCTCCACCACCGAGAACTTTTTGTTTTTCGCTTTAGATTTCTTATTTCCCTCGACATCAATCCCCAAGGCATAAGCCAAAGCGTTGGCCGTTACCACGCCGACGCGCAACGAAGTAAATGAGCCTCCCCGATTGGCCACTTCTATTTTCTTGATTTGTTTTAAACTTCTTTTTTTATTTTTAAGCAAAGCTTCAACCGCGGGCAGTAATTTTTCCGCTTCTTGGCGCTCGGCTTTAATCTTTTTTCCGGCCACTTGCCTACCCCCTCGCTTTAAGGCTAGTATAATGCAACCGGCGTCATTGGTATTAATAGATAAAATCATATTTAGATTATACACGAAATTTTAAAAATAAAAAGAGGCCTTTCGCTCGCGAAAGCAAAAGGCCGGTATCGCAACTTGATTCTAATCTGTTTTTTTGATTGTTATCTCTCCGATTGCGTAAGTCCCGACAGCGGCACCAAAATTGATGTTGAAGCGGCCGGATAATAAGTCTGTTTCCTTGGCCTCCAGCTCAGCCTCTGCCGTGCCGCTACAGGCAACGGTCGCGGAAGCATATTGCCGATATAAGCCGCCGTTCTCTTTCAATTCAATCTTGACGCTATTCCGCGGCGACGATGTGCAAGGGAAACTTACTCGGTAGGTCTTGTCCTTTTTCAACCATCACCGGCGTCCAGCGCAGGCTCACATCCCAAGCGTTACTCGCGTTATTCACCGTAACCAAGCCAGTGCTTTTATCAAGGGTCGCTTGAGCCGTTCCTCCGAGAGAATAGGAAATTCCCTGGCTTACGGGAAAGGTTAAAGTAAAGGTGCCGACGGTGGTAGTGAAGGTTAAGGTCAAAGGTTCCATTTGATTGCCAGCCGAATCGGTCAGGCCGGAAATTGTCACTTTGTAGCCGTTATAATTCTTCAGCAAACCGGACGGCAATAAATTAACGCTTCTGCTATCCGCCTTGAAGACAAAGGGAACGCTTGCTCCGGCGACATTATCCCACAGGGTAATTGTGGTTGCGCTGGTAATGATAACGTCTTCGGAAAAAATAACCTTCACTGAAACATCAACGGCAACGCCCGCGCTTCCGTCATCCGGATTAACCGACTCAACTTTAGGTAAAGTTTTATCCTCTTCGGAACCGGCGGTGAACGACCAGGAAAATGCCGGCAGTACTTCGTCGGTCAAAAGCTTTATGCCAACCGCCACAACTATGCATTCCTCTCCTGCGGTCAGATTGCCAACCGGTTTGAAATAGATCATATTGCCGACGGGCGCGGACAAGGAGCCAGCGACTGGCTTACCGGCTTGAGACACACTAAAATTTCATCCGCCCAAGCGACCGACTTTAGACAGCGCCCAATGGTCTTTTCTACATTATAAGTCGGCACTAAAACCGTAATTTTATTTTTCCGATTTTTCGCCATATTATCTTTGAATGACATTGTTGATGTTGCCTTTAAAAAACGGCTCAAATTCATCCTCCTCGCCGGCTGCTTCAACACTCTGCCCAGCTTCAGCCGGTTCTTCGGCCTGGCCATAAGCCATTTCCGGCTCGGCCGCCTCTATTTCCGGCCGCGACCAGTTGAATGCCTGCTTCGGTTCCGGCCTGACGTAAGCAATTTCTTCCTCTACGGTTTGCCGGCGCGCGCGCCTAAAGCCCAAAGACTTATCCGGAAAAAGATAGATAAAATACAGGCTCGCGGCCAGGCCAACGACCAAGCCTAAAAGCAGATTCAAGGCCACGTTGGGCTTAACCGGCAAATCCGACAAAGTAGAATCGTTAATAATTTTAATTTGCACGCTTTCGCCCAGGCCATGGTATAAGCCATGCTTAGTCATTAAGGTATAAGCGGTTGCCTGGTTGATTAAGTCAGCGATTTTTTTGTCTTGATGGTAAGTCTTTAAGATAATCATGCCCGTATCCGCCACCGCTCGCGTATAGATCGTCTTCTGCCACTCTCTTTTCCTCTTATTGGTATCCACGGAAAAAATATTTTTATCAATATTGTAACCGGCGGTCATGACTTTTTCATAAAATGAATCGGAGTAAACAACCTGGGCCAAGAGATTACTTAAAAACTGGTTGGCGCGGGAAACGTTATAGGCGTCCGTATTCGGCCCATAATTTTGCACCACTAACAAGGTGCTGGTGGCGCTGTATTTTAACGGCTGCAAGAAAGTTAAAAGCGATGCCGCGATTAAAATTACGGCGGTGATAATGAATACCGTCAGTTTCCTTCGGCTGACTAAATTTAGAAAATCCTTGTGTTCCATATAACAATTTCAGCTAAAACTAAAGAAATTAAACTTAATTAAAATTAATTAAAAACTTTATCATTATTTTCTCTTTTTGTCAAACGTAAAAAATAAAGGCCGGAAAGCCCTTATTTTTATCAAAACCTTAATTTTTCACTTTTACTATCTCGCCGATTTTTACGTTTTTCAGCTTTCTCCCGTCAACCTCCACGTCAAAATAATATTCGGTTTTGCCGACTATCTTATTGGGCTTGATTTGCTCCACCGCGATTTCCAGAATTTTTCCCCTAAACTTATTTTTATAATCAGCCATTAATTTAATCCCCAGCTTTCTTAAAACCCGCGCGCGCTTCAGCCTTTGGTTTTCTCCTACCCGGCCAGGCAGTTTCGCGGCCGGTAGTTTGGCGTGCGGCGAAAACGGAAAAATATGTAAGCGGCTAAATTTTATTTGCTTAATAAAATTTTCAGTTTCTTTAAATTCTTTTTCCCCTTCTCCGGGAAAACCGGTTATTACGTCCGTAGTAATGGCTATGTCAGGAATAATTTCTCTTATATTCTTGATTCTTGATTCATAATTCTTTATTGAATACGGCCGGTTCATTAATTTTAAAATTTTATCGCTGCCGGATTGCAAAGGTATATGCAGATGCCGGCAAATCTTATTTGGCTTCACCAATAAATTAACCAATTTGTCAGTCACTTCAGTTATCTCAATTGAACTTAGCCTGATTCTGCCCAGATTTTTTATTTTAATTAATTTTTTTAATAAAATAACCAAGCTAGTTTTGTCATTCCCGCGGCCTTCAGCACTCGCGCAGGCGGGTGGGGAATCCAGATTTTTTTTCGTCGCCAATCTTTCTGGATGCCGGATCGAGTCCGGCATGACAGAATGGCCATACAACCCCAAATGAATCCCGGACAACACAATTTCCCCGAAGCCCGCGGCCACGGCTTGTTTTACTTCTTCAATCACTTCAGCCTCCGGCCGGCTTTTCAATTTACCCCGCACGTACGGAATAATGCAATAACTGCAATACTGCTCGCAGCCGTCCTGGATTTTTATGAAATAACGGCTCCTCTCCGTCATCGCCAGCCCAGCTTGAACAGGCTCTTCTATAATTTTTTTAATCTTTTCTCCCTTAAGTCTAGCCCAGCAGCCAATTACCCTAATTTCTGCTTTAGGATTTTCTTTCTTGGCTAATTTAACTATGCGCACGCTTTTATTTATGGCTGTTTGCGTAACAGCGCAGCTATTGATTATGGTAATATCGGCGTCGCGCCTGGCCACGGTTAAGCCGGCTCGCTCCAATGCCGCGGCCAGCTTGCCTGAATCATATTGATTGACCTTACAGCCTAAAGTGTAAATTTTATATGTCTTTATCTTCATACTAAAAAACCCCATTCAGGGGAATTTGAGCCGAGGAGAGGGATTGAACCTCCAACCTACGGTTTACAAAACCGTTGCTCTACCATTGAGCTACCTCGGCAATTTTGACTTTTGACCTGCCTGCCGGCAGGCAGGGTTTTGACTTTTGAGTCGGAGCGAAGCGACATGTGCGCCGTACTGGATTTGAACCAGTGACCTTCTCCTTAAAAGGGAGCTGCTCTACCAACTGAGCTAACGGCGCGTAATTAAAAAACCCGTAGTGGCGGATTGGTTAATTATTATTAAAATAACATATTACTTTATAAAAAGCAAGTGGAAAATCAGTGGACAAAATGCCAAATTTTCACCCTTGATAAATCAATCGCCCCAGTGTAGGATAAAACTATGGCCGACAACCAATCTTCCATGGCCAAACTACCGCCGCAGAATTTAGAAACCGAAGCTTCGCTTTTGGGCTGCCTTTTAATTGATAAAGACGCTATTTTTAAAATCGCCGACATTCTCCTGCCCGAAGATTTTTATAAAGACAGCCATGGCATGATTTATTCGGCCATGCGAGAACTATACATTCATCATGAACCGATTGATATTTTAACTTTAACCACCAAACTGGAAGAAAAAAACCAGTTGGAAGCCTTGGGTGGCCGCGGCTACATCGCCGAACTGGGCAATACCGTGGCCACTTCGGCCCATGTCGTCAACTATGCCAACACGGTCCAGCGCAAAGCTACTTTGAGGCGGCTACTCGCCGCTTCGGCGGAAATCGCCGAACTGGGCTATCAAGAAGATGAAGAAATCGAAAAAATCCTGGACCAAGCCGAACAAAAATTATTCGGCGTGTCGCAAAAATATTTAAAAAACGTTTTTCTGCCCATTGATAACTTATTAACCGAGGCCTTTGACCGGATTGACGAACTGCATAAGCAAAGCGGCAAACTGCGCGGCCTGCCCACCGGCTTCGGCGACCTGGACAATCTCCTGGCCGGATTGCAAAAATCCGATTTGGTGATTTTGGCGGCGCGCCCCAGCGTGGGTAAAACTTCCCTGGCCATGGATATCGCCCGCCAATCCGCCATTAAAACCAAAACTCCCATCGGCATTTTTTCCTTGGAAATGAGCAAAGAGCAATTGGTTGACCGTCTGCTCTGCGCCCAGGCCGGCGTCTCGCTCTGGCGCATGCGCACCGGCAAATTGTCCGATAAAGAAGAAGATAACGATTTCTCGCGCATCGGCGACGCCATGGGGCAACTATCCGAAGCCCCGATTTTCATTGACGATTCGGCCAGCTCTTCCATCATGGAAATCCGCACTAAGGCGCGCCGCCTGCAGATGGAAAAAGGCCTGGGGCTTTTAATCGTGGATTATTTGCAATTAATGGAAGGCCGGGGCAGATATAGCGACAACCGCGTGCAGGAAGTGGCGGAAATCACCCGCGGCCTTAAAGCCATCGCCCGCGAGCTTAATATCCCCGTGCTGGCTATTTCCCAGCTGTCGCGCGCCGTGGAAATGACCCACCCGGCCATACCCCGACTAGCGCATCTAAGAGAATCCGGCTCGATTGAGCAGGACGCGGACGTGGTCATGTTCATTTACCGCAAAGCCGTTGACCGCAGCTATAATTACGACGAACTGCCGGAATCGGAAAAGCATCTGGCCGAAGTGCATATCGCCAAACATCGCAACGGACCGACCGGAAAAGTAGAGCTATTTTTTGACGAAAACACGGTCAGCTTTAAAAATATAGCCAAAACCGACCAGGCGGCTCCGGCTGAATACTAATATTTATTTTTACATTTTTCATGCGTTACCCCGCTTCCATCCGAAACTTAATCGACCATTTCGCCAAACTGCCTAGCGTGGGCCCAAAAACCGCCGAGCGCTATGTTTTTTATCTGTTAAAAGCCCATCCCGAGTGGCTGCAAGGTTTTGCCCAGGCTATTGCCGAACTTAAAGAAAAAACCACGGTTTGCCGAACTTGCCTGTCCCTGGCCGAGTCCGACCCCTGTCCCATCTGCTCGGATAAAAAAAGAAACCAGGCGCTCATCTGCCTGGTGGCGGAGACGCGCGATTTATCGGCCATTGAAGAGACTAAACAATATAACGGCTTGTATTTTGTTTTAGGCGGCGTGATCAACACCATCGAAGGCGTTAAGCCGGAACAACTGAATATTAAACAGCTGGCGGCCAGATTAAAACATGCTTCGGAAAACTCCCCTCGGCCTGAGCTCGAGACGAAGGCAACACGAGTAAAAGAAATCATTTTAGCCTTTAACCCGGACCTGGAAGGCGAAACCACCGCCCTGTACCTGGCGAAATTATTTAAACCGTCTAAAATTAAAATCACCCGCCTAGCTAAAGGCCTGCCCATGGGCGCCGACCTGGAATACGCGGATGAAATAACTTTGGCCAACGCTTTAAAATATAGAAATGAGATATAGAAAAAATAATGCCAAAATTCAAAAAAATCCCGCTTACCGCGGGATTTTTATTATGCAATTTTCGTGATTTCCACTTTGGTGAACGGCTGGCGATGGCCAATGTTCCTTTTGTACCTGGTTTTGTTTTTGAATTTTATGACGCTGATTTTTTTATTCCGGCCCTGCTCTAAAATTTTTCCTTCCACCAAATCGCCCAAAACCGGCTGGCCTAATTCCAATTTATCATCTTCCGCAATCATTAAAGTCGGAAACTTTAAAACTTCGCCGGCCTCTCCGGCGATTTTTTCAATTTTTAAATTTTGCCCCTGGCTTACTTTATATTGCTTGCCGCCGGTCTTGATTACCGCTATTTTCATATTTTGTCATTCCCGCGTCCGCCAGCCGGCGGAGCGGGAATCCAGAAATTATTTGTAATAAAAAATAAAAACTCACTAAAGTGAGACTTAATAAAATTATTCTAAACCGCTTTTCTTTTTTTGTCAAGATAAGCGAAAAATGTCACCACCAACACCATGATGGCGAATAAAATTGCCAGAGCCAAAACCTTGCCGATGCTTTGTAAAATTAAGGCGCAAGAACCGAAAATCAGGGAAACGGCGTAAAACAAAAGCACTGATTTTCTCACGCTTAAACCCAAATCCAAAAGCCGGAAATGCAAATGCCGGCGGTCCGCGAATTTAAACGGATTTTTCCCGGCTGCCAGACGCCTGATAATGGTCCAGGCCACGTCCAGAATCGGTATGCCCATAACTAAAAGCGCGATGGCGATTTTCCCGCCCGAAATTATGGCCAAAACGCCCAGGGCGTAGCCCAGAAAAAGCGACCCGCCTTCGCCTAAAAATATTTTAGCCGGATGCCAGTTAAAAAATAAAAACCCTGCGCAAGCAGCGGCTAAAATCAGCGCGGCCAGGCCGATGTCCGGCTGATGATATTTTTGGCTCTGGGTAAACAAAAAAATCACCATCGCGCCGATGGCGGTCAGGCCGGCAACCAAGCCGTCCAAGCCGTCCAGGATTTTAGTAGTGTACATCATGCCTAAGAGCCAGGCGGAAATTAGCAAAGCGGACAGCGCGCCCAAATAAATAAAACCGCCCAAGGGGTTGGTGATTTTTTCAATCGCCGCGCCGCCGCCGATAACCGAGGCGATGGCTAAAATCGGCCAGATAAATTGCTTAAGCGGTTTTAAATTATATTTATCATCCAAAAATCCCCCGATCATCAAAAAAACGCCGCCCGCGAAAAACCCCAGCCAGTGACGCGGCTCCAAATTGCTAAGGAGCAATTTATCGCGGACGAAATATAAAATAATAAAAAAGGCCGCGAACACCGCCAAACCGCCAAGCAGCGGCACTTCACGCGCGTGAATTTTTCTGTCTTCATCGGGCTTATCCGTAATGCCGAGCTTAGCCGCCAGCTTCATTACTAAAAAGGTCAGCGCGGCTGACGAAAGCAATGTGATTATGAAAATTTCTATATAAAATAGCATATATTTAGTTTTCCGCAATTTGAATTTGCATTTTATTGAAAATTAAGCTAAAATAAATTTTTATGGATAATTAATTATTTATCCTAAAATCGCACAAAAAGGAGGTGAAATTTAAAAAGGTTTGGTTAAATAAAACAAAATTTATTTTTTAAGGGGGTAAAATGAACCGTTCTATCTCTACTGCACAAGCGTCGGAACTTGGATTAAATAGTCAACCGGTAAAAGCTTTTTTAGGCTTAAAACGCCATCAATGGTCCCGGAGAACAACATACAAGACAATTGCTCGTGATTGCCTTGAAGGTTTAGGGGCTAATATAATAAAAGTTGAGTGCTATCTGAAAAATGGCGGAAAAAGCTACACACCGAGAGTTGACCCCAACGTAATTAATTTATTTATACAGTTAAAAAACCAAAATGCAATTGACATCGTTGCTTAGCTAAACCAAAATTTTTGTCTCAAGGACGGCATGTTATAAATTATGACCCCAATGCGCAAGTGGTCAATAATTAAGAACTCCGTCCTTTTTCTTTTCCGGCATTTTCCCATTATTCATGATTTATTATTCATAATTCTTCGCCTATTCTTCGCATCCGTGAGATTGCTTCGTCATTCCGCTTCGCTCCATTCCTCGCAATGACTGTAAATTTCTCCCAATTCGCAAATCGAAATTCGTAATTTGTAATTACTTATAACTCTCTCCCCTTTTTAACGTTCACTTTGGCTTCGGCGTCAATCACCACAGTATCGCGCCTCTTTATTTTATCCGCCAAAACCAAATTAGCGATCTCATTCTCAATTTTTTCCTGAATCAGCCGGCGCAAAGGCCGGGCGCCGAATTTCGGGTCAAAACCCAAGGCCGCCAGTTTGCCAATGGCCGGCGCACTAGCCTCCAAGCCGATGCCTTTGGCTTCCAACAGGCGCCTGACTTTATTTAACATGAGGATAGTGATTTTTTCAACCTCCTCCATACCTAACGGCTTAAATACCACCACGCCGTCAAAACGATTAATCAGCTCGGGTTTTAAATATTTATTTAATTGGTCGTTAATTAGGGACTGTTTAATCTGCTCCGGCGCCGTGCCGGCTTTAATCTGATCCTGGATGTAAACCGCGCCGATATTGGAAGTGGCGATGATGATGGAATTGGTAAAATCAATGGTCCTGCCCTGCCCGTCGGTCAGGCGGCCGTCGTCCATTACCTGCAGAAACAGATTTAAAATATCGGCGTGCGCTTTTTCAAACTCGTCAAGCAAAATCAAGCTAAACGGGGCTTGGCGCACGGCTTCGGTTAAATAGCCCAAAATGCCCGTGGGCGCGCCAATCATTTTTTCCACGGCTTCCTGCCGCTGGTATTCGCTCATGTCCAATCTCACCATATAATCTTCGTCGCCGAAATAAGTTTCGGCCACCGCTTTGGCCAGTTCGGTTTTGCCCACGCCGGTCGGGCCCAAAAACAGAAAGCTGGCGATCGGCCGTTTAGCCTCCCTGACTTCGGCCCGGGCCCGCCGGAGGCTGGCCGCCACCATGGCCACGGCCCCGGCTTGGTCCACCATCCGCTCGTGAATTTTTTCTTCCAAATTTAAGAGAACTTGGCTTTCTTTTTCCGTGATTTTGGTCAAAGGAATTCTGGTTTTCCGGCTAACGATGGCGGCCACGTCATCGGCGTCCACTACGCTGTTTTCTCCTTTGTCATGAGAAACCTTGACCGCGATGGCTTCCAAAATATCGATGGCTTTGGCCGGCAGATTCCTGTCATGGACATACTTAACGGTTAATTCCACGGCTTTGGCAATGGCCGAATAAGTGAAATAAACCTTAAACTTGGCTTCATAATAACCGATTTTACTTTCAATCATCTGAATCGCCTGGTTATTGTCCGGTTCGGCGATGTCAACCTTAACTAATAAATTGCCCAGGGGCTTATTTTCCAAATATCTGGCGTAATTGTCGTCAGTGATGCTGGATAAGCAGATTAAATTATTACGCTCCAAGGCATTGGCTAAAACTTCCGACAGCTCCAGGCTTTCCTGGTCGCCCGCGGTTATGCCCATTAAATTTTCAATGTTATTAAAATACAAAATAATGTTGCCGGCGCGGGCGACCTCGTCAATTATTACCAAGAGCCTCTGTTCAGCCGCTTCGGCCGAGGCGCCGCTTAAAAGCCGCGCCACGTCCACTTCCACCAGCCGTTTGTCTTTCAGTTTCTTGGGCACGTCTTCCTCCACCATCCGGCGCGCGATCTGTCCGATGATGGTATTCTTACCCACGCCCACCGGACCGCATAAGAGGACGCCGCTTTTGCCGCTCTCCAAATTTTCAAAAATTTCTTTAACTTCGTTAACGCGCCCGACGCATAATTCCAGCCGCCCCCATTTGGCCGCTAAGGTCAAGTCGTAGGCGAAATGATTTAAAACCGGTGTGGCCACGGCCGTATAAGCCCGGTCCATGGCGCTAGCTGGCTTAAAACGCGAAGCCTTACGGTAAAGCCGGTAATTTTCCAATAACTGCTCGTTAATCACAAACCATTGGATCACGTTATTGATTTTATCATGGTCAATTTCCAAATCGTAAAGAATCTCCTTCAGATTCCGGTCGCGCGCCAAGACGGGCAAAATGAAATAAATCGGCTCAACTTTCTTCTGGCCCAAATCAGCGGCCAAAGCGTAGCTTTCCAAAAAAATTTCCTTAAGTTCAAGCGATAATTCGGTTGGCGAAGCGCCAGCGGGCAGGGCCAACAGCTGATTTTTTAATTTATTGATCAGTTTGGCCGGGTCAACGTTTAAGCGGGAAAAAATCGCCGCCGCCCTAACATCCCTTAGTAGACTGAAAAACAAATGGACCGGCCTGACCTGACCATGCTTGGCCCGGTCCGCCAGAAGGAAAGCCTGTTCTAAAGCTTGAAGGGCGGCCGGGCTGAAACCGCTGGAAATTTCAATTTTATGCTTGCCCCTGACTTTTTTCAGTTCGGCCCAATTGTCGGGCGAATTAGTCAACTCCGCCTGGCCGTATTTGATTTTTTTTATTTTTCGCTTAGCCGCTTCCTCTTCGCTTAAGCGGTAAACGATAAACATATCGGCGATAAGGCTTAGCCAGAAAGCCAAAATGAGCGGACTTTTCATCCGCCAAAAAGTAAAAGCTCCGGCGGCCGCCGGGCTATCGCCGGCCCGCCAAACCCAATAAGCCAAGGCCGCTAGGCCTAAAAAACCGATAATAAAAGCGGCTAAATTTAAAATCAGATGCAGGCTTTTTTTCAGATGCCTTAATTTAATGATGGGCGCGCTTAAAGGCAGGTTCCAATAATAAAACCGGCCCTGGCCGTAAGCCATCAAGCCGATGCCGGCGCAATTCTTACAGCTGCCCTTGCCCGACCGGCCGGTCGCGTCGCAAGCCGGACAGGTGATAAATTGAATATTCGTTGATTCGTTAGGGTTCATATAAACTGAAAGATTATTTCATAAACCACTAAGGGCGGCAGCAGCAGCCAAGCGGCCACGGCCAACACGGCTAAAGCCGACCAAAACAATAAAAACACGCTTCTGAAAATAATCTGCACCAGGCGGACAAAAAAACTAATCAGGGTGCCGGCTAAATCGTCTTGGGCGTACATCGGGCGCAGTATATTTTTTAGCCAGACGTAAAGCGCCAAAGATTTTTGCTTATTCACCAAAAAATCCTTTACGCCCAAAAGCAGATTAATCAAGCCGCGCGAGTACCACCAGAGAGGAAAATACAAAACATCCCGAACCAATTCGGCTAAAATTTTAACGCTGTAAAATATAAAGCTGTTAGTAGCCATATAATGTAAAATGTAAAAATCAAAGTTAAAAATGACAATGCAAAATTTAAAATTATTAAATTTCAGAACATTTTGCATTTTTAACTGTAATTTTACATTTTGAGATTTTAACTTTACATTTTTATTATACCACATTCCCCTATCGCCCGCCAAGCGCTTGACAGCCTAAAAGCGTTCGTGTAATATATAAATATAAATAAACAGCACCCGCGCAGGGCTGTTTTTTAAACCGCGAATCGACAAATTCAATTACGAATAAAACGAATAATAATTATTTTAAATTGAATATTTATTAGTGATATTCGTTGTAGTATTAGTTGATTCGTTAGAATATGAATAAAATCACCGAATACCTCAAAGCTTCAATTGAGGAAATGAAAAAGGTCGCTTGGCCGACCAAAAAAGAAACTTATAATTACACCATTTTAGTAATTTCCGTCAGCCTGGGCGTGGCTTTATTTTTGGGTCTGTTAGATATAATTTTTAATTATGGCTTGCAATTTTTAATCGTTAGCCGATAATTTATGGCCAAGCAAACCCTAAATCAGGGCCGGCGCTGGTACGTCCTGCACACCTACTCCGGCTACGAAGAAAACGTCTCGCAGAATTTAAAACAAAGAATTGAATCCATGGACATGGAAGACAAGATT
>Ga0210049_1002762_pt1 | contig 16268 bp, 13 predicted proteins | sample CryGeyCG2014_300_2_FD_183964 | JGI IMG/M metagenome (GOLD analysis project Ga0210049, IMG submission 183964) | Groundwater microbial communities from aquifer - Crystal Geyser CG06_land_8/20/14_3.00 (SPAdes) (version 2) | ecosystem: Environmental > Aquatic > Deep subsurface > Groundwater | place... | reverse complement strand
AATTCTACCTGAAAATTCATCGCTCTTTTGCTCTAATTCTGTTCCGATAGCAAAATCAATATTAAGACGACTGGCGATAATTTTAACTAATTCTTGAAAACTCCCTGAAATTAAAATTGTCAGGAACCCTTCTTCCCGATGTTTTTTTAATCTCTCTAAAACATTCTTTTTTGAAGAAGGTAATAGATATCGATCAGACAGCCACTCAAAGATTACTTTTGCTCTATCTACTTTTATTCCTTTCATCGTTAGGGCCAGATCCTGGCCCCAGCTTTTATAGTATTTCTCAGTCGGGATTAACTTCATTTTCCAAAGGGGCGCCAGGGTTATGTGACTGAATAGATACCAAAAAACTGAAAAGAGGTTTTCTTTTGTTTTTAAATGGTGTTTGATAATTCCTAACCAGAGGTGAGAAGCAACCAAAGTTCCATCTAAATCAAAAATAGCAATTTTTCTTTCATTATTACTCATAATGATTTTCTAAATTTAAATTTTGGCTCTACACCTTCCTTGATCCTTTGCAAGTTTTCTCGGTGAGCCCACCAAATAAGAACGGCTAAAGCAATGACGAGAAAATAATAAGGCATGGGATAAGAGAAATAAGCAAGAAAAAGTGGAAGTAAGCTCAACATTAAAAGACTGGCAACGCTCATTATCTGAAAAATGACTATCACTATTACCCAGATTAAAATCAAAATCAGAAAATGTTTCCAGCCCAAAAGAACTAAGAGAACGCCAATTGTGCTGCTCACTCCCTTTCCTCCTTTGAAACCAAGCCAGACAGGAAAAATATGGCCTAATACCGGGGTAATTGCTACTAAGGCAATCTGCCAATCAAAAAGTAAAAATCTGGTGGCTAAATAAACCGGAATAACAGCTTTCAAAAGATCTAAAATGGTAGCCAGCAGCCCAAATTTCAAACCCATAGCTCGGATAACATTAGTGCCCCCAACATTACCTGAGCCCACTTTTCTAATATCAATCCCTTTGGCCTTGGGAATCAAATAGCTAAAGGGAACAGAGCCGAACAAATATCCAAAAATAATTAAAAATAAAAGTTTAATCATAATTTATTCGCCTACAGCGTTTTCGAAATGAGAAATCTCAACTTTTTTATTTGGCTTAATTATAATTGCAATGACATCAATCTGCCATTTAGTATCTAAAGGAATTTTCTTTTTCATTAACCAACTTTCAGAAGTTTTTACTAATTTTCTTTGTTTCCCAAAATCAACTTTTTCCTCCGGATTTATCAACGCGACCCGGCCGCGTAGTGTCTTAACCTCAATGAAACTAATTATACCAGATTTTTGAGCAATGATGTCAATCTCTCCCTTTTGAGGATTGCCAGGAATTCTGAAAGAATAATTCCTGTCTAAAATTTGGTATCCTTTATCCCTTAAATAATCTTCAGCAATTCTCTCGCCCCAGTTACCAACTTGTTTCGAATTCATAATGGACCCAGGCAGAATCGAACTGCCATTTGCGCAATGCGAATGCGCCGTTTTACCGTTAAACTATAGGCCCAGTGGTATTACAAAGTCAGGTCGCGGCACGCGACGATTGTCTTCGGCAATCGCGCTAACACCGCTCCTTAGAAACCCACGGTTTCTAACGTTTTCGCCTTCGGCGAAAGCCTGTTTTCCTACACGGGAGAACCGGAGGGTTCTCCCGACCCCTCTCCGATGTGGGTTGTTAGTGGTAATACTTAATTATATCAAAAGGTTTTTTAGTTCTTTTAAAGAACTTATTTTCTTAAACGGGGCATTTTCAATTTTGTTCTTTCTGTCGATTAATATCACCTCCATCCCTAGCTTTTGAACTGGGATTAAATCCCTTTCTATTTCGTCGCCAACCATTAACACTTCTTCTGGTTTGACTTTCAATTTATTTAAAACTACTAAAAAGGCTTTCGGGTCTGGTTTTAAAAATTTGGTTTCTCTAGGGGTAAAAATTTTGGCAACCTTATCTAAACCTAGATTTTCAACTATAAATCTGGCATTGGCTGATAAAATTGCTTTTTGAACCGGTAGATCCAAAATTTCTTTTACGTCATCATAAAGTTCAAAGCTGATATTATTTTCTAAAAATCTTGCCAATTTTTCAATCGTTTCTTTTTCTGGTTTTTCAACATATTCTTCAAAAATCTTTTCGCTAAAATCTAACCAATCTTTGGCAAAACCTAACAAATCCGCAAATAAGGTAGCGAAAGCTTTTATTTCCTCGTCAGTCTCAATTTCTAAACCAAAATTTTTCAAAGTAGAAAAAAATTCTTTGAAATCAATCGGTTTTGAAAGATAAGCCAATGTTCCAGAAAAATCAAACATAATCAATTTCGGCTTCATATTTTTGTCGGGGGCAAGAGATTCGAACTCTTTTCCCAGGCACCCGAAGCCTGTATGTTACCATTACACCAGCCCCCGTAATTTACTAACATCTAATATCTATCATCTAATATCTATTAAGTTACCCAGTATTTTTTCTTTGTCATTTCGTCTCTCTTTGTTTCTAATTTTTCTCTTTCTCTGCTGGCTTTTTGGGTGAATTCCCGCAGCTTCTCTTCGGACAATTTTCCCAATTTTTTAACCTCCTTCTCTAAAAATTCTTTATTGTTTTTCTTTGGGTCTTCGAGGACATATCCAAGCAGGACATCCAGGATTTGTCCTACCCCAGGGCCCGGCTGAATCTCTAAAATTTTCATCACATCATTTCCATTTAATTTGAGCATTTTTACTGAAATCGGGTCTTGAGAAACTTTCTCAATAACATATTTTAAATGTCTCAGTTTATATGGCTCGGCTTTTGGAACTCCCGAACCAATTCGATCAGCCATCCTTACTTGTAATAGTTCTTCCATGTTTTCTGGCCCAACCTGGCGGAGCAATCTCCTGACTGAGGCATCGCCAACCTCTCCGGGATTATAATAAAAAAGGTGATATCTTACCAATTTGGCAATTTTCTCAATATCTTTTTTAGGAAATTTTAGGTGATTGAGAATTTGAATAGTCATTTTCGCCCCAACTATTTCGTGACCATAAAAAGTGGCGTCCGGACCTTCACCTTTTTTCACCCGGGGCTTTCCGATGTCGTGAAGCAAAGCAGCCAGTCTGACGTATTTATTAAAATGTTTTTGAGCAGCATATTTTAGAGAAAATAAGGCGTGTTCGTAGCATTCGTAAATGTGGTGCTTGTTTTGAGTTACTTTATAACCCTCTTCTAACTCTGGCAGAATATATTTTAAAAGACCCAATTCCCTCAAAAGCTCAATACCATCGGCTGCTCTCTCGGTCATAATAATTTTTAAAAATTCGTCTCTTATTCTTTCCAGGGAAATTGCCTGAAGCCAGGGAGAATTTTTTCGGATAGCTTCAGCCGTTTTTTCTTCAATCTTCCAATCCTCTCCTAGGGTTACGGCAAACCTCACTGCTCTCATCATTCTTAAAGCATCCTCATTAAACCTCTCTTCTGGATTACCAACTGCCCGAATAATTTTATTTTTTAAATCTTCTTGTCCACCAAAAGGATCAACGAGGGACTGTCCCTCCCCTGTCCCTCCCCTGTCCCTGATTTTAAGTGCTATGGCGTTGACAGTAAAATCTCTCCGGGCCAGGTCTTCCTCAATTGTTTTGGCAAACTTTATCTCGTCCGGGTGACGCTTGTCAGTGTATTTTGCTTCTTTTCGATAAGTAGTAATCTCAATTTCTTTTAATTTTGGATTTTTACTTCCAGTTTGAACAGTTACGGTTAAAAATTTATTTTCATAAAAACTCTTTGGAAATATCTTTTGAATCTCCTCTGGTTTGCCCGAAGTCGCGACATCCCAATCTTCTGGCTCCACCTCTCTTAAAAAATCTCTGACACAACCTCCAACAATATAGGCCTCAAAACCCTTCTTTCTTAATTCGTCGGTAATAAATTTAACTTCCCTAGGTATTTTCATATACTCAATTTTAACTTAAAATCTTGTTTTTTTCAATGGTTTTGTTAAAATTAGATTAATCGCCCCCGTAGCGTAATGGATAGCGTGCAGACCTTCGGAGTCTGCGGTGAGGGTTCAACTCCTTCCGGGGGCACATGAAAAAAATATTTTTATTAACCTTCGTAGCGTTTTTGTTTTTTGCTTTGGTTCCCAGCCCATCTCAGGCGGCTTTGGTTCCTTTGGTTCCCTGTGGTGGAACTGGTCAACCCACCTGTAATCTCTGCCATCTTTTTGTACTGTTTGATAGTATTATCGATTTTGTTTTATTCAAAATTGTTCTTCCTATTGCTGTTTTAATGTTAGTTATTGGCGGGGTGATGTTTTTTGCCGCTATGGGAAACCCGGAAAAGTTAACTACTGCCAAAAGTCTAATAACTTCAGTAGTAATCGGATTAGTGATAATTTTTGCCGCCTGGCTTCTGGTAACTGAATTTTTTAGTGTTATTGGTATCTCGGCAACTGGGCCCTTAAAGGAACTTCTTACCGATCCCGGAGCTTGGTCTAAAATAAATTGCCCAATTTAATTGCCCCCATAGCTCAATTGGTAGAGCAGAAAGCTCTTAACTTTAAGGTTCCAGGTTCGAGTCCTGGTGGGGGCACCATAAAAATTCAAAAGTCAAAAGTTAAAATTGAGTAAAGTTTTTTTTATTTTAAAAAGAGGTATAATAAAAATAGAATATGCTTACACCTGAGGAAAAAGAAAAAATTATTAAAAAATATAAGCTCCATGATTTAGATACCGGTTCGCCCGAGGTCCAGATCGCCCTCTTAACTGAAGAGATTAGGAGATTACTTTTGCATTTTAAAAAGCATCCTAAAGATTTTCATTCCAAAAGGGGATTATTGAAAATGGTAGCCAAAAGAAGGAAATTCTTGAGCTATTTAAAAGAAGAGGATACTAAAAGATATAATAGTGTTGTAAAAAAAATCGGCCTTAAGAAATAGATATTGGATATTGGATAATCGGCATCTATCATCTAATATCTATCATCTAAAATCTAATTATGGTAATCAAACACGGTGGTCAACGAGTTGCCTTATTAATAGATGTCCAGAATCTCTATCACTCAGCCAAGAATTTATATGGCGCTCGAGTTAATTTTGGAGCCATTTTAAAATTGGCAGTGGCTCAAAGAAGTTTAATCAGGGCTTTTGCCTATGTTGTCAGAACAAAAACCGGCGAAGAAAAGCCATTCTTTGAGGCCTTAACCAAGTTGGGAATTGAAACCCGAGTGAGAGATCTTCAAGAGTTTTACGGCGGCTTAAAAAAAGCTGATTGGGATGTGGGGATTACCATTGATGCTGTCAGGATTGCTCCAAATGTTGATGCTATTGTTTTAGCTTCCGGTGATGGCGATTTTCTTCAACTGGTTGAATATTTAAAGAACCAGGGGAAGAGAGTAGAAATTATTGCTTTTGGCAGGTCGGCTTCCAGTCGTTTAAAAGAGGCGGCTGATGAATTCATCGATCTTGAAGGGGGACCCGAGAAATACCTATTGAAAAAATAGCCGCCAGTAGGCGAGCCTCGCCCAAAGGGCGGGTAGAAAAATAACTATGGAAAAATTTAAATTACAAATTGGTGGAAGAGAATTAAAAATAGAAATAAAAAATTTAGCTGAAATGGCAGCCGGCAGCTGCTTAGTTCAATATGGAGATACTCTAGTCCTATCTACGGTGGTAATCTCAGAAAGAGAACGAGAAGGAATAGACTTTTTTCCTCTTACTGTTGACTATGAAGAGAGATATTATGCTGCCGGAAAAATTTTGGGTTCTCGTTATATCAGAAGAGAAAGTCGGCCTTCAGATGAGGCAATTTTGACTTCAAGATTAATTGACCGAACCATCAGGCCTCTTTTTCCCAAAGACTTAAAAAGAGAAGTTCAGATTGTCGTCACCTGTCTTTCTTGGGACAGAGAAAACGACCCGGACATAATTGGATTGGTCGCTGCCTCCTTGGTTTTATCTTTCTCTAAGGTCCCCTGGTCGGGACCAATTTCTGCCGTCAGAGTCGGCAAAATTGGAGATGAATTTATTCTTAATCCAACTTATGAAGAAAGGGAAAAAAGCGAGCTGGACTTAGTCATTACCGGGGTGAAAAAATCTGGCGAAATTTTAATCAATATGCTCGAGGCCGAGGCCTCAGAGATTTCAGAAGAGGTAATTTCAAAGGCAACCGAGTGGGCTATGCCTTATTTAAAAAAACTAATTGATTTTCAAAACCAGATTATTAAAAAAGTTTATTTGCCCGAAAAAATTCTAATTGAAGCTCCTCGCCAGGATTTAGAATTGGAAAAAGAAATTGAAGAATTTCTCGGAGTGAGATTAGAAAAGGCCCTTTATCAACCGAAAAAAGCTGAAAGGGTCGAAGATATTAATAACTTAAAAGAAGAGTTAATTTCCTATATTGAAGAGGGACATCCCCAAATGGGGAAAGGAAAATATGCCAGAGATTTTTTTGAGAAAGAGATAGAAAGATTGGTCCATGAAAATATAATTAATCCGCCAGCTGGCGGAGAAAGAAGGCCGGATGGTAGAAAGTTAGATGAAATAAGAGAGATTTCTTGTGAGGCCGGGATTTTACCCAGAACCCATGGTTCCGGTCTTTTTTGCAGGGGTCAAACTAAATCCCTTTCGATTTTAACCTTAGGAGCGCCGAGAGATGTTAAATTATTAGAGGGAATGGAGATTGTTGGAAAGAAAAGATTTATGCATCATTATAATTTCCCTCCCTATTCCACCGGAGAAATAAAACCGATGCGAGGACCAGGCCGAAGAGACATTGGCCACGGAATGTTGGCTGAAAAAGCTTTGCTTCCTCTTATTCCTAGCTTTGAAGAATTCCCCTACACAATAAGAATTGTTTCAGAAATTCTTTCTAGCAATGGCTCTACCTCAATGGCTTCGGTTTCTAGTTCTTCTCTGGCTTTAATGGATGCCGGGGTACCAATAAAAAAACCGGCAACTGGTATCGCCTTAGGCTTAATGCAAAATGCAAAAGGCGATTACAAAATTTTAACAGATATCCAAGGACCAGAAGATCACTATGGCGATATGGATTTAAAGGTGGCTGGAACCAAAGATGGTATTTGCGCCATCCAGATGGATGTAAAAATTACTGGAATTTCGCAGAAAATTTTGAAAGAGGTCTTAGAACAAGGGAAGCGGGCCCGGCTTCAGATTTTAGATAAAATGGCAAAAGTAATTGAAAAACCCAGACCAGAATTATCTCCTTTTGCTCCCCGAATTTTAACCATTCAAATTAGTCCAGAAAAAATTAGAGAAGTAATTGGCCCGGGTGGAAGAGTGATTAATGAGATAATTGAGGAATGCGGGGTTTCAATAGATGTCGAAGATAATGGAAAAATTTTTGTTACGGCTGAAAAAGAAGAGGCGGCCAAAAAAGCAATTGCCTGGATAAAAAATATTACCAGGGAAGTTAAAGTCGGAGAAATTTTTCAGGGAAAAGTAAAAAGAATTTTAGATTTCGGGGCATTCGTCGAAATCCTTCCCGGCCAGGAAGGTTTAGTCCATATCTCCCAATTGGCTCCCTATCGAGTAAAAAGAGTGGAAGACATTGTTAAGCTTGGTGAGATTTTACCAGTTAAAGTAATTTCTATTGATGAGCAGGGCAGAATAAACCTTTCTTTAAAAGAAGCAAAAAAATAAAAAAATAATATGGTAAATGAAATTGAAGGCGAACTAAAAGGCTACAACCCGCCCGCCACCCAAAAGGAGGAAACATTAGAGTTTTTAAAAAGGGAAGAGATTAAAACGATGCAAAAAGACGTTGCCAGACTCCGAGAGACTGAAGCAGAAAAAGAAAGGAGGAAAATTGTCACCTTAAAACCTGAGGAGGAAGTTAGGATTGAGAAAGAAGAACCCGAAAAGCTTAAGGAAGGGGAGGAAAGAGAGAAGGAAATCGAAGAATTGAAGAAAGAGGAGGAAGAAGAGAAAAAAAGAATGGAGGAGGAAAAATTAGAAGAAAGAGAAAGAGAGGAGGAAGAGAGAAAGAAAATTGCTGAAGAGATAGAAAAAAGACGGAGAGAAGAAGTAATAAAAAGAGAGGAGGAAAAGAAAAGAAAAATTTTAATATCAAAAGAAGAAGGGGAGAAATTGGAAGAAAGAGAAGAGGAAATAAAAAAAGAGGTTTCAGATTTATTTTTAAAAAAGCAGCCTTTGGAAACAAAAAAAAGTGAGCTCTTGAAAGAAATAGAAGAGTTTAAAATTCAGGTAGAGCCAATTCTGGTCAGAGAAAAAAAGATTGAAGAAAGAAAAAGAGAGATTGAAGGAAAGGAAAAAAGGGTGGTTTCTCCTGGAAAAAAGGCTAAGATTGAAAAAGAAAGATGGCAAATAGACAAAGAAAGAAGAGAAGTAGAAGAAGAAAAGTGGAAAATTGAAGAGAAAATAGAAGGAGTAAAAAAAGAAATAAAAAAAGTTGAATTAGAGTTTGAGGCAATTTTAAAAAGGGGGGGTGATTTGGAGGAGGAAAGGAAGAGAATTATCCAAAGAAAAAAAGAGATTGAACTGGAAAAAGAAAAGGTACAATTAGAGAAAAAAATTTCAGAACTAATTAAAGAAAGGGAGCCCTTTGAGATAAAAAAAGAAAATCTCATATTAAAGAGGGGGCAAATAGAAGCTGAACTTCAGAAATGTTTGAGAGAGGAAAAAGAAACTGAAGAAGTGATTAAGGTGATGGAAGAAAAAGAAAGATTAGCGGCTCAGCCAAAAGAAAAAAGGGAAATGGAAAAAGAAAGATGGGGGGTAGATAAAGATAGAGAAGTTATAGAAAAAAAGAAATGGGATTTAGAAAAAGAAAAGAAAGAGTTAGGCCTTCAATTAAAAAATGTTGAAGAGGATTACCAAAAAATATTAAGTAGAGAAAATCAGATAAGAGAAAGAATAAAAGAAATTAATCGCCAATTAGAGATAGGACCAGAAGAAATAAAAGAAGATGGGGAAGAAATTGAAGAAGAAATAGGGGAAAAAAAAATTGAGGAAATAAAAAAAGTTGAGGAGGAAAGAATTGCTACTTTGAAAACTGAGGAAAAACCGCGACCCACTCCACCGCCTCCGGCTCCAGCCCCACCGATCCGACCTCAAATTCCACCAATTCCACTCAGGGAGGAAGAAAAGAAAATTCCTTTTGAAACTTTAATCCCGAAGCCTCCTGATATTCGATCCTCCTTTTTTCAAAAAGTTTTGGTTAGAGGAGTAGTTCTTCTCCTTTGCCTTCTCCTACTCGGTTTTTTTTATTGGTTTTTTGAAGTGAGAAAACCAGTTGAAGAAAAAATCATTCCGCCGGCTGAGGAAAAAGTTTTACCTCCGGTGGAAGGAAAACCAGAAATAATGATCCCGCCGCCTCTCATCCCAATGCAAGCCATTCGGACACCGGAAATTTCAGAAATTAAAGAAATCCCGGAAATTTTCAACCGACTGATGAAAGAGGAATTGCCCCAAGGGAGCTTTACTCAAATTGCAATTAAAAATTTATCAGAAAATCGCCTGGTCTCTTTAGAAGAAGTTTCTACTGCTTTCCAAATTGAAGTACCAGAAGAAATCTATCAAAAATTAGAACCAAATTACACTTTCACCATTTTTGCTCAAAAACAAGGGGAAAGAGTGGCTTTAATAGCTGAAGTCAAAGAGACAGAGGGATTGCTTGAATTATTGAAAAATTGGGAGAAAAAAATTAAAGAGGAAGGGGTTTTTATTTCCGGCCAAAAAATTTCCACTCAGGTGTCTTATTTCAAGAGCGCATCTTACCAAAATGTTAATTTTCGTTATTTAACTATTTCCAAAGAAGATTCTGGAATCTGTTATGCCTGGTTCGATGATTATTTTGTCGTCACCACCTCTTTTGAGAGCATGAAAAAAATAATTGAGGAATTGACTTTCGAAAAAAAACTCGGGCAGTTATTTATTGTTGGCTTTGAGGGAAAAACAGTCACTCCCGAGTTAGAGAATTTCTTTAAAAAATATAAACCTGGCGGAGTGCTTTTACTTTCCAAAAATATTGAAGACAGAGAACAATTGAAAAATTTAATTTCTGACCTCCAAAATATTTCTTTAAAAGAAACTGGTTTGTCTCTCTTTGTCGCTATTGACCAGGAAGGCGGTGAAATCAGCCGGATTGAATTTTTGGAAGAAAAAACCTCGCAATCTGAAATTGAAAATTTGGAACTCGCTTATCAAATTGGATTAAAGAGAGCTGAAGAACTAAAAGAATTGGGAGTAAATCTCAATCTGGCTCCCCTTTTGGATTTTGCTCAAGAAGGCGATTTCCTTTTTAGCCGTTCTTTTCAGAAAGATTCTAGCCAAATTGGAATATTGGCTAAATCCTTAATTTCTGGCCAAAAAGCTGGGGGTATTTTAACTGCTATTAAGCATTTCCCTGGTTATGGCCAAATTTCTTTTAATCCCGAAGAAGAATTAGCGACCTTAGAAAAAATTCCCGAAATTTCCCAATTTAAAAAAGTAATGGAGGTAAAACCTGAAATGGTAATGGTTTCAAATGCAATCTATAAAGAAATTGATCCTTCCTTGCCCTTTACTTTTTCTCCCATAGCTATTCAATTTTTGAAAAATAATTTAGGTTCAGAAATTTTAATTATTTCTGACGATCTGGCCCAAAATTCTTTATTAAATAAATTTTCTCTAAAAGAAATAGTCACTAAACCAATTCTGGCCGGGGTTGATATTCTAATTTTTTCTGGCTGGAGATTACCAGTTGAACAGGGTTTAGATGAATTTTTAAAAGCCTTCCGAAACGGAGAAATCTCCAAAGAAAAAATTGATAAAGCAATCTCCCGTGTTACTCAATTAAAACAAATTTTGACAAAATAAACCCAGTATGACAACTTCGACAGAGGTTTTCTTTTAGAAAACCTTAAATTGCAAAGCAAGTCGCAGTTGCTCTACTGGGTAAATATAATGAATAAAAAATTACTCCAAGAATTGAAAGAAAAACTGGAAAAAGACAGGGTAGCAATTGAAGAGCAATTGAAAAGATTTGCGAAAAAAAATGAAAAACTAAAAGGTGACTGGGATACAATTTTCCCGAAATTTAACGGGGGGGAAGTAGGTTCAGCCGCTTTAGAAAAAGCGGCTGACGAAGTTGAAGAATATTCCACCCTTTTACCCCTCGAATATAATTTGGAATTGAAATTAAAGAATATTGATTTAGCTTTAGAAAAAATTAAAAAGGGGAAATACGGAATCTGTGAAAAGTGTGGAAAAGAAATTGAGGAAAAAAGGTTAGAAGTTTATCCCGAAGCCAGACTTTGTCAAAAATGTAAAAAATAATATGCCTTCAAAAGTATTTTCGGCGGCCGTAGTGGGATTAGACGCCCAGCTTATTGAAGTGGAAGTAGATGCCTCTTATGGATTGAGGCATTTTGAAATTGTTGGTTTGCCAGATAAGGCAGTCGAGGAAAGTAAGGAAAGAGTAGGGGCAGCAATTGAGAGCTCGGGTTTCCAATCGCCCCATCATCAGCCAGTGAGGGTTTTAGTTTCCCTGGCTCCAGCCGATTTGAAAAAAGAGGGTTCTTTTTATGATTTACCAATTGCTTTGGGTTATCTTTTAGCAGATAACAAAACCAGTTTTTCTCCCGGGAATAGAATTTTTATCGGAGAGTTAGCCTTAGATGGCAGATTGAGGCCGATTAAAGGAGTAATTTCTTTTGCCACCGCCTGCCAGGAGAAAGGTTTTTCAGAATTAATTTTGCCGAAGGAAAATGCAGCTGAGGCTGGCTTAATTAAGGGAATAAAAGTAATAGGAGCTGAGACTCTAAAAGAAACTATTGATTATTTAGAGGGGAAAAAGGAAATCTTACCTCAAAAGACAAATCCTGAGGATTTTCTGAAAGCTCCAAATTATCCAGTTGATTTAGGTTATATCAAGGGCCAGGAGTATGGAAAAAGGGCTTTAGAAATTGGGGCTAGCGGCGGCCATCATTTATTAATGATGGGGCCACCGGGAGCCGGAAAAACTTTATTAGCCAAGGGAATTATCTCAATTTTACCCCCCCTTTCTTTTGAAGAATCATTAGAGGTAACAAAAATTTATAGCATTGCTGGACTATTGCCAAAAAATAAACCCCTAATTAATCTTCGGCCTTTTCGTTCCCCCCATCATACCTCTTCTGAAGTGGCTCTAATTGGAGGCGGAAATCCTCCCCGACCAGGAGAGATAACCTTAGCTCATCGGGGGGTTTTATTTTTGGATGAATTTCCTGAATTTCATCGAGATGTCTTGGAAAGCTTAAGGCAGCCCATTGAAGAAGGCCAAATTACTGTCCTAAGAGCAAAGCATTCCCTGACTCTACCTGCCCGTTTTAGTCTGGTCGCTGCTTCCAATCCTTGCCCTTGCGGTTATTTTGGCGATCCAGAAAAGAAATGTAATTGTACGAATTCTCAAATTCAAATGTATCGAAGAAAACTTTCTGGTCCCTTAATGGATAGAATTGATCTCTTTATCAGCGTCCCCCAATTAAAATATGAGAAATTGATTGAACCTGATGAAGAAAATTGTAGCTCAAAAATCAGAGAAAGAGTTGTTAAAGCCAGAGAAATTCAGAAAGAAAGATTTAGAAATGAAAAAATTTTAGTCAATTCGGAAATAGAAATTCCTCAAATTAAAAAATACTGTCAGATTGACAGTAAATCAGGAGAATTATTAAGAAAATATGTTAACTCAGGCAAATTAACTGCCCGAGGCTATCACCGAGTTTTAAAAGTGGCGAGAACCATCGCTGATTTAGACGGTTCAGAAAAGATTACCTATAATCATTTAAGCGAAGCCCTAATATATAGAATTAGAGAGGAGAGAGGATAAAAATTATTGATACCCGATTTCGATAATTTAAACAGCCGTTGAGGCGGCTGTTTTCTAAAATTGATTTAATTTTTCTTTAGTAGATATAGCCTTTAATTGAGGCTGAGCCGACTCTTAAAGTTCGGTAATTCATTCTCCCCCAGCCAATGTAATTCATTTCTGAAAAAACAACTTTATCTCCTCTCACTTCTTCGACATAGCCAACATGGCCATAAAGCCAGTTGCCTTTCAGGGAAATCACTGCTCCGACTTGCGGGATGCAATAACTTCCTTTACAAACTGGGTAGCCAGAGAGGATAGCATTATCTAACCAGTCTTTGGCATTGCCCCAAGAAGGAATTGCTCTCTTTTGAGCCACCCACCAGGTGCATTGACCGTAGGGAAAAGCATGAGAGACACCATAAAAGTTATTTGTTGACAATCTGGATAGGGCAGTAGAATCTGCCGGTTGGACAATTGAGACTGAAGGCAGCTTACCATCAGGGATAATTAAAACTTCATTGACCACCAAATCTCCTTCTCCGGAAAGGTCATTAAAGCTGATAATTTTTTCTGCCTCAGTTTTATATTTTTTAGCTAATTCAGAAATTGTATCTCCTTCTTTTACCAAGTGCATTACTCCCGAAACCGGCAAAATCAAAAGTTTTTGACCGGGCCGAATTAATAAACTTTTTAAATCATTAGCCCAGAAGATAGTATCAAGGGAAATATTAAATTGATTAGCGATTGACCAAAGGCTATCTCCTTCTTCAACAATATATTCCGTAATTTCTCTTCTTGTCTCTGTTCCCTCTTCGCCCAACCACATTCCCAAAACTTGGGGAGTAAAGGCCACTGGTGGAGAAGCAGCTCTGAGGCTGGTTTTTTCAACTAAAAGAAAGTCCGGCGATTCTGGCCAGGCTTTCTTTGCGGTTCCAATAAATAGGTTTTGGTTAGAAATTTCAGGGAAAATTTTAGATACGGTGGCTAAAAATATACTTTCCCCTTGGTTATCGGGTGTTTTCAAAATAAAACCAGTGCTCAATAAGATCGATCCAAATAAAATAACCGAAATTCCCCCCAAATAAAGGAAGGGGTCTTTAGAAAGTCCCCTAAAAAAATGAAAAAATTTTGAAAACAGCTTATTCATTTCTTTTTTAAATTTAACCCAACCCCTCTAAAAGTCAAGGGTTTTATCCACACCTTAAAAATAATGATAGAATGGGCTAATGAACCCCGTTAGAAATATTAAACAAAATCTCAATAAAAAACTGGAGCCATGCCAGCAAATTTCTAACGGGGTGAACCTAATCTCAAGAAGAACAATTAAAAATTTACTTCAAAGATACCAAATTCGCCCTTCAAAAAGATTGGGGCAGAATTTTTTGGTTGATGAAGGGGTAATTAAAAGAGTTATTGAAGCTGCTCAACTTTCTCAAAATGACATTGTTTTGGAAATTGGTCCCGGAATTGGAAATTTAACAATGGAATTAGCTAAAAGAGTGAAAAAAGTTATCGCTATAGAGAAAGATCAGAAAATGGTTGAAATTCTGAAAGAATTGTTGGAATGTGCGAATGTTAGAAATGTTGAAATTGTCAAAGCAGACATCTTAAAAATAGACCCTAAACCCTACACCTTAAAACCTTATAAGGTGGTGGCCAATTTACCTTTTTATATTACCGCCCCGGTTATTAGAAAATTCCTTGAAGCTGTTGAGGTTAAACACCGAGCCTCCGCTTGCGGAGACGAAGGTAAAGATGAGGACAAAGTCCTCATCGCCCCTCAACAAATGGTTTTGGTGGTTCAAAAAGAAGTGGCTCAAAGAATTTGTGCAAAAGCTCCTGATATGAGTATTTTAGCGGTTTCAGTTCAATTTTATGCTGAACCTGAAATTATATTTTATATCTCAAAAAAATCCTTTTGGCCTCAGCCAAAAGTTGATTCAGCGATAATTAAAATTATCCCGCGTCAGCCTGCCCCGTACCGAAACGAAGTTTCTGGTGCGGGGTTTCGTGAACGATTCTTTAGAATCGTCAAGGCAGGGTTTTCTCAGCCCAGAAAACAGATTTTGAATAATTTTTCGGAAATGCTAAAATTAAATAAACCCCGTAGTGAGAGAAAATCTCTACTACGGGGTAAAGATGAGGCAAGGTTTTGGCTTTTAAAAAATAACATAAATCCCACCCAGAGAGCCGAAACTTTAACTATTGAAGACTGGATAAATTTAACCAAAAGTTATAAAATAAAAAAATAAATATATGAGTTTTAAAAAGCATTACTTTTTATTTATTTTTTTTGGTCTTTTTGTTTTGGTTTTAGTCCCTACAGGAACAAGCTTAGCTACAATAGTTGGTCCTGGATGTGAAAGTGCTGGAACTGTGACATACTGTACAGAGTGCAATGAATGTTTTGAAATCGGGCATTGTACTTGGCCCTGTTGCAAAAAAGTGTGTTGCGATTGGGACGAGAACGGAAATTGTACAAAGATGTGTTGTGTACAATGGTGTGAAGCCTGTAGTTGTATGGATTTGGAACCATGGTATGAATATAAATGCGCTTCTCCAAATTGTGATGGGGATATTTACAGGAGAACTTGCGAAGTTTATAAAAGTGGCGGCCCTTGCCCAGCGACTTGTTCAAATGAAGAGTGTTGTGTAGAGTGTTCTGACTGGGAATTATGTCGGGAGTGCGGAAGCTGGCAAAAACCTATAAGAGTACCTTGCGAATGTTCTAATGCGGGTCTTTATGTGCCCAAATGTAAATGTAAAGGTGAATGCATAGATGCGCCAGAAAATGATAAATATTTTAATGACCCAACCATTGATCTTGACAGTCCTGAAAATTGTTTTCTTCTTCATACCACTAATCTTAGTTGTTATGATCAAGACCTACTAACAGCATTGCTAGAAAAAATAGGAAGGGCAACAATGGATAAAAATAACGTCTTTCTCCCGGTAAAATTGGACTGGGATCCGGTAAAGGGAGATGTAAATGGCTGGGCAGAAGATAATGAATGTAAAACATGTCAAGATTGCCCCGAGGGGTGTACGGATGAATGTTATGACAAACCAGAGTGTGTTAAATCATATGAAATTGTAATTGATGGGGAAATGAGAAGTTGTGAGGCGCTGAGAGAAATAGATGAATTAAAGGAAAAGATAGAAAAAGAGACAGATCCACAAAACAAAGTAGGATATGAAAATGAAATAAAAAGGATAAGAAAGGATGAATTGGAAATAAACGGATATGCAACAACTACAGATAAATCAGAATTTATTCCACCTTGCTCTTGCATGTTTGAATCGAATCGGACTTATAAATGGAAAGTCAGGGGCTGCTGCCCCACTAAAGAGGTGTTGGACGCAATGAACGAAGCCGACAGAAATGCGGTTTGCGGACCTTGGAGCGATACCTGGCAATTTATCACCAGTCCGGCTCCCGAGCCAAAATTGCCTTACGACCCTGATTGGGCCGGT
>Ga0210049_1002757_pt1 | contig 16274 bp, 17 predicted proteins | sample CryGeyCG2014_300_2_FD_183964 | JGI IMG/M metagenome (GOLD analysis project Ga0210049, IMG submission 183964) | Groundwater microbial communities from aquifer - Crystal Geyser CG06_land_8/20/14_3.00 (SPAdes) (version 2) | ecosystem: Environmental > Aquatic > Deep subsurface > Groundwater | place... | reverse complement strand
ATGTTATAGTAAAGAAACTTATTCTGAAAAAATAAATTCCATTTTTTTGTCATGTTGAGTGATTAGCGAAACATCTGTCCTTCAAAATGGAATAGATTACTCACATTTTAATTTTATTTTCAATGTGTTCGTGAGATCGCTTCGCTAAGTTCTTCACTAATCGTTCAGAATGACAGAAAGCGGTGGGTTTAGAATGACATTTGTAAATTTTAAGACAATCCTTTTATAAAATTGACCTAACAGGTTTCACAAATCTGTTAGGTCTTAATTTATTTTATATTTTTGTCAATAAATTTATGGATTACCTGATAATTATTTTAGTCGCTATTGGCTTATGTTTCGACACATTTGCCGTGTCTATCAGCAGCGGAATAGCTAAGCAGGAAATTGTTTTTCGGGATGCTTTAAAAATCGCTTTTACATTAGCTTTTTTTCAGGGTTTTATGCCTCTCGCAGGCTGGGGATTGGGCGAACAAATTAAACACTATCTTTCAGAAATTGACCATTGGGTTGCTTTTACAATTTTGTTTGTATTAGGTGTGAAAATGATAATTGAAAGCTTTAAACACGACGAAAAAAAAGAATATAACCCTCTAAACCCATGGATATTAATAAGCATGGCAATTGCTACAAGTATAGATGCTCTGGCGGTGGGTTTTAGTTTTTCAATAATAAGCATTCCTATTATTATATCGGCATTAATAATCGGATTAGTAACATTTTTAGCTTCAATGTTGGGCATTTTGTTTGGAAAAAAAACCGGAAAAAACTTCGGAAACAAAATCGAAATAATTGGTGGGGCAATACTTATAATAATAGGTATTAAAATATTAATTGAACACATTTATTTCTAACTCTATTTAAATCCTTGGTCTGTGAGCCACAGACCAAGATGTGAGGAACTTTGGGAGATTAAATAGCTGTAATTATTTGTATAAAAGTTTAAAATCGGCAAGTGCTATTGCAGTTATTGCTTCAATAACAACAGGCACTCGCAAAGCGATACAGGCATCATGGCGACCTTTAACTTCAAGTGGTTTTATTTTATTTTCTTCAAAATTAAATGTATTTTGAGAAACAGAAATGCTCGAAGCTGGTTTTACTGCAACTCTGAATATTAATTCGTTGCCATTTGTTATTCCACCTAAAATTCCACCACAATTATTGGTTTTTGTTTTCCCTTTTTCGTTAACAAAAACATCATTTTGTTGCATACCAGTATTTTTAACAGCTCTAAAACCATTACCAAACTCAATGCCTTTAATGGCAGGAATAGCAAATGCAAGATGCGAAATAACTGATTCTACAGAATCGAAAAATGGCTCACCGTAACCAACAGGGATTCCTTTTGCAACACATTCAACAATTCCACCAATTGTGTTATTTGTTTTAATAGCATTTTCGATAGCAATATCTATATTTCTAATACCACCGGCTTCTATTAATTTAGCATTTATTGATATATTTTTAAGTATTTTTTTTGCAATACTTCCAGCCGCAACAATGGGCAGAGTTAATCGTCCGGAGAAATGTCCTCCGCCTCTGTAATCATTAAAGCCATCATACTTTATTTTAGCAGTAAAATCGGCATGCCCAGGACGATTGTGATTAACTAAATTATTGTAATCGTCCGATTTAACATCTTTGTTGTTGAAAATTATTGTAATTGGGCTACCTGTAGAATAATCATTAAACACACCCGAAATAATTTGTGGGATGTCATCTTCCTTTCGGGCAGTAGTTCCAACTTTGCCACCTTTTCTTCTTTCAATATCGGGAATAAAATCTTTTTCGAGTATTTTTATTCCAGGCGGACAGCCATCAATAACAATACCTACGGCTAAATTATGTGATTCGCCAAATATTTGTATCCGAAAAATTCGTCCAAAGCTGTTCATTTATAAAAATAATTTTTAAAATCAAATTTTAATGTTCGCAATTATTACCATGAACATGTCCATGCTCAAGTTCTTCTTTGGTTGCCTCCCTAACATTAAGCACTCTACCTTCAAAATATAAATCTTCGCCAGCCATTGGGTGATTAAAATCAACTATTACGGTATTCTTTGTTATATCAATAATAAAACCATCAAATTCGTTACCCTGCTCGTCTTTCATAGGAACTTTAGCTCCTGCAAAAATAATCTCTTTATTAAATTTTCCATCTACTTCAAAAACATTTTTAGGTAAATCAACAATATTTTTTTCGTTTACTTCACCATAAGCGTCATTACATGCAATTTTAAATTTAAAGGCATCATCTTTTTTAAGTCCTTTAATATTATTTTCAAAAGCTTCGAGCATTAACCCAGTTTCGTATATAAAAGTAAAAGGGGAATCGGTTTTTACTTCTTCAATAATATCACCGTTAAAATCGTCGAAATGCAAAATGTAGATTAATTCAACTACTTTGTTTTTAGATATTTCCATTAGTATTTCTTATTAAATATTATATTATAAAAATAAAAAATTTTTCTATAAAAACTTTATTTTAAAACTCAAAATTCATTCTTATTAAAGGGTTGGGGTACAACGAATATTTTGTTTCATTTAAGTTCCACAAAACCATTAAATTAACAAAGCTACGTTCACCAATTGGATATTTATATCCACCACCAATAAAAATACTTGTAATATTAGTTCGGTTTGTACTTGGCAAATATGTTAAATATTGTGATTCAACGCTTAATATTTCATATTCGGCTCTGACAAAAAAATTATCTAACACAATGTACGAAGAAAATATATTTCCTCCATATATATTAGTTGAAAACTTAGGATATCTGTTATACGAGTAATAATTATACGAAAATCCAATGCCGGTACTAAATTTATCAGTAAAACGATATCCAACTTGTGGGTTTAATGTAATAATATTTTCTACTCCAAAACTTGCCCCTAAACCACCTCCAAAAAATAATCGTTTTAAATCGAATCCATTTTTTTTATTTGATGATGGAGTCGGCTGATTTTGAACAAATTCCTGTGATTTTACTAAATGTGAAAAAACAGTTAAAAATAATATAATGAAAAACAAATATTTTTTCAAAATCCTCATTTTCTTTAATTTTAATACAAATTTACAAATAAAGTCAAAACAAATAATCTTTTTATTTGTTAACGTTTAACAAAAAATAATTGTTAATAGCCGCTAAAGAATTTTATGAACAACTCGCAATTTGATAATCAATGACTTTATAAATAGAATATATGCTTATTAACAATATTTTAGTTCTTGTTAATAAGTTGTTGAAAACCTTTTTGCTACTTGCAGCTAAGGTTTGTTAACTTTGTAATGAAAATAATAATGATGGAAATTTATGAACATATAAGCAATCTACTTTTCAAACACAACTGTGTGATAATACCCGATTTTGGTGGGTTTATTGCCAATTACAAACCTGCAGGATTCTCAAAAGAAACTCATATTTACTATCCACCATCAAAAAATATTGTATTTAACTGCAATTTAAAAAATAACGATGGATTATTGGCAAACTGCATTTCAAATTTCGAAAATATTAGTTATTCCGATGCTATAAATAAAATATCTGATTTCGTAAATCTTATAACTACCAACCTCGACACCAATAAATCTGTCATTTTTAACGGTATTGGTACATTTATTAAACAGAACGATAATTTAATTTTCACTCCCGATAATTCAATAAACCGATTAATTGAAGCATTCGGTTTACCTGTTTTGCAATTACCTATTGAATTTGAAAGTAATGTTAGACCAATATTCTCAAAACAAATTACAAGCAAAAGTCATTTGCTTCAAAAAGCTGCAGTTGTTATACCAATTGTCTTAATGCTTGCATTATTCCCAACAAAAATAAGTAAAATGCCATTTTCTGCAAATAATAATGCAGGATTTTATTCGCAAATTAACGAAAGTAATAGCATTTTAAACAACCCTACTTCTTATTCAAATGTTGTTGATAAATTTACTCAGATAGAATATGCATTATATTATTCGGAGCCTAAATTAACAAATAACATAAACAAAAAAGAAATTTTAAAAGATTCTACTAATTATACCGACACAGTGATACTTCAGAATGAAATAAAAAATAAAAATACAGAATCAAATTCAACTAATGAAACTGTTTTGGAACCTTCGTCAAACAAAAAACATTTTATTATAGCAGGCTCATTTGTAGAAATGAGAAGAGTAAAAGTATTTTGTAAAGAATTAAAAAATAAAAATTACAATCCCGAACTTGTAAAACGCGATGGCAAACTACGCATTTCGGTTGCATCTTTCGAATCGTCTATCGAAGCAAATAAATCAATTATGCTTTTTAGAGAACAACATCCCGAACTTCCGGTATGGTTGTTAAATATTTAATTGCTAATATGTTACAGTGTTTTCTTTAAAATTTTAAAAATAAATCTTAAAAAAAACTTGACTTATTGATATTTTTATATTATTATTGTGCAGTTTTATTAAACATTTATGTTAAAAAAATTAAGTTTTATAATTGTCTTGACATTTTGCTTTGGGTTTATTTTTTTATCTTGTCACAAAACAACACCACCAAAAGCAATTGTAACTGTAGTAGATACCGGAGAAATAAGATTAGCTAATGTTAAAGTTACTGTATATGCCAAACCAAACGGTTCGTATATTGACCCGGAATCAAAAATTGTTAACGATATTCAATATACCGATGCTGGCGGAGATGCTTATTTTACTTTTAAAAATAAAGCAATTTTAACAGCTAAAGCCGAACTTTTTATAGGCAATAGCACAATACCTTCAAAGAGTGGTGAAAAACTTTTAAAATTAGATGAAGACCATACTGAAACTAAAACAATAGAAATAAAATAATTTTATATGAAAAATTCTGCAATATTATTATTAGGTTTATTTGCATTTTTAGCTCTAACAGCATCAAAATGTAATAAAGAAAATCCTCCAAAAGCTATAGTAACAGTTGTTGACAAAAATGGAAATGTAATACCAGGAGCTACTGTAAAAGTATATTCTGACCCAACTTATTATAACAACGGTCAGGGATATAAACCTGTTGGATATTACAACCCCGACGAAAATACATTATACGATATTAAAACAACAGATGCTGCAGGTCAAACATTCCATAGCTTTAAATATGAGAGCATTTATAGCGTAAAAGTTACTATTCTTAAAAAAATTGGTAACCATTCTTATGACACACTCAGATACAACGGTGAAGGTGCTCTTATTCTAAAAAATGACAAAACCTACCCGGAAACAGTTACCATTTATCCTGCCCAATAAAGATTTTGAGCTGTTAGCCCAGTTGGTTTAGAGCATTACCTTGACAGGGTAGGGGTCACTGGTTCGAATCCAGTACAGCTCACTTTATTATCTTTAAAATAAATAGTTTGTCTGTAAAGTCAAGAGAACTTACAAATTTATGACATATTTATAATTCTGAACTTATGTGGATAAGGTATAAAGGTATATGGTATAAGGATTTAACCGTAATTCCCTATTCCCTTATACCATTGTTCCCTATAAATTAAAATGCTGATATTACGGACAGACTCTAATATAGTGTCTGTCAGTAATATCAAGTGTCTGAACTATAATGTTCGAGTTTGAGGCATACGAAGTTTTGAAAACCTCACTGCCATTGTTTGTGTCCTCACAAACAATGACTGAATGACCCAGTAGCAAAACGTACTGGGGCATAACGAAAAAATCGGACATTATAGACAGACTCTGATTAATTTGCACAATCACTGCATGTTCCATAAATGTACAAAGAATGAAATTCAGTTTCAAAGTTCTGGTTTTGTTTTACCGATTTTATAATTTCATATAAACGAGGGTCGCAAAATTCAGTAACTTTTCCACATTTTACACAAATTAAATGGTCGTGCTGTCTGCATTCATAAGCTTTTTCGAATTGAGCAATGTTTCTTCCAAACTGGTGTTTTATCACTAAATTACAGTCGAGCAATAACTCAATTGTATTATAAAGTGTAGCACGGCTAACACGGTAATGGTTATTCTTCATGTGAATATAAAGAGCTTCGATATCGAAATGCCCTTCTTGCGAATAAATTTCTTCCAGAATAGCATAACGTTCAGGAGTTTTGCGATGACCATTTCTTTCAAGGTAGCCAGTAAACAACTGACTAACAACTTGTTTAATGTTTTTTTTTGCCATGTTCCTTTTTTAAATGTGTGCTAAATTAATAAAAATTATTTATATAAATTTTAAATATAAATAAGAAATGTAAATATCTTACAATAAGTGTTGTACAACAATTATAATTTCAAAAATAATTATTTTTTAAGGTTAATTTCTTTTTAAAACTTGTTAAAAATATTATTAAAATTTTTATTACGTTTAAAAATTCAAATTTAAAATTAAAGATGTCTGATAATCACAGTATTGGTATAGTTGGAGAGGGTAGTTGGGCAACTGCAATTATAAAAATTCTTCAACAAAACATTAAAAATATTAATTGGTTAGTTAGAGATGCCGAAATGGCGATGCAAATTAAAGAAACATCTCACAACCCTTTATATTTAAGCGACGTTGAAATAAATATTTCAATTGTAAAAATATCAACTTCGATAAAAGAAGTTATTACTAAGTCGGATATTATTCTTATAATTTTACCTTCTGCTTTTATTGAAACTATTTTAGAAGAATTAAACGAAAATGATTTTAAAAACAAATACATTTTGTCAGCAACAAAAGGAATGATACCATCGTGTCATAAAACGGTATGTTGTTATTTAAACGAAAAATTTAATATACCTTTTAGTAATTTGGGTTTTATTTCAGGTCCTTCGCACGCCGAAGAAGTTGCAATGGAACGACTTACATATTTAACGGTTCTCTCATCTAATAACAATTTAGCATTAAAAATGTGCGAAATGTTAAATTGTCGTTTTATTAAAACTATAACTTCCGATGATGTTATTGGAGCCGAATACGTAACAATATTAAAAAACATAATGGCAATTGCTGCCGGAGTTTGTCATGGATTAGGTTATGGCGATAATTTTCAATCGGTATTAGTTTCTAACGCTTTTCGTGAAATTCAAAATTTTCTAAATGTTATTGCACCATCTAACAGAAATTTATTAAATTGTGTATATTTAGGCGATTTGTTAGTAACAAGCTACTCGCAATTTAGCAGAAACAGAACTTTTGGAACAATGTTAGGTAAAGGATATACAGTTAAAACTGCACAATTAGAAATGAGCATGATAGCCGAAGGATATTATGCCGTTAACAGCATTATTGAAATTAGCCGCCAAAAAAATATAGACATGCCCATTACCCTTGCAGTATATAGAATATTATATGAAAGGTATTCTCCATCGGTAGAAATGAAACTTTTAACAAATCAACTTAATTAATATATGGAACCAATTGTTTTAAGCAACGAGCAAGTATTTGATATTGTTTCAGAATCTGAAATAATGAAATATGCCGAAAAAGCAGAAGAAAAAATTAATGCGTTATACCAAAAAACAGGGAAAGGAAGCGATTTTTTGGGTTGGGTTGATTTGCCCGAAAAAATTTCGGAACACTTATTAAAAGACATACACGAAACTGCCCATTTTTTAAGAAGTAAAATTGATGTGCTCGTTGTTGTAGGCATTGGAGGCTCGTATCTTGGTGCAAAATCTGTAATTGATATTCTTATCCATAATTTTAATGCACTGTTATCAGAAAGAAAAGACCCTATTATTTTATATGCAGGACAAAATATCGGTGAAGATTATTTATTTGAATTACTCGAAGTTCTTGATAATTACGATTATGCAGTTACTGTAATTTCAAAATCGGGAACAACAACCGAACCGGCTATTGCTTTCAGATTGTTAAAACATCATTTAGAAACTAAATACGGGAAAGAAGAAGCAAGAAAAAGAATTGTTGCAATAACCGACGAAAAAAAAGGTGCATTACTCGAACTTTCAAAAAAAGAGGGGTATAAAACTTTTTTTATTCCCGATGATGTTGGTGGAAGATATTCTGTTTTAACACCAGTTGGGCTTTTACCAATTGCTGTTGCTGGCGGAGATATCTATTCATTAATAAAAGGGGCAAAACACATGATGGAACTTTGCGGACCAAAAGTTCCTTTCGATAAAAATCCTGCGGCTGTTTATGCCGCTACTCGTAATGCACTATACAATAAGGGTAAACTTATAGAAATTTTAGTAAATTTTACTCCACAAATGCATAATTTTTCGGAATGGTGGAAGCAGCTTTATGGCGAAAGCGAAGGAAAACATGGAAAAGGAATTTTTCCTGCCAGTGTTGATTTTACTACCGATTTGCACTCAATGGGGCAATATATTCAGGACGGACAACGCATTTTATTCGAAACAGTTATTTCAGTTTCCGAACCCCGTAACAGTTTAGCTATACCACATGAAGAAGTTGATGCTGATGGATTGAATTACATTAGCTATAAACCAATTAGTTATGTAAATAAAATGGCTCAACTTGGAACTTTACTTGCTCATGTTGATGGTGGTGTTCCAAATATTTTAATTGAAGTTCCAAAACTTAACGAAAATTATATCGGACAACTAATTTATTTTTTTGAAATTGCCTGCGGAATCAGCGGATATATGTTAGATGTTAATCCATTTGACCAACCCGGCGTTGAAGCATATAAAAAAAATATGTTTGCTTTATTAGGAAAACCAGGTTATGAAAATGCTTCCGAAGAAATAAAAAGTAGAATAAATAAGATGGATTAATGTTCAAAAACAATCTGCAGTTAAAGGGTTATTTGTTAGCATTATTTTCAGTTTTTACAGCAGCAAATACTTATTTTTCGAGTAAATATATTTTAGGATTTGTTTCTGTTCTTCATTTTGGTTTTTTATGGTATGGGGTTGGATTAAGCTACAATTCATTAGCATTAATTATAACAGGTAAATTTCGTAAAATATTTATTTTACCCCGAAAATTTTATTTTATTCTTTCAATTTTTGCTTTACTCGAAGTAATAGCAACTACATTTTTTTTTAAAGCAATAAAATTAATCGAAAATCCCGCTATAGTTTCGTTTTTAGGTAGTATTGCTCCTGCTTTAGTTGTGTTATTAGGGATATATTTTTTAAAAGAAAAGTTTAATTTAAAAGAAAAGGCAGGAATTTTAATTGCCATAACAGGAGCTTTTTTAATTAGCTTTAAATGGACGTTAAATATTAATACACTTTTCGTTACAGGCAGTCAGTATGTGCTGGTTTCAGCAGTAGCTATTTCTATAAATGTGATAATTGCAAAAAAATATATAGAACAAATAAAGCCCGAATTACTTTCTTTTACAAGAGTTTTTGCATTATTTGTGTTTACTGTTATTGCAATGTTTACATTAAATGAAAAATTTTCGTTTTCAAAAGAAATTATTTATGTGGCAATGTATGGTGCGTTTGTGGGACCATTATTAGGCGCTTATGCACAGTATAAGGCATTACAATATATTGCAGCTTCAAAAGTAATGATAATTCAGGCATCAAAAAGTTTTGTAATTTTAATATTTGCATTTATTTTATTAGGATTATGGCCCCTTTGGATACAAGTTGTTGGCGGTATTTTAACAGTATTGGGTATTGTGTTAATAACATATAGTAATAAACGAAATAATGCTTAAATATTATAATGAACTTATTGTTATATAATTTTAAAAAAAATAATTTGATATAAAATTAAACATGCAAAATAATATATTAAATATTCAATATCACTTGATTTCAATTTTAAATTTGGCATAACTTTATTTTTCCATACTAAAGCAACCCGAAACTAAAAACAATAAACCCGAAACTTTAATAAATTAAATCTTCATCTCCGGAATTTCCCCTTCAACAATAAGCTTACCTTCGGTAGATTGTTTTATTTCTTCAACAGAAACGCCGGGAGCTCTTTCTAAAAGTTTAAAAGCACCATTAACAACTTCTAAAACAGCTAAATCGGTAACAATTTTTTTTACACATTTTACACCTGTTAATGGCAAAGTGCATTTTTTAAGAATTTTCGATTGTCCTTTGTTAGAATGTTGCATTGCAACAATAATATTTTTTGCAGAAGCAACCAAATCCATTGCCCCGCCCATTCCTTTAATCAATTTGCCGGGAACTTTCCAACTTGCAATATCGCCTTCTTCCGAAACTTCAAAAGCTCCAAGTATTGTTAAGTCAACATGACCGCCACGTATCATTGCAAAACTTGTTGCCGAATCAAAAAATGAAGCACCATCTGTAAATGTTACAGTTTGTTTTCCGGCATTTATTAAATCGGCTTCTACTTTGTCGGGTGTTGGAAAAGGACCAATTCCCAATAAACCATTTTCCGATTGAAATGTTACATGAATACTTTCGGGAACATAATTTGCAACTAAAGTTGGAATTCCAATTCCGAGGTTAACGTAATAGCCATCTTTTAATTCCTGAGCTATACGTTTTGCTATTTGATTTTTATCTAAACTCATATTTATTTATTTTTAAATTGTAGTCATCCTTGGAGTTCCTTAGGATGACTATTTATAATTATTTAGGATTTGAAGTAGTTATTTTTTCGATTCGTTTTTCGTAGTCAACTCCTTGAAAAATTCTTTGAACAAAAATTCCTGGCGTATGAATTGTGTTAGGGTCAAGTTGACCAGCAGGAACGAGTTCTTCAACTTCGGCAATTGTAATTTTACCAGCCATTGCCATCATATTATTAAAATTTGATGCAGTATAACGGTAAATTAAGTTACCGTGCGTGTCGCCTTTCCATGCTTTAACAACAGCAAAATCTGCTGTAAGTGCGTGTTCCAAAATGTGCATTTTACCATTAAACTCGCGTTCTTCTTTGCCAATAGCAACCTCGGTTCCGTAACCAGCAGGAACAAAAAATGCAGGTATTCCGGCACCACCGGCTCTTATTCTTTCGGCTAAAGTGCCTTGTGGCATTAGTTCGACTTCGAGTTCGCCCGATAACATTTGACGCTCAAATTCGGCATTTTCGCCTACATACGAAGCTACCATTTTACGTATTTGTTTGTTTTGTAACATTAAGCCCAATCCAAAATCATCAATCCCACAATTGTTTGATATACAAACAAGTCGGTTAATATTTGTTTTTGAAAGAACTCTGATTGCATTTTCGGGAATTCCGCAAAGCCCAAAACCACCAAACATTACAGTCATGTTGCTGGCAATTCCTTTTATTGCTTCTTCGGCATTTTTTACTACTTTATTCATATTCTTTTAATTTATAACTGATGTTAACAAATCCGATAGAGAACGGTTTTTGTTCATGTATGTGTGTTATACTGAAAACGGGATAAATTTATACATTTTGTTGTTCATTATTATTTTGGGCTAAAGCCCTGAATTACCTTGTTTTATTTTATCCACGACCTGAAGGTCGTGGCTATTTATATTGTACAATTTTATCCCTTTCGCAGTATAACGTGAACAATAAACACTTTAATATATTATACTTTGCACGAGGTTCACCACGTTGGATAATCTGTTGGATACGATATATGAACTTATAAAATTTACCCCGTTAGATAATTTATTTCATAGTTATTGATACTTTTTTAAAGCATATCAAACGGGGTGAATATCCCACGTGGTAAATTATTACATTTGGGTTTCAGGTAAGGGGTATAAGGGTATAGTGTATTTCCTTATGCCTTTATCCCCTATACCTCTATACCTTATACCTTGAGGGTTTATCAATTAAGGGTTTTCCGCAAAATTCGTAAAATTGTATACTGCTCAATGAAAAATGCCATTATTTTATTATAAAGCGAGTATTATATCCCTACATCGGGAACGAATTTATAGGCATAATATATCATACCTGTTTTTCCATCTTCGTTAATGCGGCGGAATTTGGCAACAACACGGTCGCCGGTTTTTAGTTCTTCGGGATTACAATCGGTAATCTGAGCTAATATTTTTATTCCGTCGTCCAGTTCTATAATTCCAACGGCATAAGGGACCAAGTCTTCAAAGCCGTCGGGTGCCTTTCGGATTATTGTATAGGTAACTAACTTCCCTTTTCCGGAAAGTGTATGTTTTGTAAACTCTGTGGAACCGCATTTGGGACAAACCATTCGTCCCGGAAATGCAATTTTTCCGCATTTGGAGCATTTACCTGCTTCCATTCTGTATCTTTCGGGCGTTTCGCGCCAGTGTCTTGCTACTTCCATTATTTTGCCTCCAATATATGAATTACACAACTACCGCCTGAACCTCCCATATTTTGAGTAAGGGCTGTTTTGGCATTTTTAATCTGACGTTTTCCAGCTTGTCCGCGTAATTGTAAAACAGCTTCACAAATTTGTGCTACGCCGGTTGCGCCAATAGGATGTCCTTTTGACTTCAATCCACCTGATGGGTTAATAGGGAATTTTCCATTAAGAGAGGTTAATCCGTTAGCGGTTGCTACACCACCCTGACCCTCTTTAACAATTCCCAGAGCTTCAATTACCATGATTTCAGCTATTGTATAACTGTCATGCACTTCAGCAAAGTTAATATCATTAATGGTCTTCCCTGCCATTTTCAATGCCCGTTGTCCTGCAAGTTCAACAGCTTCTAACTTAAGAATATCTTTTCGCTGACAAAGTGCGATAGTGTCGGATGCTACTCCAATACCGCTGATTATTACTAATGGTTGTTTGCCTATTTTTTTTGCTTCTTCAACAGTAGTTATAAGAACTGCAGCTGCTCCATCTGTAATGGGTGAGCAATCGAACAATCGTAATGGGTCGGCTACCATTGGAGAACGAAGAACTGTATCAACAGTAATTTCCATCGGAAACTGGGAATATGGATTTAATGCACCGTTTCGATGATTTTTTACAGCAACTTCTGCAAGTTGATTCCTTGTAGTGCCATATTTTTCTATATGGGCTTTTGCCATTAATGCATATAAGCCGGGCAGATTTATTCCGTGAAATGCTTCGTAGTCTCCATCGGCAGTTGTAGCTAAAGTATAGGTCTCTATATTTTCGCTTACATCAGTCATTTTTTCGACACCAAGAGCAAGAACATAATCCGACATTCCTGATGCTACTTCCATAAAAGCAGAGCGAACAGCCATACCGCCTGATGCACATGCCGATTCAACTCGGACAGCAGGTGTAGTGTGGCGGCCTAAATAATCGGGGAGCAAACTTGCCAAGTGTTCCTGTCCATTAAACAAACCACCGCTCATACATCCTATCGTAATAGAATCTATGCGGTCGGTACCTGCGTCTTTCATACAGTTTAATGCTGCTTCAACAGCAATATCTCTAAGTGACTTTTTCCAAAGTTCACCGAATTTTATCATTCCAATACCAATAATTGCGATATCTCTCATAAATATTATCTCCTATTCTGGTTTAACTATTTTATGCCTGAATTTGGCATATTGTCCATATTCAAGATACATTTTATGCTCATCTAATTGTTTTCTAACTCTGGGAGCCATGTCGCGAACTTTCAGCAATCTTTCGGTTGTCTTGAAAATAAATGCATCGCTTCCTGCACCTGAGCCATAAGAAACAAGAAGTATAAGTTGGTTAGGTTTGGCTTCGTCAAGGGTAGCGGCTAATCCTAGTGGAGAAGAACCCGAGTAAGTATTGCCCAATGTTGGAGTAAGTAATCCAAAACGAAATTGAGGTTCTTTAAAGCCAAGTTTTAAAGCCATTTGCACAGGAAATTTGCCATTTGGCTGATGGAAAATCATATAGTCGAAATCTTCGGGTTTCATTTTTGTTTTTTCCAATATCGCGTTTACAGCCCCTGATACATGTTTCATATACGAAGGTTCGCCTGTGAATCTACCTCCGTGCTCGGGGTAGTTAGCATGTTCGCGACGCCAAAAGTCAGGCGTATCGGTCATAAAACAATGCGTGTCTATTAATTCTGCAACTAAATTTTCTGCTCCCATAACATAAGCTGCTGCACCTGCAGATGCGGAATACTCAAGAGCATCGCCAGGAGAACCTTGAGATGTGTCGGACCCAATTCCGATTGCATATTTTACTGCACCTGATTTTACAAGATTAAGAGCCACAAACATTGCTTCGGTTCCAGCTTTACATGCAAATTCAAAATCTGCTGTATGAACATAAGGACAGGCTCCAAGTGCTTCCGAAACAGTTGCTCCTGTTGGCTTTACTGCATAAGGATGAGACTCGCTTCCAACGTAAAGTGCACCGATTTCCTGAGGATTGATACCTGCTCTGCTCATCGCATTCCTTGCTGCATTAACTGCAAGAGTAGCACAATCTTCATCAGGATAAGGAACCGACTTTTCATTCAGGTTCAAACCCCGCTTAAATGACGCAGCGTCTGCACCCCAAACCTTAGCGATTTCCTCAATCTTTATTCTGTAACGTGGAATTTGAGTTCCATATCCCACAATTCCTACCATATTATACCTCCTTTTTATTAAATAATAATGTGTCTATAATAATTTTCAAAAGTAATAATTATTTTTAAAAGCAATAAATTTTTGTAAAAATATTTTTGGTTTGATTTTTATGTAAAAACTGCCTATTTATAATATTAATAATTAACATGTTAATGAAACATTGGATTAAAAATATTTTAGAATAAAATATTAAATAGTTAATATTTAGTATGTTGATAATATCATGTTTAATAACATTCATTTTACATATTGCGAATTATCAGCCAAATAAAAAAATTGAATCGGCTGAAAAATGTCTGAATTTTATTTAATTTCTTGAATATCAAAACCTATTTTTTGAATATCTTCCCAAAAACCGGGGTATGATTTTTTAACAACATTCACATCGTCAACAATTATTTTATTTAACATTGCTAATGGAGTAAACGATAATGCCATACGATGATCGCCACAAGTATTAAAATTCCATGTATTTGTACAGTTTGTATCAATATTGTTGTTTTTGAATTTTGAAATAGAGTCATTTGTTACTAACAAATTGCAACCAGTTTTAAGTAATTCGTTTTTTAATGCTTGTATTCTGTTAGTTTCTTTAATTATCAGAGATTCTAAGCCAAGCAACGAAAACGGAATATTTAGCGCTGATAAAGTTACAGCCATAGTTTGTGTTATATCGGGGTTGTTGGAGAAATCATATTCGAATTGTTTTATCAAAGGAGTTGGCACTTTTATTAAATGAACACCTCCGGAAATAAAGGATGTTTTAATACCAATTTTTTCGAATAATTCTGTTATTATCGAATCTCCCTGAATGCTGTTTTTTTTAAGACCATAAAGTTTAATATCAGCAATATCTGCTATTGCAGCCATTTCGTACCAATATGATGCAGAACTCCAATCGGCTTCAACAATAAAATCTTTTGCTCTATAGTTTTGTTTTCTTATTATTATATGGTCATCTTCCCACTTTGATTTAATTCCGAAATTTCGCATCAGATTAAGAGTCATATCAATATATGGCTTTGACACAATTTTGCTCTTTAATTTAATATTTAATCCGTTGGGGAGAGTTGGAGCAATTAACAGCAATGAACTTATAAATTGGCTGCTTATACTTCCCGAAATCTCAATATTTCCACCTTTAAGATTTGTTCCATAAATTTTAATTGGCGGAAAACCTTCTTTTTCAAGGTATTCTATTTTAACACCTAATTCATTTAATGCATTTACAAGTATTCCTATTGGTCGGTGTTTCATTCGTTCAGAGCCTGTTAAAATCCAATCGCCAGGTTTATTTGCAAGATAAGATGTTAAAAACCTCATAGTTGTGCCTGCGTTTCCTACATCAAAAACATTTGATTCGGATTTTAAAATTTTCACTAAATCTTTAGTATCGTTACTATAAGATAAATTGAAAATTTCAAAACTTTTTTTAGCCAAAGCTCTAATTAATAGAAGTCTGTTGCTTATACTTTTGGAAGATGGTAATACTATTTCTCCTTTTATTTTTTTATTTTGTTTTGAAATAATGTATCTCATTTAAAATCAACGCTTTTAATAAATATTTATATAATTACATGTAACAAAATTATAAATTTTTTAATCTTTATTTATTATTAAGTGATTTTTTTTAATAAAACTTGCATTTTTCATTAAGCAGTATCTGTCTGTAAAGTTGAGAGTCTGGAGTATAAAGTTCGATGACAAGGCTTGCGAAGTTTTGAAAATCAAGGCGTTTACTAATGTAAATGACTGTTTTCAAAACAAGTTTACCCCGTAGCGAAGCGTACTGGGGCATAACGCAGTCAGCGGACTTTATAGACAGACTCTAAATATAATGCTGTAAATATGCGAACAGCTCCATGAGCC
>Ga0210049_1002754_pt1 | contig 16275 bp, 15 predicted proteins | sample CryGeyCG2014_300_2_FD_183964 | JGI IMG/M metagenome (GOLD analysis project Ga0210049, IMG submission 183964) | Groundwater microbial communities from aquifer - Crystal Geyser CG06_land_8/20/14_3.00 (SPAdes) (version 2) | ecosystem: Environmental > Aquatic > Deep subsurface > Groundwater | place... | reverse complement strand
AGCGAAATTCGTTACATCATCGATCGAAAACGGGTTTTCCGGCTCAAAGAAGATTTAGGTACAGAACCGAAATTTTATTACTTCTTTGAATCATAGGAAAGCAGATGGAAAAAGTGCAGGAAACGTTGCATGAAACATGGCATTTTTACAAGAGGACCCTCACCCTTGTAGCAAAAGGGAGCAAGCTATACTATGCTTGGTGTTTCTTCCTCCTCGCAATTATCGTCGCAGGTTTCCTATCCTACTTGAAGCAACATGAAGTTGGGTTAATCGCAACGAACATGAACGACCAGGTTTCTTGGGGCCTCTATATTGCGAATTTCACCTATCTGGTCGGGGCTGCGGCAGCGGCGGTTCTGCTGGTCATTCCATCTTATGTCTACCATTTCAAACCGATCAAAGAGATTGTCGTCCTCGGGGAACTCTTCGCCGCATCATCAATCATTATGGCCATACTCTTTGTGATGGTTGACCTCGGAAGGATTGACCGGTTCTGGCACATGATTCCATTCGTCGGTTCAATGAACTTTCCTCAGTCGCTTCTGGCCTGGGATGTCCTTGCCCTCAATGGCTATTTATTCTTGAATCTTCTTATCCCTATCTATCTATTAGTCAAATTCTACTACCGGAAAGAACCTAACTGGAAATTTATCCTCCCCTTCATCTTGCTCTCCATCCCTATGGCCGTCGCGATTCACACCGTCACCGCCTTTTTATATAATGGCCTGCCTGCCCGTCCCTTCTGGAATGCATCGATCCTTGCTCCGAGATTCCTGGCCAGCGCCTTCTGTTCAGGACCTGCCATCATTATTATTATTTTCCAGATCATCCGAAAGGTATCCACATCCCATATAGAGATAGAGGATGAGGCCCTCTTCAAGATTTCAGAACTGATCGCCTACGCCATGTTTCTCAACCTTTTTCTTCTCTTTGCCGAGCTATATAAAGAGTACTATTCTCAAACGGTTCATATTGCATCCTTTAGATACCTGTTCGAAGGCCTCCATGGCCACAACCAGCTTGTGCCCTGGATATGGGCGGCCATGACGATGAATGTCATCGCATTCATCATCTTTCTGATCCCCCAAACCCGGAAACGGTTAGCCACGCTCAATCTGGGCTGTCTGCTGATTATCATCGGAGTATGGATTGAAAAAGGGCCTGGTTTTGTCGTGCCGGGATTTGTACCGGATCCCCTTGGCGAAATTCACGAATATATTCCTAATCTCTTGGAACTTATGGTTTCCTTTGGCATCTGGGCAACAGGTCTCCTCATCTTCACCCTTCTGATGAAGGTGGCCATTCCTATTGAGACCGGGAAATTCACCCATACAGAGTATGAAAGAGAGGTCACCGATTATAAGACCTTATCAAAGACTTCTATTAGATAAGGTCCTCACCCAGCAATTCTCGGTGAGTTCACAAACTATTGAGATTCTTCGCTTCGCCCTGTACCATACTAGGTTCAGGGCTTCGCTCAGAATGACAACTGGGGACTTTCGTAATGTCATTCTGAAGAGCCTGTCCTGAGCGTAGTCGAAGGAAGCCCTAGCGACTGAAGAATCTCGCTGTATTTTCACCGAGAATTGCTGGGTCCTCACCTTTCCTTTAAGGAGCGGAAATTTCATATAACTGAAAAAATTTCGTTGCATTTCAAATAAACTGCTGTTATAAGGATTTTAGGGGGGGTAAAATAGCGAACTTAGGGCTCTAAGGAATGAAATCCTCCCTCATTGGATTGGCCATAGGGTTTTTTTTACTCCTCCTCCTCCTCAGCTTTAGCCTTGGCTCCAAGGTCGAGCAACCCATCTCTTTCAATCATAAAAAGCATCTGGAACAAGGATTGGGGTGTGACGCATGCCACCGCTTTTTCAAAACCCAAACCTTCTCCGGAATGCCCGACCTCAACATCTGCCTGGAATGTCATAAGGAACCCGTCACGAAAAACCCGGAAGAGGAAAAAATCAGGCAATCTCAACAAAAGGGTAAAGAAATCTCCTGGAAGCGGATATATGAACAACCGGATCATGTCTTCTTTTCCCATCGCCGTCATGTGGCGTTGGGAAAGTTATCATGCCAGACCTGTCATGGAGAGATTGGACAGAGGGAAAAACCTCCATCCAAGCCATGGGTGAAGATGACAATGAAATGGTGCATGGATTGCCATACGAAGAGCAAGGTCAATAACGATTGTTTAGCATGTCATGTCTAAAAAATGGAATATTGGAATAATGGAATATGAATCTTTGGAATATTGGAAAACTGGAACATTGGAATAATGGGTTAAATCTTTACCCAGTATTCCATTCTTCCATTATTCCATTTGTATCATTCTATTATTCCACCATTCCATCATTCCAAGTGGATAGATTATGAAGATCAACCGAAGAGATTTTCTGAAGATGGGCGGAGGCGCTGGGGCCGCCGTTGCCCTGGGAGGCGGCTTCTGGAAATGGTCTCAATTCCCTGTGGCAGAAAAACCCAATGCTCCAGGCGTTGAAAAGTGGATACCTACAATTTGTGGCCAATGCATGGGCGGCTGTGGAATCCTTGTCAGGGTTATTGATGGGTGGGCGGTCAATATCGCTGGAAACCCTCTTCACCCGGTGAATCGAGGAACGCTCTGTCCCAAGGGAATTGCGGGCCTTCAAGGTCTCTATGATCCAGATCGAATTCGAACTCCTCTGAAAAGGATTGGGAAGAGAGGCGAAGGGCAGTGGCAACCCATCTCCTGGGTTGAAGCCCTCCAGATGGTCACATCATCCTTAAAAGAGCTTCGAAAAAATGGAGAATCCTACCAGCTTATGGTTTTGGGTGGAAAGTACAGAGGATTGATGAGATCCCTCTGGGAACGTTTCTTAGAGGCTTTCGGTTCACCCAACTATATCGATAATCAGTTTCAGTGGGAAGGGACACCGACCGAAGGGCTCTTCCTCACCCAAGGAATCTATTCAACGCCAGCCTATGATTTAGAAAATGTCCAGTACCTGCTCTCCTTTGGTTCAGAACTGCTCGAATCTTATTGGTCCCCTGTTCAAGTCTTGAGGGCTTATGGCTATTTCAGGAGAGGAAAACCTGGGCAGAGAGGGAAATTAGTTCAAATCGAGCCCCGCCTCTCTATTACTGGCATCAAAGCTGATGAATGGATTCCGATCCAACCAGGTGCGGAGGGGATCTTAGCCCTTGGCATTGCTCATATGATTATTAAAGAAGGGCTCTACAAGAAAGATTTTGCTTCTAATCATACTTTCGGATTTGAAGGTTGGACTGATGAAAATGGAAAGGAGCATCTGGGCTTCAAAGAGTTTATCCTCTCTGAGTATGAACCAAATGTTGTTTCCAAAAAGACTGGCGTCCCTGTGGATACCGTCATTCGATTGGCCCGGGAGTTTGCTACGAATCAACCCTCCCTTGCCATTGGCTATCGAGATCGACCCTTCCATCAGATGGCTGTCTCTGTTCTCAACGGATTAACAGGAAGTATTGATACCACCGGTGGAATTCTGATTCCCAGAAATGTTCCTTATCAAGCTTTTCCTCCTTTTAAAAAGGACACCATTGCACAAAAAGGTCTTGATAAGGAACGAATCGATGGAGGAAAAGGTCTGCGAAGGGTTATACATCAACCCTATCTTTTCGCCCAAAATGTACTCTCTGGAAGACCCTATAAACCAAAAGCCCTTTTTCTTTACTACACCAATCCTCTCTTTTCCAATCCCAAGCCCGATCTATTTTCAAAGGCATTTGCTGAGATTCCTTTCATCGTTAGCTTTTCTCCCTACATGGATGACAGCACTCATTTTGCAGACCTCGTTCTTCCTGACCACACCCCCTTGGAACGCTGGCAGGATGATCCCCTCTTTTTAAACAACGGCTTCCCCGTCCTTGGAATTCGGCAACCCGTTGTTGAACCTCTCTATCAGACTAAGGCTACAGGCGACGTCCTTCTCACGATTGCGAAATTACTTGGAGGGGAATTTCGAACTGCTCTTCCATGGAATGATTTTAAAGAGGTGATGGTCTATGGCTTTAAAGGCATCTTCGAGGCGAAACGGGGGGATGTCTTCGGCCTTCAATTCGAGGAGGCCTGGACCCGCCTTCTTCAAAGAGGGGGATGGTGGGCTCCTTCCTATAAGACAACCGAAGAACTCTGGAAATTAATTCAAGAGAGAGGGGGATGGTGGGATCCTCTTTACGATTTCGGAGAATGGGAACGTATCTTCCAAACCCCTTCTAAAAAGTTTGAATTTTATGCTCAGGGATTGAAGCGCTTGGCCTCTTCTCCCCTCTCAAAAAGTAATGGGGATCCGTCCTTTCTCCCACATTGGGAAGAACCGAAGAAGATGAGTGATGAAAAGCTATATCCTCTCCACCTTCATATCTTCAAAACGATGGCTGTAACAGGAAGCAGAAATGCCAATCAACCCTGGCTTTCTGAGAATTTTGGTCCCCATCTCCTCGAAAGATGGATCACATGGGTAGAGATCAATCCACATACAGCAAAGGAACTTGGAATCTCTGAAGGGGATTGGGTCTGGGTGGAATCAACGTTTGGAAAAATTCAGGCCAAGGCCAGACTATATCAAGGGGCGATGCCTGATGTCGTCAACATTCCTTTTGGCTTGGGCCACGCTTCAGGAGGTCGTTGGGCCAAAGATTTGGGTGCAAACCCTTATCACCTTCTCGGGGATGATCTGGATCCGTTGACAGGCAATCCAATACAACGATCCCCTCGAGTTAAAATCTATAAAGCCTGACTCAGGATACCAGGGCATCAGAAGATCAGGGTATCAGGGGAAGAAAACGAAGAATGAGTTGCGGATGCCCTGGTAGCCCGATACTCTGATATCCTTCAAAAAGAGGTCTAGTATGCATCGTTGGGGGATGGTGATTGATCTGGATAAATGTTCTGGATGCCAGGCTTGCGTGGTGGCTTGCCATGCAGAAAATAATATTGGGATCATCGGGCCTGAGGAATCAGCTAAAGGCCGCACCATCAGCTGGATCGAACTGATCCCTTATATCGAGGGAGAATATCCCCATATTAAGGCGAGACTACTTCCCAGGCCCTGTATGCATTGTGATCATCCTCCGTGTACCAAGGTATGCCCCGTCAATGCTACTTACAAAAACGAAGAAGGACTGGTGGCACAGATTAATTATCGATGCATCGGCTGTCGATACTGTACAACTGCATGTCCCTACACCGTGAAGTATTTCAATTGGTATGCACCCCAATGGCCGAAAGAGATGAAGGGTTCGCTTAATCGTGATGTCTCGATTCGGACGAAGGGGGTCGTGGAAAAATGCACCTTTTGCAGTCATCGACTTCTCAAGGCAAGAGAAAAGGTGAAGGCAGAGGGGAGAGATCTTTTACCAGAGGATTATATCCCAGCCTGTGTTCAGGCCTGTCCAGGCGGGGCGATGTACTTTGGTGACCTGAACGACCCTTTTAGCACTGTATCAACACTTTCCAGGGAGAGGAGGGCTTTCCGATTGATGGAGGATTTAGGCACAGAGCCGAAAGTATACTATCTTTCAGAAGGAATGTGATGGACGAAAAACATCTAAATGTGGAAGTCGTAGACTCGACTCTTCGAGAGGATGCTGCTCTCTTTGAGCCCATCAGGAGAACGGGGAAGTCTTTCTATATTACCCTCTTGATCCTTGGGGTTGTGATCCTGTGGGCCGTCTGGGCGTACCTTCACCAATACCGTGATGGGCTGGGAGTAACAGGTCTTGCCAGACCGATCTTCTGGGGTGTCTACATCACCAACTTCGTTTTCTTTATCGGAATCAGCCATGCCGGAACACTCATTTCAGCCATCCTCCGTCTCGCCAAAGCAGAATGGCGAAGGTCGATCACCCGTTCCGCAGAGGTCATTACAGTCCTCGTCCTTTTCTTCGGCGTGGGGAACATATTAATAGATTTGGGACAACCTGACAGGATGTTAAACATCATCAAGTTCTCCCAATTCCAATCTCCTCTTCTTTGGGACGTCTCCAGCATCACCATCTATCTTGCAGCCAGTTCCATCTATCTTTACCTCCCTTTAATCCCGGATATTGCCCTTCTCAGGGATTATGGCGAAAAATGGAGATGGTTTTACCGAATTTTGTCTCTGGGTTGGAAGGGAACAGAAAGGCAACATCACCTGTTGGAAAAGGGAATTGCTTTCATGGCCATTCTTGTTATTCCAGTGGCTGTCTCTGTTCATACCGTGGTTTCCTTTGTCTTTGCGATGACCATCCAACCCATGTGGCACAGCGCCATCTTCGGCCCCTATTTCGTCGCCGGCGCTATTTTCTCAGGAATCGCTGCACTCATTGTGGCGATGAATGTGATCCGCAAAGTCTACCATCTCGAAGACTATTTGAGGCCTGTCCATTTTAATAATCTTGGTATTCTTCTACTGGTGATGACCCTCCTGTGGTTTTATTTTACCTTCACCGAATATCTCACAACTTACTATGGAGGGGAGCCCATTCACATGGCCATTTTTTGGTCTAAATTTACAGGAAGGTTTGCTCCCTACTTCTGGGGAATGTTCCTCTTCTGCTTCATCATTCCCCTACCCATTCTCAGTTTCAAAAGAACTCGAACTCCAATGGGTACACTCATTGCTTCGATCTCTGTGGTCATCGGGATGTGGCTGGAGCGGTTTGTGATCGTCGTGCCAACCTTGACCAACCCAGGGATTCCCGGTGAGATGGTCCTTTACTTTCCCACCTGGATCGAATGGTCCATTTTTGCTGGTTGCGTCGCCTTTTTTATTCTTCTCTATATGATCTTTACCAAAATCTTCCCTATCGTCTCCATTTGGGAAGTGAGGGAAGGGAGAGAGAAGTCGATGGCCGAAGTTCAAGAACGAATCAGGACCTACCTTCCTGGAATTGGAGTCGAATAAGAGGTTTAAATATCAATGCAAAATGGTCAATGGTCAATTAGCAATGATCAATGAAAAAGCTTTCAACCGTTGCTAATTTTGCATTGTTAATTTTGCAATTTTCACTGTCGTTTTTGGGGGTTCCTTATGAGGAAAGCCATTATCGTCGTTGGAGCTGTTATTCTTCTAATCGCCTCACTCGCCTTTGCTCAGCTTCTCCCTGAAGATCCAACCAAAGGATCCCGCCTCTTCGTGAATAAAGGGTGTGTGAGGTGTCATGCCCTCAAGGGAGACGGAGGAAAGATTGGACCTGATTTTGGCAGGGTGGACTTCGGAAATACACAGATTGATCTGGCAGCCAAACTCTGGAACCATATCCCCTCCATGAATATTGGAATGGAGCAGGCGAGAATGATCAAACCCAATCTGACCGGACAGGAATTCACCGAAATCTCTGCTTACCTCTACTTTCTTAAATTTTTTGATGAGCCTGGAGATGCAACGCGAGGAAGATCCATTTTTAATGAAAAAGGTTGTAGCTCCTGTCATCCCCTCTCAGGTAAAGGGAAGGAAGGAGAACCTGGCCTGGATCAATTTCCGCAAAATATCTCTCCAGTCTTTTTAACTCAGTCCATCTGGAATCATGGCCCGGTCATGATTGCCCACATGGTCAAACTCGGGATGAAATGGCCTGTCTTTGAGGGAACGGAGATGATGGATCTTCTTGATTACATCAAAGTGAATGCAAAAGGGGCAAAAGAGACCGCCTTCATCACACCGGGAAACCCAAAAGAAGGAAAGCAGGTTTTTGCTGCGAAAGGTTGTATCAAATGTCATGCTGTGAGAGGCGAAGGGGGAAAGGAAGCAGAGGATTTAGGCAAGAGGGCTAAGACTTTTTATAAAAGCCTCACTCAGATTACCTCCATCATGTGGAATAAAGGGCCTGCTGTTTTAGGCAAGATGAGTCAAACTCAAATAGGGATTCCAAAATTCACTCCAAAGGAAATGGCTGATCTGATCGCATATCTCTATTTCCTCCATTTCATTGATGAGCCAGGGAACCCGGTCAATGGGAAAAAGATTTTCTCCGAATCGGGATGTTCAAAATGTCATGGAGTGGATGGAAAACCAGGTGAATTGATGACCCTTAGCCTTTCCAAGTACCAGAAGGCTGGCAATTCCATGGATATTGTCGCGAGTCTCTGGAACCACAGCACCGAGATTGAGAAGGCGATGAAGGGAAAAGGGATCTCTTGGCCCCGATTTAAAAAAGGAGAGTTAGCGGATCTCCTCGAATTTATCCGGACCCCTAAGAAGAAACCTTAAAGGTACACCTCCACCCTAACCCTCCCCCCTTGATGGGGAGGGCTGGGTGGGGGGGAAGAATAGAAAGGAAATTGAAAGATGAAACGCATCTCCATTTATCTTTTGATTGGTTTTCTCCTCTTGGTCAGCGGAGACCTCATCTTCTGGGATCAAGGGATAGGAGCCGAAAAGAAAGGGGAGTACCTCCTCCCGGGGGATATCAAAGCAGGGTGGAAAGTTTTCACTACGAAAAAGTGCGGTGTCTGCCATGCCATCTGGGGAGAAGGAGGAAAGGGAGGGCCTGACCTCGGGACACTTCCGGAATCTTATGTCAGCCAATCTCAGTTAGCTGCCTTGATGTGGAACCATTGGCCAGAGATGTGGGGAAAGATGGCAGCCAAAAAAATTCCTTCCCAAAAAATGGAGAAGACGGAAATGGCTGACCTTTTTGCCTTTCTTTATTTCATCCGGTATATGGATGAACCAGGAAATCCTCAGAGTGGGAAAGTGTTGATGGAGATCAAGCACTGTAGTAAATGCCATCCCATTGTCAAAGAGGGAGCAAAGGGGGATCTCAGCCCTTGGGGAATGTATATGAATCCCATCTTATGGGCTCAGATGATGTGGAACCATGTCCCTCAAATGGAACAGGAAATGAAGAAGAAAGGACTTCCCTTGGTCGAGTTCAAGGGAAATGAAATGGTCGACATCATTGCCTATATCCGAAGCCTCAGTTCAAAGATGGAAAAGGTTTACCTCTCTCCTGGAAATCTTCAATCCGGAAAGAAGTTGTTTACCCAAAAGGGATGCATTCAATGTCATCTCCCTCAGGGAGAATTGGACCTGTCCAAGAAAAAAGATTTTCCGAGGACATTAGCCCAATTAGCTGGAATGATGTGGAATCATTCGTACAAAATGTGGAAGGGGATGAAGGAGAAAGGGATGGAACGTCCAACCCTTTCTCCTCAAGAGATGGCCGATCTGGTCGCCTACCTTTTTTCGACCCAATATTTTGGCGAACCTGGTAACCCTGAAGAAGGGAAAAGGGTTTTTACCAAAAAGCAATGCAACCTCTGCCATTCCAAGGGCACCAAGATGCCAAACCTTTCTTTTTTAAAAGGTCAGATCTCTCCAATCTTTATGGCTCAGACCATGTGGAATCATGGACCGGAAATGTTAGAAAAGATAAGGAAAGCCAAAATATCTTGGCGGAAGATTGACAGTAAGGAAATGGTAGACTTGATGGAATATCTAAACCGGGGAATGCCATAAAGGAGGAAGTCTATGGTTTCGACCGATTGGCTGAAAAAGACCGAATTGTTTGGGGCTCTAGAAGAATCCCAATTGAAGGCCCTCTTGTCAAATGCCTCTGTTCAACCCTTTTCAGAAGGGGAAACGATCTTCCGACAGGGTGATAAAGCGAATCGCCTCTATATCTTGATCCATGGTTTGGTTGACCTTAAGGTCAAGGCCCATGAAGAGGTTGACCCCATGACCTCCAAGATTGAGAAAGAGGGCGCTGTCTTTGGAACTCCAGCACTAATGGAACCTTTCATTTACAATGTTACGGCTACTTGCTTAAAACCATCAAATGTATTAGTCATTGAAACCAATACTATTAAGAAAAATATGGAAGAGGATCCCAAAATGGGCATGGAGATTATGAAAAAACTGGCTTCTATCTATTTAAATCGGCTCAATGAATTGCGCTCAGGGGTCTCCAACTTCCTCAAAATTTTTAAATCGAAAACACCATGAAACAAACCAGTTCGAATCGCTTTTATATTCAGATCCCGGACCAATGCTGGTTTGAGGAGAATATTGGGTGTGAAAATGCTTGCCCTGTTAACACCCGGGCTCCTCAATATATTCGTGCAATCGCTCAAGGGAATTGTGACCAAGCCTTTGAGATCAATCGAGGAGATAATCTCTTCCCAGCTATTCTGGGGCGAATCTGTGTCCACCCTTGCGAGGAGAAGTGCCGAAGAGGGATTCTCATCGATCAACCTATCTCCATTTGCTCATTGAAAAGGGCTTCTGCCGACCATAAAACTTCCTCCTCCCAAAAGACGGCAATTCTCACAAAGAGGGATAAAAAGGTCGCGATCATTGGAGCTGGCCCTTCTGGACTTTCGGCCGCAAACGATCTTGCAAGACTGGGTTATGCTGTAACCATCTATGAATCATTCTCTGTTCCTGGAGGGATGCTCAATGTTGGAATCCCCCCCTACCGTCTTCCCAGGGAAGTAGTGAGTCAGGCGATTGAGGAGGTGAGACGATTAGGGGTAGAGATCATCACGGAAACTCCGATCGGAAAAGAGTTGAATCTGGAAATGTTGAGGCAGAATTATGATGCGGTCTATATTGCTGGAGGCGCCCATAAGGCCGAAAAATTAGGAATCCCCGGAGAGGATCTCCAAGGGGTGATCCATGGGGTGACCTTTATGCAAAGGGTGAATCTTGGGGTGGATCTCAAGATCGGCCAGAGAGCAGCTGTAGTGGGAGGGGGCAATACGGCTATGGACGCAGCCCGTTCCTCCTTTCGATTGGGCGCAAAAGAGGTCTTTATTCTTTATCGAAGGACGAGGGAGGAGATGCCTGTCGATGAGAGAGAATTAGAACAGATAGAGGAGGAGGGGATCAAGGTCCAGTTCCTCACTCAACCGATTCAGGTCCTCTCAAAGGATGGGATTAAAGTATCTGGCGTACGATGTATTCGAAATCAATTGGGTGAACCTGAAAAGGATGGTCGAAAAAGGCCAATCCCCATCGATGGATCTGAATTTGATATCAACATCGATCTTCTCATTCCAGCAGTCAGTCAATCACCAGACATTTCCTTCCTTCCCGAAGAGATCGGCCTTGAAATCTCTAAATGGGACCGTCTATCCGTCAACCCAGTAACTTTTGAAACCAATGTCCGGGGTATCTTTGCCGGAGGAGACTTTGTCACAGGCCCCAGGGATGTGATACGGGTGATCGCCGATGGGAGAAAAGCAGCCCTCTCCATCCACTTCTATCTTAGTGGAGAAGGGTTCGAAAAGAAGCCTTCTCACTTTACTGCTGTCTCAGAGGTTAAGATTGATCCGGATCTGGAAAAGATACCCAGACAGAAAATGAATGCCACTCCCATACAGGAAAGAAAGTCTGTGGACAAAGAAGTGGAATTGGGCTTTTCGAAAGAGGTGGCAGTGAGGGAGGCCGTACGATGTCTCCAATGCCACATCTTCACCATCTTCGATCGGACAAAATGTATCCTTTGCGGTGGCTGTGTCGATATCTGTCCAAAATCTTGTTTTCGGATGGCAAGGCTCGATGAGATCGAGGGAGATGAAAAGCTCTCAAAATTGGTTGAATCCTTCTACGGTGTTTCCTTCGAAGAAGCTCAAAAACTTAACCTAACCACTGTCATCTTTAAAGACGAATCCCGGTGCATCCAGTGTGGTCTATGCGCTAAACGGTGCCCAACCGGTGCGATCACCATGGAACAATATCATCGCGAATCAACCCTTTACAGAGGGGAACAAGGATGAAGAAAAGGATTTTACAACGCATTTCAGATTCGGCGGTGTGGCGTTCGATCTTCAGAACCGGAATACCCGATACCGATCTGAAACGATCCATGCTCATGTTCCACAACTTTTTCCTCCATATCTTCCCGGTGAAGATGAAACGCCATGGCCTCCAATTCTCCTATACATTCTGTCTCGGAGGCATTTCCTGCCTCCTTTTTATCGTCCTTACTATCACAGGCATCCTCTTGATGTTCCATTATACGCCTTCCATTGAAAGGGCTTATTTCGATATGCAAGCGCTGGCCCTTATTTTCAATGGCAAGATCTTAAGAAACTTACACCGATGGGCTGCCCATGGGATGGTCGTGACCGTCTTTCTCCACATGGTCAGGGTATTTTACACACGTTCCTATCGACCTCCTCGGGAGTTTAATTGGGTGATCGGAATTGGCCTTCTCATCCTTACCCTCGCTCTGAGTTACACAGGATATCTTCTCCCTTGGGATCAATTGGCTTATTGGGGAATTACAGTAGGCACAACCATTATGACCTATACTCCTTTCATTGGGAATTATGTTCGTTTCTTTCTTCTGGGAGCGGATGAGGTGGGCCATGAAGCCCTGCTTCGTTTTTATGTAGTGCACTGTGTTGAGCTTCCTCTTATAATAGGCGCCCTGATGGCCGTCCATTTCTGGAGGGTAAGAAAAGATGGAGGAATATCAGGACTGCTTTAATGAATAATCCCCCTCAATCCCCCTTTAGTAAAGGGGGAAGAAGAGGGATTTGTTGAGGTAGAAATTAAATGGATAAGAACCAAGACAAGGTTTTCGTTAAAGATCCAAACAAGACTTACGGTTTGATGGAGATTGTGGAAGGGACCTCACCGATGGTGGAGAAGGCCCCTGAGGACACAGTAGACACCTTTCCTCATTACATCATTCTTCTGACCATCTGCTCTTTAGCCGTCACCTTCGCCCTTTTACTGATCTCCCTTTTCTTCGACGCTCCTTTAGAAGATCTCGCGAATCCCCTTATTACCCCCAACCCTGGCAAGGCCCCTTGGTATTTCACAGGAATTCAGGAGTTGATCCATTATACGAACAAGCCGGTGATCCCCGCAATCATTATTCCCCTGCTCATCATCGTCTGGCTTATTCTGATTCCATATATCGATAGAAAACCCCTGACCCCTTTTGCGTCCCTTTTTAACCGAATCTTTATCGGTGGGGAGAAACGACGTATATTGATTTATTTATTTACCTTGTTTATCTTCGGAGCTTTAATCTTCACCATCATCGGTTCCCTCTTTCGGGGGGAGAATTGGAGTTTTGTTCTGCCATGGAAATAGTTAACATCAAGGCTAAAGCCTTGAGTTACAAATCTTTGGAATGATGTCACCAACCCTTAAAGGTTAAATCTAAGATACAATGGGAAATAAAATGGACGACAAAACGCCGGTTGAAAAGAAACCTATTTCTCGCAGGAGATTGATAGCCTATGCCTGGATTGGGGCAGCGGCCATTGTGATCGGCGAACTGATCTTCGGCACTTTTGCATTTCTTTGGCCAAGGCGAAAAGGCACCAAAGTTGAGACGGTCTTCATCGTTGGCAAGGTAACCGATTTTAAAGTGGGTGAGGTCATCCCCTTTCGTAAGGAGAGAACCTTTATTTTGAGAACAGAAGGAGGTTTTTTAGCAATGTCGGCTATCTGCCCCCATCTCCGTTGCATCGTCAATTGGAATGAGGTGCTTAAGAAGTTCGAGTGCCCTTGCCACGGCGTTAAATTCAATCGGAATGGAGAGGTTCTTGAGGGACCCCCTCCGCGCCCCTTAGACCTCTATAAACTCCAAATTGTTGCAGGAAACGTGGTGGTCGACAGGGTCAGTCCGATCGAAAGGAGGAAGTTCGAGTCTTCTCAGGTCATCAAAATATAAAAATTAGCAGTAGCGCAAGGCTTTAGCCGTTCGGCTGAGCTCACGACGAAGCCTTGCTTTAAGCAACCCTAAAGGGTTGCGCTACAAATTCTGTCATTTATAGAAAGATGGGAAATCCAATGGGAAAAAAGATTTTTTTAGCCATGGTATTGACATTGGCCACCGCCGTCTTTCTATCTGTCTATTGGCTATTGGAACCTCATCGAGTGAAGGTAGAGGCCGAAAAGATGAGATCGGAGGCTGCCAAAAAAGGTAAAGGTCTCTACATGACACACTGTGCCCGATGCCATGGAGAGACCGGAGGCCCTCAGAAGAAAATCAGGGCCATCAACTCGAAGAACTACCTCAAGGCTGTCGATGATTCCATCCTTTATAAGATCATCGAACGGGGAATCCCACGGACGGGAATGGTCGCTCTCGTTGACAAAGAAGGAGGGCCATTGAATACGGAGCAGATCAATCAACTGGCGGCGTTCCTTCGAAGCTGGGAGAAGACAGCGCCTGTGCTGCCCGAAGAAGCCCCACCAAAGGAGAGGCCTGTTTTCATCCAAGAGGAAGTACCCTATGTTGGCTCCGAATCTTGCATTGGGTGTCACGAAAGCCTCAATAAAAAACATATCGAAACCTGGAAAAAGTCGCCCATGGCGATCAGAGCCTTTTCCCTCATCCAGAACGAAAAGGATAAGACCAAATGCATCCCTTGTCATGCCACCGGATACAACCTGGAAAAGAAAACCTATAAAGAAGAAAATATCGGGTGTGAGGCATGCCATGGCCCTGGGGAAAAGTATCAGGAGATGATGATGGGAGCGGGTGCTCTCGATGGCGGGAAGATAGCGAGAGAGAATAGTCTGAAATCCTGTACCCGATGCCATCATCCTCATATTGCAAAGGAAGATCACAATGCCCTGGCAAGAAAAGGGCTGCTGCCCTATCCGTAGCGAAAGAGAAAGGACAAATAATCCTTTTTTCTTGGAAGGTTGTGTTATTTTGGAACACCATATTCTTAGGGGGGCGCTCATCTCGGTTTGCCCCTTTTAAACTATGGAAAGAAAGGAGGTGAACAAAATTAAATTTTAAAAATTACTCTAAAAAAAGGAGGATAAATTCTATGAAGAAAATCTTATTCGTTTCCTTTGCCTTGATTGCTTTCGTGTTGGTGGCCCAAGTCTACACAGCCTCCGCTAAAATGGCCCCCGGTCCTTCGAAAGACCCAATCACAGGCAAAGCATATGTAGGCTCAGAGAAGTGCAAAGCTTGTCACAAGGCCCAATACGATTCCTGGAAGAACACCATTCATGCCTGGATGGTCCGCCCTATTGCCAAGGGTGACTTAAAGAATGCCAAGGCCGATCTCACAGTGGAGGGGGCTCCAAAACCTGATCAGTACGACTGGGCGTATGCGATCGGTGGGTGGTACAAGGAAGAACGTTACACTTTTTGGGATGAAAAAGGGAATATCATTGATGGTGAATTTGAATATAGCCGTCCGAAAAAACATTTCTCTATCCGAAAAACAAAGGATGGCGCTCTTTCGCGGCTTGATTGGTTCAATGAGTGCGGAAACTGCCACGCTACAGGTGTAAACTATAAAGAACGCACCTTCGTAGAATTTAATATTGGTTGCGAGGCATGCCATGGCCCCTCTGCAGGCCATGCCAAGAGCCCTAAGAAAGTTAAGGCAGTGATTGACAAAAACACCGAGAACTGCGGGCGTTGCCACATTCGTGCTCGCATGAAGGGAGACCTTAAGAAGTTCAACTACCCTGTCCATTATGAACTCAATAAACCTCAAACATTAATGAAGGATTTAGATCCAGAACCCTACACTGCAGCAGGTTCGTTCTGGCCGGACCAGAAAAATGCTAGCCGTCATCGTCAACAATATCTGGAATGGGTCAAGAGTCGTCATGACGGCGTACCGGATCTCAGCTGTGTGACCTGCCATAACCCGCATGTGGGAAGCCTTGGTTATCGAACAGGGCAGTTAAAGGCCGAAGAACGTTCGCTATGTGCGAAATGCCACGAAGAAATTGTCTCAGATCCTAAAAAGCACTCAGGGCATCGCTATGAAGTTGCTTCATGTTCATCATGTCATATGCCCTATACCATTGCCTCTGGATCTGTGCCAAATCACACCTTCGAAGCCATTCCACCTTCAAAGACACTCCAGTACGGAACCGATAGCAAGACCGGGAAACCAAAGATGCCAAATTCGTGCAGCCTTTACTGCCATACGAAAGAGACGGCATCTGTAATGGACGAGAAGTATAATGTGATTTTCAAAAAGGCTAAGAAGTAAGATAGAGGTATTGAATTCCTTATGCTGGTTTAAAGATTAAAATGTTGAGGGGGGGGTGGACGGATAAACTTGTTCACTCCATTTTTATAGAAGGAGGAACGATTTGATGGAGAAATGTTCGGTATCGAAATGGCCCCTTTTTCTTCCCGTTTTAGTCCTTATTCCATCCTTCGCCATAGCTCAGGCTACTTATGTGGGTTCCAAAAAGTGTATGTCTTGCCATGAGCGGATTTATGACCTTTGGAAGGATACCCTTCACAACAAATCTCAACAGATCTTAAGTCGAACCAACGATACTCTGGTGGTCGATTGGAAGGGCATGATCAAACTTA
>Ga0210049_1002753_pt1 | contig 16276 bp, 24 predicted proteins | sample CryGeyCG2014_300_2_FD_183964 | JGI IMG/M metagenome (GOLD analysis project Ga0210049, IMG submission 183964) | Groundwater microbial communities from aquifer - Crystal Geyser CG06_land_8/20/14_3.00 (SPAdes) (version 2) | ecosystem: Environmental > Aquatic > Deep subsurface > Groundwater | place... | reverse complement strand
GTGAATACATGCGATTTCTAAAGTACTCCTCATCGAAACACAACGGTTGCCGCCTTCTACTTGGCTACTTTAAACCTTATTTTCCGTATAGCACTTCTAATCTTATGTAAGTAATAAACAATATTAAATATCGATGTGCACTTTGCATTATGGGCCTTAGAAAAAGTATAATACGTTATGATGTTATCTAGCTGATGTTTTGGTGTGGCGCTCCATGATTCTGAAGAGAAAAAGCCTGTTCACGAGAACCATTCCCTTTGTACTTCTTGGATTGTTGGCTTTCGTGTTGTATCTGGTGTTTTTCGTCAACATCGGTGAAATGATGTTCATAATAGGGCGCGCAAACTTTCCCATATACTTTCTCGCAGTAGTCTCAACTGTTGTAGATATGGTCTTCTTCGCGTTGGCATGGCACTATTTCTTGAAACCTCTCTCAGCCAAAGTTTCTTTCAAGAAAGCTTTCATGTATTCTTGGGCGAGCATCTTCGTAGATTTGCTTGTGCCTGCAGAATCTGTGACCGGGGAAATATCAAGGATTTATTTTATCGCACATGACGGTGTGGATACGGGAAAGGCTGTGGCGTCCATCGTCACTCAGAGAGTTTTAGGTATGCTTATTATTATAAGCTCTTTAGTGGTTGGCGTGTTGCAAACGTTATTGTTGAAAATTTCTTTCCCAAGTCTGGTGCAAAGTCTGATGTTTTTTGTAGTGGTTGTAAATGCTGTTTTTCTTTTTCTTATTCTTCTCCTGTGCTTCAAGCAGAGTTGGACGTATAAGCTGATTGAGAAGCTGATTGCTTTTGCGGAGCGAATAGGTCATGGACGATGGAACATTGAGGAGTGGAGAGACAAAGCAAGAAAAGCCATAAGTGCATTTCATGACTCGCTCAAAGCTTTCGCTTCAGATCCTAAGAAGCTTATTCTGCCTGTAGCGTTCTCTATTTTTTCGTGGTTTTTTAGCATTCTTGTCTATTACTTGGTTTTTGCAGCCATAGGCTACACTATAGACTGGTACGTACTCATTATTGTTTACTCTCTTGTTATAGCGCTAAAGTCTATTCCTGTTGGAGTGCCCGCAGAAATGGGTGTGACTGAAATTGCCATGACAACCCTTTTCGGAGCATTCCTTGGACCACAGTGGCTTCCCATTAGTGCTGCAGCGACTGTTTTGATAAGAATTGTAACGGTCTGGTTTAGACTCGTGATAGGCTTTGGCGCCATCCAATGGGTTGGAGTCAAAACTCTTACGGAAAGTGAAAACCTTGTTGAGCAGAAGAAAGAAAAGTGACATGAATACGCAGAATATTTTCTTTTACAGAGAAATCATTTTAGAGAGCAAATGCTCTGCCTTTCTGCCTAAGTTCTTAGCTTGCTTATGTTTCTTTATAGTTTATATAGTTTCTTTGATTCTATTAAACAACTACGACACGTGAAAAACGGTGCATGTTGATTGGTTATGGATTTAGAGAAAGCTGTAAGTGTTGCAGTTCGTTCTCTGACACCTAATAGGCCTTACCATGTGCAGTGGTTTGTTACAAGAAAATGTAACTATCGTTGCAAAGGATGCAACGTTTGGCGGGAGCAGGGTACTAAAGAATTATCAACAGAAGAGATAAAGAGAGGTTTAGATATTCTCCGAGAACTAGGCGTAATTGAAGTTGTCTTATCTGGAGGCAACCCTCTCTTAAGGGATGATATAGGTGAAATCATAGAGTATGCCTCACAATTCTTTATAACAACAGTTTATGATAACGGTAGCATGGCTGTCAAAAAAATCGATGATTTACACGATGCAGATTTTGTTGCAATATCCATTGACAGTCTGAACCCAGAGAAAAACGACTACGTAAAAGGCGTTAAAGGTGCATGGCACAATTCAATGAAAGCTATTGAAAAACTTCGTGAAGAAGGTATTTCTGTTAGCGTGTCGCCTACAATTTCACAATTTAACTTGCACGAAATTTTAGATTTCACTAATCACTTTATAAATAAAGGCATTCCAATCTGGTATTGCCTATATTCCTATGACTTTTCAAATGATCATCCCCAGCTTTTTAAAATAGGCAAGAAAAACGATGAATTCACAATAGTTGACAAAGAAACAATGGTCAACCTTTGTAATTCTCTCATTGAAATGAAGAAGAAAAACAGTAAGATTCTCATGACAAAAAAGACATTAGAAGCTGTCAAAAATCTTTATTTAACGGGTAAAAGAATATGGGAATGTCGTGCGCTTCAAAACTTCTTTGTTATAGATCACCTCGGTAGGGTCGCCGGGTGCCACCTCCACAATCCATTAGCGTCAATCTTCGATTTGCCCACAGTCTGGAACAGCCCAAAGTTTAACGCTATGCGCAAAACCTATAACAAATGCACCAAATGCATCTATATGTGTTACATTTTCTATTCCATTCATGGAACTGTCATCGGCAACTTCCAGATAGCACAAGAACAATGGAAAAACGCGAAACTATTTTTGAAGAAAAACAGCGTTACGCCTCTAAATTTGGCAAAAAAGCAATGATGCTCGCTATTTTTTGACGAAGTGCTTGATCTAACACGATCTTTTCATCTTCCATAATTGTTGGAAGCTGTGGTATGGTAACAATGTTATTCATTATTGTTCTTGGTCCAGCGTCCCTCGGTTTTTTCAGTTCAAGAAAAGCAGGTAAAAGCATGATTAATATGAATGAGGAAACTCCTAAAAACAACACAATAAAGGTCATTGGATTTGGAACCATTCTCATCTTTTAGGAAACTTTGCTTTAGTTTATTATATAACTATTTCCATTTCCGGTGTGAACCGTTTTATCCCAGTGATTGCAGTTTTTTCCTAAGATTTTTGATATAAGCAAATCTGCAAGGGCCTTAGTGCATATTGGGACATTATATAAGAAAGCGAAGATTAACAATGGAATCAGCCAGTATGCTCTGGTTCTACCATCTAGATATACTCCAACTCCTACTTCGAAGAATGGCGCGAAATTTCCAACGAAACTGTAGAGAGAAAATGGTATCAAAGCCCAAAAAATGCTAAACCATTGCGGAGGATGCGAGAAGAAGAGCAGAACGCCCACAATCCATGAGAGCGGAACAAGGACCGGCATGAAATACACGTTTAACAAGAGCAAGCCATCAAGTTTCTCTCTAAACCTTAGATTGCTGCTTTTCAAGACTTTTAGTGAATGTTTGAAGGCGCATTGCATATGTCCCTTAGCCCATCTATATCTCTGTTTCCAGTAGTCCCGCCAGTTTTCAACAGCCTCCTCATAACATTCTGCATCATTGACGTACCTAATCTTGTAGCCAGCAAGATAAACACGAAAAGTTAGGTCAGTGTCCTCTGCTAAAATTGATTCATCCCATCCGTCTAAGGACTCCAATAGGCTACGTCTAAATCCACCTACCGTGCCGCCGAACTGAGTAATCAATCCTAGACTGTCTCGTGCTTGTTGATCAACACGGTATCCCCCTATCCTTTCCAAAGCCACAAGCCTTGTTACAAGGTTTTGCGGTTCGTTCAGAACTGTGACTCTGCCTTGCACCGCTCCAACCTTTGGGTCAGTGAACTCTGCTACAAGTTTTTCTATAATGTCACTCTGCGGGTAATAGTCTGCATCAAAGCAAAAGATAATTTCGCCTTGTGCTTGTTTCAGTCCTATGTTTAGGGCTGATGCTTTTCCCTTGCCTCCTTCGCCTTGTTTTCTGTGTATAACTTTGATGTAGTTATGGGATTTTGCATATCCTTCTGCTGTCTCCCCAGTGTTATCCGTTGAAGCGTCATCTATGACTATTACTTGCATCTTATTTTTCGGGTAAGTTAGTTTTGTCATTCCCTGAAGTATTCTCCCAATTACTCGTTCTTCGTTATGTGCAGGGATGAGAATTGACACTGGAGGCTGATAAGCCTCGTTTTTTGTAGTAACAGCGGCTTTTTTACGTCTAGAGGTATGGTTAAGGACAGCTAGGGTGAAAACATAGTGGCGGATAAGGTAAGCCGTCATCACAAATGTCAAAATCAGAAACAATGCTTCTAGGATTTCAACTATCAAGACGATTCACCTTTACTGTTTTAGAGCTGGCCAAAACTGACAAACTTATCGACCAGAACGAAACAACCCAAATAAGGTTTAGCAGAGGATTCAAAATCATGTACAATACATTTAGAAATCCTCCAAAGTAGCAAGCTGCAACATAGGAAAATGACGAGAAAACACTGTTCCAAAGTAAGCCAATCACATTGCCGATCAGCAACAGCCCTATCTTCTTTACAAATGACCCATCCAACGGAAAAACTAGAGACACAAAGAGAAAATCAAAAACTATGAGCATGAAAGCTGCCTCACTATTGACGAGATAAAAAGACAAGATTAGGATATATGTTACAATTACTCCAGCAAAAAATCCGAGAATTGAATGTCTAATTCTTACCATTTTCTCCTTTAGCAAAGCCCTCTCCACACTTCATCTATAGAACTTAATTATAGAACAATCATATAGAAAACAAAAGATATAAGATTTCGGTAAACCAAAAATTAAAAGATTCATCTCAAGTCTTCATGAAGCATTTTCAGCAATCTTTAGAAGATTTTAGAACAATGTTATCCATCACCAAGCATAAAATATGAAAAACCTCCTCTCTATCCAAGTTGTTTGTGTCCAATACCAAATAGAAGGGCCTAAAATCTTCTCCTAAACTGAAACCATAAAGCTTCTTATAGATAGCCTTTGTCTTTTCCTCCTTGCTCTTCAATGCCTTTAAGGCTTCTTTAACGCTCATCCCGTCTCTTCTAGCTATTCTCTCCGCCCTCTTTTCTGGAGAAGCCTCTAACAATATTTTGAAGCCTTCTTCCAGAAGCCACGGCATAGTCCAACTGTCTAAGACTATATTTCCTTGCTGTGCCAGTTCTAGAAGTTTTTTGTCAACAGTCTCGTCAAATTTTGGGTCTTCACTTCTCCTTTCCAAAAAACGCATTCCTTCTTTGCTTTCCCACCATCCGCGTTCAAGCGGTTTGTACCCTTCGTCTATAGCTAAAGCTTTTAACACATCTCCGCCTGAACAATATTTGAGCCCGTATTTTTTCGCCAGTCTCTTTGCCAGCGTGCTTTTTCCAGTTCCCGCCATTCCGCAAATACAGATTACCGTGGATTCTTTAACCATTGTTTTGGAAAACCTCAACCTAGTTCCAGAGAGTTCTTGCAGCCTGTTTTAAGAGGTTTTTAAGGCAGTTGGAGCATAATTGTCCCCCATAGGGACGACAAATCCTTCTTTTAGTTCGATTCAGTTTGCGTGTTTCCGATGTTGAAAGATGGGGGATTCCGCCTATTGGTCGACCGCAAAGATGACAATGTTGTGAAGAGGTAACTTCACGTTTGTAATGAATTGTTTTGTTGCCGCTTGGTAAAGTTTTGTGAACACGTTTTTTGCTTCTTGTACGTTGACTGGGTCTTGGCATTTCTAATCACTCCATACTTACTAACCCAAACAGGTGGGAGAATACCGTTCCAAAAAGAAAAGAGGATAGCATGTACCACCAAAGGAGAGAGGAAAACTGCATCCCTATTAGTGGAATGGTAATTACTCCAGAGTTATCGCTTAATCCTGGAAAAAAAGCAATCACTTTTGCTCCATACTCTCCACCTAACATTTGCCACATTAAGAGTAGAGGAACGATAAATAGTAACATTACTTTCATTGATTGCCACATCATCTTGGATTGAAGCTGCATGATCTGCTTTTGCTTCTTCATGAGTTTCTCTGTACGTTTTTTGTCTCCATCACGTTGAGCTTTGCGCAACTCTGTGTTCCATTCTGCAATTTCCTTTCTCCAAGCCTTTGATTTTTCTGGGTTAGTTAAAAGGCGATTCGCTAGTGAAGTCAGTAAGGAAATAGCAGCTGCTAATGAAAATATGAAAACCGTGGAAAAGGGGATTTCCAGCAAGACCGGCGGGAGCATTCTAAATAACCTCTAAGGCTTTCAATATTATACTGGTGACTATAATTGTTTTGTTCACTTTTTAGCCTCCGAATATCTTTCTGAAAGCTGGGTACATTTCAGCGGCTTTTTCTCGCATTAATATCTCATAGTACTGATAAATTATTCCAACAGAAAGCAGAATGCCCATTCCTGAACCGAAAACTCCGAAAAAATCTGAGACGCCAGCAACCAACCCCACAACTACTCCGCCAAGAATCGTAACTACAGGAATATAACGTTTAAGAACGGATTCAACAGACCTTCCAGATCGCCTATACCCTGGAATCTGCATGCCCGCACCTACGAGTTGTCCAGCCACGGTTGAGGCGTCTAGGCCGCCAACCTCAAGCCATGTAAGCGAAAAGACAACACAAAAAGCGACAAGAATGCCAAGATAGGCAAAAGCCTTCAAGGGGTCTTCCATGACACCTGTGAGACTGCGTGGGGAAAGCACATAATACACAAGCCCTCCTATGGGTTGAAGGCTTTGTTCCCCACCTCCCGCAGGGTTAACCCATTCAAATCGTCCCAAAAGGTTAAGCCAAAAGTTCGCGTTATTTTGATTATACATACTCCAAAAAATTTGTGAAAAGAAATATACGTTAGCGAAAAGAGCTGATGCGAAAATTACTGGAAGGTTAGATACGTATAAAAGTTTTATTGGATATCGACTACGGAAACCTCTGTAACCAGCATATGACAACGGTAATTCAACTCTCACTCCTTCAAGGTACATGATTACTAGAAAAGTGGCGATTGTAGCTATGAATCCAATTAGGGACGGATACGCACCACTTCCAAAAATCCATGATGTTAATTCGTTATTAGCTAACGCCGCTGAGAGACTGCCAACGAATAGGCCAGTTCCCGGAGAAAAACATTGCCAGAAAATTGTCTGCGCAACACCACCCATGATGAACAAGCTTATTCCACTGCCGAACCCCCAGCCCTTTTGTACAAGCTCATCCAACAACATTACGATCATTCCTGCTGCTAAGAGTTGTAGAAAAACAATTATTGCTGCCGTACCTGCTATGCTTCCATACATTCCGCCGATTATGTACGCAGATGCCTGAACTCCTGTGAGAACTATGGAGAAGACCTTGCTGGATGTTGTGAATAAGCCTCTATCCTCAGGGCGTGACATGTCGGCTTCTATCATGTCGGAGCCAACCAAGAGCTGCAGTATTATTCCTGCCGTGACTATTGGACCTATTCCAAGCTCCATGAGGCTTCCACGGCTGGAAGCAAAAATTATTCGGAGAGCAGCAAGCTCTCCCATGGGCCCGCTTTCAACGCCGTAGAGGGAAACTTCGGTCATTACCAAGTAGACAACGAGCACTATTGCTGTCCAGAAAAGTTTTTCGTTAAATCCTACTTTACGTTCTGGAGCCTTAATTTCCGGTAAGAATCTAGCAATGGGTTTGAATAGGTTTAGGAATCTGCCAGCCATGGGTTATCCGCTACTTTCCAACTCTTCAGATTTTATTAGGATTTGTCCACCAGCTTCTTTTATCTTTTCAGTCGCAGAACTTGAACAAGACGGCACCTTTACAATCAGTGGTTTTGTAACGTTGCCTGTGCCGAGAAGTTTTGTGTAGCCGAGGCTTTCTAAGTCTATGAAGAACTTGTTTTTTTCCATTCTTGTTGACAGCTTTTCAGCCATTTCGTCGAGTACTCCAACATTTATAACATTCACTTTTCGTCTGACACTTTTGGGTGAGGTAAAACCTCTTTTTCCGAAGTAGTCTGGTTCATATTTTATCACGTAGGACCATTTATGTTTATGGAACCCTGCCTTCCCATGTCCCCCTCTTGATCCTCCTGCTCTGTGCTGCCCCACTCTGCCCCAGCCATGAGTTCTTGAACCACGTTGCTTTCTGATCTTTCGAAGTTTATGCGGCATCTTCAGCCAACTACCTTGTCAATGGCTTTTTCCCTAACAGCCTTTTCAAATTCAATTTCAAGCACACCGTTCTTATATGATGTGCACATGGTGCTTGGAATCACTCTTTTGGGAAGATTTAAACTTTTATGGTATTTCCGATCTGAAGCCTCAGCAGACAAGATTAATCGTTGATCTTTTACATGGATTTTTAGATTTTCCCTTTTGAAACCAGCGAATTCGGCAACAATTATTATTTTATTCTTTTCTTCAAGAACATCGATTAGAGGTTTAGGCTCCTTCCATTTTCTTCCTCTATAAGTGTTCAGAAGACTGTGTTTGTAGGGGTATGCTCCTCTTTTAATCCGCAGATTATTAATTCGGAATGGTTGATCAAATTTTTTATCTTTAACTTTATTGAAGTCTCTAGAAATGTGAAATCGTTTTGAACGTTTTTTATATCTCCGCCACTTCGCGCTCAAACTGCCTTCTCCTCGAATAACATGGCATTTAAAAGGTGACTATAAAATGTATCGCAAACAAAAGTGTTCAAAATTACAGTTCAGGTCATCCGGTTTATCAGTTCATTGATTTTTTCTCCGCGATATCCAAGCTCGCCTCCCATGCCATAGGCTTTTTTCACCTTTCCTTTGAAGCCTTTAGTTGGTGGATGCAGCCTAAAGACTGGTTTCACATTCGAAAGTTTCCAGTATTCAGTATGACAGTTAAATATTGCTTCTGCAAGCTCTTCCAAGGATTCGTAACCGTTTTTTTGTGCATACTCATCTGTTGGCTTCTTGTTTCCAGCAAGTCTTGCCCTTTCCTTTATTATCATGTTCACGGTTTCCTTTGAAGCTTCACCCCAAGTGATGAAATTCTGCGCTGTTTTCAACATCCCAAGGAAAGCAGGACGGTTGTCAATCAAAACCGCAAAGTTATTTCGTGTCAAGTTAAGCATCTGAAGGGTTTCCCTGACTTCCCGTGACGCTCTAATTGTTCCGCGGATTCGTACAGCCACTATGCATTTACGTTCTTTCGCTTCCTGACCCACTTACCTCACCCAATCCGCAGGAGTTATGAGACTGTAGCTTTTCTTCAACGCGTCGAAAACTGCATATGCAAAAGAAGGAACAGTTCTCGTTGAGCCGTAACTTCGCGTCCAACAGTCTTTTATGCCAGCAAGTCCGAGAATGACCTTTGCGACTTCGCTTGCTACAAGACCTAAACCTCTCGGTCCGGGAAGAATAGCGATTTTTACGCCACTGCATTTTCCTTCAACTAAGAACTTGACTGAATGCGGTCTTCCACAGCCGCATTCCCAGCTTCCACAGCCCCTCCTAACTGGAACTATGTTTAGACGAGCATCTACGGCAGCCTTTTCTATGGCTGCTCGCACTTGGCTTGTTTTTCCAGACCCTAAGCCAATGTAGCCGTCCCTGTTTCCAACGGCAACTATTGCCTTAAACCTTGATTTTTCACCAGCATCTGTCTGTTTTTGAACTAGATTTATGTTTATGACTTCTTCTTGAAGGTCTGGAAGTAAAGCATCAACAATTTGTGGTTCATGTATCCTTAAGCCTTCCATGAAAATTTCTTGGATGGATGCAATTCTACCCTCTTGTATCATCTTGCCAAGGCGTGTTCTAGGAACCCACTCTTCAAGATTTTCTGATGGTCTTGAACGTCTTTTTGAATACCTTCTTCTTGAACGTCTCAAGCCTTTTTACCTCCACTGAACGACGCAGTTATCTCCTTTTTAACTTTCGCAAAATGCTTAGGAAATTTCTCTGGGTGTAGTTTCTGCGTCAAGTATTTCGAAAATTTAGTTTGATATTCTTCAGGGTTAGAAGCTAAGATTTCCGCATACTCTGCAATGTGCTCACCCTTTATTCTTTCTTCATTGGGGAGCTTCTCTTCACTATAGGGCACATTTACTCCAGCGTCTAAAACGCCTTTCAGCGCCGCAAAAACACGATTCTTTGTAGAGGAATGTAGTCCTATATCTAAAACTGCTTCCTTCACACCTTTGGCTTTTAATCCGCAGAGAAAACCAGTTAAGTAATATGCTGAAATGTTTCCTCCCGAAGCTTTCCACCCGAACTTTCTGGTTAGCTCCCCACTATGTGCTGAAACTGTGACCTCGTCTCCGTGAGGTTTAGCCACAATTATTTGAACCGTCACGTTTTTGAGTGAACCGCGGACTACCAAGCGTGGTTTTCCGGACAGCAACAATGCTTTTCTTGCTTTGTAATCTGTTTTTCCCTCCCTTCTTCTTCGGAATGGAACACAATAATTTGGTCCCTTCGCCATCAGCGTTTCCTCCAAAGTTCGTGCGCCTTCAAGTAGCGCTCCATGTCAGCAATTGAATCAAACCTTCCACTACTCGACATCCTGTACATCTTCCGATACGTGTTTACAGTGATTATTCTATTGGTTTTTAGTTCACGAAGTCTCTTTCTCAATGGTCGGATCTTCTTCATCCAAGCCTCTTTCTTTGATATTTTTGCGTGTAATGAACTGGTTCTGCTGCCTGGCCCGCGCCTTCGTCCCTTCTTTTTCTTTTCATGTAAAATTCGTGCCCTTGCGCGGCTTACACCTTTTTCTGGAAGCCGTTTAACGACGCCTTCATGAATCAGTTTTCGGATCTCTTCTCTAGTTATGGCTACTTCCACGTCATCTATCCTTTCAGGATCTATCCACACGCGATTCTGTCCGATTTTCAGTATTTGTGCTGCTAGACGCCGCTGACTTGTAAGACCTGTCATCGTTTTTCTGTCCTCGTTTTACGTTTTTTGGTCTTCTGTTTGCGTCTTATTTTTTCTTTTTCTGATACTTTTTTCTGTTCTTCCTTTTCCTTGGGTTTCTCTTCTTCCACGGTCTCCTTTTCTTCTTCTCGAACTACTTCCTCAGCTTCTTTGAAGTTTAGAATTTTTATCTTCTTTTTTCTTGCTGCAACAAGAATTTTAGCTCTTTTTCTTTTGCCAACCGTGTGTGCAATCCTTATGGCTTGAGTTTTTGGGTTGATCTTTTCAAGTTCTTCAGTATTATATACTAAAACGTCATTGTAGCCTGATGGGTGAAGACCCCTTGCGGCTTTTGGCCCTCTGTACCCAACGCTTACGGTGGGCGGCCAGCCCTTAATTTTCCTTCTCATCTTGTTGTCTATTCCTCTTGGTCTACGCCAGCTTTCCTTTAAGCGTTTGTACCGCCAGCTTTCCTGTCTAACAAATTTAGGTTTCTTCTTTTTTATGCGGGTCTTCAGTTTCAATGCCCTTTCTAAAGTAGCTTTGTCTTGTTCTGTCATTCTTCCATCCCCTCGCCTTTTTCGTTAACGTATATGCCGTCTAAGAAGACACGGGGGTCTTTTCTTTTCACCTTGGTGCCTTGTTCGATGTTTGCTGCTGTTTGGCTTACATCTTCGAGATCTATGCCTTGAATAATTATGTCCTCGGTTTGAACCTTAACTTGGGAATCGCCCATTATTTTGAGTTTTCTTGGGCTTCGTTCACCTGTGAAATTTTCAATTAGAATGGTTTTATCTTTAACTTTAACGGATATTGGAAAGTGTGAGAAAACTATTTTCAATTTGTATGTGAAGCCCTTCCTAACTCCGGTAATCATGTTCTGGATATGTGAATGAAGGGTGCCTACGAGGGCTGTCTCTTTTTTCCTTGGCCACTCAACCCAAACACGAATGGTTTTTTCTTCGAGTTTGATTGAGATTGGAGCGTGAGAAAAGTCACGGGTTAATGTTCCTTTTGGACCTTTAACTGTGACTTTCCGTCCTTCCACTGAAACCTCTACGTCATCTGGAATCTGAATGGTTTTTGAGACGTCTATGGCTCGCATCAAAGGCACCTTTTCTAATAAGCGAGTGCTAACAGCCTACCTCCGATGTGTTTTTCCTTTGCCTCTTTGTGAGACAGCACTCCCTTCGGAGTTGAGACAACTAGTATGCCAACGTCTCTTGATGGAAGGAATGTCTTCTCCCATTCTTCAAATTCGTCTACTTTGACCGGAAAGCGCGGTCTAATGGCTCCGCATTTGTTTATTCTTCCCAAAAGTTGGACCCTAAACTTTCCGGAGCGGCTATCATCAATGAATTCGAATTCTCCAATGTAACCGTTTAACTGCATAACCCTTAAAACTCTGCCCAAAAGTTTAGAGGCTGGACTAATTAAGCACTCACGCTTGTTGCGCATCTCGTTGTTTATGATTGTTGTTAAACCGTTTGCCAAAGTGTCCATCCTAATTTCCTCATTACTCGTACTTTTTGAAACCGAGTTTTACGGCTACCTCTCTAAAACATTGCCGACATAAATATAAATTGTAACGTCGAATAACAGGCCCGTAAGACCCACATCTAACGCACTGTCTTGTTCCTTTGCCATATTTTCTTTCTTTTCTAGGTTTTTTTTTGCCCACATCCATCTCTCCAATAACTACGTTATCTCGACTCCCAAGGCATCTTTAACGAACACCACAGCTTCTTCAAGCGTTAACATGTGCTTTGAACCGATTTTCGCTTTCTCTCTCCGCCTTTTTTTCACTCGATATCCGGGGCGGCTGAGGGAGACGCAGACATTCATGCCGAATATGCCGATTTCAGGTTCATATTTTACCCCTGGAATTTCAATGTGTTCTTTTATGCCAAAGGAGAAGTTTCCATATTTGTCGAAGTAATTCTCAGAGATTCTATTTTCGACAACGGGCAAAACTTTTTTCAGGAAATCTGTTGCCTTCTGTTTTCTAAGCGTTACAATGCTTGCTATTGGTTCACCTTTTCTTATTCCGAAATCTCTAATGGTTTGCTTAGCCTTTCTCTTACATGGATTTTGACCTGTTAAATCTTTCAGAACCTTTGAGGCTTTTTCCACGGGCTCCCCTGACTTTCCAACGCTGATGTTAACGACAACCTTTTCGATTTTCGGTTTAAGCATGGGGCTTTCTTTCCATCTCTTCAGTATCTCATCCTCAGACAATCTGAGCTACCTCCGGCATGGATATTAACGGCTGTCCTTCGCCTATTGCAAAAACAAAGTTCAATATTGTTTGGTAACGGTTTCCTTTCTTGTCCTCGATTGTTACAAGGGCGTTCGTACGCTTCTTTCCCTTCGTTTTTTCTATTTCAATTATCTTACCATGTTTTCCGATGTTTTTTCCACTTGTTATTATTGCAAAATCGTTTTCTTTCATTTTTACTTGTTCAAGTATTTGTCTTTCTGGCAAGCTTATTTTCACACTGTCTAAAGCCTTGTAGGTATCCTCTTGTGGCTTCTTTGGGTCGGCAACCTTCACCAGTATGTTTGAGCCATCATGCATGTTGAGTTGTACATTCCCGTTTTCAACAACTTTCTTGTTTTTTATTCTACACAGTTTGAAGTTTGATTCTTCTTTACTGATTGGATGAAGAATTAAGCCCTTACGGGAGGGCACTATACGGAAGTAGTTGTCAATGTCTGATATGGAAATAACATCCATTAAGCCCACTGGAAAGTCGTCTTTTCGCCTAACCTTGCCATCCACATACACCTTTCCTTGCGAAACTATTGTTTTAGCCTCTTTTCTTGTTTTGGCAAACCCGAGAATGTCACGTAAAACTATGGTTAATGGTAAGCAGTTTTTAAGAGAATGTGGTCCAGGGGAAGGCTTTACAACCCAGAAAAACTCTTTTCTATGTATTGGCCAGAACTTTGGTGCGGGTTTACGTTTTAACCCTGTTGATCCTCCTTTTCTAGCCAAAATTATTTTCCTCCTTTGGTTTTCTTGGTTGTTTTACGTTTGGCTCTTGTTTTCTTCGTTTTGGGCTTCTCTTCTTTTTTAGTTTCTTCGGTTTTCTTTTTTCTGGTTCTCTTCGCTTTTTTCCGTTTTTTCGGTTTTTCTTCTACTTTCTTTTCTGCTGGCTTTCTAACTACTCTCGTCTTTCTTCTTTTTGGTTTCTTTTTCGGTACTTTCTCTTCTACCGCTTCTTTTGTTTCAGCAACCTCTTCTGAAGGAGGTTTCTCTGCAACCTCCTCTATAATCTCGGGAGCTTTTCTTTTTCTTTCCAGAATTTGCTTTCGCCATTTGTCTTCAAGATTTAAGTTTGTTATCATGACCTTTGAAGGGTGTACGGGAACGGGTATTGTGGTTCCGTCGACTTTTTCTCGTGTTAGTCCTTCAACGTATATTCTATATTTTTTTCTGTCTATTCGGGTAACCTTTCCTTCAAATCCTTTATGATCCCCTCGCATTATGCGGACTGCATCTCCGCTTCTGACTGGTATGGCTCTCACCCCACGTGAGGCTCTCAGCTCGGGTGAAAGGGGTGCTGCGAAATGTTTGTGGCGTATATGGTCTGGTGCTTGGAAGAGCATTTTTCTTTGTTTCGTTGGCTTCCTTACAGGTTTTATTGTTTGCATGTTCTTCCTCCTACAATATTATGCTTGCGGCACTTGCTATTCTTGGCCATCTTTCAGCAGCCTCTTTTGCCACTGGTCCACGAACTTCCGACCCTTTCATTTCTCCATCTGGAGTTATTATTACTGCCGCATTATCTTCGAATTGAATCCAGACGCCGTCAGCCCTTCGGAAGGGCTTTCTTTGTCTTACAACTACTGCTTGAAAAACTTTTTTTCTCATGTCTGGTGTGCCGCGTCTGACTGAAACGGTTATTTTATCGCCTATTGCAGCTGACGGAACACGTCGTAGACGTCCTTTATAACCTATGACTTGGATTAGCCTTAGTTCTTTGGCTCCGGAGTTGTCTGCACATTTTAGGACTGAGCCACAGGGCAATCCTCTTGAGATTTTTGGTTTTTGTCCAATCATTCCTTTGGCAATTAACGCTCTCATTCTTGCCCTTGCGGCCATTTCACTTCTCCTCCAGTTTTTCAACGACGACAAATGAGACTGTTTTGCTTATCGGGCGGCATTCAGCTATTTTTACGCGGTTTTCTGCTTTTGCGTTTATGCACGGTGGGTTGTGGCATGCGATGCAGCTGTGTCTTCTCTCATACCTCTTAAACTTTGGAACGTAATGAAGATAGTCATGCTTGACTGTGACTGTTTTATCCATTTTTGCACTGACAACTACACCTTCTAAGACGCGCCCCCTTGTTGAGAGGTCTCCGTGGAAGGGACAGTTTCTATCGTTACATGTTTTCTTAGGCTTTTTGAAGGCTAGTGACGTTACCATAGCCTCCTAACACGTTTTTTGAGACGGTCTTCTGGTCGTCTCGCAAGCAGTTTACCATCGATTTCAACAATTGTTCCGTCCGAAAATTTGAAGTTAAAAACAGCTGAATCTTTTATGATTCTTTTTCGTTCTCCTTTATGTAGAATTACAAACGTGTTTCGTGTTTCATCTATAATCCTACCAGAGATTCCCACATACGCTTGATGTCTGCTTTTTGCAACTTTAGCTTCGGTTCCGATGAATTCGGAGCTTATTATGTTTGGCATTATCTTCATTTCTTTTTCTTCCCCTTAGTCTTCTCTTCTGTAAGCTCAAGTTTTTTTTCGTGTTCAATAGTTAGTATTCGAGCAATTGTTTTGCGCAGCTCCTTTATCCTAGCTGGATTCTCTACTGTTCCCCCTGCCTTTACCATGGTTCTTAATCTTAGAAGCTCTGTTCTAAGCTCGTTTAGTCTCTTCACTCGCGCTTCAGAAGACATGTCACGCATTTCCTTGACCCGCAGTATTGGCATTTACTTGGCTGCCTCCTCTCCGCTTGTTTCTTTGGGTTCTTCTTCAGTTCTTTCTCCAGATGTTCCTTCCGCCGTTTTTTCCTCAGGAAGACTTTCAGCCACTTTGGTTTTACTTGGGAATTCTGCATCTGGAGGCATTATCCTAACGTTCACGCCAAGCATACCTGCCTTTAGTTGAACGTGAACTACGGCTTTTCGCATGTATTTTAATGCTATGTCTCCACATGTCGGTAAGTATCCAGTTTTGAATTTTTCATATCTTGACCTATCGGTTCTCAGTTTCCCACTTATGATTATTTCCACGCCAAGGGCTCCAGCTTCCATAACTCGGTTGAGTGCCCAATATCCTGAGCGTCTAAAATGTATGCCTCTCTGTAGGGCTGATGCTACGCGTGACGCAACAACATAAGCGTTCAGTTCTGGAATCTCCATTTCAGAAACAGAAATTTGAGGGTTTGGAACATTGAATTTCTCTTCCAAAATTCTTGCGAGTTCTCTTATTGTTCCCCCGCCTCGACCTATCACTAAGCCTGGGCGCATAGCATAAATCACAATGTGCGTTCCCAAAGGAGTCTTTGATATGTTCACTCCGCCGTAACCCGCCTTTTCAAGTTCTTTCTGGAGGAACTCGTCTATTTCATTCTTTTTCATAGACTCTGATACGAAATGTTTGACAACAGACATTATGGTTCCTCTCTTGTTTCTGGTTGTTCTTCTAACGCTAC
>Ga0210049_1002747_pt1 | contig 16285 bp, 16 predicted proteins | sample CryGeyCG2014_300_2_FD_183964 | JGI IMG/M metagenome (GOLD analysis project Ga0210049, IMG submission 183964) | Groundwater microbial communities from aquifer - Crystal Geyser CG06_land_8/20/14_3.00 (SPAdes) (version 2) | ecosystem: Environmental > Aquatic > Deep subsurface > Groundwater | place... | reverse complement strand
TTCAGTCATTGTTATGTCGTCTCCCTTGCTCTGCGGACGGTTATTATTTTGTCAAAGAATGCTTTGTTTCTTCAGGTTGTCTTTGTTTTAACATACTATCGAAAAATTTCAAGACTTGACAAGATTTCCGAGCGCATTAATGAAAAAACATTATTAAATAGCGCAAGATGATGGCAGCGTTTCGTTTCTCACGAAACGCTTTTTTTGGCGGGCATTTTATGATACAATGAAAAAATAAAAGAAGTTTTTATGAAAAAATATCAACCCGTTATCGGTATGGAGGTCCATGCCCAATTAAAGACGAAAAGTAAGATGTTTTGCGGCTGCCAGAATGGTTTTGGCTTGGAAAAAGAGGCTAATATTAACATTTGCCCCGTTTGCACCGCTCAACCTGGCAGCTTGCCGGTTATAAACGAAGAAGCGGTAAAAATGGTCATAAAGACTGGATTGGCTTTGGATTGTAAGATCGCCGAGGATTCGTTTTTTGAGCGAAAAAACTATTTTTATCCCGATTTGCCCAAGGGCTATCAGATTTCTCAATATCAGAAGCCGTTATGTTACGAGGGCTACCTAGAAGTAATGGTAAATAATCGTCATGCCGAACCCTTCGGCCTCGCTCCGGGCTGGCTTGTTTCGGCATCTCGGGATGAGACCCTGAAACAAGTTCAGGGTGACGGCATGGGTGAGAATTTACGAAAAATCCGAATTCGCCGTATCCACTTGGAAGAGGACACGGGAAAACTGCTTCACCAAAAAGAGGCTAGCTACAGCTTAGTCGATTTTAACCGGGCCGGAGTGCCTCTGATGGAGTTAGTGACGGAGCCGGATATTCAGTCTGGCGAAGAGGCAAGAGAATTTTGCCAAGAATTGCAGTTAATTTTACGGTATTTGGGCGTTTCCGAGGCCGAAATGGAAAACGGACAGATGAGGTGTGAGGTGAATATTTCCCTGCGGGAATCGGGATTTGAAAAAAAAGAGTTAGGAACCAAGGTGGAGATTAAAAATTTGAATTCATTTCGGGTGGTGAAGAGGGCGATTGAACATGAGGCCAAAAGGCAGGCCGAGGTTTTAAAACGGGGTGAAAAAGTGATACAGGAGACGCGGGGGTGGGATGATAATAGGGGGGTAACATTTTCACAGCGTATCAAAGAAGAGGCTCATGATTACAGATATTTTCCTGAGCCGGATTTACCGCCGTTAAGATCGTTAAATGATCGCAAATTGTTGCTTTTGGCGGAAATACCCGAATTACCCCAAGCAAAGCGTCTGAGGTTAACCGGCGAATATAGCCTGCCGGAAAACGACACGGAGGCTTTTGCGCAGAACAAGGAACTCGGTGAATATTTTGAAGAAGTATGTTCTGAATTAACAAGAACTGAACACGAGACGCGAAAATTTAACGAGGCAGAATTAAAGAAATTATATAAATTAGCGGCAAATTATCTTATTACTGAGATTCCACGGGCGGCTGACAAGCTAAAAGCCTACGATTACGAATTAAGGGGTAAAATCACTCCTGAGAATTTTGCTGAATTTACAGTAATTGTTTTTAAGGGGATAGTTTCTTCTTCGGGCGCGCAGATTCTTTTGGAAGAAATGTTCAAGACTGGTATTGACCCAACGCACGTCATTGAAACAAAAAATCTGGCGCAGGTTGGCGATGTCGTGGCCTTAGGAACAGTTATTGATGAAATAATAGAAAAAAATCCTCAGCCGGTCGAAGATTATAAAAAGGGCAAAGAGGCATCGCTGCAGTTTTTAGTTGGTCAAGTGATGAAAAAGACCGGGGGGAAGGCTAATCCGCAGGTAGTGATGGAGATATTGAAGAGAAAATTATGTTGATTGGCAATCTTTTGTTATTTGACAACTAAAAGTGATGGGGGGATGATAGTGGAATTGTTTTATATGGTAGCGAGCGTTATCTGGATAATTTTTGTCATATTTTGCGCCTCTGTTTGTTTTGTGGGTTTTTGTGTGTTTGCGGCTTTTGTTTGCGTGTCTTACTATTTGGTTGTAACTGCGCTTTGGTGGGTCCCGCCTCTTGGCATCATTCTGATTTTGTATTTTTTGCTTAAAAGACGCGACCAAACTCCAAAGAATAAACAAAAAGACGGTAAATCACCGTCTTTTTTAAAGATGTTCGATTGGGAGATTTAGTAGTGATTTTTATGAAAATTTTTTACCAGTGTTTCCGCTCTTTTATAATTTTTTATCCAATGTATGCGTTTATCACGCTTGAACCAGGTCATCTGACGTTTGGCGTATTGATTAATTTCTTTTTCAAGTTGCTCGATCATTTCTTGCTTAGTCATTTTTTTTTGCAGGTATCGGGCGATGTAACGATATTCCAAGCCGAATTCTTCCAGCCGTTTCCATGGAACACCGTTGCTGCGCAATTTTTTAACTTCGGCAATCATGCCTTGTCTCAAGCGCTTTAGCAGGCGTTTTTTTATTTTGGTTTTAAGCTCTTTTTTGGACTTAGTAATGCCGAGTTGGAGGATGCATATTTTGCCGAGGTCTGTCCTCGGCATATTTTGCCGAGGACAGACCTCGGCAAATGACGGCGCCGGCACTGGCTTGCCGGTTTTTATCACGATTTCTAAAGCTCTAATCAGTCGTCGGCGGTTATGTCGGTCAATGTTTTCTGCCCGACGTGGGTCTAACTTTTTCAGTTTTTCAAATAATTCATCAGTGCTTAATTTTTCCAGTTTTGCGCGTAATTTAGCGTCCGGCGGGACTTCGGGAATAACTAAGTCGTCAACGATGGATTGAATATATAATCCCGTGCCGCCACAGAGAATCGGAACTTTGTTTTGCCTCCAAATGCTTTTTATGGCTTTTTGTGCCAGTTTTTGGTATTGGGCGACAGTAAATCTTCTTTTTGGAGAAGCAACATCAATACAATAATGCGGGATTCCTTTGTGTGTGAAAATGTATTTCTTTTTTGCTTGCCCCGTACTAAAATTCGAAGAATTTTTAGTATCGGGGGTTATTTTTCCCGAACCGATATCCATTCCTTTGTAAACCTGCCTTGAGTCGGCGGAAATAATTTCGGCTCCATTTATTCCGTATTTTTTACGGGCTTGCCCTGAGCCGAGCCGAAGGGCGATTTCCACGGCCAAATCTGATTTGCCGGAGGCAGTTGGACCAAGGATGACAATGAGTTTTTTAATGTCATGCTCCATGTCTATTTATTGGCAATCTTATTTAGAATTTCCCAACGTCTCTTTTTTTCTTCGTGAGGCACATTGTCTCTTAATCTGTAAGCCGCAGTGCCGGGGCGGGGGGAATAGATAGAGACGTAAGCTTTGTCGAATTTGATTTCTTTAAATAATTTTTCTGTATTTTCGAACTGTTTTTTGGTTTCACCCGGGAAACCGACAATGACGTCGGTTGAGATGGTGGCAGCCGGCATCTTTTGCCGGATTTTTTTAATCAGTTTTTTGTAGTGCGCCACGGTGTATTTACGGTTCATTTTGCGTAAAATCGTATTGTCTCCGCTTTGGACGGGAAGATGGATTTCTTCGCTGACTTTTTCGCATTCGGCAATCGTGTCAATCAATGCATCCGACATATCTTTAGGGTGGGAGCTGAGGAATTTTATTGTGAAGTTGCCGGGGAGAGCGTTGAGCAAGTGTAATAATTTGGGGAAACTTATGAATTTATCCTCCTTCGCTGAAGCTTCGGAGGATGAATTCTTACCGCTTGAGTGGTAAGAATTCACATTTTGCCCCATCAACAAAATTTCTTTAAGGCCGTTCTTGATCAAGTTTTTTATCTCTTTAATGATTTCATCCGCCGGACGAGATTTTTCCCGGCCGCGCGTATAGGGAACAACGCAGTAGGAGCAAAAATTGTCGCAGCCAGTCATTATTGAGACGAGGGCGGTGTCTTTTGAGTGGTCCGAGAGCGGTTCTCGGATAGATTGGCAATAAAAATAATGGTCAGGGTGCCAAAATTGATATATCTTGTCCTTAAATTTTTTCTTGTCGGATTCCAAAACACAACCGGCCAGGATGATTTTTTTGTCTTTATGATATTTATTAATTTTATCGTATACCCGGTGCATGGCTGATTGCCTGACCGAGCAGGCGTTAATCACGACCAAATCGGCTTCATCGATTTTTTCAACGGGTTTATGCCTTTGTGATTTTAGCAGGCTGGCGATCTTTTTGCTGTCGGCTTCATTCATTTGGCAGCCATAGGTTATAATATGGTATTTCATTGGTTTTTAGATTAATGCCGCGATTTTAACAAAAAAACTGCCATTTGTCCAAGGCTGTTTGAAGGCGGTGGCTTAATTGGGAAATTTCACTAAAACGGATTTTTTATAAGTAAGGCTATCTTCGCCAAAAGGATCCTGAGTTATCGTTATTGTGAGCGGAACGCTCACGCAAGCTTTGCTTAATTGTGAGCGGAACGCTCACGCAAGCTTTGCTTAATTGTGAGCGGAACGCTCACGCAAGCTTTGCTTAATTGTGAGCGGAACGCTCACGCAAGCTTTGCTTAATTGTGAGCGGAACGCTCACGCAAGCTTTGCTTAATAAGGCCAAGGTCTGTATTTGGTCTTTTGTATTTTATCTCTATTTCAAAAGGAGTGAGCTCGTTTTTTCTAACCGATACTCGCGCCGTTTCTATGGTCATTCCGTTTTTGTCTAACAAGGTTGCTATTATTGCGCCCGTCTCTGATTTAGCCCGACCCGCTATTTTAATAGGATTTGCTATGCGCTCGTTCATCGCTGGCGAGTCGATAAAAATTGTCTTTGGAAGCCTTTTCATTTCAAGCGTGGTCGGCGGCGGAATGTTGATGATCTGATGATAGGCCCAAAGCGAAATGCCGATGCCAATGACAGTGGCAATTAATAACGCGATCCAATAAAGATAATTGCGCGAGGGAAGAAGCAGAAATTTCTAATTGTCTAATTTCTCACCCTGCGGGCGACCACCCGAAGGGTGGTAATTCACCTAATAAAATGTCCAATGACTAATTCTAAATTTTAGTTATTTGGAATTTTAATTTTTATTAGGAATTAGGTGAATTAGGCAATTAGGTGAATTTTAAGTATAGGTTTTACGATTGGCAGTTTTTACTTTTTTGATGCCATCTCTTCCTCTATCTTCTTAATAAAGTCATCTATTTTCATTGCGCCAAGGTCTCCTTGTTCTCTGTTTCTTACCGCCACATTGTCTGCCTCTATTTCTTTTTCGCCAATGATGAGCATGTAATTAATTTTTTGTTGCTGGGCTTCGCGGATTCTTTTGCCGAGCGTTTCGTCGGCGTCGCGCATCTGTGAGCGGATACCATTTTCTTTTAGAAGTGAATCAATCTTTTGGCCGTAATCTTTAAACTTTTCACTGATGGGAATGATCTCAACCTGAATAGGGGAGAGCCAAAGAGGAAAGGCGCCGGCGTAGTGTTCGATCAGAAATGCCATGAAGCGTTCAATGGCGCCGATAGAAGATCGATGAATCACCACTGTTTCTTTTTTGAGACCGTCTTTGTCGGCGTAAACGAGGTTGAATCTTTTTGGCATCACAAAGTCATATTGTACGGTGAAAGCGGTATCTTCTTTGCCGGCTACATTTTTCATCTGAATATCTATTTTCGGGCCGTAGAAAGCCGCTTCGCCGGCCGCTTCGAAAAACGGCGATTTTCTTTTTGTCAGAACTTCACGCAGAACATTTTCGGCAAAATTCCAGGCTTCATCATCTTTAAAATATTTCTTATTGTCCTTCCGGTCGCCCAGGGAAAGTCGATAGCGGTAATCAATGGCTGATTGTAAACCGAAAATTGAGGCGACATACTCGATTAGGTCCAGGACGCTGTTTATTTCCGAAGCCGCCTGGTCTTTGCGGCAGATGATGTGGGCATCAGCCAGACAGAAGCTCCTTACTCTTATCAGGCCGGTCAGTTCTCCCGATTTTTCGTAGCGGAATTGTTTGGCCAACTCGGCGATCCGCATCGGCAGTTCTTTATATGTCCGCGGTCTTGAGGCATAAAGCTGGAAATGGTGTGGGCAGGTCATTGGCCGGAGTATCAGTTCTTCGTTATCAACTTTCATTATCGGGTACATTGAATCTTTATAGTAAGGATAGTGGCCGGAGGTTTTATAGAGATCAACTTTGGCGATCTCGGGGGTATAGACGTGTTTGTAGCCGCGTTTTAATTCTTCGTCGACAATAAATCTTTCAAGTTCGCGCCGGATAATCGAGCCCTTTTCGGTGAAAAGCGGCAATCCTTTTCCAACGAGGTCGGAAAAAATGAACAGATCCAGGTCTTTTCCGATTTTTCGGTGGTCTCTTTTTTCCGTCTCCTCCAGACGGTGTAAATATTCATCCAGATCGTCCTTGTTCTCAAAAGCCGTGCCGTAGATCCGTTGAAGCATTTTATTTTTTTCGTCACCCCTCCAGTAGGCGCCGGCGATTTTTAGGAGCTTGAGGGCATCAGCTTTGATTTCGCCGGTTGAATCAAGGTGGGGACCAGCGCAGAGATCGACGAAAGAGCCGGTTTTATAGATGGTAATTTTATTAGGGACTAAGTCCCCTTGAAGGGACTTAGTCCCTTCAAGTGTTTTTTGAATGTCTTTGATCAGCTCGACCTTATAGGTTTGTTTTGCTTTCTTGAACAGCTCTGCTGCTTTTTTAGCGTCAATTTCCTGTTTTTCGAAAGCGTAATTTTCTTTAATTATCGCTCGCATCTTGTCTTCCAGGATCGGCAGATCTTCGGGAATCAAGGTTCTGGGCAGGTCAAAATCATAATAAAAACCATCTTCAATGGCCGGGCCAATGCCGAGTTTAGCCTCGGGGAACATTCTGAGAACCGCTACTGCTAATAGGTGAGCGGTGGAATGGCGAAGAATGCTTAATTTGTTTTCTTTATCCATCTTGAAATTTCTAATTTCTAATTTCTAATAAAAATTAAAATGCCAAATAACAAAATTTTCGAACTGGACATTTTTACTTACGATTTTATTAGGTGAATTACCACCCTTCGGGTGGTCGCCCGTAGGGTGAGGTAATTAGAAATTAGGTGAATTTTTACGTAATTTCTTTTACGCTATCGCAAATAATTTTAATTTCTTCGTCTCGGTCGGACACTTTTCCTGTTATTAAGACCATTTTGTCTTCCTGCCAGATAGTGGCGGTTTTGTCGAGAACATTCGGAAAAACGATGACTTCAGTTTTGGATTGAGAGTCTTCTATCTGAACGAAAAGCATCGGTCGGCCGGTGCGAGTGACAATTTTTCTAATTTTATTAATTATCCCGCCGACTTTTACTTGTTTGCCGGCCATCTGTTTGGTTATTTTTCCGATCGGAAGTGAGTTTTTTTCCAGCAATTCCTTGTATTCTCTCATTGGGTGGCCGGAAATATAGAGGCCGAGCAACTCGCGCTCCCAGAATAGTTTTTCTTTTTTGGTGGCTGGCGGGACCTCGGCGAGTTTCAATTGGTGGTTGGCTACTTTTGAGTTTGACCCAAAGAGGCTGATTTGTCCATTTGATTTATTTTTTTGGGTTTCTTTGGCGTAGGACAAAAGCGTTTCCATGTTGAGCAAAAACTCATTGCGCTCGCCCAAGGCATCAAAGGCGCCAGATTTTACGAGGCTTTCTAGAGATTTTTTATTGAGATCTTTTGTCTGCACTCGCTCAAGAAAGTCGCTGATTGATTTATAGGGTCCGTTCGCCTTTTTTTCGTTTATGATGGTTTTAACGACATTGTCTCCCACATTTTTGATCGCCCGGAGTCCGAAGCGGATCTGATTCGTTTCTATCACTGTGAAGTTGGCCAGACTTTCATTGATGTTGGGGGGTAAAATCTGGACTCCCATTGTTTGGCATTCGTCAACCAGAAATGAAACTCTTTCAATATCGTTTTCTTCAGAGGTCATTAGGGCGGACATGAATTCAGTGGGGAAGTGCGCCTTGAGATAAGCGGTCTGGTAGCCGACCATGGCGTAACAGGCGGCGTGGCTTCTGTTAAATCCATAGCTGGCGAAAGGTTCCGCCCATTGCCAGATTTTTGAAGCGATTTCTTCGGAGATTCCATTCCTAATCATGCCGTTCATCATTTTCCCCCTCTGTTCGTCTAAAAGTTTTTTGATTTTTTTGCCGACAGCTTTTCTTAAGATATCGGCTTCGGCCAGCGTGAAGCCAGCCAATTCTTTGGCGATAGCCATTAATTGTTCCTGGTAGACGCAAATTCCGTAAGTGTTTTTCAAAATTGTTTCTAATTTTGGATGCAGATATTCAATTTCTTTCAGTCCGTGTTTGCGGGCAATAAACTCGGGGATGAATTCTATTGGGCCGGGCCGGTAGAGGGCGACCATGGCGATAATATCTTCAAACTGGGTTGGCTTAAGTTCCTTAAGGTTGCGTTTCATGCCACCAGATTCGAGTTGAAAAACGCCGGTGGTTTTTCCTTCCTGGAGCAATTCATAAGTTGGCTTGTCGTCAAGCGGCAGACGGCTTATGTCGATAGTTTCGTTGCAAGTATTTTTAATAATTTTAAGCGCGTTTTCAATAATTGTTAGGTTTTTGAGTCCGAGAAGATCCATTTTTAAAAGGCCAAGGTCTTCGATAGAATGCATTTCATATTGGGTGACGATTGTTTTTTCGTCGCCGGCCGGATGTTGGCGGGGCGTTAGCTCATCAAGCGTCTGGCGGGTGATAACCAGGCCGCAGGCGTGGGTGGAAGCGTGGCGGACAACGCCTTCTAATTTTATCGCCATATTAATTATTTTTCTGGCGCCGTTATCGGTTTTGTAGGCATGACCGAGTTCCGCCGATTCGTCGATGGCTTTTTGAAGCGTTAGGCCAAAGGGAATCATCTTGGCCAGCTGGTCGCAGAAAGTATAAGGATAGTTTAGCACGCGTCCGACGTCGCGTATGGCAGCCCGGGCGGCCATGGTACCGAAGGTAATAATCTGGGCGACGTGATCTTCCCCGTATTTTTCTCTAATATACGCAATAACCTCGTCGCGCCTTGCGTCGGCAAAGTCCAAATCAATATCGGGCATAGAAATCCGTTCCGGATTAAGAAACCTTTCAAACAGGAGGTCGTAGCGTAACGGATCAATGTCGGTGATGTTAAGTAAGTAGGAAACGAGGGAGCCAGCAGCTGATCCGCGTCCCGGCCCGACAATCACCCCGCTATTTTTTGACCAGTTGACGAAATCTTGGACGATTAGGAAATATGAAGCAAATCCGGTTTTACCAATAACGCCGAGTTCATATTTGAGGCGATCTGAAATTTCTTTAGTAATATTTTCGTAGCGTTGGGCTAGTCCGCGCTGGCAAAGTTCTTTAAGATACTCCTCGGGCGTTTTCCCTGTCGGTACCTTGAGATGTGGCAGCTGAATTTCTCCGAGTTTCAGCTGGAAGTTGCATTGTTCGACAATTTTTTGAGTGTTTTCTATTGCTTCCGGAATCTCACTAAACCATTTTATCATTTGCTCCGGCGGCTGGAGGGAAAAATTTTCTCCCGTCATTGTCAGGCGGCCTTCGTCATCGGTTTTGGCGCCAGTTTGTACGGCCATCAAAATATCTTGCGCGTCGGCGTCGTCCGGGTTTAAATAGTGGACATCGTGAGTGGCAACCAGGGAAATTTTGAGCTTTTTGCCGAGCTTAATTAGCGCTTGATTGACTTTTTCCTGATACTCAAGATTGGGATGGTGCTGGACTTCCAAATAAAAATTTTCCGGACCTAAAATTTCCCGGTATTCCGCGGTGAGTTCTTCGGCTTTTTCGATATTGCCAGCGATGATCGCCCGGGGAATCTCTCCCGACAAACAGGCGGTTAAACCAATTAAGCCGTCGGCATGTTCTCTCAATAGCTCTTTGTCGATGCGTGGCTTATAATAAAATCCCTCAAGGTGGGCCTTGGTTGTAAGCTTGATCAGATTTTCGTAGCCGGCCTTGTTCTTGGCCAGAAGGAGGAGATGGAAAGCTTTCTGATCAATTCTTGCTTCCTTGTCGAACCTTGTTCGGGGCGCCAGATACATTTCGTTGCCGATGATCGGCTTGACGCCTTCTTTCACTGCTTTTTTATAAAATTCTACCACTCCATACATCACTCCGTGGTCGGTCAGGGCAACTGAATCCATACCCAAATCCTTGACTCTGGAAATTAGGTCGTTGATCTTGGGTAAGCCATCGAGAAGCGAATAGTGGGAATGGACGTGTAAATGCGTGAAACGCATTTCAATTTTCAATTTTCAATTTTCAATTTCAAATAAAAATGTTTAAAAATCAATAAATTGAAGATTGATCGTAAACCGATAATTGTCGCAAGGTTTCTTTTATTATATCTTCTGTGGGAAAGTACCGCAATGCGTTGCGGGAAAGCAAAAAACATGCTATCATCCAAGAATGGAAACTTTTGAAGCGCCAAAAATTAATTACGAAAGGAGGGACGATATGTTTCCCGTTGTCCCCGAGAAAGAATTAAAAATGAAATACGTCAGCTCCTCCGGTCCGGGCGGGCAAAACGTCAACCGACGCTCCACCTGCGCCCAACTCCGTTGGCGCGTGGCAAGCTCAGAGGCGTTTGACGACACGCAAAAGCAGTTAATTCTGCAGGGGCTTGAGACGCGTATTAATCAGGGTGGCGAACTTTGTCTTGAGGCAAGCGAAGAGAGAAGTCAGGAAGCTAACCGCAAAGCGGTGATCAAGCGCCTGAACGAACTTGTCGCCGGAACATTGGTGGTTGCGAAGGAAAGAAAAGAAACTCAACCAACGAAGTCTTCAAAAGAAAGACGCATGGACGAAAAACGCCATCAGGGGCAGAAAAAAACAGACAGACAAAAAGTTGAATGGTAATAAAAAGCCCCCAAAGTTCGGGGGTTTTAAAATTACAAGGTGTTTAGCGGTCGGGCAGATTTACGTTTTTTCGATAAAAGTCTGCGTGAGCCGGTGAGAGGTTAAACCAGTCAAGGCGGCGAAGGTCGAAGCTTAGTTCCTGGCAAGCCTTTTTGATAGCGAGAAAAAATCCTTTGACTAATTTGGGGTTATTCGGATCAAAACTTTTTGGTTCCACGCTTGGCTCCTTTTTGAATTGAAACGCCATCGAAATCTTAAAGACAGTATGTGTCATAAAGAACAAAAATGCAAGATATTTTTAAAGAAGAAAAAAAATTATATAAGCAGGGTTATAAATGTGTCGCCGGTCTTGACGAAGCGGGGAGGGGGCCTCTGGCCGGACCGGTGTCGGCTGCGGCAGTCATGATACATGATAGGAAATCGGTGATCGGCGATAAGAAATTTAGAGGAATCAGGGATTCAAAAAAGTTATCCGAAAAGCAGAGAGAGGAATGGTATGAAATTATAACCAGTCATCCAAATATAGGATGGGCGGTGACGAGCGTTTCGCATGAGGTGATTGATAAGATAAATATTTTTGAAGCGGATAAGCTGGCGATGAGGCGGGCAGTCGCGAAATTAAATAGAAAACTGCAAACGTTGAGCCGTGTCGAGGACCACGCCAAATTACGCGATAGCGTAATCTTGCGTGGAATCGACGCTTTGATTATTGACGGCAATTTCAATATTTACGAGAACCGTTCTCGTAATATTGCGAGAACGGTTCTCGTAGCACCCGCACAGAAGCCCATTATTAAAGCCGACGAGAAAGTTTTTTTGTGTATGGCGGCTTCGATTATCGCGAAAGTAGCGCGTGATAGAATGATGAGGCGGGCGCATAAAAAATATCCGCGGTACGGGTTTGACGGACATAAAGGATATGGAACAAAAGAACACTTGGAGGCGATTAAAAAATTTGGTCCATGTGAGATACATCGAAAAAGTTTTAAGCCGATGAAAAAGAATCTCTAAAATCACGCCAAACTCTTGACAGGAAATCAAGTATATGATATACTACCGGTACGATAAAGAAAGAGGAGAGATTTTAAAATTTTTGAAAACAAACGGAGGATTAACGTAGTTTAAAAGGCGGCTCTCTTCTTTTCTGCAGTATTCTGTAGCATTCAGGGGGGCCGCCTTTTAGGGTATGTTGGTTCTTAAAATAAAAAACGTGGGGGTAAACGATGGAAAACGTTTTGCATTTATGGATGGGTTGGGTTTTCGCCCTGGCCCGCTGGGTTTGGCGCGGGCTGAAAAAATTTTTCAGGTGAGGTGCACTATGAGAAGGAAAGAACACGACCGGCGGCGGCGGGACGAGACCCTTCTGGCACGGGTCATGAGCGAACCAGTGCTGGCAGAACTCTTGCCTCGGTTGTCCTACCTTGAGCCAGACGACCCTGACAGCCTGCAGTACTTCCATGAGGTCCAGGATTTCCTGGTGACTCCCGAAGGTAACGCGGGGATTAAGTTCAAGCCGCGGCCGCTAGCATCTCTTCTGGGCGACGCTTCAGTGACTGATGCGGACGTTAATCTGTTTGTTGCTCTGGAAAAGCGCCGGCGGAATACGTGGTACTTTTTCGCCAAGGTGTTATTCCAGGGCGCTGTCCACCGTGAATGGTCCGAGAAAGTGTCTGATTTCCTCAATGACCACGGCTGGATGTGTCGGACGGGGAAGCGACTTCGCGTTTGGAGTGTTGCCCAAGTCCAGGAGGGTTTTATGGCCCTTCTCGGGCTCGGGTACCGTTTTTAAAAAAGAAACCGGTTTGATGGTCGCCGGCTCCGCTTAGCGGGAGCGAAGATCGTTGGGGCAGATTGAGGTGGCTGTGCTTCTGTCCGTTAAGAATTCAGCCTACCCGCATTGCTTCCGCCCGAGGCGGATGCAGACGGGCCAGAAAAATTTTGGGGCAGGCGTGAAACGCTTGCCCCCTCCAACAGAGCTTGTTATTTTAACCTATTCGAGTTTATCGAAAAATTCTCGGCTTCTCTGCTAATGGTGGATTTGATCGAAGAATGCATTTTTAGAAAATAATAGGTTCTGTTGAGGGAATAAACCGCGGAATCACGCAGAAGTCTACGCGGAATGACGCGGAAAAATCAAAGTAAATTGAAAACTAAATCGTCGGAGGTGGCGGCATGCTTACGAAGATGATAGCTGATTATTGTGTGCGGTATAGTTGTTTTCTGTCTCTTCGCTGCGGCTGGCTACTTTTTGAGTTAGCCTGCGGCGGGACGGGAAAAATGAAACTGGAAGAAAACGTGGCGGCGTAGCCGCCAGAGAAATAGGAGGCCGAAATGGCAAGATATTCCAGTAGTGGGTCGGTTCAGGCGGCGATTCGGACAAAAGCGCATCAGGACAAAGCCCTGGAGCAGGGAAATTTTGAGGCCGCCCTGGGCCTTGGTCCGGTGGCCAATGCGGAAAACGGGCGGGGATTTCACCTCGTCAACGCGGCCAAGGAAAGGCAACGCTAAGTAGCCGGTAAACCAGTGAGAGCCGACGAAGCGAAAAAGCTTTGTCGGCTCTCCCGATCTTTTTTGAGTTCGTGCCAGATAAGAAAGCGGGTTCAAAAAAGGTTTTAAAAAGCGCTGGCGGGGATTTTGGTCTAAGGCGCGTAACTTCTATTATTCACCCGCCGAAGGCGGGCGGAATAAGAAGATACCTCGAGCATTAGCTTGAGGGAGATTCATTGATTGGCCAGCAGCCATACTCTCTCCTCGGTGCTGGTCGGCATGGTTGCGCTGTGTCCGAATCAGGTTCGGGGCCAAAATCTCCACCAGCGCTTTTAATGTTGAACAGACAAACTATTGCCAAGAAAAAGTTTCTTTGCTATGTTTAATGAAGTAAAAAGTGAAACTGAAAAAGTAAAAACGACAGGGAAAAAGTAAAAATCAAAAATGGTTTTTAGTTTTTCGTTTATAGTTTTTTATTTGAAACGTGCCGATACCAAAACAAAGACATACAAAGGGAAGAAGAAATCGAAGGCGGTCGCATCACGCGTTGAAGAAGCTGAATTTAATTCCCTGCGCGAAGTGCGGCGAGAAAATTATGCCGCACCAGGTTTGTTTTAATTGCGGAACGTATGCCGGCCGCGAGATGGTTGATGTATTAGCAAAGTTGACTAAGAAAGAAAAGAAAATGAAGGAAAGAGAATTGGCGGCGGCCGAGGCGTCAAAAGAAAAAGAAAAACCGATGAGTATGGATGAACTTTCTAAGACTACGTAACATGTAACGTGTAACATGTAACAAGTTTGTTATATGCTATATGTTTTATGTTACATGAAGAAGTGGCCAACCGTCATCTATCCCGATCAGTAGCGATGCAAACACTTTATGAGTGGGATTTTTCTGGTCGGGAGCCGGAGAAATTGAAAGAGATTGCCGACCGTAATGTAAAAGAATTCGGGGCGGGTCTGGAAAACGATGAGTTTGTTTGGCAATTGATTAATGGCGTGGTTGAGCATTTGCCCCAACTCGATGAAATTATTACTAAATCAGCCCCTCAGTGGCCGATCGAGCAGATCACTATTGTTGATCGTAATGTCTTGCGATTAGGATTGCTTGAGTTATTATTTAGCAAGCGCGAGGAGGTGCCGCCCAAAGTAGCTATTAATGAGGCGATTGAATTGGGCAAGACTTTCGGCGGGGAGTCGAGCGGTAAATTTGTCAATGGAGTTTTGGGAACGGTTTATCGGGAGATCGGTGAGCCGGGAAAAGACGAATAAATTTTAAAAATCCGAAATCCGAAATCCGAAATCCGAAACAATGTCAAAATCCAAATGCCCAAAATCTTCACCCCACGGGTGGTCACCCGAAGGGCGAAAAGAGGTTTCGAACATTTGAATTTAGATATTTGGAAATTGTTTAGAATTTCGCGCTTCGAATTTCGCGCTTCTAACGTGAAGGATATCTCAGTCCTTGAAAACAAGTTGGGGATAAGTTTTAAAAATAAAGATTTATTGTTGCAAGCGTTAACCCATCGTTCATACATCAACGAAAATCCGAAGTTTGGTCTGGAGCATAATGAGCGTCTCGAATTTCTTGGAGACGCTGTTCTGGAGCTAGTTGTAACAGAATACCTTTATAAGAATTATCCTAATCCGGAAGGAGAGCTGACGAATTGGCGCGCGGCCTTGGTCAGGGCGGAAACGCTTTCGACGGTAGCCGATGAATTGAATTTTAATGACTTTCTTCTGCTCTCGCGCGGCGAGGCGAAAGATACCGGCCGGGCGCGGCAGTATATTCTGGCTAACGCGCTTGAGGCGATTATCGGCGCTATTTATCTCGACCGGGGATATGAAGCAGCGCAAGTTTTTATACAAAAAAATATTATCTGCTATTTGAAAGAAATTTTAGAAAAAGGAGCCTACCGAGACGCCAAGAGTCTGTTTCAGGAGGAAGCGCAAGAACGAGTCGGTGTCACTCCTACCTACGAAGTCATTAAAGAATGGGGTCCTGATCATGCCAAGCATTTCAGGGTGGGGGTTTTTCTTGGTAGCGAATTAGTAGCCGAGGGTGAAGGGATTTCTAAACAAGAAGCGCAATTAGAAGCGGCGAAGAATGGACTGGAAGTTAAGGGATGGGAAGGTTAAAATCTTTTAAATTATTCTAATTGATCTAATTATTCTAATTAACCTAAAGAATTCCCAATTACCTATTTCTAATTCCCGATTTAGTCATTAGGCATTTATTCATTGGAAATTGATTAGAAATTTCCGCCAGAGGCGGATCAGCCCTCGGCTGAAGTAATTAGAAATTTGAAATTCTATTTTAGTTAGACTAGAAAAATATGCTTATTATAAGATTGCAGCGAGTTGGAAAGAAAAATCAGCCTTCGTATCGGATTGTTTTGGCCGAAAGAACGGCGCCGGTCAAGGGAAAATTCATCGAGATTTTGGGCAATTATAATCCGCGCCTTAAAACAAAAGCCTTCGAGAAAGATAGGATTTTGTATTGGCTTTCTAAGGGGGCTAAGGCGTCGCCAACTGTCCATAATCTATTAGTCGTTGAACAAATAGTCGTTGGACCCAAGGTGAAAGCCTGGGCGCCGAAATCAAAAGCGGGAGAAAATACGGGTGCGGAAGCAAAGACGGAAAAGGTGGTGGAGGACCACCCTGCGGGTGGTCACCCGGAGGGTGAAAAACTGGCAGAAGAGAGCGTGGGGGTAAAAAAAGAAAAGCCGGCAGAAGCTGAAGGTGCTGGTGAAATGCCAAAAAGTGAGTAGCCTGCGATTTTGTTATTGAAGGGAGCGCGGCATGAAATACGCGAAGATGGATGGATGGCGGCGGCCGCCTTTGCAACGTTTATCTGTTCAAGCTACGGAACATAATTTACAGTCAATTAATTGTAATTTAGCGTCTTCGACCCCTTGTTTATTTTGTTCCAATTTGGCGTCGATAAACCTCATTAAGGTATCAATTTGTTCCTTTTTCTTT
>Ga0210049_1002745_pt1 | contig 16301 bp, 23 predicted proteins | sample CryGeyCG2014_300_2_FD_183964 | JGI IMG/M metagenome (GOLD analysis project Ga0210049, IMG submission 183964) | Groundwater microbial communities from aquifer - Crystal Geyser CG06_land_8/20/14_3.00 (SPAdes) (version 2) | ecosystem: Environmental > Aquatic > Deep subsurface > Groundwater | place... | reverse complement strand
GTGATAACAACCATATTTCCTTCTTCTATTTTATATACCACTTTTAGATATATCTTGTCAAATTTTTTGTATGCAATCATTCTATCTGAATAACTAGGGATTTTATAATCAGGCGATTTTAAAGTTTCCCTTACTGTATTTTTCGGAATTCCTCGTTGTTTTAATTTCAATAAAGAGTGACGAGTAAAGATTATCATAAGATTAGTTTCTTTACTTTAATTTATGCTAACATATTAAAAAAGAAAATGAAAGTTAATGCGCTGACAAAATTTATCCACCCCGTTAGAAGTCTTAGGCAGAAAAAATTTTCTAAATTTTTTCTGCTCTAGACAATGTGTGAGTTAACTATAAACTTTGTATAATGAGATAAAAAACATCTATTAAAGGATATGCCAGACTTCTAACGGGGTCCACAAGCCCAATTTTCCTTAATTTTTAAGCTAAAACCTTAACTTCCTCTTGTAAAACAACTTCCGACAAAAACAAAAAAAAGCAGCCATAAGAGGTTGGCTGTTTTTGGAGGCCTATTTTTTTATTAATCCCTTAAAGGTTATCTTTTTATAATCTTCCTCGTTTATTCCGGCTAATTTGTAAATTTGATAAGTTGAAAAGATTTTTTTATCTTTCGGATTAAAGCCAAGTAGATCGATAGCTTTATTTATTTCTTTCCAAGAAGGTGCTTCGATTTCAAGATAAGGTTTGAGTTTCGGCCAAAAATCTAAGTCAAATTCAATTTTTCCTAATTTATATCTTATTCTCCTGTTTTCTTCATAAAATTTTTCTTTTAGACCGATACTTTGTAGGAGCTTCACTGTTTGTTCAAAATCGTTTACTTCAATTTCAATTTCTTGCATGCTTTTATCGTTTGTCTTGCCTTCATGATCCTTTACCCCCACTCTTTGCTTAAAGGTTAGGGTTATCTTATCGCCTTCGTCTCTTACTCTAATCCAGGCTCCTTTTTTATGCAGTCTTAAATCGGGGTAGTCAAAAACCCATCTTTTATAAAGTTTGTTAAAAATCTTTTTTGCTCCAATTTTCTTCAGTTTCTTTTCAATTACCTTCTGGTCGATATTTAAAAATTTAACCTCAATTTCTTCCATCAATTAATTTAGGGCTAAGCACACCTCACCGTTACTTAGCCCTTATTTAATCAACTTTCTCAAATTCAAAAATAAAGTTACTTTTTCAACTCTTCTTTTTCAATTTCTTGTAAAAACTCCAAAAGAACAGGATCGTCAATGACTTCTTCCGCATGCTGCCACCAGGGCCTGGTGGGGAAATTCTTATCTCTTTTATAATGTTCAAAAGCTTCAAGGAGATTTTCCAACATATCGATTTGATAGACAAACTTTGCCATCATGGTCTCTCCTCTGTGATATTCAAGCCACAGATTAAATATTTCTTTCTTTAGCTTTTCTGGTAATTGCGCAACTAATTTCTTAATAGCAATATGTTCTTTCTTAAATTTTTTACTATAGGCCTTTTCTTTTTTATACAATGGCAGGCGGCGCCAGCTTCTTACAAACTCGTCCCTTTCTTTTTTATTTTTCGGTAAAAGTCCATCGTAAGGAGTAATATCTCCGGTATAAATTTTACAAATATCATGAATTAAAATCATTTTAAACGCCTTCTTAATGTCAATTTCCCCCTTTTTACTTAAAAGCCAAATCATTAAAGCCATTCTAAAAGAATGATCAGTGGCGCTGTCAGGATTTTTTATACCGTAAAATGTTATCCCCTTCCTTTTTATTTTTCCCAATTTGCCAGCTTCCAATAAAAATTTAAGTAAATTTTTCATCTGCCTTCGAAACAAAAAAGGGCTTTATTCAGCCCATTTTTGAATATTTTTCTAAAATCTTTTCTAAATCTTTTACTTCATTGACATAAATTAAAATTTTCTTAATATCGAATTCGATTTCTGGTGGTAATTTTCCGCCTCTTAATAGCTCTTTTATTGCGATTAATTTTTTCAATTCCCCTCTTTTTAATTGATAATTCCACTTGATATAGGCCAACTCGCTAAAGGTGCCGGCGCTCAATCCCACGCACACACATACATCGGGGATGGCAGTTACGTTATAATTGGTCCAGAACCAATCGGGCTCTTTTCTAATTATATCGGCATACTTTTTATAGGGGTGGGCGTGTTTATTGGGCCACGGCTGGTTACTGCCAGGAAAAAGAACGACCAATCTTTTTCCTTTGTTCCTCTTATAAGAACTGGCGATATTAATTGCCATGCCTCTGTCGCTATTTACCCATACTTCGCAATCAGCTTTCGCTAACAACTTCCCTATTTCATTAGCTTTTTTAATGTAAAAACTAGCTGGCTTTTTGGTCAGCTTGCTTAATTTCTGAATATTGGTTGGTCCGATTAAACCTACTTTTAATGCCATTTTAGTTTCATTAGCTATTTTTATTACGACTTTTATTATAGCAAACCATTCATAAACATCAATACCACTTATAACTTTCCAATTACAGGAATTAATTATTTTAGCTTAACTTTATTTTTTGTTCAATTTTTGATATTATGAATATATGGTAGAAAGTTGGCCAATGGAATTGGAATTAAGAAAGTTGGGATTAACTGACAAAGAAGTCAAGGTTTATTTGGCTGGCTTGGAATTGGGGCCGAGTCCTGTTCAGAAAATTGCCGAAAGAGCAAAAATCTCCAGACCTACGACTTACGAAATTATTAAAAAGTTAGAAGGAAAAGGATTATTTACCGAGGTAAAACAAAAAAAGAAAAGAGCATTTACGGCTCAATCGCCGGAGAGAATTTTGGGAATTTTAAGAACACAAAAACGCGAAATTGAAGAAAAAGAAAGAGAGTTTATTCGGATTATCGCGGCCCTGGAAGCCAAATACTCAAAAGAAAAAGAAGGAATTAAAGTGTTCAAGGGAAAAGAAGGAATGCGGGCCCTAGAAGAAATCATCTCTTTTACTTCAACGCCAGAGATAATCGTTGTTAATCCGGAAATTATCCCAATAAGGGCAGGGCAAAGAGAGAAGATCTATCGGATGGTTAAGAAAAGATTGGGCAAGGTTGGGGTCAAAGAAATAAATACAAAACTGAAAGGAGGTTTAATTATTTTTGATAAAGTTATATTCTTTCCTCCGGGGCAGAAAAAAGGATTCCTTCTCTCATAAAAAACTCCGCCCGTAAGGGCGGAGTTTTGGTTTCCTGTAATTGCTCATCCAAGCTACATTCCGGGAGTTTCGGGCGGTGGCGGTGGAGGCGGAGGCGTCATTGGCGGTTTTGGCTCTTCTGGTTTTTGGGGCAGAGCAGGCCCTTTCTTCTTTCCGGCCAAATACCAAATTACCAGTCCCACTACCACAATTGCTATAATGATCCAAATTAAGGTCATATTTCAAAAATGTCTAATTGCTAATTTCTAATATCTAAATTTTTCGACCTTGAAATAGTTCCTTATTTTATTTTCTTTCTCTTTTTCTTTTCTGTCAAGCGAAGAGTCAAATTATAAATATCGCCTGCTCCCATGATTATCACCACTTCTCCGCCCTGAAGGTTCCTCTTTAAATAATTTAAAATTCCTGCTTTCGGTAAATAAATCGCATTTTTTTTATTGATTGCTTTAACTAGTTTTTCCGAATTAACCTTTTGTTTAATTCCTTTTTCTTCTCGGCCGGCTACATCATAGATATCCGTAATAATTAATTTATCAACTGGAGCAGCTTTAAAAGCTTTGACAAAATCTTTAAATAAATAATATGTCCTTTGATATTGATGTGGCTGGAAAACGCACCAAATTTCCTTTTTAGGATATTTTTCCCTAGCCGCTTTTAAAGTGACTCTAATTTCGGTCGGATGGTGACCATAATCTGAAACAAGTATTATTTTCTGTGTTAATCCGTGTTCTAATCTGTGTAAATCTGTGTGCATTATCTCAAATCTGCGCCAGCTGCCTTTATACTCTGACAATGCTTTAAAACTAATTTTATCGGGGATTTTTAGGGCTCGGGCTACCGCCAAAGCCGCTAAAGCATTAGAAACATTATGCTCCCCTGGCACCTTCAAAATCTTCCTAATCTTTAGGGCGCCCTTTGAATTTAATTGAAAATTGAGAATTGAAAATTTATTGTAAATTGAAAATTGAGAATTGAAAATTGCTTTTCTAATATTCTTATCATCTCTATTCGCTATCAATATTCCGTCTTGCGGCAAATGAGAAATAAATTTTCGGAAAGCTGAAATATAATTTTTGAAGCTTTTGTAATAGTCCAAATGATCGGGCTCCAGGGCGGTTAAAACAATAATTTTGGGCCAATAATTTAAAAAAGAAGCAAAATGCTCGTCTGCTTCAATCACTAAATATTTCGACTTCCCGACCCTACAATTTGAATTGTTAAATTCTTTAAGTTTTGTGCCGACAATAACAGTTGGATCGAGACCAGCTTTTGCCAACAGCAATCCGATCATGGCCGTAGTTGTGCTTTTGCCATGAGTTCCCGAGATGGCGATGGTAAAGTGTTGTTTCGTTAGCTCCCCCAATGCCTCTGGATAACTTAACGCGGGAATTTTTAATTTTAAATTTTTAATTTTTACTGCCGGACTGTAAATTATTAAATCTGCATTTTTGAGAACTTTATTCCCTCCAATAAAAATTTTTGCCCCCAATTTTTTAATAGCTTCGGTGATTTCAGAAGAAACCAAATCAGAACCGGTTATTCTGTGGCCCTTTTTAAGATAGTATTTAGCCAGGGCTGAAACGCCAATTCCCCCAATGCCAATAAAGTGAATCTTTAGCTTTTTAGTGGGCATGATTCTAATATGCTGTATTCTGGGCCGCCGCGTTTTAATTGGCTTTCCATTACATCAATAGCATTTACTTCAAAGCTTAAACCTATCTCTTCATTCACTTCTGGTCTTTCTTCAGGTTCGATATTCCTGAACTCCCAAGCTTTGATGCGGCCCAAAGTAATATGAGGAGCATAAGGTCGAGATTTAGACTCCATTTTTTTAACCGGGGAAGCCAAGAGAGAACTTTCTAGATCCTTTTGTAATTTTCCTAGTTCTTCAGACTTTTCTCCTTCTGCCCAGACCATTCTAGGAGGAAGTTTCTTTGGCGGACCGTAACAAATCCCCTTAAGATTAATCATAAACTGAGGATATTTTGAAGCGGTTTCGCTGACGAGTTTACAGGTTTCAACCAATTCTTCATCAGTAAGATAGCCGAGAAAAATTAGGGTAATATGCAAATTATCCTTTTTTACCCACCTTATTGGCAGATCCGGCCACATTGCCTGGTAAATGCTCAGTTTTTGTTTAACCTCTTCTGGTAAATTGATGGCAATAAAAATCCGATGACGCATACTTAATTGAATTTTAACATAAATTTAGCTAAAATTAAAGAGCGACTTACAAAAATTCGATACTCAATGAAGCTAAAGCTTCATTTCGATCTGCGCTTTTGTATATATTTATTAATATAAAACGAATAAAGCTTGATGAAAGAGGCTTATTTATATAAAAAATTGACCGATAAAAAAATTCGGTGTCGGAACTGCGCTCATTACTGTACTATTCTGCCCGGCAAACGAGGGATTTGCGGAGTAAGAGAGAATCAAAGCGGAGAACTTTACGCCTTAAATTACGGAAAAATTATTGCTATCCACGTAGACCCTATTGAGAAAAAACCCTTCTTTCATTTTTTGCCGGGAAGTCACTCTTTATCTGTTGCTACGGTTGGTTGTAATTTTAAATGTAAAAGTTGTCAGAACTGGGATATTTCTCAAGGTTTCAAGAGCTCAAAAGAAATTCCTGGAAATGATGTTTCTCCCGAAGAAATTGTCGAAGTGGCAATTAAAAATAAATTGCCGAGCATTTCATATACTTACACAGAGCCGGCAGTATTTAGCGAATACGCCCTGGATACGATGAAATTGGCCAAAAAAAAGGGTTTAAAAAATAATTGGGTGACCAATGGCTTTTGGTCAAAAGAACTATTCGATTTAATCTCGCCTTATTTGGACGCCGCCAATGTTGATTTAAAGAGCTTTGAAGATGATTTTTATACCAAATATTGTTCGGGCAAATTACAGCCGGTCTTAGACACTCTAAAGAGATTGAAAGAAAAAGAAATTTGGACTGAAGTTACCACTTTAGTAATCCCTACCTTAAACGATGAAGAAAAAATTTTTAGAGATGCTGCCAATTTTATTAAAAATGATTTAGGCCCTGAAACCCCCTGGCATGTTACTCAATTTTCTGGCGCAATTTCCTGGCAACTTCAAGATGTTCCCGATACTCCAGTTGAAACCCTAGAAAAGGCCTACAAAATTGGTAAGAAAGCCGGCTTAAAATATGTTTATACTGGAAATGTTCCTGGTATTCCTTCAGAAGACACTTTTTGCCCCAAATGCAATACTTTGGTAATTGACAGAACAAACTACATCATCCATCGCCACGATAAATCGGGCAAATGTCCAAACTGCAACCACGATTTAAACTTAACTTTAAAATAAATAAAATAATTTCTGCTTAATTATCTATACCATGGTATAATTAAGTAAGTAACTATATGGCGATAATATCCGCCGTTATTTCGCCTCATCCGCCAATAATTTTACCTTCGGTTGGCTCGCCAGAGGATAGAGAGCAAGTTAAAAACACAATTGAGAGTTTAGAGTTTTTAGGAAAGAAATTTAAAGAAGCTAAACCGGATTCAATTATTATTTCTTCTCCTCACCCCGACTGGGGGTTTGAGGTACCTTTGTATTTTCTTGCCAAGGATTTTAAAGGAGGGATAAGACAGCATCTTATTGGTTTGGAATCCCCACAGTTCTATTTTGAAAAGGGCACCAAACTCCAAATTCCAAATTCCCAAATTGCTCTCATCGCTAGTGGTGATTTGTCACATTGTTTAAAAGAAGACGGTCCCTACGGATTACACCCAGATGGCCCCAAATTTGATAAAGCATTAATCGAAGCCCTAAAGAAAAAGGATATAGAAACAATTTTACGGTTAGACGAAATGTATCCCGATGCCGGTGAATGCGGCCTTCGCCCTTTTTGTTTTATTTTAGGCATTCTCGAAGCTTCTGAAATTAAATATCAACCAGAAATCCTTTCTTATGAAGGCCCTTTCGGCGTCGGCTATTTAGTCGCGAATTTTAAATTTAAATAATATGGACCTAAAGAAGATTGAAAAAGTTTTTAAAAAAGAACCCCCATTTCGCTTCAAACAAGCAAAGAAAGCGGTTTTTCAAAATTTAATCGAAAATTGGCAGAAAGCCACTATCCTACCCCAGAATTTGCGGCAGGCATTATCGGAAAATTGTCCAATTTCAGAATTAAAACCAGAAAAAACTTTAACTTCGAAGGGTGGCGAAACTTTTAAGACTCTTTTTGAATTAAAAGACGGACTTAAGATAGAATCGGTTTTAATGAAACATGGTTCGACAAACTCGCCACGGGCCGGTCGACGGACCATTTGTGTTTCTTCACAGGTTGGCTGCGCAATGGGATGTCAGTTTTGCGCTACTGGCCAGCAGGGGTTCAAGAGAAATTTAACAAGCGGAGAAATGATTGAACAAATTTTGTTTTTTGCCCGCCTTTTGGAAAGAGATAGGATAACCAACGTCGTCTTTATGGGCATGGGAGAGCCGTTTTTAAATTACAATAATGTTTTGGAGGCGATAAAAATTTTAAACGACAAAGATGGATTTAATTTAGGCGTAAGACGCATTTCTATCTCTACTGTCGGAATCACCGAAGGAATAAAAAAATTGGCAGAAGAAAAATTACAAGCGAATTTAGCCGTTTCGCTTCACGCTCCAAATAATGAATTACGGAATAAGTTAATACTGGCAAATAAGAACTATCCAATTGAAAAGATTTTAGCAGCGGTTGACGACTACATTAAAAAAACAAAAAGAAGAGTGATGTTTGAATATCTGATGATAGATGGAGTTAATGATTCTGAAAAAGAAGCTGAGGAATTATCAAAAATTATGAAAAAACCGCTTTATTTCGTCAATCTTATTTCATTTAATCCAATTGGTCACTTAGATTTCAAACCATCGCCCGGCTGGAAAATTAAAAAATTTAAGGAAGTTTTAGAAAAAAACGGCATTGCCGTTACTCAACGTTATCGTTTCGGCCGAGAAATCCAAGCCGCCTGTGGGCAATTGGCTGGGGAAAAATAAACATTATGGAATTTATTGTAAAGGGGCCATTTAAAGATAATATCTATAATTTAACGCGGAAGATCGGCTATTTTTTTGAAGGGAAAGAAGAGGCAAAAGGAGAGTTGGTTTTTGCTCGGCCCCTTAGGGGTTACCCGAGATTCCATCTTTTTTTAAGAGTTGACCAGGAAGGAAATAAAATAATTTTTGACCTTCACCTCGATCAAAAGGCGCCGATTTATAAAGGCGTTGCTGCCCACTCTGCAGAATACGGGAGCGAGGTTGTCAAAAAAGAAGCCGAAAGAATAAAAGAAACTATCAAAAAAGAAATTAGATTATGAAATAAAACCCACGTAATATCATTGCCATGGCAAGATTAATACGTTACTTTTGGAAATATGAAAAATAATAAAAAATTAATTTTGGCGTCGGGGTCGCCCAGGAGAACAGAATTGCTGAAAAGGCTAGGATGTAAATTTCAAATTGTGCCGAGTAAAATCGAGGAAAAAATTAATCCTCGGCTATCCCCTATTCAAAATGTAAAAAGATTATCTCGCCTCAAGGCCTTAGACGCGGCTTCAAAAATTTCTGATGGCATCATAATTGCTGCCGACAGCATAGTCGTTTTAAATGGAGAAATCTTAGGAAAGCCGAAAGACATGAAAGACGCCGAAAAAATGTTTCAGAAACTAAGCAGTAAAGAACACCTGGCTATTACCGGAGTAACTGTGATTGACGCAGAAACAAAGAAAATAGCGCAAAGCGCGGCCGTCACTAAAATAAAATTTCATAACCTTAATAAGAATTTAATTAAGAGATATTTTAAGCTTGTCAATCCTTTGGATAAAGCCGGCGCTTATGCAATCCAGGAAAACGGCGCTATGCTGATAGAATCTATTAGTGGTTCCTATTCCAACGTTATTGGTTTGCCGCTGGATAAACTTAATCAACTTTTAGGAAAATTTGGCGTTAGTTTAATGTAAATACATGCACCAGAAAAATTATAGCAAAGGGGTTTTCTTGTACCTGCCTAGATATAGGAAAAACTTAAAAGAAGAAATTAATTTTATTAACTCTTTACCGGATGTTGACCACGTTGAAGTTTGGATTGAAGAGAATTTAAGTCCATTAGAATTAAAGATTTTAAAATCTTATCTAAAAAGATATAAAATACTCATTCATGCTCCATGGGTAGATCTAAGCTTAATTTCTCCTCATCCAGAAATCAGAAAAATCACAGTAAAATTATACCTTCAAACTTTAAAAATGGCTGATGTTTTAAAGGCGAAATTGGTTACATTTCATTGCGGCGGATCGACCATATATGAATCAAAAGAAACAATAATGGAAACGCTCATTCAAAATCTCAAAAAAATTAAAAACCTCTATAAAGGAAAGATTACCTTTACGATTGAGAATGTGCCGGCGATCCCGAAGGGCCCACAAATTTCTTATCCTGGTTTCCCGAAGGACTTAATATATCTGAAAAAGAAGATGCCCTGGTTAAATTTCACATTAGACATAGGCCATGTTTTTCAGGAGGGTAAAGATTTAAAATCAATTTTTGATTTTTTGAAGAAATACAAAAATTCAATTTTAGATATTCATCTTCATGATGCGATTTTAAAGGGAGAAGCTCATTTAGCTCTGGGGAAAGGAGATTTAGATTTCAATAAATTTTTCCAAACATTGGACAGTGTTGGTTATACAGGATATGTTTCGTTAGAAACAATATCAAGAGAAGACACCGAAAAATCTTGGGGAAAAATTTATAAATTATAAATACCAATATGAAAATTGCGATTATTGCGGATACTCATGATAACGTGGCGAGCTTGAAGAAAGCGGTTAATTTGATTAAAAAAGAGGAGATTAAACTCATTATTCATTGTGGCGATATTTTTCTTCCAGACACTCTGAAGGAGGGCTTAAAAAGTTTTCAAGGGAAAACTTATATCATTTTTAGTAAAGCTGACGCGGATTTTTCTGGAATTCCTGAAAAATCCTTCAAAAACCTGCCCCGAAGTAAAGTGTGGGAGGAGTTTGGGAAGGCAAAACTCGGGGGAAAAAACATTGCTTTTTGTCATTTCCCAGAAATTGCCAGAGATTTAGCTAAAAGCCAAAAATACGACTTGGTCTTTTATGGCCATACCCATAAGCCCTGGGAGGAAAAAATCGGCAAAACAAGATTGGTTAATCCCGGGAATATAGCCGGGCTTTTTTATCGCGCCACCTTCGCCGTCTATGATACAAAAACAGACAAGCTTGAATTGAAGATTTTATAGTTATACACACCTGGCTGTACACAAAACCTTGCCAATATGGTATTATAAAACCTACGCATGAAAAAATATTCACACAAAGCAGTAGTTAAAGAAGTAAAAAAAATAGTTAGGGCTGCTTGCAAGAGGCAGTCAAATATTGATGGCTACGATGCCTGGAAACATCATATTTTGCCGGTAGTTAGATTTTCTAAAATGCTGGCAAAAAAATTAAAAGCCGATATAGAAGTGGTTGAGCTGGCGGCTCTACTCCATGACCTCGGTAGTCTCCAGGGCGATAAGGAAAACCACCATATCTCAGGGACTAAAGAAGCAGAAAAGATCCTTAAGAAATTGGACTACCCAAAAGAAAAAATTGAGAAAATAAAACATTGCATTTACGCTCATCGCGGCAGTAAGGCTATTAAAAGAGAGACTCTTGAGGCAGAGATTGTGGCTAGCGCCGACGCCATGGCTCATTACACTGATTTGCCCTCGCTTTTCTATCTCGTTTTTAATAAGCATAAATTAGATATTGAAGAAGGCGTGGCCTCTTTAAGAGGTAAATTAGAAAGGGATTGGAAAAAATTAATGCCCCCGGCCAGAGCGATAATTCAGGAAAAATACGAAACGATTAGGCAAATCCTCAAATAATTTACAATGAACTCTTACGTTCTACTCGCTAAGCAGGCAATCGAAAACTATATTAAAGAAAAAACACCTCTTGTTTTGCCAACCGGTTTGTCTCCAGATCTATTAATCAAGAAAGCTGGAGTTTTTGTAACAGTTATGAAAGGGGGCGAACTGCGCGGTTGTATTGGCACTTATCTTCCCATTCGGGAAAACATTGCTGAAGAGATAATCTATAATGCCGTTGCTGCCGCCACCGAAGATAATCGGTTTGAATCAATTTCTGAAGAAGAACTGCCTCAACTTTCCTACGCAGTTTATCTCTTGAATGAGCCGGAACTAATTAAAGATTTAAAAGAATTAGACCCTAAAAAATACGGAATAGTTATTAAAACTTCTTATAAATCCGGGCTTTTGCTGCCGGATTTGGAGGGTATAGATACTATTGAAAAACAAATTGCTATTGCCTGCGAAAAAGGCGGGGTTGACCCCGCCCGAGAGAAATTTGTAATTTATAGATTTAGTGCTGAGAAGTACCAGTAATAAACTCTTCTACCATTTCTCTGGCTTTTTCGTCTGAAAATTGAACTGGCGGATGTTTCATTAAATAAGCCGAGGCGGAAATTATAGGTCCGCCGATTTTTTTATTTAGAGCCAATTTGGCCAATCTGATAGCGTCAATTACGCAGCCAGCTGAATTCGGCGAATCTTCAACTGAAAGTTTTAATTCTAACTCTACTGGGATATTTCCGAACTTCCTCCCTTCTATTCTAATAAAACAGATTTTGTTGTCTTTCAGCCAAGGAATGTAATCTGAAGGACCCACATGGAGATCATCGTAACTCAATCGATTTTTCAATTGCGATTCTACGCTTTCGGTTTTAGAAATTTTCTTTGATTTCAATCGTGCTCTTTCTAACATATTTAAAAAGTCGGTATTGCCGCCAAAGTTCAATTGATAAGATTTGTCTATTTTCACTCCCCTTTCAGAAAAGAGCCGGCTTAAAACGCGGTGGATGATCGTCGCTCCTACTTGAGATTTAACATCGTCACCGATAACGGGCAAACCTTTCTTTTTAAATTTTTCTGCCCATTTTTTGTCTGAAGCAATAAAAACTGGCATACAGTTAATAAAAGCGCAGCCGGCTTCCAAGGCGGCTTTAGCATAAAACTCTACTGCTTTTTGGGAGCCTACCGGCAGATAGTTAATCAAAATTTCTGCCCCAGATTTTTTAAGTTCTTCAGCCGCATTTGCCGGTTTTTCTTTAGAAACAACAAATCTTTTTTCTTCCGGGTAATCTTTTAGATGAGAAGCCACTCCATCCAGAACCTGGCCCATTTTTACTTTTACGCCTAAATTTGGTATTCTTGAATAGAAGACTTTAGTGCAGTTAGGCGGAGCGAAAATGGCTTTTGATAAGTCCTTCCCTACTTTTCTTCCGTCAATATCAAAAGCAGCGACCGGTCGAATTTCAGAGATTTTGTAGCCATTTATTTCAGGGTGCATTAAGCCCGGTACGCCTTGCTTAATTTTTTTGTAATAAAAAAGACCCTGAATTAAACTGGAACAGCAATTTCCTACCCCAACGATAGCGATTTTTATGCTTCGGCGCTGCTCAGCACCCTGAGCCTGTCGAAGGGTTTGTTTTGGCATGTTAAACTATTTTACCGCTGTAAAATAGTATGTCAAGCCCCATAACCTTTATGCTTCCTATTGAACGGCTCCAAAAATCAAATACTAAAGAAAACCTCTGGCTTTACATCCTTTCCTTATTGAAAGAAGGAAAACTTTATGCTTGGAAAATTCCAGCCATAATTGGCAAGAGGTTTAATTTTAAGCCAGGAAGAATTACCCCTTATCGGGTTCTTTACCGATTAGAAAAAGAGGGATTTGTTAAGAGCGAAATGGAAGAGAGGCGAAGGATTTATCAGATTACTGAAAAAGGAAAAAAAGAATTAGAAAAAGCAAAAAAATTTTACAAAACAATTTTAAAATGGCTAGAAAGTTGAAAAAGAAATCAAAAAAAACCAAAATTGGGCAATTAGCATTGCCGTTGAAATTGGCAAATGAAATCCAAAGAATAGTGAATCATTATTTTTTCACTAAGGGCTTAACCTTAAAAGAAGTAAAAGAAAGCGCAAAGAAAAGAAAAATTATTTATTCAAGATATGTGAAACCGGCAAAGCAACTTTTGGAATTGGCCGGCTCGCAAAAAAAAGCCTTTCAGGCAATTGATAAGGTGGCTGAGTGGGCAAAATCAAGAAATTTAGATTATACTATTGAAACGGTTTTCAAAAAGTGGTTAGAATTAGATAGATTAAAGCCAAAAGAAATCGTTAAAAAACCTTATTATCGGGGGAACCCGATGGTTTGGTCAGAAGCCAAAAGAAAATGGTATGTTGTTGATAAAGAGGGCTCTTGGTTGGAATTTGCCGATAAAGAAGAAGAAATTGAGTGGCGAATAATCAAATGAAAATTGTAAATTGTAAATTGAAAATTGTATTTATGGGAACCCCGGAATTCGGGGCAATTATTTTGGAAAAGCTTATTAAAGGCGGTTATAGGCCGTGTTTAGTTGTGACCGCCCCCGATAAACCAGTAGGAAGAGAACAAGAGATTACTCCCCCACCAACCAAAATTTCAGCCCAAAAATACAACATTCCCGTTTTACAACCTGAAATTTTGGCAAATTCCAAACCCCAAATTACAAATTCCAAACCCGATTTGATTATTGTGGCGGCTTATGGCCAAATTTTGCCAAAAGAGATTTTAGAAATTCCCAGCCACGGATGTCTAAATGTGCACCCGTCATTGCTGCCAAAGTATCGCGGTCCTTCCCCCATTCAGGCTGCAATATTAAATGGCGATAAAAAAACCGGCGCGACAATTATTTTAATGGATGAAAAAATGGACCACGGACCCATTCTTAATCAAAGAGCAATGACGATTGAAGAAAAAGAGACCGCGATCAGTCTCCACGATAAATTAGCTGACTTGGGAGCAAATCTTCTTGGGGAAACCATTTCCAAATGGACAAGAAGAATGATTAACCCTCAGCCACAAGACGATGCCAAAGCCACTTTCACTAAAGTTTTAACGCGGGCAGACGGTCAAATAAATTGGCAGAAATCGGCAGAAGCCATTGAACGAGAAATTAGAGCGTATTTGCCTTGGCCAGGAAGCTATACTTTTTGGGAAAAAACTGGCAAATCAACCCAGATAAAAACTTTAAAAGCCAGAGTTTATAAATCGCCAATAACAATGACTTATCCTATTGGAAAGACCCTGGTGGTTCCTCAGAACGAACTGGCTATTCAGTGCGGAAAAGGATTTTCAATGGGCGCTGGCGACTTTCTAGTTATGGAAAGGTTACAAATGGAAGGGAAAAAAGAGATGAGTTCAGAAGAGTTTTTAAGGGGCCACCCAGATTTTATCGGCACCATCTTAAAATAAAAGCTATGTTGACTTATTTTGATTTAAGAAAAGGCGTACAATTCACTTACGAAGAGCAACCTTACGAAGTTTTGGAATTTCAGCAAATATATAAAGCCCAGGATATGGTGGTAGCCAGGACAAAGATTAAGAACTTGATTAATGGGAAAGTGCTGGAGAAAACCTTCCATCAAGACGATACTTTTGATGAGGCGGAGTTGGAGAAAATTGAGATAAAGTTTCTCTATAACCATCGTGGAGAGTTTTGGTTTTCTGAAGCTAAAAATTCTGCCGACCGTTTTGAATTAGAAGAAGAAAAAATTGGTTCTGGCAAAGAGTTTCTGAAGCCCAATCAGATTTTGACCGGTATTAAATTCCAGGGAAAGTTTATTAATATTGTTTTGCCAATCAAAGTTCAGCTAAAGGTTACCGAAGCTCCGCCAGGAATTAAAGGAGACAGGGCCCAGGGCGGAACAAAAACAGTTACTTTAGAGACGGGCGCTCAAATAAATACCCCCTTGTTTATTAAAGAGGGCGATATCATTGAGGTTAACACCGAAACCGGCGAATATGTTAGGCGGGTCGAATAGTCGAAGAGATAAATCTCTTCTTCACCCCTTCATTGCGATTCGGGTAGTTGACAAATTAGCTAAAATATAGTAAAATAAATAGTATTTCTTTGCACCTTACCAACTTGGCTTATCAAAAAAGTCTTTAAAGAAATAAATATAGGAAGGAGGTAGAATATAATGTTCTGCGGGAATTTCGGATACGCAATGGATAACAGGGGCGAATTAGTTGTGCCGGTACGTTTTAGACGGGGCAAGAAAAGTAAAAGAAGACTTGTAGTCGGTGCATGGCCAGAAGGCTGCCTCTTCCTTTTCTCAAAAAAAGAATGGAAAAAGGTAAAAAGGACGAGGTTGTATCCATTAGAAGCTACGAATCGAGAGGAAATCAGAATAATGTTTTCTCATACGGTTGAAATCGAAATGAATGAAAAGGGAGAGATTAAGATCCCGACAAGCCTAAGAAGTCAGGCCGGGTTAAAAAATGAGGTAGCGGTAGTTGGATGCGGCCGGTACATGGAAATTTGGGACAAAAAAAGATGGGAGGCCGAATGCGAAAGGCTGACAGTGGCAATGGAAGCTCTCTATGAAGAAGTAGTTAAAATCCCTCTCAATATCTCTTCTAATTAATGAGAAAAACAAAGAAAGGAGTAAAGATGAAAAAGAGAATAGAGATTTTACCATATCCTAACGGATTCCTGGTTGCCCTCTTCTTTGATAGTGATAAAGGCGCTAGAAAGGAAGCAGATAAAATCCGGGAATCAGTAACGGCAGATCTGTTGACGCGCGGGCACCTACCCCGTCCCAATGATGTTGAATGCAAGGGAGGAGGATATTGTTTCGAAGTTGCAGTCAAAGATGAGAGGCCAGAACTGCTTGATGACTTAAAACAAGCCCTGAGCAGAACCCCGGAGGAAGGGAAGAAGAGATGATGCCAGAACACTGTTTATTTTGTGACAACGTAGTAGTCTACACTAATGGTTTCCCTGAGCAAAATATAATGTTCGGGCTCTGCGAGAGTCACGCTTATCGGAATTACCGGACAAAATCAGGTAAGCCTCGAAAAAAACCGCAATTCAACCTTACCTTTACCAGAAAAGCTTGGGATTGGGCAAGAGAAAAAGCAGCTCTGCAGGAAACAAGTGTAAATTAAAAATTGGCCCTCGGCGACTTGTTAAATACAACCGAGGGTTTTTATATTATTGATCTTGGTAGATTTTTTTAGCTAAGTAGTTTTTAATCATTTTTCCGCTTGGCGGA
>Ga0210049_1002743_pt1 | contig 16315 bp, 23 predicted proteins | sample CryGeyCG2014_300_2_FD_183964 | JGI IMG/M metagenome (GOLD analysis project Ga0210049, IMG submission 183964) | Groundwater microbial communities from aquifer - Crystal Geyser CG06_land_8/20/14_3.00 (SPAdes) (version 2) | ecosystem: Environmental > Aquatic > Deep subsurface > Groundwater | place... | reverse complement strand
ATTTCTTCAATACCTTTATAAATAAAAATTTCTTTTAAAAATTAAAATGACAACAAAAAAATCGAACTACAAAGTTCAAAATATTGTAGCCACAACTTCTCTTGAAAAACCAATTCCTCTCACAAAACTAGCACGAACACAATCAAATACAGAATACAATCCAGAAACATTTCCAGGACTTATTTTAAGAGTTAAAGAACCAAAGTCTGCTGTTCTTGTTTTCTCGTCGGGAAATCTCGTTTGCACTGGAACAAAATCAGTTGCTCAGGTAAAACAAGTAATCCAAGAAGTCATAAAACAACTTAAAAAAATAAATATTAAAATAACAGCCACACCAAAAATAACAGTTCAAAATATAGTTGCTTCAGGAACAATTGACATTAAACTTAATCTCAACTTTCTTGCCATTGAAATGGAGAATACAGAATATGAGCCAGAGCAATTTCCAGGGCTTGTTTACAAACTTGCAGAACCCAATGCAACTTTTCTTTTGTTTTCAAACGGAAAACTTGTGTGCACAGGAACAAAAAATAAGGCACAGCTTGAGGATAGTATGACACAACTTTTGAAGAATGTTAAAACAGCGTTGAAGAATTATAAATAAGTTTTTCGTTAGTTTTTTAACCTATTTTTTATTATTTTTCTTATGAATTATAAAATTTATCATTCTGCAAGATTTGAGCGAGAACTTTCTAAATTTGATTTTAATTTTTGCGAGCAGGTTAGAAAAATTGAAAAACAACTTGCTGAAAATCCTTGTGTTGGAAATTCTTTAAATGTAAAATGGTTTAGGGAAAAAAGAATTGGTGTTTTTAGGATTTATTATTTAATTTATGAAGATTTGAAAAGCGTTTTTATGGTTGCAATCAGCGGAAAAAAAGACCAGCAGAAAATAATTAATACGATAAAATTAATTCTTGCATTGTTAAGAGAAGAAATTGAAAATTTATTCAAGCAGGATGATTTTACATAACTCTTTTTATCCGCCCTTCTTTGATGTCATTCAAACTTGAAATAAATTGTTCTAATAAATCAGTGTCTATGTTTGATTTTATAATTTTCATTTTTTCAAATTCTTCCTGAGGAATTTTTACCATTTTTTCCATAATAAATAATAGTGGTTTGATTATTTAAGGTTTTTGGAATCATAATATATAGATATATAGATTTAAATAAATTTAGATTTGTCGTCGGTAAAATGATAGAAAAGCATAAATACTCGACGCTGTTTATTCTTTTATTAAAATGAAAATTAAAAAATCGTGGAGAATTATTCTTCACTTAGTTGAAGAAATAAAATAGATGTAAGGAGGTAAAATTGAAGATGACTTAGAAAAAATGGTTAGAAAATATTTAATGAATTTATAAATAATCACCACCTAAAAATAATTCTATTTTTCCAAACTATTTGATAATTCACATAAATCTATAAAAAAGCAATAGTTCTGATTTTTTATGGAAGAATTAAAGAAGCCCAAAAAAGAAGATTTGATAATTGAGGCGAAAAATTTCTTTGATACTTACAAGAAGGAGATAGGTGAATCAGTCAGAAAAGAAGATAATGTGATTTATATTGATTTTATGAAACTCACGCAATTTTCAAAAGATTTGTCTGATGAGATAATTTCAAATCCAGAAGAAACACTCAATATTCTTGAAATTGCAATTGAAGAACTGGGGCTTATTGAAAATGCACGGGTTCGTTTGCACAATCTTTCAAAAATTCAGGATATCAAAATAAGAAATCTTCGTTCGCGACATTTGAATGAAATCATTGTTGTCGAGGGAATTATAAGGCAGTCGTCAGATGTGCGTCCGCAGGTTGTTAATGCAAAATTTGAATGTCCGAGTTGTGGAACAATAATTTCTGTTTTGCAAATTGAAAAAAAATTCCGTGAACCAACAAGATGTTCTTGCGGAAGACGAGGAGGATTTAAAATGATTTCAAAGGAAATGGTTGATACTCAAAGATTAGTAGTTGAGGAATCACCAGAATCATTGTCTGGAGGAGAACAGCCAAAGCGATTGAATGTTTTTGTAAAAGAAGATTTGGTTGAACCGCGAATGGAAGAAAAAACAACTCCTGGAAGTCGTGTGAAAGTTATTGGCGTTTTGAAGGAGGTTCCTGTTCCTTTAAGCTCGGGTGGGCTTTCTACGAGATTTGAACTTGCAGTTGAAGCAAATAACATAATTGCTTTAGAAGAAACATTTGAAGAATTAAATATAACAGAAGAAGATGAACAGCAAATTTTGGAATTATCACAAGATCCTAAAATATTTGACAAACTTGCAGGAAGTATTGCTCCAAGCGTATGGGGTTATGAAGAAATAAAAAAATCACTTGTTCTTCAACTTTTTAGTGGTGTTCAGAAAACACATGCAGACGGGCAGAGAAGCAGAGGCGACATACATATTTTGTTAATAGGTGACCCAGGTGTTGCAAAATCAGTGATTTTAACTTTTATGGCAAATATTTCTCCTAAGGGGCGTTATGTTGTAGGGAAATCAGCGTCAGGTGCAGGGCTCACAGCAACAGTTGTTCGCGACGAATATTTGCGTGGATGGAGTTTAGAAGCAGGTGCAATGGTTCTTGCGAATAAAGGTTTGGTTTGCATAGATGAATTAGAAAAAATGGATCCTCATGATCGGAGTGCGATGCACGAGGGAATGGAGCAACAATGCATGTTGCCAGATTTCAAACTAATGTTATCCGACGGAACTTATGCTAAAATAGGAACATTCGTAGATGAACTTATGGAAAAAAATAAAGATAAAATTTATTATGGAAAAAATTGTGAAATATTAGAACATGATAAATTAAAATTATTATCAACTGACTTCACTTCACATTTCCCAATTAACACAGATAGAGTAAGCCGACATCTTGCCCCTAAAAAATTTATTAACATAAAATTAACTAATGGAAGAGAAATCATTGTAACCCCCGAACATCCGTGCTGGATTGTTGATAATGGAAAAATAAAAACAATTTCTGCTGAAAAACTAAACAAAAATATGTATTTTCCTGTTCCTTCTAAAATAAAAATAGAATCAGGACAATATCATTCAAAAAATAATTTATTATGTAAAATATTGGGTTATCATATCAGCGACGGATGTTATGAACTTAATCGTGGGAAAAAAACAGGAATCCAATTTTGCAATAATGATGAAATATTAATAAAAGAATATAAAAATATTATTAAAAAATATTTCAGGATAAATCCCCTCATTACAAAAAGAAAAAATCAATTTACAGTCAGAGTTATCTCAAAGAAAGTCATAGAAGAATTTATGCAATTAGATAAAAATTTATTGGAGAAAGGAAATATTAAAAAAATTCCCAAAAAGATTATGAATCTTCCAAATGAAAATTTGCGTTATCTTTTAATGGCACTTTACGACGGAGATGGCTCTGTAATCCCTCAAAAAAGAAATGGGTGCAGAATTTCTTTTGTATCACAAAACAAAGAACTAACAGAACAAATCTCAGATTTATTATTAAGATTTAGTATATCTTCTTCTATATTCTGGGATAATTCTTCAAATATATGGAGATTAGATATCTCCGGACAAGAAAATCTCACAAAATTTTTATCTAAAATATCCTTTCTGTCTAAAAAGAAAAAAGAAAGATTGAAAAAATATTGCTCACTAAATAAAAATTATAAAACAATAAAAGACATCATTCCGGGATGTACTGATAAAATAAATAAAATCTTCAAAGATTTGAGAATACCTGTCAAAAAAGAAATAGGTCATTCAATTGATTTAGGAGTTGAAAAACAAAGAAAATTTTTACAAAAACTTGTTCTAATTGCAGAAAAATACATTAAAACCTCAAATAACAAAAACAGCGAAATAAAAAAAGATTTAGAACAAATAAAAAAATTGGCTTTTGGTTATGCCCGATGGATGAAAATTAAAGAAGTAAAAGAAATTGAAAATAAAAATACTAAATGGGTTTATGATGTGACAATAGAACCAAATCATACTTTTATTTCTAATGGGATGATTTTACATAACACAATAACAATTTCAAAAGCAAATGTACAAGCTACACTTAGAGCAGAAACATCTGTTCTTGCAGCTGCAAATCCAAAATTCGGAAGATTTGACCCGTATCAATCTATTGCACAGCAAATTGATTTGCCACCGACGCTGATAAATCGTTTTGATGTAATTTTTACTTTAAGAGATATTCCAAACCGGGACAAAGATGAAAGAATTGCAAGACATATTTTATTAGAGCATCAAAAACAAGGAAGTGAAATGATAATTGAAAAAGGAATTTTCCAGAAATATGTTGCTTATGCAAAACAGAGAATAAAGCCTTTTCTTTCTCAGGAAGCAGTTGAGGAAATCAAAAAATTTTATGTTGAACTTCGTAATGTGCCTATTTCATCTGAAAGTGCAATGCGTCCGATTCCAATATCAGCACGGCAGCTTCAGGCTTTGATTCGAATGGCTGAAGCATCAGCAAAACTTCGCCTTGACGAGAAGGTTACAATTGAAGATGCAAAAAAAGCAATTGAATTAGTGAAATATTACTTGATGCAAGTTGGTTATGATTATGAAACAAAAACATTTGATATTGACAAGATTTCAAGCAGGTTCTCAAGTTCACAGAGGGGGAAGGTTTTTACTGTTCGTGATGTGATAAGTGATTTGGCAAACAAGGTTGGAGAGTTGATTCCTGTTGAGGAAATTGAAAAAGAACTTGAAGGAAAAATGTCAAAAGAGGAAATTACAGATGCAATAACAGAACTTGAAAAAAATAGCATAATATTCAAACCTCGACGAGGTTATGTTCAAAAGATGTAAAAAACCTCATAAAAACTTATAAACCCTTCTCGATTTTCTAATTATGAAAATAGCATTTATTGGGACTCATGGAACAGGAAAAACAACATTAGCACATGAACTTGTGAGCAAATTAAAAAAACAAGGTATTGATGCAGGGTTTCTGGGTGAGGTTGCAAGAAGCTGCCCTTTTCCTTTAAATGAAAATACTACAAAAAAATCCCAAATATGGATAATTTTAAGCCAGATAATCAAGGAAATAGAAGCAGAAGAAAAATGCGAAACACTCGTAAGCGACAGAAGTGTTCTCGACGGATATTGTTATTATGTTAATAAATTTGGAAGAACTAAAATTTTAGAACCTTTAGTTAGAGAACATCTAAAAACTTATTCATATTTAATAAGAATTCCTATAAGAAAAGAATTCCTAAAAAAAGATAAAGTCCGGTCCACAGATTTAAAATTCCAGAGTAATGTTGATAAACAATTTGATATTTTACTAAAAGAATTTAGAATAAAATATACTGGCTTTACTAATAAACCGCAAAAAACAAATGAAGAGATTATAGAAAAAGTTTTAAAGACACTATAAATGGCAGACCAACAATTCAAAAGAAACATTGCATACAAACTTCGTATAGGAGATATTTTAATTGGAAAACCAATTTTCGACGCTGAGAGATTTATTTTTCTTGAACTGGGAGATAAAAAAATCGTGAGAATAAATTTAGTTGCGAATATAGTTGATAAATTTGAAAGCGAGGGCGAAAAGAAATTTATTGTTTTCACAGTCGACGATGGTTCAGGGCAAATAAAAATGCGCGCATTTGCAGAAGATGTTGAAAAATTTAAGGATTTTAGTCAAGGGCAGACAATACTTGTCATTGGTGTTGTGCGGAGTTTCAATAATGAATTATATATTCTTCCTGAAATAATAAGAGAGCAGGAACAAAAATATCTTCTTTTAAGAAAACTTGAAACAGAAAAAACAAAAAATAAATCCACCCCCAAATTTACAGGCGATAAAATAACAGCAGTTAAAGACAAAATACTTGAAAAAATAAAAAACGCAGAGAATGACGGAGGAATTGATATTGAAAAATTAATAATGGAGATTACTGATGCAACCCCAGAAATTATTAATCAAGAAATCAAGAAACTTTTGGAGGATGGAATTATTTTTGAACCTCGCCCTGGACGGGTTAGATATCTTGGTTAGGGACTAAAATAATAAAAATTAAAAATAATCATTTACTTTTTCAAAACTATTTTTCCAGAACAAAAATCCTTTTTTCTTTCCCTTGTTATTAAACCAGTAAGCAAGATAAATAACTGCAATTAATCCTAGTAAAAAAAGGACAAATCTCAGAACATTAGAACTATATCTCCAATATTCTCCTGCACTGTATAAAATTGTCCCAATTCCTCCACCCATTAAACCAATACCAACTGCTTCTGTTCCAAAAAGCAAGCCTCCTAAAACAAGAAGAACAATTCCTAATGGAAGGACAATGAAAAAAATAATTCTCGAACGAATTTCCATAGCATTTTCATATTCGCCATAACAAGTTTTTCCAGATGCAACTATCTCGCATTGTTGAAGAGTATCAAAAGTCGTGATTCCATCTGCACCACAGCCAGAACCGCATTCATTAAAAACACATTCTCCCGCCTTAATTTCATAAAGCAGAACACAAACAGCAGGGCAAATTGTTTCATTAGTTTTCTCAATAGGAACAGGGAATTTCCCTTTAGGACAATAATTATCATAATTTACAGAAGGGTAAAAAACACTAATTCCATACACAACTACAAAAATAATGAGAATCATAATCGCAATTCCAAGAATCACATCTCGGAGTTTCATAAAATAATTTATCATAAAAACTTTATAAACTCTTCTCTCAGAATAATTTATGACATACGAAGAACTTTTAGATGAAGCATACAATAAGGTGAAACAAATAGACACTTCAAAAAATAGATTTGAAATTCCAAAAGTTGAGGGGCATTTTCAGGGGAGAAAAACAATAATCACAAATTTTGCACAGATTGTATCTCATCTTCGCAGAAACTCCGAGCATTTTCAGAAATTTTTGTTAAAAGAACTTGCTGCATCTGGAAATAGAGACGGCGATAGATTAGTTTTAAACAATAAAATTCCTTCTGCAAAAATAAATCCCAAAATAGAACAATATGCAAGAGAATTTGTTTTATGTAAAGAATGTGGAAAGCCAGATACAGAAATAAAAAAAGAAGACAGGTTAACTTTTATTCACTGCCTTGCGTGTGGTGCAAAGCATAGTGTGAGAGGAAAGATTTAAATTTTCTCCACCGAAGACCTTAAAAACAAATTTCTCCTTAAGATATATAAAATTCTTATGAATTTTTTTAACTAAATAGAGGAACAAAAAATGACAGAAGGATATTGCGTAAAATGCAAGAAAAAAGTAGAAATAAAAAATCCTGTTGAAAGCAAGACAAAAAAAGGCACAAAAATTGCAAAAGGAAAGTGCCCGATTTGTGGGACAACTGTTTGTAGAATGGGCGGGATAACCAAATAAGTTTATTAACTATTTATTTTTTTATTTTTATGTTATTTGTAAAAATCCATAAATCATATAGGGATGTTGTATCTATTTGTGATTGTGAATTAATTGGAAAATATTTTGAAGAAGACGAAAAACAACTTGATATAAAAGAATCTTTTTACAAAGGTGAAGAATTTGATGAAGAAAAAACAAAAGAAATAATAAAAAAAATGTCAGTAGAGGACGCGACTTTTAATATTATCGGTAAAAAGGCAATTCAGTGTGCGATTGATTCAGGAATTATTTCAGAAAAAGGAGTCAAAAAAATTAAGGGCGTTCCTTTTGCACTTGTTTTATTATAACCTTAATTTTATAAACAAACTTTCTTTTCAAATTAAATGAAAGTAAATCAAAGCAAATCTCAAGGAAATTTTCATTCGTCTGAAATTTCAGTTTCGAACGAAAGATTTTCATTCACTCAAAAAATATGCAGAGGTTATTTTAAATGAAAGCAAAATCAAAGATTTTCCAATCATTCGCTAACCTTTTTGGGGTTGTTATCAAATGAAACCAAAAAAATTTCAACCAGATCCAGATGAGCCAAAAATCAAAAGGGCAAAACTTCCAAGAGAAAATGAATTAATCGGGATAATTGAAACCCGATTAGGAGGAAATAGAATGGAAGTAAGTTGTCTTGATGGAAAAACCCGAAACTGCCGTGTTCCAGGGCGATTGCGACGACGACTTTGGCTTCGTCCAGGTGACGTTGTGATTGTGCAACCATGGGAACTCGACGACAAAAAAGCAGACATACTTTTCAAATACCCTTCAAATCAAATTGAATGGTTAAAAGCAAATGGTTATCTTAAAACAGAAAGTCTTGAATTTTAACAAAAAATTTAAAATCTCTTAAAATTTTAATTAGATATGAAAAAACTAATTATCGAAAAACTCTCGCGAATAATAAAAAACAAAAAAAAATTAGAAGCAAAACTTAATATTAAAATAACAAACAGAGGAAAAGAAATTTTTATAGACGGCAAGCCAGAGAATGAATTTGTCGCTGAAAAAGTTATTGATGCACTAAATTTCGGTTTTCCGTTTTCAACAGCACTTTTGATTAAAGAAGAGGATTGTGAATTTGAGATAATAAATATAAAAAATTATACAAACAGAAAAAATAAAGAACAGGTAAGGGGTAGGATAATTGGCAAGCAGGGAAAAGTTCTCAAAGTATTATCTGATTTAACAAATTGTTATTTTGAATTAAAAGACAATGAAATTGGAATTGTCGGAGAACCAGAATGCATAAAAAATGCACAGGATGCAGTAATTGGAATTATCAGAGGTGCAAAGCATGGCAATATCTACAAAAGACTTGAAAAAAATCAAGTAAAAGAAATTGGAGATTTGGGCTTAAGAATAAAACGTCTCCGGTAGGACTGCTCGCACCCACGCTCGTTTTTTGTTGTGATGCGATACTTGCGTAAATGCTCGTCGAACCAGGTTCTCGTCTAGAATACGTCTCCGGTAGGACTCGAACCTACGACACCATGGTTTCAGCTTCTGAACAGAAGTTGAATGACGAACTCTGTTCGGCTTAACAGCCATGCGCTCTACCAACTGAGCTACGGAGACCTAATAAATAATTATTAAAAATCTTTTTAAAGTTTATCCTCCACTAATTTTATAAACATCTTTCTCTTAATTATTTATGGAACTCGATAAAGCAATTCACCAACGAAAAAGTATAAAAAAATTCCAAAAGAAAAAACCAGACTGGAGAGATATTATTGAATGTGTTGAATCTTGTATTTATGCTCCAATGGCAGGAAATATTTTTACTCCTCGATTTATTTTAGTTAATGAAAAAGAAAAAATAAATAAACTTGCAGAAGCAGCACAACAGGATTTTATTGCTGAAGCACATTATGTTTTAGTTGTTTGTTCAACTTTGAAAAAGACAACTGATAATTATGGAAAACGAGCAGAAATTTATTCACGACAGCAAGCTGGTGCAGCAATTCAAAACTTTTTGTTAAAACTTGAAGAAAAAAAATTGTCAACTTGTTGGGTGGGGCATTTTGTCGAGGAGCAAGTCAAAAGAATTCTTGTAATTCCAGAAGATATTCAGGTAGAAGCGATTTTTCCAATTGGTTATTCATTTCCTTCTGACAGGAAAACAAAAAAAGCAAAAATAGATTTTGACAATGCTCTTTATTTCCACAGATACAAAAACAAAAGAATGAAAATTCCAAGAAGGCCTTATGCTTAAAATTTTTAATTAAGAATACAAAACAATTCCTTTTGTTATTTTTGCTCTAAGATTATAAAAAACACCGACGATAATCCCACCAACCCATCCAAATATTCCGCAAATTACTGGCAAAATAATCATAGTAAATTTACCATAAGAAATTAAATAATCAGCAATATCTAATTCTTCAAGGGGTATTACAAAAAACAGAAAAGTGATAATGATTCCTAATATTAATCCAATAAAAAAATTCATAACTCCTAATAAATTTGCCGTAGATAAAGTGCTTATTTTTTTATTCTTACAGCCTCAAGTCCAATCTGGTTTTGCTTAACCTCTTTATCTATAACATCTAAAGAAAAAATTATTTATAAAACTTTTCTAAAAAACTAACCCCCGATTTCTCGGGGATTGAAATAAAAATTAATTCCAAACTTCTATACCTAAATCAGAAATTTCTTTTGACATTGGCATTGAATGTTGTTCAAAATCTTTTCCAAGCACATAAGGTGACTTAACACCAGTCATGATTGTTATCACTCGTACTTTTCCAACAAAATCTTTGCTGATTCTAGCACCAATAATAACCTGTGCATCAGGACTAAGATTTTCAGAAACAGTTCTACCAATGATATCAAATTCTTCTAACTTAAGGTCAGGACCACAAGTTATGTGTATCAAAGCACCAGTAGCGCCAGTATAATCCACGTCGAGTAGAGGATGTGTAAGGGCTTGCTGAACTGCTTCTTGCACACGATTTTGAGTGTCATTCTCGCCAATTCCAATAACAGCGACGCCACCGCCCTTCATTATAGCAGAAACATCTGCATAATCAAGATTAATCAAACTTGGCAAAGTAATTGTTTCAACAATTCCCTTAACCATTGTACTGACTAATTCATTAGCAACTGCAAATGCCTGTTCAAGTGGCAATTGTCCTGCAATATCAACAAGTCGGTTGTTATCAAGAACAATGCATGTGTCTGTGACTTCGCGAAGTTCTTGCAAACCAAATTCTGCCTTGTCAACTCTTGCTTTTTCTGATTCAAAAGGCATAGTAACAACACCGATTACAACAGAGCCTGCTTCTTTGGCTAATTGTGCGACGACAGGTGCAGCACCGGTTCCAGTTCCACCACCCATTCCAGATAATACAAAAACCATATCTGCACCAGAAACAGCCTTCTTTATATCTACAAGTGCTTCTTTTGCAGCTTCTCGTCCTTTATTTGGCATCCCACCAGCACCAAGTCCACGGGTCAATTCACGTCCAATGAGAATTTTCTCATCACACTTAGTAACACTCAAGTGCAAAGCATCTGTATTAACGCCATAAACAGTTGCACCATTAATACCTTTGTTAAAAAGCCAAGTTACCATGTTACTGCCACAACCACCACAACCAATAACTTTTATGTTTGCTTTTCCAGCACGCAAGTCATCAAAATTAATGCTGTGGCTATCGGAGTGTTCTATTGCCTCTTTTGCAAAATCTAATACCATTTTTTTACCTCGTTTATTTTTCTTCTCTTGCTAAGCAAGAGTGAAGTACACCAAAAATTTAAATAGTGGATATACTTCCTAGTATTAGAACACAAAAAAGAGAGCACCTCTTTTATTAATTATTATTCAAAGCGCCAACCTGAATAATTAATATAATAAAAAAGAAGTAGATTGTTCTTTAAATAAATTTCTATACTTTGTGAAGAAATTTAATTATACAAATATTCAATATTTAATTGCATAAATAAATTTTTATAATTTCTGGAGATTACTCTTTCTTCAAAATTCTTGCATCAATATTATTTTCCTTGCAAAGTTCAACAAACTCTTCTGCATCTTTGTCGTCGCCAACAATACTTCCATAATGCATTGGAATTGCAATGTCTGGTTTGATTAATTTAACTGCTTCAACTGCTTCTTCTGCATTCATTGTGAATCTTCCCCCAACAGGCAAGAGGGCAACAAATTTTTTCCCATTAGTTTTATGTCCTGTTAGTTTTTGCATTTCAGGAATCACGTCTGTATCCCCTGCATGATAAATTAAAATATCATTCATTTTAATTAAATAACTAACCCATTCATTATCTTTTTTATGAAAATCCTTGTCAAGATTATATGCTGGAAATGCAGTGATGCTCAAATCATTTAAAATAAATTCCTGCCCTGGTTCAACAACCACTAATTTCACTGGTGTTTTAAATCGCGCAATCTTGCTCTGGCAATCAGCAGGCATCACAATTGTTGTTCCTTCCTGAATAATTTTTTCAATGTCTTCAATACTACAATGGTCATAATGGGAATGTGTTATTAAAATCAAATCAGCTTTTTCACAATTTCCAGAAATTTTAAACGGGTCAATATATATTTTTTTAGAATTTTTAATAAAAAATCCAGAATGTCCCAGCCATTTTAATTCAATATCTCTTATTTTCATTAAAGAAAAAATAGCGAGGACTTTTTAAGTTTTTAGTAACTTAATCCATCATTCTTTTTCCATTCACTTCTTTCGCCTGTTTTCAATTTCCTATCAAGAATTTCAAGCTCTTCAAAAATTCCTTCAATCAAATCATAATTTCTTGCTTCGTCTAATGTAACCATTTATATTCTGTCAAAGCAGAACACAATCTTACAAAATCAGTTACTGGTTCTGCCCACAAACTAACAATCAGCGACGGAACTCCGTCAGAACGTACATAAACCAAACTCGTGACATATTCAATATTTTTAATATTCAAACCAACTTCTTTCCACACTTCGCGCTTTGCCAAATCTTCCAGAATATTATACCAGTGGTGCGTTGTATCTTTCAATCGCAATGCATAATCAAGTACCTCTAATTTTCCACCAGGAACAGTCCACTTTCCAGGAAATGCTTTTTCTTTTTCAGAACGTTTTGCAATCAAAAATTTTCCTTCTTTATTTACAAGAATTACATTTGCAGTAACATAATGAACCTGATTTTATCATATTTCATAAAACTAAAAAATAAATTATTATTTAATGATTATTGTGACAGAGTGCTGATTTTTTTGAAAAAATTATTTGATTAATTAAATTAATAAACTTGTTTTATTTTTTATCTTATGTTAAAAGTCGGGCTTGAAGTTCACGGATATATTAATACAAAAGAAAAATTATTTTGTTCTTGCAAGGCAGAGCACGGAGCAAAGCATTCAATGCCCAACACAAATATTTGTCCTGTTTGCACTGCACAGCCAGGAGCAAAACCAATGGCGCCGAATTCAGAAGCAGTAAAAAAAGCAATTCAGATTGGATTGATTTTGAGTTGCAAAATAAATGAAAAATTAATCTGGTTTAGAAAACATTATGACTGGCCTGATTTGCCAAAGGGTTATCAAAATACTTTGTCAGGACCGCACGCAATTCCTGTCGGAGAAAAAGGAAATTTTGAAGGAATAAAAATTACAGAATGTCATCTTGAAGAAGACCCTGCTGCATGGAATCCAAAAACTGGTGAGATTGATTATAACCGTTCAGGAAGTCCGTTGATTGAAATTGTTACAGAACCTGATTTCTCGTCGTCAGAGCAGGTTGTTGAATGGTTAAAACAATTAATCACAACTCTTGATTACATAAAAGCAAGTGATAAAAAATCAGGGATAAAAGCAGATGTAAATGTATCTGTATCTGGAGGGAAGAGGATTGAAATTAAGAATATAAATAGTTTGAAAAAAATCCAAAAGGCAATTGAATATGAATTTTCAAGACAAAAAAAAGAAAAACCAAAATTCCAGGAAACACGAATGTTCGACGACAAAAAAGGTATAACAAAACTAATGCGAACAAAAGAACAGGCACAGGATTATCGGTTTGTTTCAGACCCTGACTTGCCGACGTTGATTATAAAAAGAGACGAAATTGAAAAAATAAAAAAACAACTTCCAGAAACCCCGCGAGAAAAATTAAACAAGTTAATTAAAAAATATAAAATTCCAGAGAATAATGCAAAAATACTGACGAGAAAACTGGAAATTGTTGAATTTTTTGAGAAAATAATTTCAAAAACAAATCCAAAACTTGCAATTCGCTGGACAACAGAAGAACTGCTTTCTGTTCTGAATTACAACAAAAAAGAACTTGAAGAAATTGAAATTCAGCCAGAGCATTTTATTAAACTTCTGAAACTTATTGAAGAGAAAACAATAACTGAATTAAGAGCAAAAGATATTCTGCGAAGCTGGAAAGAAAAATCATCGTCGCCAAAATTAAAAGGGCAAGAACAAATTAGCGATTCAGATGAAATAAAAAAAATAGTTGAGAAAGTCATTAAAGAAAATCCAAAAGCAGTTGAGGATTATAAAAACGGCGAGGAAAAATCATTGAATTTTTTAATCGGGCAGGTTATGAGGTTGAGTGAGAAGAGGGCGGATTATGGAATGGCGAGGGAGATTTTGGAGAAAGAATTTAAGTGAGTATATTACTATAGTAAAGTATTTAAAGCAATAAAGATTTTATTAATATGTCAAAAAAAGAGATTAAATTATTTGAATGTAAATGTGAAAGATGTGGACATAAGTGGATAACAAGGAATCAAGAAATACCAATAGTATGCCCAAAATGTAAAAACCCTTATTGGGATAAACCAAAAACTAAATTTACTAAAAACGACAAAAAGAAAAAATGAAATCCCAATTATTAAAAAGATATGAAATAAAAGGCATGAAAGATTGGAAAGGAGTTAATGCAGATTTAATTATAACAGACCCCCCTTTTGGTATTCAGTTCAGCGGTAAAAATGGGAATTATCACAGAAACTCTGAAAATGTTGTTGATGGTTATGTAGAGTGGAGTGTTAATGAATATGGGCAGAAAATAAAAGAATTATTAGAATCAATAAGAGATAATTTAAAATCAAGCGGGCAAGCTTTAATTTTTTCTGGATGGAACAACAGCAATTTAATCCATAACGAAATTATGAAATTTGGTGGATTAACATTAAGAGGAAAAATGTATTGGACTTATAATTTTGCACCTGCCTGCAAATTAAAACCTGCTCATAATGTCTATGAGATTTTCGCTTAAGGTTTTTAACGAAATATTTATAACAAACAAAACTCTTAACATCTCATGATTCAAGAAATTAAAATTGACGAATTAACTGCTGAAATAATAAATAAAATCCTTAAATCTTCAAAGACAAAGATAATTAATCCAGTTGCTTTTTTAGCATCTTTAAATTTTCTTTTGAGAGATAAAAAGATATTTACGAGGAAAGAATTGGATGAGGAATATAAACAATCTGTAAAAGAAGTGAAAAATTATACAAAATCGGACTTGAATATTGGGGGAAGATTTCATTCAAATACTTATCCAGATAGAATGGCAAGCAAATACGGGGCATTTGTAATCTTGCCCAAAAATAAATTAAAATTACCTGATTTTATTATTAACCAAGATAAAAAGAGAATACAACAGATTAAACAAATTTTATTAGATAGAATTTTGGATGTTCAAAAAATAAAAATTGGCAATTTACAACTAATTGACCAAGATTCAAAAAGGATTAAAATTGCTAAAGAGAAAAATCAATTTATCAATTTTTTAACTAATGAATTGAAGTCGTCTGCGAATGGTTTTGAGATTACTTGCTTTGCAATTCTGAAAGTCTTTTTAGAAAAATTTGCCTGCAAACTTTATAGAAATTCAAGAACAAATGCCAGAGATTCTGGAATAGATATATCTACGAATTTCGGAGTTGCTTATCAAGTTAAAAAATTTAAACTTAAGGAAGAAAAAGAAGTTAATAAAATATTAAAAGAAATTAAAACTAATTTTGACAAAGACAGAATTCAGGACGGAAAGTTAGTTCTTGTTCTTGAAGATATTGATTCTAATTTTAAACATTTGATTTTGGGGAAGAACATTAAAATGTTTAGATTATCAGAAATTCTAAAATTTGCTGAGCAAATTGAGGAAGTAGAAGATAAAATGAAAGTTTTGAGAGTTATTTACGAAGAAAATAAAAGAGAATTAAAAAGTGATATCTAATGAAAAATTTTTATCTGATAAAATTTGATAAAACAATTAAAGAAGATTTTTTAGTTGATATTGTCAATAATATCTTAAAGAATCTTTACCATAGAAACTATTTCTTTTATTTAGATGATGTTTTAATTGGAAAAAGAGAATATTATTTTATCTTTGGAGGAGATACTAAATTTGGGATTTTGATAAGTGAAATAAATAATTTTTTAAAGATTAATAGTCATAAAATTATCAACTGAAAATCTTGACCAAGCCCCTCTTTCTTCCCTCGCTTTTTCATATTTTGATTTACCACCTTTAATCTCCTCGTGCCAATTTTGAAATGTTCTATCTGAATCATTATAAACTGCTTTCCCAAGAACCATAATAATAATTATATATCCATATTCTTGCAGTGCTTTTAAAATCGCTTCAGTATCATTAATTACTGATTCTTTAACTTTTGAGTTTGATATATGGGTTTTGAAATCAAAAGGGACTTCTAAAAATCCATCAAACGAAGTTCTACCATATCTTATCTTATGAAATTCCATAATATCTTTCAAATATCTATCGCATAAAGATTCAAAATACCATCCAATCCATTCCATTTGTTTCCAATTCCTGCCATCATTATTTTTCATATCTAAAATAGATTTTTTTCCATCCCATTTTTTCGGAATTTTTTTAAGAAGTTCTGAAATTGATTCTATGCTTTCCTCTTTAATCATAAAAT
>Ga0210049_1002742_pt1 | contig 16319 bp, 11 predicted proteins | sample CryGeyCG2014_300_2_FD_183964 | JGI IMG/M metagenome (GOLD analysis project Ga0210049, IMG submission 183964) | Groundwater microbial communities from aquifer - Crystal Geyser CG06_land_8/20/14_3.00 (SPAdes) (version 2) | ecosystem: Environmental > Aquatic > Deep subsurface > Groundwater | place... | reverse complement strand
TCGCTTCAGCGTCCGGTAGCTCACACAGGCAGCTACACGATGGAGGCTACCCTCCTTTTCTCCCCTTTCAACCCGTGTTCGGCACGAACACGGGTTGAAAGGGGAGAAAAGAGGTCCTTTCTTGGCATTCGGTAGTCCGTTGTGTGAGCTACCGGACGCTGAAGCGATCCGGCGTCTAATGTCGAAGAATTTACGAAAGGATGCACTGGGTTCCTTATGATACAACTCCAGCTGTCTGCATGGATTCATTCACCGGGCGCCTGTTGGATCGAGTTCGGGGCGCCGACGCATCTACGGGCATTGTTCCCTGATCTCGCATCCCCTGCATCCCACGAACTTCGAGATGAGCGGTATCACTGCAAACCCTACGATGGAAAACGCGGCCCCCACCGTCTTCTCAAGTACCTGCATTGCCGGACTGGCAGCGTAGGAGGTCTCTCCAGGGGAGCGCCCATCGCGCTTTCCTCATAGCGCTGACAGGGGCGATACGTGCACAATGGGTGTGGGGAAAAGGATACCACAAAGCGTGCGTTCATCCAATGAGACGGACGGCCCGACAACCCGCAAAAAATACGAGCTGCGGATTTGAGACCACGGGTACCGACACCACCCGAACTGAAGAGAATACAGGTCCGCGTCCTTCATCCGAAAACGCAGCCGGATGGGCTTGCCCATAAGCGTGGAGACATCGTAGCCGCGTTTCCACGCAACGGTGCGGCGCAGATCATCCCCGGTGACCTCGTAGCAGTCGTCCAGAGCGAAGCCTTCAACCGCTTTTCCCTCCGGCGTCTGCACCTCGACGCACACACTTCCCGCCGCGGAGGTGGAGAGGTTCAGGTGGAGCCTGTTGCCTGCGAAGATGATTGTCCGAGTAACAAGCTCTCCGCCTGCAAACGGCGCGTGCAGGCGGAGTGACGCGCCGCGCATTTCCTCAATCAGGAAATCATCGAAGAAAGGCTCCAAGCGGTTGCTGATGTCGAGCGGGATTGCATGAGACATTTCGCACAGCAACTTCAGAAATGGAAGCAGCCCCGGGACTCCACTCCACCGTCGACGGCTATGCAATGATCGCCTTGCCCTCTGACAAGGGAACGATGTCCGGTTCGTTCTCCCCGGCGGCGAGCATACGTTTCTTCAGTCGAGCGGCAAGCTCGGCGCGGATTTCCGTGTGTTCAGGAGAGGATGCGAGGTTGTTCTGTTCATGCGGGTCGGCTTCGAGGTCATACAGAAAATCCTCCATGTACACGTCGCTGTTTGCGTCGGCCCCTGTTCTGCCGGGAGCGCGAACGCTGTATTTCCATCGGCCGGTCCGGATCGCCCGACCGCATTGGGATTCGCTGATCTGGACGAATACTTCGTGAGGCCAGTGGGTGGCCGTCCTTGAGACAAGTTCTTGCAGGGGCCGGCCGCGCATGGACTCAGGGGGATTGACCCCTCCGGCAGTCACCACGGTGGGCGGAAGATCGATGAGACTGACCAATTCGTCAACAACCTTCCCTCCGGAAAATCCCGGTCCGCAGGCAACCATGGGAATGCGGATGCAGCCATCGTGGCAGGAGCGTTTGTATTCCGAGTTCCTCGTACAAAAGTGCGAACCGTGGTCGCTGGTGTAGATGATGAGCGTGTTGTCCGCGACGTCGAGCGCTTCGAGTGCGGCCCGTATGCGGCGGAGGTTCTCGTCCAGACTGTGAACACAGCCGAGGTAGTCGGGGTATTCTTCCCGCCAGTTCCCGCCTGCGTTCGCGAGGTCTCCCGGCGGGACGAAGTTGCTGAATCGGGTCTTCGATCCATGCGGTCCTTCGAAGTGTCCGTGATCGTTTTGATGGTGTGGCTCAATATAGGACAGGAAGAGAAAGAACGGCGTTTCGCCTGAGCGCGTGCGAAGGTATTCCAGCGTCCAGTCGGTCAGGACGTCCACTCGGTAGCGCCCTTCAGGAAAATCACGTCTCACCATGTTGGCGTCGTACATGTGTCCATCGTAGCTATGGGAGGTGAATTCCAGCACATCAGCGGCCAGCCAGTAATCATCATATCCACCGCGCAGATGGCGAGGCACGGGACGATCTCTGAAGTCGTCCTCACCATTGCGGGGCCCGCAGGAGGCGAGGTGCCATTTGCCGATGTAGCCTGCCTCATATCCGTTGCCTGAGAGGAGATTGGAGAGGGTAGTTCCGTCAGACGGAAGTCGCTTGTGATTCGTGTGGCAACCGATCTCTGTGGCGTACTTACCCGTTTGCAGACAGGCGCGAGCCGGACCGCATACCGGCTGACAGGTAAACGCGTTCTCGAAACGCACCCCGTCTGTCGCCATACGGTCGAGGTGGGGAGTGATGTGGAGTGGCTGTCCGTAGCAGCCGCAGGTGTCCCAGCGCTGTTGGTCGCTGAGGATGAAAAGGATATTGGGTTTAGTCATTCCGTTGTCGATGTCCTCTCAGGTAGAAATTGTGGTTCCGGCGTTGTGTCCGTTCCGCGTTCTTTTCGCTCCTCCGTCAGTTCCATGCAGGTTCGACCGACCTCGGCCCCCAAAAGCATGATCATCGACGAGAGGTAGACCCACGCCATCGTCAGTATCGTTCCGGCCAGCGGGCCGTAGATCCATCCGTAGGTGTCCGTCCGAGAGATGAAGTCACTGAACCCCACCTTGGAGAGTTCCCAGAGGACCGTCGCAAGCAGGGCGCAGTAGAGCGCGAGCGGTGTGGGGACTCGAGTGTTGGGTAGCAGCCAGTAGATCAGGAAAAACATCAACAGCGCCATGGTCCAGGCAGAGAACAGGCTCAGACCGGGAAATACCCACGTTAACTCATGCAGACTGAATCCGTGCCCGTCGACGGACAGACCGGACAGACCCGCAAACATCGCTGTGGAGGCAAGGGAAAGCAGGAACAGCACTCCCGCTGTGAAGAAGCCCATGACCGCCGTGATCTTCCGTTTCACAAAGCCTCGCGGTTGGGCAACTCCCCAGGTGTGGTTCAGTGCGCGCTCCAGATAGTCGAAGATATGACTGCCGGACCAGAGCAAGGCGAGCAAGCTGAGAACCTCGGTGACTTCGTGATGTGTGTGGTGCGCAATATAGCGAATCTGGACCATCAGCGACGGGGCAGTGCCCGGGACCAGCATCTCAAGAAGGTGATTGACCTCATCTTCTGCCACTTTCGATGACCCAAGCGCTCGCCCGAACACGGAGATGGCCAGAATGGCAAGGGGGAAAACGGAGATGAGACAGAAGAACGACATCGCCCCTGCAACCATCGCGCAGTTATCGCGCGAAATGTGGCGCGACAGGCGGGAGCAGAACCAGATCGCGTCTCCCGCAATGTGGACACGGGGCCGAGCGTCGCCGGTTGTCTGTGTGGCAGCCAAGTGAGGTAGATCCAAGGTCAAAGGTTGACCCTATGGTACAACGGCGCAGCGAGGAGTGCAACACTCAGCGCAAGGGAATCGTCAGTTGAGTACCGGGTCATCGGGCCGCAAGCCGACGATTACCTTTAAGGCTTGGGGCTGAATGGAGAAGTCGAGGCGGTCCAGACTCATTGCTTCGCCATCGATCTGTACGGGGAGAGGGTCGGTTGACTGGATGCAGAGCTGTGTTGTCTGGAACGTCTGGATGCTCTCCTCAGGGAATCGTCGGTAGAGAGCTGTCCGCACAACCTTCCCAAAGAACGAAGCGCGATTGTCGTCGGCGAAAACGCAAACATCGAAGCGTCCGTCCGTGATGGATGCTGTGGGCGTCACCCGAACGCCCCCGGCAAAAATGGAGGAGTTGCTTACCAGAACCTGCCACGCGCACGTTCGGATTTCGGCTCCATTGATGCGAATCTCTACCGAGCGGGGGCTGTACCGGGAAAAGGTCGTCATGCCCGCAAACACAAACGAGAAGCGGCTGAATTGTCGCTTCATGTAGGGGTGGAGATTGCTGACCACCTGAGCATCAAAACCAACCCCAGCCATCAGCGCGAAGTGCCGGTTGCCGACCTTGCCCAAGTCGATCTGCAGAGTTGGGCGCCGGGCAATCAATGAAACGGCGTCTCGGATATTGAAGGGAATGCCCAACTCCTTCGCCAGCACATTCTCCGTTCCGAGAGGCAGAATTCCCAGAGCAACGTCGGTGCCGGCGATGCCGTTGACGACCTCGTGAACCGTGCCATCGCCCCCCACAGCCACTACTGTCCCTGTGCCCTTGACGGCTGATTCACGCGCAATGCGCGTCGCGTCACCGGGGGCCTGCGCGATGACGATTTCGTGATCGAGGTCGTGCCGTTCCAGCCATCGGGAGATTTTCGACAGCTTCCGTTCCGGTTTGCCCCCGCCGGCGGCGGGGTTCACGATGATACAGGTTTTCTCCACTGATACTCTCCCAGAGGGCGGTTGGCTTGCTGAAGCGTGTTGCCGTTGTGTCTGTTGCATTTTGACGACAGAAAGTTCACCAGGTTTCGCGAAGGAGAAATAGCTTACACTCGCTTGCAGTGTGAACGGGTGGACCTGGAGCGTCAAACGGACCGGTGTGTTCCCGCACCCGGAAGATGAGTGAGGCTTGCTCCCTCGACCTTCTGAGTTATCGCGACCACTCGATAAGGATCGCCAACAACTCAGTGTCCCCAGGAACGTTGAGCGCGACGCGATTGCCCTCAAGCTCCAGAGGGCCGCCGCGCCAAAGTTCCCTGACGGAAGTTGCGGATCGTCGCCCCAACGGCGGATGGATGACAAGGTCCGTTTGGAGGGAAACGGGTGTGTACGGGAAGATGATTGCCAGCAGCGAATCGCCGGAGGTCATCGGTAACAGTTCCGCGGTGGGCACATTCCGCCGGTCGGCGGGGCGAATGGCGCGGTAGGCGTCCAGTGCCGGCCAGGGATCGAGACGAACGAGGGGTTCGACTCGCCCCAGCCAGAAGAGCAGACGCCGCAGCAATTCCAGATTCCCCGTTGGCAGGACGCCAATGCCAGCGGGTTCGTGATCCTGTGGGGCCAACAGCCCGGCTATCCATGCTTCGCGTCGGGCGTTGTCCTCACGGATTACCAGCGAAGGCTTGCCATCGACCCAACCAACGGCTTCCCCATCAAAGGGTGCTTCGCCGGAACGACTGTGGAGCACCACGGGTTCATCAATTCCGTTGAAGAGCCAGTGGTTGGCAGCCGGGTCGAGCGCGTAGCGTCCCTGCTCAAAGGGGTGCGGAAGAGGACAGACCCCGGCCCCCGGCCAAACCTCCGCGGGAGTGTTCCCAATCCAGAGGACGCCCGAATTGCTGTCGTTCATGGCCTCCATCTGCGCTGCGGTCAGGCAGTGCGCGTCGGGGACAATGAGGGGACCGCTCAGCACGGGACCGCTGTCTGGAAGGCGTTGGTCCCAGACCCATCTCCAGGGAAGTCCCGTCCGGTACATGAGTTCCGGTATCTCGTTCACATATTCGTTTCCCCAGTCTGAATCGGGATGTCCGTAGATTTCGGACTGCAGTGGGCTGAGTACGGTCACGAATGCGTATGGATTGTGAGTCTGCATCACGGAGTATAGGCGCCGAGCATCCTGAAAGCCCTCGAAGAAGCCGGGGATGATCTTCGCCAACTCGTAGGTAAAGGGGGATACCGACGCGGCGCCCAACGCGAATGGCACAATCCCCGCAAGTAGCCCATCCTGTCTTCCCATGGGAGCAGCCTGGGCGGGAGGCATGAATCCCTGCGGAATGATGCTAACTCTGCGACTGACGCAAGCCCCGACAAGATTGCGTGTGCCCTCCGCGAGGATTCGGCGATGCGGGCGGTGGGCGATGACTCTGTCGTGGTTGAAGTGATAGGGGTCGGTGCTGATGGCATCCAGCGCCTGCGCGTCCGCGGCGACGTTGATCCCGGTCTTCCAGGGGTGCCAGCAACGACATGGCACAATCGGGCTGTGCTGAATGCCCACAAATACCTCGGGATGGCTGGCATGAATGTAGTCGCGGAATTCTGCGTGGACTTCCGTCCACCGGCTCATCCGGTACTCGATCCACCGCCACCATACATCATCAGACCAGTTAGGAGTCTGGGGAGGCTCCTGCCCGATCGTGGACTGGAAGTCTGATCGGCAGTAATCGCAATAGCATCCAATCGTGCCATCCGCAAAGCCGAGCAGGGCTTCGTCATTCAGATAAATCTCGCGGATCCCTGGGAGCGTGAGAATACCGTCAAGGAGTCGCTTGTGGCGCTCGCGGTTCGCAGGCTGGAACGGGCAGAGCCAGTTGGATGGCAGGCTGTCGGAGTCCAGAGCTTGTCCGATGCCACGCGTGACCATCGCCCGCTGGGGGTCTCGGGCGAGAAGGCGCTCTTCGTATTTCTGATAGCCTGCGTACACAACGATCCCGAGGCCCCGGCGGTGCGCTGCTTCCGCGATGGGACGTGCGCGGTCAACACTGTAGCCTTGCCCCTGGAGTAGTTGTTTACTGATGAAGAAGAGCGCAATGTCATCGAAGCCTTCCGCCACAATGTCGTCCAGGGTCTCTTCATAAAAGGAGACGCCGGGGAAGACCAGCATCGCAGCGCGACGAAATGGGCAACTCACAGAGAGATGACCTCCCACGGGACTTCGCTCGGATGCCCCGGACTCAAGTGCATCTTCCGTTCTCTCAGGCACATCACCTGACTGTACGCAGTCTTCCACCGTCCATCGAAACCCGTGCAGAAGGGGCCGGGCATGGCGATGTCTCTCAGCAGATTCTGCAGACCGGCAAGCGTGTGGTCAACCAGCCCTTCCCTCAACTGGTGGACAATCCGTCCGTACCGCGCGTAGGAGGACTGCTGGTAATCCGGGTTCTCAGGAGTCGGGAACCTGCCGGAAAGGAACGTGTTGGTGCAGGCATTCCACTTGGCGGGATCTAACGAGGTGTGCCGCTGTGGGGGGAGACCCGGAATACACTCGAACAGGTGTGACGTTTCGCTTGCGTCCGCCACGAGAAGATTGCAGGGCTTGCCGGAATAGGTGTGCCTCGCGAAGAGGTCAACGACATCCGGAACTGACCGACACCGATGGATCGCCAGCCATTGCAGGGCTGCTCCTGGCAGCCCTGATGATGAACGCGCCGCCGTGGTCGGCGCGCTGGAACCGCCAACCCCCAGGCCGTGTTCGTTCATCCCGGCAACGGCGACCAGTCCGACATACGTCGTGGTGATGGATGCAAAGCCGCCCTCCGGTCGGCGGACGTGACAGACCTGAATCTCCTGCGAGAAATCGTTCTCGATGTCGTTGTTCCTGCCCAACAGCGGGCCAGTGTTGCTGTGTGCCAGGAACACATTCGAGCAGCCTGTGGCGACGCTGTTCCTGACATCGGGGAAGAAGCGGTACGCGAGCATCTTCGCCTCCGCGACCTCAACGCCGCGCGCCATGCCCTCCGTCTCCTCCAATAGTTCGGGAGCGCTGCATGCGAGAGAGCTCCGCAGCTCGTTGAGGGTGTGGGTGAGCTTCTCGGAGGGGGCTCCCAGCCACGGGCAGAACCTGTTCATGCAGTCGCTAATTTCGTCACGAAATGTGGCACCGTAGCGCTCGCCCATGTGGGCCCACGAACCACGGGTCTCAATTCTCAGCATGGGATTCTACCCCACAGCGGCAGTGCCGCAATCTCAAATAGCAAATCTCAAATCTAAGAACTCGTCCAACAATAACTCCGCGTTTTAGTAGCAGGCATCGCCGTCGCTCCGAGGTGTTCGGCTGAACTCGACGCGGAATTATTGTTGGACGAGTTCTAAGATAATGGGATCGAAGTATACTCGTTATGGTTGAGCATCCACGTTGTCTGCCGTAAGATAAAGCTCCAGCTTTGTCAATCAGCATACTCACGGGGCGACAAAGCCGGAGCCTTATTCTGCGGCAGGTGCACGTTGCAGGGGAGGGCTATAGTGAGCGCCGGATTCTCAGCGACAAGCGGGGCGCGCCTCTACGGGAAAAGCTCCTCGGGCTGCCACAGCGCCACGCCCATGTGATACCGATCGCACGCAGGCTCCTTTGCCGCGTAATAGGCGGTCACCAGAGACCCGTCGGCGTTCTGAGCGGCGCTGGGGTAGCCGCTGTCCACTTCATCATAGGCAGCGACACGCGCGGGCGCCGACCAGATCTGACCCTCGTTGGCGCTGACTCGCGCGTCTACACCATACGGCTTGCGGCAGCGAACCCCATAGGTCAACAGAACGCGCCCATCCTGAAGCCGGAGCAGATGCGCGGGATGCTGCGATGGCAATGAGAGAGGTTGATCAAACGTCCATGTCTTCCCATTGTCGCAGGATGAGAACTGATCGAGACGTCCCTCCGACTGGGTGCGGGAGGCGACGATCCAGCGTCCGTCGCCGAGATGCAGAGGGGTGGTCTCGTTGTGGTTGGTCGCGCTGATCGGCACTGGACTTCCCCACGTCTTGCCGTCGTCCTGACTCGTGAGAAACCAGGCCGAGTCCTGTCCGGCATGGGGTCCGGATTTGTGTCCGCAATAACAGGAAACACCGAGGAGCCCGTCGGCGCCGGGAAGGATGTCGCCGAAGGGAATGAGTTGCGTTGCTCGTTCGTCCACGGCGCCGGGGAAGCTTTCTCTGTCCACTCTCCAGGTCGATCCGCCATCGGAACTGCGACAAATCCACGCCTTCAGGATGGCGCTGTCGGAGAAGGCAATGGGGGGTTCGCCTGCTTTGGGTCGATTGGACCAGCCCGAACACAGGACGACGAGATCGCTGTTGTTTGCCAATCCGGCAGCGAGGTTCATCCGGTTCGTGCCCGGCGCGTGTTGAGCGGGCGTACCGCGGCGCTGCCATGTTTTGCCACCATCCGCGCTCGCCCAGCATTCGGCGTCACCTTCCCAACTCCCGTGGCATGGCTGGTTGAAGATGGTGGAGACAATCGTTCCATCGGGCAGCCGCGTCAGGTTCGGCCAGGCACACACGTCGTCTATCGCGATGCAATGTTGCATTGGGACAACTCCTCATTCGGTAAAGTGCTGTCATCAACCATCCGGGCCGCACCCGTGGTGCAGGGCGACGCCTCTCCCGGGGGGCACGGCTTACCCGTGGATTGGCTGCGCGCCTGCATGACTCCGCCGGCAATCTGTCCAAGCACCGCGCCCGTTAGGCTGAATGGAATTACCCATACGCTCATCCCAAGCGCGCGCCTCAGCAACAGCAGGACGGGAATGGAGGCATGAACGTAGATCAGCCACTTCAGTGTGCGCGGTCGCGACCTGGCGCGCAGCACACCGAGGGGGACATTGACGACAAAGCCTGTCGTCAGTAGCAGCAGAACTCCTGAACCGTGTTCCGCCCACCATGTGACGGGTAAACTCAAAGCCACATCTCCATCGCCGGGAACTCTCCACCTCTACGCCTTCTTATGTGCCATCATCCAGCCGGGGAGAGTGACAGACTCCTGTCCGGGTGGGGGAGGTTCCACCAGCTTGTCATATAACTCCGGTCGCCGAGCGCGCAAATACCGGTAACCTGAGGATTGCTCAATTTTTCCGGTTGTCAACAGTCCAACGACCACGTCGTCCCCCAGCACGTGGCTCTCTGCCACCACTTCTCCGTACGGATCGAGAATCATGGCAAGGCCGGGCTTCACGGTATCGTAGTCCCAACCGATGTTGTTGCTGAAGACCGCGTAGATGCCGTTCTCGTAGGCCCGTGTCGGCAGCCAGCGCATCAGCCATTCACGACCTTTGAGTCCCCGGAATTCCTGTCGCAGCGCAGCCGGGTCTCGGTCCCGATTATCCCAGAGCTTCCTATCCACGACACCGCGACCGGGCATGGACGACGGGAGGCATCCAGTCACATGCGGCATGAACACAATCTCGGCCCCCATGAGAGCGTTGATGCGAACGTTCTCGGGAAGGTTATTATCGTAGCAGATGGAGAACCCAACTTTACATCCCAACAGGTCGATCACGTTGTACGAGTTGCCAGGACTGAGGTGCGGGTTGATGAAGGTGTGCAGTTTGCTGTACTTGGTGAGATACCCCTCGGGCGCCACGGTGACATAGGTGTTGCGTATATTTTCCGATGCGTCGATCTCTACGAGTCCAGCCATGACAACCACGTGAAATTCCCTGGCGATCTCAATCAGCTTCTGGGTACTCGGGCCATCCGGAACTAACTCCGCGACAGCCGCCAGCTCGTCCCGCGTGAGTGGCTGCAACCACGTATAGGCGGGAATGCAGCCCTCGTGGAAACTGACGATCTCCGCCCCCTGATCGACGGCGCGTCGGGTCAGCTCACGGATGCGGGAGAGATTGTATGCTTTGTCGTTATCGCGGCCCTCGAACTGCGCCGCGGCGACGCGTATATCTCGTATGGCAATGACATCCTTTCATACCGTCGTCCGGGATGGTTGGTTCAGACGACGGCATGATAGCACGATGCACAAGGGGAGGCAAATGGTGAATGGCGGAGGCCACTCACCCCTCATCGCGGCCTTCTCCCCTCGGAGAGGAGAAGGCAAGTTCCCTCCCCTGTTGCGACGAAGGAGCAAACGGGGGGGGGCGTCTGCGCCGGGTGAGGGGGTGTTTCACCCGCAACGAGTATAGTAGATACGATGGACGTAGGATTTGTGGTTAGCACGATATGACGGACGACCACAATTCTTACGTGCATCTCCCGTTACAGCTCTGCAAGTAGCGCGGCGAGGCGGGCATCCCAGAGCACGGTTCCGAGTGAAATCTGAATTTGGTGGAACCGCAGTTCCATCTTCCCCCACGCCGCCGCGTCGAGCGACTGTGAGGAGCTTAAATGCTCCTCGTAAGGCTGCATCTCTCGGCGGGAATCGTCCACTCGTTTCTGCAATTCGCCCCGCGCCTTCCCGGACTCCTGTTTCGCCGTCTCTTCGAGGTCTTTGAGCAATCCCTGCAAGGTTGCCAGTTGTTTCTTTGCAAGAGTGATGTACGCGGTCTGCGAGAAGCCTCCCGCGCTGAAGATCTGAATGGGACCCTCACGGTCTCCCTCGCGGAACTCCTCGCCCAGCTCCCCCAGTTGCTCTGCGGTGGGCGAAAGGACCAGGTGTGCAAAATACACGGGCGTGTGGAACCCTCCCTGTGTCTGCGACCAGTTGGTCCACTCCGTTCGACCGCCGACATATCGATCCCGGCAGATGTTGAAGCCCATCACCTGTCCCGACCGAACGCTCTTGATGCCCAGGTCCGCAAGCGGAATCGCCCACTCGGTTGTCCAGGATTCCTTATCGACATGAACGGCGAACTTCGCTGCACAGTCAAAGGATGTGTTGAAAGCCTCCGCGTCGTACAACGCGCCCCCCACGTTGCCGCCAAGCTGGAAATAGCGACCGTGGTCGTGGTTTGGCTCGATGAAAATTTCCACCGACTCCTGACTGAAGACGCCGCTATCGCGCGCCCCGATGGAAATGGCGACCTTCGACATGTGCGGTTCATCGCACACGATTCCGAGGTAGAGGCAGGTGTCGTCGTAGGCCACACGGAAGGAAGTTTGCGCGTCCGCGAGGTCGGTCCGGTTGTGGTAGGTGAACCGACCCACTACCGGCGCATCCTTCCAGCAGGCGTCATCCAGTACGCCGTCCAGCTTCGGCGGCGTTGCCGCCCTCGGAGAGGGATAGACGTAGATGGGGTATTCTTCCTTGCTGCGCGCCGTCGTGGCAAACATCGCAATCAGCAGCAGCGTGCACTCGATTGGTTTGTGTTTCATTGTGTGCTCCTTTTCGGGTTTCGGGTGTCAGGTGTCGGGATTGGCGTTACGCCTGTCGTTGTTTTGTCTCGATAACCCGCGCGTTGTGCATCGCTGATACCCCGGGGCTCCCATTCTTCTCCCGACACCTGACACCCGACAACTGCTGCATCTACCTTACAGCTACTTGCACCTGTGTCGTTGCGTTTGTGAACAGCTCGGTCGCGCGCACCGCCCAAGTTCCCTTGGGGTCGTTGACCGCAATCGGGAAGGGAGTTTCGACTTCCTGGCGACCCACCATAACCACCGGGCTGAACCACTCCACTTCCTTCCCGGAGGGAGCTACAGCGGAAAGTTTGACCGCGTACAGACCCTCCGCCTTCGGGACTTGCAGCTTCACGCTAACAATGTCGCCCTGGTGCGCCCGAGACGGAGACACGGCAAGCCGCGCGCCCTGCACGGAAGACGGGGTCAGGGCAAAGAAAATGGCACGTGACGGGATGATGGTTGTGGTGAATTCGCGCTGGCGGCCCAGCGAGCGACGTTGTCGCAGGTCATAGACGTAGCAGGGAGAGGGCAGCTTGATCCGCGCCTCTTCCTGCGCGCCGGTCTCACGGAACAGGGCAATCAAATCGGTGCTGCCGTTCCTCCAGCGAACGGTTTCGAGGTTGCGGAATCGCTGTCCCTTCTGATCGCGTGCCTCCACCGTCGGCGCGACCCCGGCGCTCGCAAGGATCGCCCGCATGAGGTCTGCCGCGGCCTCCGGCGTCTGAGACGCGCCCAGCGCGGGGTAGTTCGTCATGCTGAAGTTCAACAGGATGGTCTGCCCCTTGCCGACCTTGTTCACAATGCAGAGGGGAGCATCTTGGGCGCTTCCCAGCGCGGTGCCGCCGGCCACAACCACTGAGGGGTCACACTTCAGCGACACGCCCTCGAAGTTCACGCTCTGGTTTGCCAGCGTTCCAGCTATCTTGGCGGGAGCCATAACAGCCGACGCGCTCGGCTTGCGAGTGACACCAAAGAGGCCGCCGAGAACTCCCTTGTCGAGCGGCTTGCAGTGACCGTCGTACAGTCCCGGTCGAACATCGGCGATCAGCGTTCCACCGGCGCGCACGAAGTCTCCCATTACCTTCGCTTCGGCGGGCCCGATAGCCTCTGCCTGCGGCAGCACCAGCGCCTTGTCCTGTGCGGATTTCCACTCGCCCAGGCGCAGCATTCGGTCGGAGACATGGTGGAACTGCAGACCCAATTCCCGGATGGCGCTGAACCATGCCGTGTGGGCAACGGTATAGTCGCCGAACGAAGGACCGTCGCCGATGCGGTTGGCGTAGTAGGACGGATAGGAGTAGTAAAGTGCGATACCCTGATCCACCATCTGCGAGTTGATGAGCAACGTGCCCAGTCCATCACGCACGACCTTCGTGTCCTCCACCATCTCCTTCGTGGCGGGCCACGGCCCGAGGTGAGGAGCGAGGAAGCCATTGAATGGGCCAAGGCAATCCCATCGCCACCACCAAACGGAGTCCATACCGCGTGTCACCATGCGCCAGAAGACCCGCAACAGCGAGGTGGCATCCTTGGTGTATCCCATCCAGTTGGCGCGAGGGAAGTCGCGCGGCGCGAGGGAGCGAACGACCTCATCTCCGGGTCCGGGGTAGGGAGACCAGAAAGTCAACGTGCGGATGATGAGATCCAGGTCGTCGCCAAAACCGCCGGCACCCTCAAAACCCGTGCGCGCCTGCGGGTCCAGTTGGCGGAAGCTGTCCCGGTATCGCGTGGCATAGTTCACGAAGTTGTAGCTGTGGAACGCCTGCCGGTCGAACCACCGCGGGTAGTGATTGCTCCGCAACGCCTCTCCCTCGTCGCTATCGGTCGAAGAGGAGAGAGTCACTTCACTGAAATCCTTGCATGCCGTTCCCCACGAAGCATTGAGGGCATTGATGGAGCCATACTCCTGTTTCAGGTACTTTCGGTAGGCCTCCAGGCACGCCGGGTGGACGCACGCGCCCCGGGTCATGATCTCATCGCCGAGAGAGTAGACAAACACACCATGTTGTCGCGACGCCGGGTGCACCTTGACGACGTCGTCGACCACCTTCGCTATCTCCATTTCATTGTTCCAGCAGGTCGGGGTCATGACGCCGTTCGCGTCTTTGGTGTTGCCGATCCATGTGGTGTAGGGAACCCATGCGATGTCGTACGCGGCGGCTTCCACCGGCGGCGTCCCCCACGACAGTTGCAGACTCGTACCCAGATTGGCCATGCTCTCCTCACCGTAAGGGCTGAGCGAACCACGCGGGTAGTCCCACATCAGGAAGTTCCATTGGCCGCGGTTGCGTTTGGTCACGCGGACGTACTGATCGACGGCCAAAACCTCCGCCTTGCCTTGCAGCAGCACCGCCTCGACGCGGAGGAGCATGGGCATCCATGGGGCGATGGAGAAGCGGAAATGGGCGGAGAGGCGGTCGGGTTTCAGAATCACTTGCTTGAGAATGCGGTCCCTTCGGTCGCGCAGGTTCACGACGACTGAATTCCCGCCCACGCCCATGGTGTTTAGGCTCACCTCGCCGGCGAGGGTTTCGTTCTCTTCACACCAGTTGCGCTCGAGCTTCAACTCGAGGCGGTTGCTTGTCTGCACCGTGAAAGGCGCGGCAGACCATCCCTCCACGCCGCGGTCGCTTCTTGTCCGCACGTCCACGTGATAGGCGCCAGCACGGAGCGGGGGGAGCGGACACTCAAACGCTCCCTGCACGTCGAGTCCACTTTGAGACTTGAGGGGAAAGACAGTGCCGTCTTCCCGGCGGACGAGAACTGTCACGGACAGCTTGCCGTCGGCTCTTGCCCCGGTCCATTCCACCTTCACCTTTGCAGTTTGTCCCTCGTCGCGAGTGATCGCCTGCGGCTCCACGCTGACACGAAATCGGGTTTGCGGATTCTTCCCCGCGGCCCACAAAACGGCGCGCCCGAATTGCTCCTGCCAGTAGTCATAGGATGTCTCCCATCCGACGCGGTAGGGCGACTTGGGGTACTCGGCGAGGAGCACGCCGCGCCCCTTCTTGATCTGGTAGGCGCTGGCAGGTACTGCACCTCCGAGAGAAGGGGTCGTCTCCGCCAGTTTGCCTGTCGGGAGGAAGACCCGGTCGTCGCGACACCCGATCAGCACGAGACCCGCTCCCTCGGTCACCGCTCGAAGCAGTTTGTATTGCTCTTCGGACGAAAGTCTTGTGGGAGGGATCTTGTTGAAGATGAAGACATCCACTTTCTCCTGGAGCAGCCGCAACAGTCGCTGGTGACCGCGTTGACCTCCATGCAAATCCTTATCAACTTCAGGGTGCGGCCAGAAGACGGCGTCCGCAACAACATCAAAACGCTGCATCAACTCGATCACGTGACGAGGGTCCGTGTCGAGTCCGCTGGAGAAGTAAAGCACGCGTGTCTTCCCGAGCGCGTACGGCTGCGCCCACTTCGTGTGTGTGGTCTGGAATTCGAGGGACAGAGCGTGGTCATCCTCGATCTCATCCGCCGCCACCAATGCCAACCCGGGGGCCAGCAAAACAACAACCGCCAGAGCCACTGCGCTTCGCGCTAACCCGGTCAACGTGCTTTTCATTCCATGTCTCCTTCTCGAAGTGATGAGTGGAACTCGTCGCATTCTACTTCATCGGCAACCGTTGTCAATAGCGCGTGGAAGATAATCGGCATCGGACTCTGCGAGTCCGCCGCGATAGCCGGCATTCAGACACTCTTGGGATTGTATCATAAGCTCACCCCCTTTCCACCCCGTAGCGGCGCAAGATGTCATCCCTCGTGCCTAACTCCGGTGGAATCTTCTTCAGGCGCACTCCCGTGAGCACCGCCAACTCCGCTACGTGCAGAATCCCGTATTTGTCTCCCACGAAGATAATCACCTTGTCCTGGTTCTCCTGTTTCATCCTCCGTCGCCACTGGCGGACGCCTTCCTCAAAAGCCGCCTGTGACTCCATCTCGTCTTGGAGGGTCTCCGCCTGCTCGTGCAGCCGATACGCCGCCGTCAGCGCCAGAACCGCAAAGGTCATAAACACGTGAGAAGTGACCGCTGCCGCCGTCTTCTTCGGCGCCTTCTTCAGATGCCACGCTTGCTTCCCCTCCCGAAACAGCGTGTTCTCAATCAGACTCCGACCATCGTAATCGTCAAAAGGTAAGAACGGATCCACCACCGACTCATTGGTCAGATACACGGTCCTCCCCTCTTGGCCGTAGTCCTTGTTGTCCCATTTCAAAACAACCACGGCGTCGATCGGTTTCGGCTCATAATCTTTGCGGTTGTGGTGTTTGTATCCTTCCGCACTATTATACGCATCGAAAGTCAACAACCCTTCGATCCCCACCCGCTCGGTTTCCAACCTTTCCACCCGCTCGGTCTTGCCCCGACCGTGCACGACCTTCCGTTTCCGCTTCGCCCGGTGTCCTTCCCCCGCTGCCGCTAAAGCCCGAGCATCCTCCTTTACGTGCATCCCAGACTTCGCGCAGACGACATACAAAATCCCGTCCTCGTCCAACTGCCACAACGTCTCTCCGTCTAAGAAACCCCGATCCACGATCACCTTGACGATCCGGCTCCGCCCGCTCAGGTTCTCCTGACCCTGACGCACCAACTCCAAAGTATACTGGCTCTCGTGCTTCTCGATCGTCACGACCTGCACCGCCAAAGG
>Ga0210049_1002741_pt1 | contig 16324 bp, 17 predicted proteins | sample CryGeyCG2014_300_2_FD_183964 | JGI IMG/M metagenome (GOLD analysis project Ga0210049, IMG submission 183964) | Groundwater microbial communities from aquifer - Crystal Geyser CG06_land_8/20/14_3.00 (SPAdes) (version 2) | ecosystem: Environmental > Aquatic > Deep subsurface > Groundwater | place... | reverse complement strand
AGCGACAGGTTTTACATGTGACGGCTCGGGTAACCAAAATATCGCACAGACGGATGGAATTAACGTTGATGTCTCCTTCTACTCAGAACAGGCTCGCAACAACGACGAATTCCTCTGCAGTTCTCTCAACAGCCAGACGTAGTTCTCTCTAGCCGTTCCTTGCATCTCTCGCTTTGAGAGGTGCTGGGCGGGCTGGATATAACCAGCGTCGTTATTAATCACACCACTTCCATGCAACGCATTATTATCGGGCTCGTCTTCATTGCGGGCGCCATCGGCGTCATCGCCATCGGCTCAACGGGGGCATTCTTCTCTGACACCGAGGATTCAACCGGGAACCTCTTCACCGCCGGCGCGATAGACCTCAAGGTAGACAACGAGAGCTACTACAACATGAACAAATGCGCTCCGGACCAAGCTGGAGCATACGTCTGGCAGGGAAGCGCCGCGTACCCGATACCCGGAACGCCCTGTACCACGAGCTGGGGACTATCTGATCTTGCGAACGGTCTCCTCTTCTTCAACTTCAACGACCTGAAGCCGAACGACCAAGGCGAGGACACCATCTCACTCCATGTGAACAACAACGACGCGTATGCCTGCATGGATATGATGCTCACAACGAACGACGACAACTCTTCCACCGAGCCCGAGCTCGCGACCACCGATCCGCAAGAAGACCGGAACAACACCTGGGATGGCGAGCTCGCACAGAATCTCCAGATGTTCTGGTGGGCCGACGATGGCGATAACGTCTACGAAGTTGGCGAAGGCGCGCTCTCGGATGGCGTGCAGACGCTCTACAATCTCGCGACCTCAACACCCTTTTCTGTCGCTCTCGCCGACTCGATGCACAACGTCTGGGACCCCAAAAACCCAGGCCCGCTCTCTGGCGGTACGGACATTTATATCGGTAAGGCGTGGTGCTTTGGCACCATGACCACGAGTCCAGTCGCGCAGGACGGCCCCGGCAAGACGGACCCGAATACAAACGGCCCGCAAGTGCGCGGTACGGGCGTCACCTGCGACGGTACGGCGCTCGGGAATATCACGCAGACCGACGGCACAACGCTTGACCTCGCGTTCCGCGTCGTGCAGGCTCGAAACAATCCGAACTTCTCCTGTGGCGGTACAGACCCGCGCTCGGCGAAAATAACGGTCATTAAGCAGATCGTGAACGATAATGGAGGCAACAATATTGTTTCTGATTACCAACTCTTCGTTCAGAACGATACTGTAACGACCCCGGTTACTTCCAGCGTGACAACGACGATTGTTCCCGGCGTCTACTCAGTTTCAGAGACTGGAATTTCCGGGTACGTTGCTTCTTTTGCTGGTGACTGCGACAGCGAAGGGAACATAACGCTCGCGATTGGAGACAATAAAACATGCACCATCACGAATAATGATCTGCCAGGCAACATCACACTTATTAAAAACGTTATTAATCACGGAGGAACAGCGACCCCAACATCCTTCAAGATGCGCGTAAATGGCACGTTGGTTCCTAACACATCCTCGATTGCGGTGAATTCAAATGCGCCAGCAACGATTACTGAAGATCCAAAGACGGACTATCACTTCGTCTCGATCACCGGTAGTGCAAAATGTCCCGTCATCCTCGGTGGCACCGCAACTCTCGATGAGGGAGAAACAATTACCTGCACCATCACAAATGAGCAGGACCAGCCGTAGTCGATACTGTTGCCTTGGAACCGGCCATGAACGCAGCACCCTCCATTCTAAAAAGAGTCACGATACTTTCCGCGGTGGCGGCGCTGGTTGCCACCGCGGGATTGTTCGCGCCGGGAGACACCGTCGCAACCGGCTCATTCACCTCAAGAAATCTCGACCTCAAGATAGACAGCAGAGCATGGTACAACGGCGAATCCGTACCGAGCTCGACATGGTCATTAAAAAAACTCGTTCCAGGCACGGATAAGTTTTTTAATTTCGGCGATATCAAGCCCGGCGACTTCGGCAAAACGGTGGTGAGCATCCACCCTTCAAAATCTAAATCATGGCTCTGTCTCGACTTCTCGAATTTCGAGAATAAAGACAATACGCAGAATGAACCAGAGTCCGCGGTTGACCAGAATGGTCTCGCGACCGGCGAGCTCGGAACGGGAATGAAATTCTTCGGCTGGATTGACGACGGCGACGGCGCCTTCGAGCCGCCGAGAGAGAATCCACTGTTCGGCACGTCGACGCGAAGCGCGCTTACGACCATCAACAATAAGAGCTATACCATCGCCGATGCGACGCACGGCCCCGCCTGCCAAGACGGCGGTACGAAGTATGTCGGCATTGCGTGGTGCGTTGGCAGTATGTTTGTGAATCTCACGAACGGAAAGATGTCCTGTGACGGTTCCGAGCTCGGCAATGCGGCGCAAACGGATTCGATTTCGGTCGATGTTTCAATTCGAGCGATGCCAGCATCACAAGATGAGAGGTTTACGTGCGGTACGAAACCAAGAAGCGAAGAGGAAAACAGAGAAAGAATCGGCGATGACGTCTGGCACGAAGTCGGTGATAGATCATGAAAGCAATTAACTTCGTCCTGAATATACTGCTCGCGCTTGTCGTCCTTTGTGCAGGAGCATTCGTGCTCGCGCCTCGTTTCGGACTCGTCAGTCCGTTTGAAATTAAGATTGTCCGGTCCGGCTCGATGGCCCCGGCGATACCAACTGGCAGTGTCGTCTTTATCCAACCGGCGTCTTCGTATTCCGTCGGTGACGTGATTACCTTCGGGCCCGATACGCCAACTTCAGTGCCGACCTCGCATCGCATCGTCTCCATCCGCACTGAAAACGGCACGACGCATTACACAACCAAGGGCGATGAAAATAATGCGGCAGACCAGAGCGAGACGCCGGCGAACAAGGTCATCGGGCGTGTCATTTTTTCTCTTCCGTCCATAGGCTATATCCTCGCTTTCAGTAAAACACGACTCGGATTTATTTCGATGATCCTCATCCCGTCATTGCTGATTATCTGTTATGAGCTCATCGGCATTGTGAGGGAAGCGCAGTCAATGCGCCGCCGCAAGCGCGCCGAGCACGCGATTCGGCTCCTCGCGAAGGAATCGCATCTTCTGCACTTTGACATTGAAACGCCCATCCGATGGCGCGACCAGATGGCGATATGAAACATGCCCGCTACAGCGCCATCGCCTATGAGCGGCCGGGTCCCGTATCCGATATGTTCGTGCCGCATCGTGTTCGCATATCTCTCGCTGTCGCACCACCACGGCGTATTTCAAAATTTGTCAGTACGCTTCTGCTTCTCGTTGCCGTGCCAGCGCTCCTACACCAGGGCGGTACGTTCTCATATTTCAGCGATACCGAAGCTTCAACCGACAACACCTTCGCCGCCGGTCAGCTCGACTTCACTGTTTCATCAGATCATTCCTCCGCGACGCTTATCGCGGGGCAGACGGACGAGATTTTTGTCATTACTGTAACTCCTGGCGCCGGCAGCTTGCCGTTTCGATACAAAGTATCGGGTACAGAGGCTGGCAGTCCGCCGTTTTGTGCGGCGATTACTGCCTTTGGTAGAGCGCCGCTTCCATTTTCTGGTTCTGCCGCCTCAATTTCTACGGGCGATACTGATTCGCTCGTTCCATGGTCACTTATACTTACGCTCCTTGCAGGTGCGCCAGATGTTGTCGAAGGCCAGGTATGCACCCTCGATCTTACTTTTCAAGGATACCAAGATGGAGGTGTCGCGGGTACCGAGTATTACGATACCGAACACGTCATCCTTACCCTTACAGCCGACCCGCCAGCCGATCTGCCTGTAATCGCTCCGCAGAGTGCGCTAGGTGCGTATGACCCTACGCAAGATTCAACCAATATATCGAATGACCCACCACCATTGGAAGATGCAACGACAACTACAACCACGTTAGAAACCGAATCGGTAACCGAGCAAGAAAATGTGGCCGAGGTAGATCAACAGGCTGATGAAAGCACCGTAACTGAAAGCAATATCGAACCACCGCAACCAGACACACTTCAAGATTAGTTCCGATTTTTGCGGTGGTATTTTTTATGAATTTCGCGCAGGTGCGCGTCGGTGATGTGGGTGTAGATCTGAGTTGTGTTGATGGAAGCGTGGCCGAGAAGCTGTTGCACCGAGCGGATATCAGCGCCATTGCTGAGCAAGTCGGTGGCGAAGGCGTGGCGAAGCGTGTGCGGAGTAACGACACTCGTAATGCCGGCGCGCGCGACATACGACTTCAAATGCCGCTGAACATCGCGAGGAATGATGCGATGTAGCTTATTCGGTCTGCCATCGACGAATAATGCTTCCTCCATATCGTTTCTCGCTTTAAGATAGTCGCTCACAGTCTGCTTCGCAGTAGGAGAGATGAAGACGACACGGACATTATCTCCCTTGCCGCGCACGGATAGCTCATCGCGCGCGAGATCGATGTCGGCATCGAGCGCGCAGAGCTCGGATACGCGCAGTCCCGTCGAGAACAATAATTCAAGAATCGCAGAATCCCGCAGATATGTCCTCGCTTTTTCTGGATCTTTTTCTTTTTCAAACGCTTCTCGCGGCGCTTGCAGGAGGCGTTCCAGCTCGGCAGTAGTGATAAGGTCGATCTGGCGCTCCGGAAGCTTCGCGAGCTCTATTTTTTCCGGTGAAATGGCGGCGATGTCGCGCTTGCGCAGGAATTTTAAGAATGCACGGAGCGCGATCATATAATAATTCTGGGTACGGCGCTTCATCGAGTCAGTGCCCGTGCCGGGCTGGCGGTTTAGCCAGAGGCGGAAGTCGCGCACGTTCTGCTCGCTGACATCACTAACGTTTTTAATATGCATCTGGGCGAAGTAGCGAGTGAGATAACGATCATAATTCTCGATCGTCTTCACCGCGCGTCCGCGCTCGATCTCTATATATTCGAGAAAGTACCGCTTTGCCACCTCGGCATTCATAATGAAAAGTGTAACACTAAAGTTCGCACAATATAATTTACAGCTTGCATAGAAAGGCAGGGCGTGGTAGGGTAGTATCATGCTTACCACTAGGAAAAAGGCGATAATCATAAAAAATACCGCCCGGCACGACGCGGACACTGGCTCGCCGGATGTGCAAGTCGCGCTCCTTTCGAGGCAGATTGACGAGCTCGCGAAACATCTGAAGAAGAACCCGAAGGATTTTCATTCACGCCGCGGCCTCCTTCAGATGGTCGCCGATCGCCGATCTCATCTGCGCTACCTCGAGACGAATAACAAGCGGCGCTATAATGCGCTTATCAAGAAACTCGGCATAAAGAAATAATCGCTCTTTTTTCTGGTAGCATGAGAGAGTAGCTCATTGCTACATTTTATTATTTTGTTTCCATAAGCATTTATTTTTATGGCAGTTATAAAACATCCAGCACAACGCGTCGGGGTATTCATCGATACACAAAATCTCTATCACAGCGCGAAACATCTCTATAAGGCACGCGTCAACTTCGGGAAAATTCTCGAAGAGGCAGTGGGCGGCCGCATCCTCGTGCGCGCCATCGCGTATGTTATCAAGACGGAGAGCGGGGAAGAGAAGAACTTCTTCGAGGCGCTTACGAAAATGGGCATCGAGACAAAAGTGAAAGATCTCCAAGTGTTCGCCGACGGCGTGAAGAAAGCCGACTGGGACGTCGGTTTGGCGGTTGATGCGGTCAAGCTTGCCCCGAAGCTCGATACCGTCGTCCTTGTTACTGGCGACGGCGATTTCGTTCCGCTCATTCAGTATCTCGATATAAATGAGGGATGTCAGGTGGAAGTCATTTCATTCGGTAAATCTTCTTCGAGCAAACTCAAAGAAGCGGCGCACGCCTTCACCGACATGTGCGATGATCCACAGAAGTTTATCATCACCTCGCGCGCATAACCCACTACACAGTGCATCACATGCGCTATTATAGGGAATGAATGGACACAAACGCACATATACCATTACAACGCACCACTCCTATTCCTTCGAAGAAAAATGAACCGGAGGAGTATATCCGCACATTCGAGAAGGATATGGCGACTCTCAAAAAAGGCGGTGTCCCCGATCTCACCCTGTTCATAAAAGATACCCCGACACCGTCGAAGGAATCTTTTGATAGAGAGTTACCTATTATACCGATTCAAACTCCTCTTTTGATTCAACCAAAAATTAAAATCTCCACGCCTCCACCGCCTCAGGCCCCTCTTCCCGTTCTAAGACCGAAACCGGCGCCATTACTAAAGCCAGAACCGCCGCGTATTCCGCCGCCGCCGCCGCCAGTGGAGCCTCTTGAAACCTATGCGAACGATTTTTCGGATAAGATGAAGGAGACCCATGCTTCAACTGCGACGGTACTTGCCGCCGAACAGGATTCGTTGAAGCAGACTCCACAGAAGATGGCGCCGCAAGAGTCTTCGCATACTAATATCTCTTATATCATCGCCGGCGTCATATTTCTTATTGCGGGCATAGTGGGCGCGTATGTCGCGTATACGTACTACGAGATACTATCGGTGCCGATTATTCTCGCCCCACACATATCGGCGCCAATATTTTTTGATGAAAGCGAACAAGTTTCGGGTGAAGGGACCGTTCTCCTGCAAGCGATTGAAGAATCAATCAGTCGTCCGATCGCGAGCGGCGCCGTCCGTCTCCTTTCTAGCGCGAGCACAACCACTACCGACAGTATTTTCTCTCTGCTCCACACCCCAGCGCCCGATATCCTATTGCGAAATACGCAGGCCGCTGGCAGTATGGCGGGCGTCGTGTTTACCGGAGGCGGACAGGAGAATGATGTGCAGAGCCCTTTCTTCATACTTTCCGTTTCTTCGTACAGCGGTACGTTTTCTGGCATGCTCTCGTGGGAAACGGCGATGCCGCGCGATCTTGGTGCGCTCTTTCCCGCGTATTCTTTTTCATCCTCTACGACTCCTATTTCGAACAAACAGCCTGGTTTCCGCGATGAAGTCATCAGCAACCACGATGTGCGCATATACCGCGATGCCACCGGTCGTGGCATTCTGCTCTATGGGTATTGGAATCAGAGAACACTTATTCTTGCGCGCGATCCTCTAGCGTTTAACGAAATCGTACAACGGCTTGCGACCTCGCGAGCACAATACTAGCCATCTGCTATCATACCCGCATGAAAACCGAGAGCATTAAGAAAAAACTTGAAGCTGAGAAGGCCAAGCTAGAGTCGGAGATGGGAAGCGTCGGCCGCAGGAACCCCGGCGTTCCGAATGACTGGGAACCGGTGCCATCAGACATCGGTACCGAGTCGGATATCGTTGATCAAGCCGATGTTGTTATTGGTCACGAGAGCAACGCCGCCATTCTGGCGGATCTTGAAGCGCGTTATGACACCATCATTGCGGCACTCTCGAGAATAGCGAAGAAAACCTACGGGATATGCGAAGTGTGCGGCAAAAAAATAGAAGAAGCGCGTCTTGAAGTTGATCCGGCCGCGACGGCATGCGTCGAACATTTATAGTACGATGGCTGGCGCATTGCCGAAGCACGGATATGCGAAGACGCTCGCCGCGCAACCGGTCGGTTCGGGTGCGGAACTTGTTAGCGTCGAAGCCGATCTGACACGCGGATTGCATAACTTCTCGGTTGTCGGCCTTGCTGATAAAGCAGTAGAGGAAGCGCGCGATCGAATCAGCGCTGCGATACGCCATTCCGGCTACAAGCCACCGAAGCAACAGAATAAACGTATCGTTCTTTCGCTCTCGCCCGCAGATTTAAAAAAAGAAGGTTCGCACTACGACCTCGCACTCGCACTCGCCTATCTTATTGCCGCCGGCGATCTACTTCCACTGTCCGAGGAAACGCTTCTCATCGGTGAACTCGCGCTTGACGGAACATTACGAGGAGTGCACGGTGTTCTCCCGCAAGTGCTCGCCGCCAAGCGGCACGGAACAAAAACAATTTTCGTCCCGCCGGGGAATTCTCGCGAGGCGCTCCTGGCCGATGGTGTCGCTATTTATGCGCCGCATTCACTCGCGGAACTTCTGCAACATTTGAAAGGGGAGAAGCCATTGCCACGCCTTGTGCGCGATCGCCGCGTAAAGCCGCCGCCGCCCGCACTCGACCTCGCTGATGTAAAAGGGCAGGAGAGCGCAAAACGCGCGCTCGAGATAGCCGCCGCCGGCCGGCATAATATCGTCTTTTACGGCCCGCCGGGTACCGGTAAGACGATGCTCGCCCGCGCGCTCGCGGGCATTCTCCCGCCGCTTACCGACGACGATATGCTTGAGGTAACGGCGATACATTCGACCGCAGGACTTCTGAAAGAAGGCGAGGCAGTCTATTGGCCTCCGTTCCGGGCGCCGCACCATTCCATCTCGCATGTAGCGATTGTTGGCGGAGGCACCTTCCCGAGGGCGGGCGAGGTGACACTCGCACACAAAGGAGTCCTTTTCCTCGATGAATTCCCCGAGTTCGAGTCGCGCTCACTCGAGGCATTACGGCAACCGCTCGAAGATCGCACCGTCACCGTCTCGCGCGCTCGTGCGACGGTAACTTTTCCGGCTGATTGTATGATTGTCGCCGCAATGAACCCAGCAGACACTATTTCGAATGACGCACGCGTTGCTCTGCGCGCCGCAGCGAAGCAGGCGCGTCGTATCTCGCGGCCTATTGTCGACCGCCTCGATCTCTGGATAGAAGTGCCGCTCGTTCCGCACGATACGCTAGCGAGACTTTCAACCGGCGAACCATCCGAGCAGGTGCGAAAGCGCGTCATCGCGGCGCGCGCACGAGCCGAGAAACGCACGGGCAAACGCGGCGCTACGAACGCCATGCTCTCGGGAAGGGAGCTTGACGAAAAGAGCGGGTTTACGACTGTCGCGAAGGAGACACTCACCAGCGCCGCAGCGCGCCTCAATCTCTCGCCGCGGTCTTATCACCGCACGATGCGCGTCGCGCGCACCATCGCAGATCTCGCCGGCGCCGACACAGTTACGCCGGCCTTCGTGCACGAAGCGCTTCAGTATCGCCCTCGCGGGTTGTTTGGATTTGAGTAACACATTCAATTTTTAAACATTTAAATCTTTGTCGACACGACGTGTCAACAGTAGTGTCAACAGTATCAACGAAACCTACTGAGGAGAACAGACGCTACCAATGGCACACATACGAAATGGATTCGCCGCACCGCGGACTTCGAAGTGGAGATGCGCGCCGGTCGAGCGACCGGTTGCACCAACATAGCCAATAACATGGCCCGACAAAACGGATTGTCCGGAAGAGACGATCGCATACTTCATATGCGCATAGAGCGTTTGTGTGCCGTTATCGTGTGTGATGACGACATAGTTGCCGTAGCCACCATTCCAGCCGCCGTTATTGCGCGCAATTATGACCGTGCCGTTCGAGGAGGCATGGATCGGTGTGCCGCGTGCCGCGCCGATATCCACTCCGTTCCACCCGTGAACGCCCTGCGTGATTATGCCGCCCGGAATCGGATTGCTATAATATCCGTTTTGTACGGAGCCGCTACCGCCTCGATATGGTTCACGAACAATGTTCGAAGATCCGGAAGAAATTACGCTTGATACGGGAGCAATTTCACCGCCCGGGATGATAATGGTTGAACCGATGGCGAGCTGCGCAACTGTGTCGAGGTCGTTGTACTGGGCTATTTCATTCACGTCGGCGTTATACTTCTTCGCAATAGACTTGAGCGTATCACCTTTAACGATGACGCGCTCGACGCCGGACACCGGCAGAATGATGAGTGTGTCGCCCGGATGCACATCACGCACGTTGCGTAGATCATTTGCCCATATAATAGTATTCACTGACACATTGAACATATCCGCTATTTCTGAGAGCGTATCGCCGTTGCGCACGACATATATCGAGATTCGGTCAGGCGACGCCGCTTCTACTAGATCAGCAATGGTGCCAGATGGACCGGCATAGGCGAGAAGCGCCTTTCCACCGCTCATTTGAATATCGCCAAAACCCTTATTTGGGTTCGGATCGAAGTTGATGGATGCCCGCAGTACCGGTGTCGTTGAATCTGAGATAGAAACGCTCACTGCCGCATCCGCGTTCGTCGAAAACGGCCAGAACGCATGCGCGCGGCTCGACAGAAGTGTTGCAGTACACACGATGACTGTACACATTACTATGAGAAATTGTTGATTGAATTTGATAGGTAAACGGGGGAGTTCAGTAGGGCTTTCGAATACAAGAATAGCTTACATACTACGTATGTAAGCTATTCCTTGGATACTTCCGTGCAGACTACAATGAGAAGTATAGCCGAGTGAGCAGAAGAGTCAATCGATCTTCTCGATACCTGTGGAGAACGGTTTGTGAGGTATATTCTGATAGTGAAGTACCTAGAAGGATTGAATGAAGCACAGAAGCGCGCTGTTCTTGCCGCTGGCGGTCCGATCTCGGTCATCGCCGGCGCCGGGAGCGGGAAAACGCGTGTGCTCACAACGCGCATTTACCACCTGATTCGTGAGGGTGTTCCCGCTTCCCAGATTCTCGCCGTTACTTTTACCAACAAGGCCGCACGCGAGATGCGCACGCGAGTTCGTATAATGCTTGGCGATAAAGATTCTTCTTCGTTACCGTTCATAGCCACGTTCCACGGACTAGGCAGGGAATTATTGGAATCTTACGGTTCGCGAATTGGTCTGCCGAGCTTCTTCGGCGTGTACGATCGGGACGATTCCGAAAAAGCGATAGCGACTGCGCTCAAAGCGCTCGATGTCGGAGCGAAGGAGCTCTCGCCGCGCGCGGTGTTGGGTCGCATTTCGCGCGCAAAAGGCGAGGGAATGCTCGTTAGCGAATTCTATGAGAAATACGCGCGCGGTAGTTTCAGCGCGCGCATTGCTGCGGAAGCATGGCTCCGGTATGAGAAGACTCTCAAACAAGAAAAAGTTCTCGACTTTGACGATCTTATCGCGCTTCCGCTCCGGATGCTCGAGGAACACGCCGACATTCGCGTGCTCGCGCAGGATCGCTGGCGTTACATTCATATCGACGAGTATCAGGATACGAACATGTTGCAAGAAAGACTTGCCGGTCTGCTCGCGCAGAAACATAAAAATCTTTTCGTTGTTGGCGATGGTGACCAGGCGATATACGGATGGCGCGGTGCAAACATGGAAAACATTTTGAATTTCGATAAAACATACCCGGACGCGCAGACGATTGTTCTCGAGCGCAATTATCGTTCGACGAAAAATCTGGTGGATGCAGCGAATGCGGTTATTGAAAAAAATAAAAATCGGAAAGAGAAATATTCGACGACCGAACGCGCCGCGGGCGAGCCCATCATTGTTTATATGGCGCGGAGCGCTGAAGATGAAGCGCACTGGATTGCGCATCAGATACGCCGAATGATACAGGAAGGTCGGAAGTCGGAAGAGATTGCGATACTCTTCCGTACGAACTTCCAATCGCGTGCGCTCGAAGATGGTCTCTTGCGCGCGGGCGTGTCGTACAAACTGCTCGGGACGCATTTCTTTGCACGCAAAGAGGTGAAGGATACGCTCGCGTGGATGCGTCTCGCTATGGACCCTTCGCGCGAGGCAGATAAGATGCGTGCAGTTTCTTCACCACCGCGCGGTATCGGTAAAATAACGCTCGGGAAATTATCTGCTGGTCAGCGTTCACAACTTCGCGCGGGGGAATTAGAGAAAGTTGAGGAGTTTGAAAATATTATAATAGAACTCGCGAATGCAATTGACACGTTGACTCCGTCTGAATTCGTAAAGACCGTTATCGAAAAAAGCGGTATGCGCCGAGTGCTTCTCGATGAAGGGAATACAGAGGATCGTGAACGTTTTGGAAATGTCGAAGAGCTTGCCTCGGTCGCCGCACGGTATGACAGCATTGTTGGTAAAGAGGGTACCGCGGCCTTTCTCGCCGAGGCGGCACTCGCGAACGACCAAGACGAATTAGATAGAGATGAGAAAAAAGGGATAACGCTTATGACTGTCCATTCGGCAAAAGGCCTCGAATTCGACACTGTCTTTGTGAGCGGTATGGAAGAAGGACTGTTTCCGCATCAGGGAATGGGTGGAAATCTTCCATCTGGCAGACGAGATGAAGAAGAAGAGCGACGGCTATTTTATGTCGCGATGACACGCGCAAAAGATTGCCTCTTCCTCACGCTCGCGCGCGTCCGTAAGATATATGGCAGCGACACCTATAGAGAACCGTCCTCCTTCCTTTCTGATATCAATCCAGCACTCATACATTACGATGAAACAAATTTGCATACAGAGCCAAAGGTGATACACTTTTGATATATGGCTACAACTAAGGAACGTATTTTAGTAACACTAACTCCCGATATGGCGAGGGTTGTTCGTGGTTACGCTAAACGAGATCGTGTATCACAGGCGTCTATCTTTACGCGCGCCATGCGCGCACTGATTGAAGATGAGGAGGACAGATATCTTTCTGCAGCAGGAGACAAAATTGCCGAAAATCCCGGGAAACTCATTTCTTCACGCGAATTCTGGAAACGAGTCAAACGGCGTCGTGCATGATTCACTACTCTATACATTTTACAAAGCGTTCTGAAGATGATGCTGTGCGACTTGATTCTTCAATATTAAAGCGCATCAGTGTAGCGATCGAAACTAAATTATCAGTTGATCCAGTACGTTTTGGTAAACCACTCGGTTATTCATTGCGTTACGTGCGTACGCTTCGGATCGGTGATTGGCGCGTACTGTATCAAATATCTAGAACAACAGTCATTATTCTAACAATCCGGCATCGGAGAGAAGGATATGGAGATCTTTCATAGAGCAACCTCTGCTTCGCCAAGGCTTCGCAGGGCAAGAAAATCGTTAGGACAGCATTTCTTGATGCACCCGCGCATCGCGGAGAGGATTGCGAAGATCGCAGAGCTCGCGCCGGATGCGGTCGTGCTCGAGATCGGTCCCGGGACTGGGATGCTCACTCGCGCGCTGTTGCAACGCGCGGGGAAAGTTATCGCCATTGAAGCAGATTACGAATTGTTTGTGAAATTACAAACTGATTTTGCGGATGAAATTGCAAGCAATCGTCTCGAACTCATACACGGCGACATCCGCACGTATCCGCTAAACCACACGACCGTGGATGATAGCGGATATGCACTCGTCGCGAACATCCCATATTATTTGACCGGCGAGATATTCAGGATGTTTCTCACGTCAGAGAACCAACCACGCTCGATGACGCTTTTGGTGCAAAAAGAAGTTGCTGAACGCGTGGCTAGATCAAGAAAGGAGAGTATTCTCTCGCTCTCGGTGAAGGCATACGGCACACCTAAGTATGAGTTCACCGTACCGCGCGGGGCTTTCAGACCAGCCCCAAAAGTAGATTCTGCTGTCATTACCGTCAGCGATATCTCACGGAAAAATTTTGCCACCCGCGATGAGGAGAAGCGTTTTTTTATGCTCCTGCATTCGGGATTCGCGCATAAGCGGAAGTTCGTACGGAAGAACCTAGCGGAGGCGAATCTCCCATACTGGGATATCCCAGAAAAAGCCCGCGCTGAAGATGTGTCTATTGACCAGTGGTTAGCGATTATAAAGTTGAAGAGCCGACCATTGGCGTGATAAGGCCTTCTGAAGGATACGGAACTATGCCGACCCAGCAGTAGGCCATCGGAACCGGCTCATATTCACCGAGAAGCCAATGGGTAATCGGAATGTTGTACGAAAGAAAAGCTTGTGATCCGGATTCATACGCGAGAAGGACTGGATAGAGAGGCGGTAGAGGCGAGAGCGTGATGTTCCAGACACCGCCATCACAGAGGAATGCATAGAGAATGGCGCCACCGAAGGGAACGCCGACCGTTGCATGCGCGCGTCCCGGCATGAATACACTTCCAAACGCCCGTTCCATAGTTGCCAACACTCTGTTAACAAAAGAATTATATTCAATAGCCTGATGAGAATTGTTTTGTACTAGCTTTAAAAAAGTTGCGCGCATATCAGTCGTTGTTGCGATTCTTTTCATAGCCTGCTCTTTAAGAACAACGATGGTTGAGGACGAGATTCTTTGTTTTGCCGCAACAATGTCGAGAGCCGCAAAAAACTTGTCGAGATTTTCCAAATTCGAATTTTGAGAAACTGTTGTCGAAGCGGATGACATTGAAGAATTCATGTTTTGTGCATTCACTGCCAACACAGAAAGCGCATTAAGTTTCATTCTTGTGTAAAGCCCGACATATCCGTTTCCTTGCACGAGTCCGACCGGTGCCAAGACATCGATCGTATATTTTTCCTGAAACCGTATGACTGCCGACTTCGTCAGCATTCCGAAATAGGTCGTCTCATTTTCTGGAGATCAAGGACCGATACTCGCAATACGAGTATCGGGGTCTTGATTCAACATCTTCTGGAGCGCAGTGACCTGCGTTCCTCTAGAGCCAAGCGAGAGGTTCCCCGTGAACATATTTTGAACACCCGCCTGCGCACTCGCGCTGGTCCCGTATGAGAGCACAAGAAGAGCCGTTATGAACAATGAGAGTAAAATACGCACAACTATATAGTAGCACCTGCTATACTTTTCATAAATACTATGGTGGGAATTCTAAGACACTGGCGCATTGCTTTCTCGACGCTTCTTTCGGCGGTGATTATAGCCACAGCGTATATGTTCGCGCACAGCGTCGAGTCGCCTCAATCAGCGCAGGCATCGACCGAAACGGCACTCCTTCAAGCCATCGCGGCGAAAGATTCTGACGGCGACGGTCTTCCTGATTGGGAAGAGGCGCTCTACGGCACATCCCCGAACACCATCGACACGTTCCATCTCGGCATGACCGACGGCGAGGCGGTCGCGAAGGGTCTTGTCGTGCCAAGGGCGGTTGCCGATGTCTCAGTAGCGACTTCTTCACAAAACTCTCTTGATTCAAATGGTCTTCCGCCGCCTCCTGCAGAAGGAACACTCACCGACGCCTTTGCAAAAAATTTCTTTACGCTCTATCTCTCTGCGAAACAGGCAAATGGCGGCGCTGACCTAACTCAAAGCGATATACAAAATGTTGCGAACCAAGCCATACAATCGCTCTCCTCAGTCGTAACCATCGCACCTGATTTCAAATCTGTGAATGACCTTACGATTTCTGGGTCTGGTGTGGATGCTCTCGCCACGTTTGCGGTGAGTGCAGAGGCGGTGCTCCTGAAGAATACAAGCAATGCGACAACCAGCGAGATAAATTACTTGAAGAATGCGCTCTTGAATAATGACGATACCGCACTTCCGTATATTGCCTCGATAGCGAAGGCATATCGAGATTCTGCCACCGGACTCGCCGCGCTTCCTGTGCCTATGGAACTAGCGGTTAACGATCTCATGCTTATTAACACGATGATGTACATAAGCGAAATCGCGACTGACTTCACACAGGTGTATACCGATCCCTTAGCGGCAATACTCGCGCTCCAGCAGTATCCGCAGGCGACGCAATCCCTCGGTACTGCGTTTGTACACATCGGGAACATATACGCAGCATCCGGCATCTCTCTCCACACTGGTACGCCCGGTGCCTCATTCGTGAATCTCATTTCTGATATGCGAAATGAACAAGCGACCATCAAAAAACTATGAAGCAGCATTCACTCAACATAGTGCTTGCAATATTTCTCATCATTACACTCATCGTACCACCAGTATTTTTCGTTGCACAACAAAAAACATATGCAGCTGATGCAGTTACAGAAGTCGGACCACAATTGTATAACACTCTTAAAACTTCCATTGAGACCACCATCAGTGCTGCCAAGCTTACTCTCTTGACAGCATATAATCTCGCGGAAGCCAGTGCAGAAACTGCTCTCTATGTTAATACTTATGTACTTCAACCGCTCGCTTTTGTTATGTCAGGGAATCTGCTGAAGCTCATTACTGCCAGCGTCATAGATTTCGTTATCGGCAAGACAAACGGCACCGGCGCGCCACAGTTCGTACAAAACTTACAAGGGAATCTGCAGACGGTCGGAGACACGCAGGCACTGGCATTTTTCGCCCAATTTGGCCGGAATTCAAATTCTCCTTTTGCTTCTGCCATCACTTCGTCGCTCCGCACTAATTATCTTCAAAATACGAGCTCTGCAGGATTCTGGGATGCTAATAAATGTACGCTATCCGCATCATCGCCAAACATAGATGACTATCTTAAAGGCGATTGGTCGCAGGGCGGTACCGATGCATGGTTCGCGCTTACGACTCAGGACCAAAATAATCCCTACACGCTCTATCAAAGATCGCAGAATCAGCTCGCTTCTGTGGTTACGAGCGCGACGGCCGCGCGTCTCGCGGAACTCAATTGGGGTCAGGGATTTCTTTCGTGGTGCAGTGC
>Ga0210049_1002737_pt1 | contig 16335 bp, 13 predicted proteins | sample CryGeyCG2014_300_2_FD_183964 | JGI IMG/M metagenome (GOLD analysis project Ga0210049, IMG submission 183964) | Groundwater microbial communities from aquifer - Crystal Geyser CG06_land_8/20/14_3.00 (SPAdes) (version 2) | ecosystem: Environmental > Aquatic > Deep subsurface > Groundwater | place... | reverse complement strand
CAGCAAGAATTTTCTCCTTCTTTTCCTTGTATTCCCTCGCTCTCTGTGCTACTTCAGGAAAATCTTTCTCAAAGACAGGTCTTGAAACTTCTTCCCAGTTCTTGGAAAGCTCATCAAGATATTTACCTACATCTTTGGACAGGTTTTCAAGGGTGCCGTCAGTGCTTTTTACACCCTGAAGAGAGCCAATCTTTCTCATTACATCAGGATGGTCAACTATCATACAGGGGGTTAATAAATTATCACTGTAAGGCTGTAGCTTCTGAATCTCTCTAAAGAATGGAAGCTTAAAAACTTCTCTAAGAGACATATCTTTTACGTTTCCCTGCGAGAGATGAATAAATGCACAGGGTTCAATGCCACCATCTGCAGTAATGTGAAGGTATCTTCTTGCACCTGCAATACAACCACCAGTGTATGGGCCGTCGTTCCAGAAGTCTGCTACAAAGAGAGGTTTATTTGACCTGAAATAATGGATTCTGTTATAAGATTTAAGCCTCTGTTCAGGAGTAATCATCAGGTGTACATCGGGGTCCTTTCCAGTAGGAATGTACTGGAAGTACCAAGCAATCTTTGCTCCTTTATCTATCATATAATCAACAAACTCATCACTCAGCACTTCATCAATATTATTTCTTGTTTCGGTGATAGAATATCCAAAAGGAACCCCTGCCTTTTTGAGGCTATCCATTGCTTTCATTACCTTATCCCATGCACCTTCTCCTCTTCTTTTATCAGTGTTTTCTTTAAATCCTTCCACGCTGAAACATGGCACGACATTACCAACCTTTGCAAGCTTCTCTGCGTACTTGTCGTCGATTATTGAACCATTGGTATAAAGCATAAATGCCATATCATTATGTTTCTTAAATACCTCAAAAAGTTTTGAATACAAAGTCGGCTCTCCGCCTGAAACTACAATAAAGTAGATACCGAGTTCCTTTGCTTCTGTGAGAACTCTGTCAAATGTTTCAAAAGGCATGTCAATTCTACCATATGCACCTGCCCAGCAACCGAAACATTGATAGTTGCATCTTTCAGTGGGATCAATGAGCAGGAACCAGGGGACATTAAAGCCCTCCTTTTTTATAATCTCTCGCTGAAGAGGAACACTTGCCCATGCGCCATTTACAACAAAGTTTCTTGCAAGTTTGTGTGCTACTTCAGGGTTTGTATCCTTAAGAATGCTAACTATCAATTTCTTACCGGGATGATTTTCATTTTCCGAAATTCTCTTAACTCCTTCAAGCTGGTTCTTAAATACTGGCAAGAACGAAAAGGTGTTACCAAACTTATAAAATGCATTTACGGCTCTCACAAGTCTTCTTTCTGGATCAACCTGAAGATAGGAAACTAACTTATCCACAGTTGTTGCTATAACAGCTTTTTTTACACTGTTTCCCACGCTCATATAGCACCTCCTTAAGTAAATGACTGTAGAAAGTTTAAAACCTTCCTCTGAAAACCAGGGGAAACAAACTCAATACTCTCTTTAAATCTTTTTTTAATAATCTTGAATTTTTCAAAATCAAGTTTATCAACACTCGAATTGAATAAAATATCTTCTTTTCCCATAATAGTAAACATCAAATCTGCGAGGAATACAAAGATTACCTGTGGTTCAATTCCAGAGGAAAGTACATTTGAAACATTAACTATGGCTTCTACTTTAAAAATTTTCGAGAAAATTATAAAAAGAGTAATGGTATAAAGAAGGACAAGCAAAGGATTTTTCTCCCTTTCAACTTTATCTGCCACAAGTTTAATTGCTTTAGGGAGCCCGACACTTTCATACTTTTTTACTCGTTCTGATACAAAACTTTTTACTGTAGAGACGACACCGCTTCCTTCCAATTCTTTTATTTTTTCAATCGAAGTCTCCTTGGGTATAAAACACACTTCAGAGCGGCCTGGTCCCCGGTTCAGTTTGTACTCTACATTAAGATACCCTTTCCTGTTTATCTCCTGAATAATATCATAGGCAGTCCACTTGCTAACATCTAGTTTCAGAGCCACACTCTTGTAACACACAGGTTTTTTAGTTTCGTTATAAATCTCTATAAGCGTTTCGAGGAATTGCATCTGCCTCCTTGTAAGCCTCATAAAATCTTCACCAAGCATCTTAACTCTACCCAATCTTTTCACCTCCATTTTCCAAAAAAACCAATTTTGTAAATTATACTCCAAAATTCGAGGGGTGTCAAGTTTGATTTTGACAAAAAAATAAATATACTTAATTGGAGGAGAAATTATGGATATAACAGGAAAGGTGCAAAGCATTTCAAAAAAGAAAGGTTCTTTCACGTTTGATGTATTAATAAAAGATGAAACTTTGAAGGTTGTTTCAAAAACCGAGATACCTGAATTGAAAAAAGGTGAAAGGGTTGCAATAACAAATCTTACCAAAAAAAGGTCATTTTTAAGTAGCTATCTTGAAACGACAGAAGAGAGTTTGATAATTCTTCATCCCCACATTCGTTTTAATCCTTCAGAAATAGATTACGCAAACTACTGCAAATATGCTCCTTTTATTTTAAAACTCACAGGTAATTCTCGATTCGATGACGGAGTAATGGAGAGGGACTTCTATAATACTATCAGAGGAATAGAGCCTAAAGACCCTAAAATGACTGAACTTAGCGACAAATTCATAAAAGACATAAAAGCAAAATTCAGTTTCAGAGAGTTCGAAATCTCAAAAAAGTTTGGCATTTTTATGAAGAACACTCTTTATTTTAGCAGATTCCCTGCTGTTTTCAGTGGCAACGAGATAAGGGCAAAATTCCAGGCAATAGAAAATAAACTTGATAAATACCTTGTTATTAACAAAGACTCCGGAAAACTTGATGAGTTTAATATGACCTTCGAAGAAAAGAAAAGCCTTTTGAACCTGAGAAATGAAATGGTTCAACTTTATTATGAAAAAATGAGTGATGAGATGCTCGACAAAGAATGTACTGAAACATGCCCATTATTCGATACCTGCAAAAGAATTAGAAAATATCCTCGCGATTTCGACATCTTCAGTACTTATTTTTCATCTTTTCTAAAAAAAGATCACTATTTTAGAAAAAAATATATAAAGATAATGAGAGACGGTGAAAATCCTGAAAGAAAGAGTCTTGAAATATATGCAGCTGAAATTCATCCTTATTCGATTCTCGCAAAAATATCGAGTAATGAGCCTTCAATAAGAAAGGGTGAAGATATTTTAATAATCGAAAAACCGCCACTTGACAGAAAAATCTTTGGAAAAGTGCAAAATATCTCTTTTGAAGAAATTTCATGCGAATCAAATGTTCCCGCTGCAAACCCTGAACTTGTAACTCCTCTTGAAAGCTACGAGTTTAACTATAACGGTATAGTCGAGCTTATATTTTCCCAATCTCCGCTTAAGGAGTTATTCATTAAAAACGGCACAATACAAGAATCCGTAATTCCTCAGGAGAAGTATATTGAAAATGATGAAGATCAAAATAGGGCTGTAAATCTAATAATGTCGGAAAGCCCGTTTGTCCTTGTCAAAGGAGAGGCGGGAAGTGGAAAGAAATTTATTGCAAAGAAAGCAGTTGACAAGTTTATACAAAAGGGAAGGAATACACTAATTGTAACAGATTCGCGCAAAAAAGAATTTGAAAAATATTTTAGCGGTGCAGAGAACCTCATAAAAGTAATGGATTTAAAAGATGCCTATAGAAACAAAGAGAAATATGATAACCTGTTTCTAATCCTTTCAGGTGCTCTTGAGTCCGATAATATAATTTCCCTGGCTGGAAACTGCAAAAAAATAGTAGTTTTTACAAACAACCTTAAAGAAAAATTCTATAACGAGGAAAAAATCCCTGAATCCTTAAAGGCAATGCTTCATTCACAGCATAGGTTCGGCAAACATATCCTCCACTTTGTCGCCACACTTCTCTCGGATGTAATGAAAGAAAAGGAAGACTCTGAAGTAAAAATCATAAATAAAGATAATGCCTCGCCTGCATTTTTACCTATAATTAACCCTGAAAAATACGTGCAGTTTATAAGTATTTCAGGTAAAGTAATGGGGAAGAAAAATAAATGGAACAAGGGGGAGGGAGACCTTACAGTAAACATCGTTACTGAATTTATAAAGAGCGGGGTTGAGCGGAGTGCAATAGGTATCATCGTGCCCTTTGAAAGACAGAAAGCCTTACTCGAGAAACTGCTCGAAGAAAAGAAAATTACGGATGTAGACGTTTTTGAACCAAACGAGGCAGAAGAGAAAGATGTCATAATAGTCAACCTTGTAGAAAATAACGAAATTAAGTCTCCATTTAAAAAAGCTGATAACTTGAAAATGGTACTCACAAGGGCAAGATCCAAGTTAATATTAGTGGGTAATAAAAATCCCGCGAAAAAGGACAAAAATCTGAACAAGGTGATTAAAAAATAACTTATTTAAAGACTTAACTTCCTTCTGATATATTTGCAAAGTATTGCTCTTATTTGAATTATAAGTTGAAAACCGGCTTTCCAAGGTTCGTCTATCTTACCTGAATTTTCAAGGATTTCTACAACTTCCTTCCTATTAAGATTTTTTAATACTTCATTCTTATCGACATCCTGAAGCGTTTTATAAATTTCTCTTATAATTCTCTCTTTCTTAATTTCTTTACCTACAACTTTTCTCCACATTGAATCGTATGCACCAAGACTCCCTTTTGTAAAATCTCCCTTATTCAGAGCATTCTTTATCGCTTCTGCTGCAAAAAAAGCTGACAAAGTCCCCGTGTAAAGTCCTCCCCCCGAAAAAGGCTTTACCTGAAATGCAGAATCTCCAACAACAAGGACATTATCCTTAACCGTTTCTTTAGTAAGGCCTGTTGGAATGTGCCATACTACTTTATTGGATAGGTCAATGTTCTTTCCTTTAAGCAAGAGCCAGCTATTTATAAGTCTATCAAGTGCCTGATATAAATTTTCGTTTCTATCTGTACCCAAACCGATCCTGGCCCTATTTTTATTCACCGGGATCACCCATGAAAACCAGTTATGCGAAACACTATTATTCATATATACATAAACAATTTCAGGGTCTTCCACTTCAAATTCTGTTTCAACTTGAACAGTTTTTATGTCTTCCTTTGGAGTACCAGTAAATCCAAACATTTTCTTCACCGCTAATGAACCACCTGTTGCAATAACGACTATATGAGCGTCAAGATAGTTATCAGTGGAACCATTGAAGTAAATCCTTACAGAATCATTAACCTTCTCATAACCTTTCACGTTTGCATTGAATATATATTTTGCACCTTTATCTGCAGCGAGGTCTGCAATATATTTATCAAAACCAGCCCTATCTATCACTATTGCATATTCGTTTGATCTTTTAAACTTAAAAACATTATCTTTAAAAGAATAAATAGCACCGCCTTTAATCCTGTTAAGGATAAGATTTTCAGGCATATTTACAAGATCTACAAATCCTTCCGAAACAAGACCGGAGCAGTGACTGGGAAGTCCTACGTCTTCCTTTCTTTCAAGCACTGCAACGTTTACACCGTTTTCTGCAAGAAATTTCGCAACCACAGATCCAATTGGACCTCCACCTATTACTATAACATCAAATATGTTCACAGATTTATTTTAAACGAATTATGAAAATTCGAAAAATTGTATAGAGACCTCTCACGAAAGTATGGAAATATTCGTAGGAGAAAAGAGAACGTAATCTTCTGCAATCCGCACTCTCCTGAAATAAATGCTTGCTTTCGCAAGAAGAAGAGTGCAGGACAAGTTTTCTCAGCGGATTCATACAAAGAGTAAGAATAACCTGCTGAAGAGTAGTACAGGTTACAAAGAAAAAAAATGTCATGCTTGAAACCTTTAGTCTCTGTGAACCTTTAGTCCTGACCCTGAAATAAATTCAGGGTGACATTACTTGTTTCGGGATCCCCACTCTTTGTCATTCTGAACTCGTTTCAGAATCTAATATTTTAAAGAATTAGACCCTGAGACAAGCTCAGGGTGACAGAGAAGAGAGACAAGGGCAGGGTGACATTACTTGATTCAGGGCAGGGTGACATTACTTGATTCAGGGCAGGGTGACAAAATAGGGTTCGTGAGAGACCTCCTTAAATATCAAAAGTAGCTAAATTTCTGAATATTTAAATTACTTTTCCTGTTCAAGTTTTCTATTTATGTATTCAAGATAATCTTTAACAGTTGGTTTATATTCACTTTTGAATAACGGTGAAGATATTATGAAATCAGCAGTAGACCTGTTGGTAGCAGTGGGAACATTATACAAAGTTGCTATACGAAGTAGTGCTTTTACATCAACATCGTGAGGCTGAGGCTCCATAGGGTCCCAGAAAAATATAAGATAATCAATCTTACCCTCAGCAATGAGAGCCGAGAGCTCAACATCGCCGCCAAGCGGACCAGATTTGAGTTTGACGATTTTTGCGGTTATGCCTTTCTTTTTGAGTGCCTCTTCCACAAGCCTACCGGTAGTACCTGTGCACACAAATTCACAATCAGAGAGCGTGCCCCAGTTAAAATCAACCCATTCAATTAAATCTTTTTTCCTGCTGTCGTGTGCCACAAGAGCAATTCTTTTTATTCTTTCCATGTTAGTATTTTACCAGAGAAAATGCCAATTCAAAATCAGAGCTAATTTTCTAAAATATTGACATAGTTTTTTGAAAAGTTTTATAATATGTAAAATACAAATTAAGGCCGCTATAACTATGGGGGCTAATTTTTATATTCTATTGTTACTTTTTTTGTTATGGAATCCCAGTTGACTGCTGCCCCGAATGCCTCTGAAACAAACCTTAAAGGTAAAAATGTGCGTCCTTCCATAATAAATGGCACAACATCGAGATTTTGCGGGTCTATATAAACCGGGATACTATCAACAATCGCCTGGGAATTACCAATCCATAGTTCAATAAGCTTTTTGTGTATCAATGTAACTTTTCTTTCAGTTCCGTTCCAGATGACCTGTGCCCCAAAAGGCTCAGCAACGTAACGCACAGGTACAAAAGTTCTTCCATCTTTAATAAATGGGGCTACTTCCATCTTCATTATGATTCCGTTTATATAAACATATGACTTTCCTATATAAAATTCAAGCTTAACAGTTTTGAGAAATGTATTTGAAAAAACTATCGGCTGTATTTTTACAGGTTCTGAAGGCTCAGAGGAGTTGCCCATGCTATCCGTTGCGATCACCCAATAGTAATAAGGAATCCTTTCAAAAGGCCCCGTATCTGTGAAAGAAAAGACATTATTAACTGTGCTTCCAATATAAATGGCATCTGAAAGTGCATCTATCTTACCTCTAAATATATCGTACTCCAAAACTTCATAGCTGCCAGTTTCTGCCATAGCCCAGGTAAGTTTAATTTTCCCAATTAAGTCCTCTGTACTAAAGTTTGTTACTTTGCCTGGCAATTTTAACTTCTCTAATATTTGAATCTCAGAACCAAATTTCAGGTTCTTCTGTTCCTCCCCATTTGAAAATGCTTTTGCATCGTTGAAATTAATAAGAGTTTTAATTCCAGAAGTGTTTTTAAAGGCATTGAATTTAACTGTAAAAATTCTAAACTCACCACTATTACTTGAAATACTCATACCGTCAAAATATATAAAACCCCTATCCTGTGAAATATTATTCATGGTAAAATTCAAATTATCAGGTGCTATCGAATTAACATCAAAAAATGCAGGATCATATGAAAGCACTAAATCCAGTCTATTAATTGGATTAATCGAGCTTTTTACAAGGGCATCAATAAAGATATTTTCGCCTTCCCGCACAGTTGCCTTATTCGGCACAAGCGAAAAGACGACCGAGGAAAGCAAAGTTGTGACATTGGTAGATACGGTCTTCTTGACAGTGCCAGTATCAAAAGTAATCGTGCCTGTCAAAGTTTTTCCTTCGTCGAGCCATCGTGAATCAATCGAAACAGTAAAAGTTGTTGAGCCAGTAAAACTTAATGGATAAACGCTTATCCATTTTGAAGATGTTCCTACCACGCCGACTTCATCTAATGAGCCATCAAACTGCAAACTTATGTTTTTAAACGGAGAGATACCAGTGTAAATCTCCCCAAAATCAAGACTTTGCGACGATAGATTCAGGTTAACCTGGTCTGGGATTGCAATCAAGTCCTTTGATATAGTCTGTATGCCACTTTGAACTGTACATTGAAAGTTATTATTTGTAAAGCCTGCTTTAGATAGAGTCACTGTATAATTTCCACCATCAAGGGCAACAAAAGACGGAGTAATTAATTTTGTATCGACTCCATTTATGAAAATGTTCGCCCCCTGTGGATTTGAATCAACAAATAATCCGCTCCTCTGGTCGTCAATCACAAAATCTTTCTCAAATTCTTTGAAAACAGGGCTTAAACATGTTGTGTCCTCCGAAGGAAATGCCTGCATAGGCCCATTTTGCAGGAATAACTTTAAGTTCAATTTATACTGTCCATTACTTGCAATACCAATTCCTGCTATAGATTGAGCCGTTATTTCTTCTGTAGCGCCATTCAAAGTCAAATCAGGATCTACAAACGTTGAATAAAGAGGATTGCCTGCCGCATCTTTCAGGGTAATCTGAACAAGTGAGGAGAAACTAATTCCTCCGATCGAATTTAACTTGAACTTTATAGGAACAATATCGCCTATTTTAAACTGGTTATCGAAAGCCCCGGATAAATCCTCAATGTTTAAATTATAAGCAAACAAGTTCGTCTGTATTGATGGACCAAAAGGGTTATCTCCGTTATACATCTGCAAGTTCAGCAAATATTGTCCTTCCGTAGCAACCGATATTTTAAATGTGAAAACATTGTTTCCTCCTGGTTGAACGGGTGAGTAAAGCAACGCATTAACCAATTTTAAATTCGATCCTTTTGAGATTTTTAAGACTGCATGATGCCCGCCATCTTTTGAAAAAACAGAATTTTTCCATATTGTAGTTCCCACATTTTGAATTTCAAAAGAAATTGAAAAGTCGGAGTTCACCAAAACTATTGAACTCTCAGGTCCTGCAAGAAGCCTTGCATTGTCTCCTTCGTATATCCCTGTATAAAGGTCGCCATAGTGGTAAGGAGTAGGTGTTGGAATCCAATCGGGTGGGTTTAAAATACTGTTTGGATCAGGTCTTGAAATTTGGACAGGGGTCCAGAGAGGTTGGGTATCTCCCCCGAAGATTAATTTTGAAATGTTATCAAGCACACGGTCCTGATAATGCTTCCCCTGAGGGTTCAATGGGTGGTTAATATAGGAAAATCCGTTGTATGCCCAGATTGCATAATACCAATTTTCAAGAACATTTCTATCCCTGTCACCTATGCCCGGGGTGATCTTCCATTTATTATCAAGAATCTTTGCGCCTATTTCTATGTTATAAAAGATGTCAGACTTGAGCTTATCGATATCACTCCTTCCAACGCTATTTATCTGCATGATGCCAATATCAAAAGAGCCGCTCAAATTATAATGAATAACGGGATTACCATTTGCATCAAATTGTTTCCAGCCCGACTCTGTATAAGCAATGCCCATTAGAATAACAGAGGGAATATTATATTTCAATGCCATCTCTCTAAGTTTGGCTCTTATAACGGTATCTGAAGAGTTTGGATTTTGGAGAACAGCATTAAAAACTGCTTCACTTTCTACGACAAAAACCGAGACAAGGATGATGGAAAGTATAACTAAAACTACTCTCTTGAATTTGAAGGTACTCACCTCACTTTTCGCTCTCATGCTCCACATCTGACAATATTTCAAGGGCTTTACCAAGAATTTTATCCTTGTTCTCTTTAATAAATTGGTCATTATTCAAGTTGAGATATTTCTCGATTGCTTCTTTAGGAGATATAGAAATTTTAAAGGCAGCTCTTGTAATTGAATCGTTTATAGCTCTTTTATCCTCTACTCCAGCAAAAACAAGAGCATCACTTTTTGCCTGATCAATCATCTTTTTAAAAAGGTTTTCGTCCGCCATGTCATTATAAACAATTACCCTTGTGATGCTCGATTTAACCTTTTCCCAGTTAATATCTTCAAGATCCGCGTCTGTTTTTAAGTGAATTGAATAGTAACTTCTTGCATAAGGGTTCTTTACAAATGCAAAAGATGATGCTTTTGAATTTTTATCAATTTCTACCTCAAAGAAACCTTTTTCCTCTATTTCCTCTCCGAAATTAATCCTGTCAACTGAGCCTGAATAGACAAAAGGGTGGTCAAACCGTCTTGAAGTTAAAATTTGTCTTTTGTGAAAATGTCCCATTGCAATATAGCAAAATTCATCTCTATCAAGCGCCTCAATCGAAACGGGTGCATCGACCGTGAAGCTGCTGTAAACTTCTTCTCCAACAGTCCCTTCAAGTAAAGGGAGGTGTGCAACAAGGATAGTTGGAAGACTTTTGTCGGCTTTTTCGAGAAGTAAATCTATACCCTGAATGATCTTATCATTCATAATTATAGCAATTTCGCCTTCAGTTTTTTCCTTATACTCATCTTTTGCAAACAAGTTTCTCTTAAAAGGGTATGGCACGGTAATTATGTTCAAACCCTTGATATTTAAAAGTTCCATCCTTTTTGAAACTTTTACTCCACTCAATTCGAGCTCTTTATAAATATCAAGGTGTATATTTCTTTCTGGATTTGGGGAGCCATCGTGATTCCCTGTAATTACAAGGACTTCGATGCCTTTATCAATTAATCTTTTTATTTCTTTTGCAAAGCCCATCTGGATGAATGCAGACGGGTCACGCCTGTCAAAAAGATCTCCTGCGATTATAAATAAATCAAAATTTTTCTCTATTGTATAATCAACAGAATAACGAAGAGGCTTAAAATAATCATGGTTCTCTTCCCTGTATACTTCAAAACCAAGATGCAAATCTCCTGTATGTAATAATTTCATCCTATATGATAACCACCATCGCAGAAAATCGTATCACCCGTGATATAGGAAGCGCCATCCGAAAGCAAAAATGCAATGAGATTTGCCACTTCCTCCGGGTTCCCAACTCTTGCAAGAGGTACTCTTTTTAAAAATTCCTTTCTCTGGTTTTTAAAATCGCTACTAAAAAAATCCTCGGTCATTCTCGTCCTTATAAGGCCAGGAACAACTGCATTCACCCTTATGTTACGCGCTCCAAACTCGTACGCAAGTGCATTAGTAAGGCTTATAAGACTCCCTTTTGTAAGTGTATAACCGCTTGAAGGAGCCTGCGCACCAAAGAATGCATCAATAGAAGAAACAAAAACAGCGCTCCCAACACTTTTGAAAAGAGGCAATACACCTCTAAGTATTTCAAAACCTGCATTCACATTTACTCTTTGCATTGCCGTAAGTTCATTGTACCTGAATGTTTCAAAGGGCTCAGTGTAAATAACCCCCGCAGAATGTACAAAACCATGAAGTATATCCGTATAATTAAAAACCCTTTTTACAACTTTGTCAAACGAATCATCTTTTTCAAGGTCTTCTTTTATAAAAACAATATGGGAGTCGACTGCTTTTACCTCTTCAATATGCTTCTCGTCCCTTCCAAGTGCGATAACTTTTGCGCCTAATTTAGACAATAGTAGAGCAGAGGCCCTTCCGATACCAGAAGAGCCCCCTGTGATAAGAATTACTTTCCCTTTAAAATTGTTATTCACTTTTTAAATACGGAATAAGACAGAGAAAAACAAGTTTGCCCGGTCCAATATTTTTGTAAGCATGCAGGGCATCAGGTTCAATAAAAATTGCTGTTCCTTCGCTAACCTCTTTCTTTACATTGTCAACTGTAATTTCACCTTTCCCCTTAAGGACAAATATCTCATGCTCCCATAGGTGATGGTGTTCTGGAATTACTGCTCCTCTTTCGAGCTCAAAATACCTCATAGCAAACCTTTTTGCGCCATCGCTTTCCTTGATAAGCCAGCGAATCGTTACACCAGGAATAACACTACCATTAAACTCAACTTGTTCAGCATTAATTTCTTCTGGTTTTATAGTTTTCATCATTTTACCCCCATAAAATCCCTGGCAATCTCTGCGCCTTTTTCAAGCGCTCTCTCGTTTACCTCAATAAGCTCTGCTTTTCTTCCGGTAAGATAGCTCTTCAAAGCATTTTTCAGGGTTTCGATTTTAACTGGTTTTTCAATTTCTACATATGCACCAAGAAGAATCATATTAACTACCTTTTTGTTTCCAAGGTCCTCTGCAACATGCTGAGCATCAATCTGAAGAACTCGTACATCGTCTCTCTTAACTTCCCTTGGAACAAGAGTTTTATTTATTATGATAATCCCATCTTTTTTCATTAATGGTTCATATTTGTCAAGAGAAGGTAGATTCAGGACAATTGCAGCTTTAGGATAGCCAATGATTGGGGATGCAATAGTTGTATCAGAGACTATAACATGGCAGTTTGCAGTACCACCTCTCATCTCAGGTCCGTAAGAAGGTAGGAATGTAACATACTTTCCCTCTTCCTTTCCAGCTTCTGCGAGGAGTTCTCCTGCAAGCATTACTCCTTGACCACCAAAACCTGATATAACAACTCCTTTTTCCATATTACTCCACCCCCTTTACGGCCCTGAATTCCCCAAGCGGGAAAATGGGTAATACTTCTCTTTTTACTCTTTCAATTGATTCAACAGGTGTCATCTTCCAGTTTGTAGGGCAAGTTGAAACAAGTTCAACAAGAGAATACCCTAACCTCTTTTGCTGTGCTGTAAAAGCTTTTTGAATAAATTTCTTTGCCTGATTTATATGTTGTGGATTATCAAGAGCGCCTCTTGCAATATAAGCAGGACCATCCATTGTGGCGAGCATCTCAGGAACATGCAAAGGAAAGCCATTTAATTCTGGTTTCCTGCCATATGGCGTTGTGGTAGTCACCTGTCCTATAAGGGTTGTAGGTGCCATCTGTCCGCCTGTCATTCCATAATTTCCATTATTTATGAATACGGTTGTTATATTTTCTCCTCTTGCTGCTGCATGAACTGTTTCTGCAATGCCAATCGAGGCAAGATCCCCGTCCCCCTGATAAGTCATTACGAAGCTTTCAGGGTGCACTCTTTTTATTCCTGTAGCCATTGCACAGGCTCTACCATGAGCTGCTATAAGTGCATCTGTCCATATAAAGTAATAGCCAAAAACAGAACAGCCAACAGGCCAAACAATCACCGTTTTTTTAGTTAGACCCATCTCATCAAGTAGTTCGGCTACAATCCTATGAGCTACACCATGGGTGCAGCCAGGACAGTATGTGGTATCTCTACTTGTGATTGCAGAAGGAACTTTATATATAGTTTTCATTCTAATCTCCTAAATGCTTCTTAAATTCATCAAGGATTTCTTCAGCAGTAGGTACAATTCCACCAAGTCTACCATGAAAATAAACAGGCTTCTTTCCGTTCACGGCAAGCTTCACGTCTTCAAGCATCTGGCCTTCATTCATTTCGGTATCAAAGAAAAATTTAACATTGGAAGCTCTATTCTCTATTACCTTTTCAGGGAAGGGATAAAGAGTAATAGGTCTGATTAAACCAATTTTTATGCCCTCGTTCCTTGCAAGTTCTATGGTTGTTTTAGCAATACGAGCAACCGTGCCAAATGCGGTAATCGCATAATCAGCATCATCCATTTTGTACTCTTCAAATCTTACTTCATTTTCTCTAATTTTTGCATATTTGTTTTGAAGAACAAGGTTCATCTTTTCAAGTCCTTCTGCAAGAATGTCAAAAGATATGAGAATATTTCTTTGAGCTCTGTCTCCTTGACCAACTGTTGCCCATTCTGGAGTTTTAAATTTCTTTACATCAACCCAATCTTTAAACTCAACTGGCTCCATCATCTGACCTAATAAACCGTCAACAAGCACAACCACCATGATTCTATATTTATCGGCGAGTTCAAAAGCATCGAACATAAGGTCTGCCTCTTCCTGAACTGTATGAGGCGCAATGACAATTGAATGATAGTCTCCGTGGCCTCCACCTTTTGTTGCCTGGAAATAATCTGCCTGGGCTGGCGCAATATCTCCAAGGCCTGGACCTCCTCTCATTGCATTTACCACAACACACGGAACATTCGTATTTGCAATGTAACTAAAACCTTCCTGCATAAGGCTTATGCCAGGGCTTGACGAAGTTGTAATAGCTCTTGTTCCCGTGCAGGCAGCGCCGTAAACCATATTAATTGCTGCAACTTCGCTTTCAGCCTGCAAAAATACCCTACCTAACTCTGGCATTCTCCTACTAAAATACTCTGGCGTCTCATTCTGAGGGGTTATAGGGTAACCAAAGAACGCCATTGCACCTGCTCTAATTGCTGCCTCAGCAATTGCTTCGGAACCCTTCATCAGTAATTTTTCTCCCATTAAAACCTCCTATTTAACAAACTCTGGTTTTTTAACTTCTGCTATTGCCATATCAGGGCAGACAAGATAGCAGAAACCGCAGGAAATGCAGTTTTCATTGTCAAAAAGCTCAACAGGATAATAACCTTTGGAATTAATTTTGTCTGATATCCTTAACACATGTTTTGGACAGATGTTCACGCAAAGGCCACAACTTTTGCACCTTTCCTCATTCACAATTACCTTTAAATCCATAATACCTCCTTAGATATTTTTAATCCCCGTTAAAGGAAGCGGGTTAATAAAAAGCTTTAAGGGCAAAATAGGAATATCAATCGAATCAAGGATGCCCATTCCACTTTCATCTACGCAACCAAAGGCAACAGGTATGTGGGTTTCTAATGAAACTTCTTTAACAACATTCAGCCCTTCCATTATTATATCCTTTGTTGTTTCCCAACGAAGGTTTGTGTTAAAAACAAGATGAGTAACTTTCATCCTTGATGCATCCTGAATCATTGAAATCGCTTTTATAATCTCTCTCAGATTTGAAGTTTCAGGCCTTCTAGTATTAACAATAAAGAAAAGATTGTAAAGACCTTCCTTTATCACATCTCTGAATTGAGCAATAGAACCTGCACCATACGGATCTCCTCCTACATCAAGGATTTTATAACCATCTTTATTCATAAGCCGACCTATAATAAATTTAGGAAATATTGGAAGATCTATTGCTCTTGTGGCCTCTGGTGGTGACACGATCTCTAAATTATACTTCGTCAGTTCCTCCATTACATCTCTAATCCTTATGTAAGGTTTAACGATATCCATATCAAAAAGGACCACTTTGTAACCTTCTTCTTTCAATTTCATTGCAAGGTTTATCGAAATTTCGGTTTTACCAGAGCCAATCCTTCCTATAAAAATCTGAAATTCTTTATCAAGCAAACTTTTTGGCTCAAATTCTATCATATGATTTTGCTTCCTCAACTCCCTTAAGAACTCTTAAGGCCCCAAGCGCAAGCGGTCGTATCTCGTCTTCACCAGGATAAACAAGCACTTTTGCTATAAATGAAACTCTTTCCTTAACCCAGTCAACGAGTAACTTGGAGTTTGCAACTCCTCCGGTTAACACAATGGCATTGACGTTTCCTGAAAACACAGTAGCCAATTCGCCAATAGATTTTGCAATTTGATATGCCATTGCTTCGTAAACAAGCTTTGCGTAAGCATCTCCCTTGTTTATCCTTTCCTCGACTTCCATTGCAGAGTTTGTACCAAGATGTGAAACAAGGCCACCATAACCGGCAAGATTTTTCAACATTTCCTCATATGTATATTTGTGAGAAAAACAGAGATCAAGAAGGCTGACTATGGGAAGTCCTCCGGCTCTTTCTGGTGCAAAAGGCCCATCTCCATTCAGAGCATTGTTCACATCTATGACTTTTCCTTTTTCATGAGCTGCCAAAGAGATGCCGCCGCCAAGGTGAGCAACTATGAGATTCACATCTTCATACTTTTTACCAAGGTCACGAGCTACAAGTCTTGCAATTGCCTTCTGGTTCAATGCATGCCATATAGATTTTCTTTCTACGTCCTTAAGGCCCGAGTATTTCGCAATCGGCTTCATTTCGTCAACTACAACTGGATCAACAATAAATGCAGGTACCCCGTACTTATCAGAGAGGGTTTTAGCAATAATGGCACCGAGGTTTGAAGCATGCTCTCCGTAGCGGCTCTCCATAAGGTCTTTAACCATATCATCATTTACCCTGTAAGTGCCCGATTTAATGGGATGCAAAAGGCCACCTCTTGCAGAAATCGCCGAGAAATCACTCATCTTAAAGTTGTTGCTTTCGAGTTCTTTCAATATGAGGTTTACTCTGAACTCAAATTGATCCACGATTTTAGGGTAATTTTTAATTTCTTCTGCATTATGTCTTATTGTTTTCTCGTAAATTGAGTTTTCTCCATCAAAAAC
>Ga0210049_1002735_pt1 | contig 16340 bp, 15 predicted proteins | sample CryGeyCG2014_300_2_FD_183964 | JGI IMG/M metagenome (GOLD analysis project Ga0210049, IMG submission 183964) | Groundwater microbial communities from aquifer - Crystal Geyser CG06_land_8/20/14_3.00 (SPAdes) (version 2) | ecosystem: Environmental > Aquatic > Deep subsurface > Groundwater | place... | reverse complement strand
AGGCAAGTGGCAATATCCTCGTCAATTAACTCCCGGGAATAGCTTTCAAACAAAGAAAATAAAATTTCGGAAACGGCCACCGCGTTTAACTCAATAAAATTTATCTGCCCAAATTCTTCGTTGTCGCTGTGGTGGTCAATATTTATGATAGAAGTTTTATAGAAGAACTCGGTGTCATTGTCATAAACTTTGCCTAAGGATTCTAAATCCGGCGCATCCAGGACAATAATCAAGTCATATTTAAACCCCCCAGTAGAAGAAGTTATATCGTTCTGGGTAAAAAAGCCTTCTTTCGGGGAAATTATGAAGTTTAAGCTATTTTTTTCCAGTTTATATTTTATCTGACTGACTTTGGCATTAGTAATATCAAGGGAAATTATAAATTTGCGCAGATTTTCCAGTTCATTTTTTATTTCCGAAAAAGCCGGCAGAAAAGAAAAGAGCTTGCCGGCGGCCGGTGAGGCGTTATTACTTTTAGGCGCCTCCGCCACTATTTCCGCGCTTTTCCCCATTTTTTTTAAAAATAAAAACAAGGCCAGGGCGCTGGCGACTGAATCTCCATTCCAAACGTGGGAGAAAGTTATTAAAATATTGTTAGCTTTTTTGATTTGCTCAAAAATTTGCTGTTCTTGGTTCAGCATAATCTAGGCTTTCAATTTATTTAGCCAGTCTTTTAATATATATTAATTTTTTCTTAGTGTCAAGTGGAATAAAATTTTGTAAAGGGGAAATAGAAATGTCCTACTTTGGGGGAATTAGAAATGTCCTACCTATTGATTAAAATTGGAATAAAATTGAATGGTATATAATTAGTGAGTTTCATCTTAATTATATCCCTAACCGCAATATTTTTCATGCCCCTTTTCTTTTTGCAATAAAACGTTATAATATATTTAAAGTAGTAAATAATTATGAACTATAAAACTATTTACAAAAGAGCCGCCAGGGGAGGGGGTTGGTCTAAAAAAGAGCTTGATTTAACAACGAGGTGGGGAGACTTTTATGAAGTAGCGAAGAAGAAACTGAGGGGTGATGAAGTTGCCCTGGATATTGGCACGGCAGAAGGTAATAATTTTTTACGTCTCGCTTCTTGCTTTAAAGAGGGCATAGGTATTGACGTTGAGCCCGTAATGATAAAATTAGCTCAAAATAATAAAAATCGATATGGAATAAAAAATGCAGTATTTAAATATATGGATGCCAAAAAATTAAAATTTCCTGCCAATAATTTTGATGTCATTACTATTAAGCATTCTCCCATATATTTTAAAGAAGCATACCGAGTGCTTAAGCCGGGAGGGTTGTTGATTACCCAGCAAGTACATGAAACCGACAAGTTGAATCTTAAGCGAGCTTTCGGTCGGGGGCAGGATTACAAAGAAAGACCAGGTTCTCTTTTGCGGCGATACAAGGGGCAGGCCGAAAGAGCGGGTTTTAAACAAATAAAAAGTAAAATTTCAAACATACCGTACTATTTTTTTTCAAAAAAAGAGTTGATAAAATTTCTCAATAAAGTTCCGACGATACCTCATTTTGGCAGCAAAAAAGATTATTTAATTTTGGGAAAGTTTATTCAAAAAAACAAAACCCCGCAGGGCATAAAATCAAATACCTCAAGATTTTTATTAGAAATGAAAAAATAGTAAAAATTAAATAGTTAAAATACGTATAAAAAAGAATCACCTCTTCGGGATTGGGTGATTTTATTATTTTTGTAAGACTTTTTTATATCAGAAGATTAGGTATGAGTTAAATAATTCCGTTTTTTTCTTGCAAAATTAAGCTAATTTTGGTAATGTTTAAGGTATGAAAGGTATGAAGAAAGACTTGCCAAAAGCTTATACGCCCGAGGCGTACGAAGATAAGATTTATGAGAAATGGGAAAAATCAGGGTATTTTAACCCTGATATTTGTGTTAAGAAAAAGGTTTGCGCTAAAGACGCCAAGCCGTTTACTATAATTCTGCCTCCCCCTAATATTACAGACAAATTGCATTTAGGCCATGGTTTTACCTTAGCGATTGAAGACTTACTGATACGTTATCATCGGATGAAAGGCGACCGGACTCTATGGCTGCCTGGGACCGACCATGCGGCCATTGCCACGCAAAACGTGGTAGAAAGGAATATTTTAGAAGATGAAGGCAAGACGCGCCATGATTTAGGCAAAAAAAAATTTTTGAAAAAAGTTTGGGATTTCGTCAAAGTTACGCAGGCGACAATTTTAAAGCAGACGAGAAAAATGGGGGCGTCCCTGGATTGGTCAAGGCAGGCTTTTACCCTGGATGAGCCGAGAAAGAAAGCGGTTCGAAAGATGTTTGTTGAGATGTATAAGGAGGGAATAATTTACCGCGGAGAAAGAATTGTGAATTGGTGCCCGCGCTGCCATTCCACTTTAGCTGATGATGAAGTTAACTACAAAGAACAAAAAGCGAAATTATATACTTTTAAATATAGCCAGGATTTTCCTTTTGCCATTGCCACTACCCGGCCGGAAACTAAATTAGGCGATACGGCCGTGGCCGTTAATCCTAAAGACAAGCGCTATAAAAAATACATTGGAAAAATTTTTGCCATAAATTTCGTGAGCGTGCCTTTGAAGCTAAAAATAATTGCGGACAGGAATGTTGACATGAAATTCGGGACCGGCGCTGTCGGCGTTACCCCAGCCCACTCTATGATCGACTGGCAAATGGCCGAAGTCAATAAATTGCCGATAGTAAAAGTTATTAATGAAGACGGAAAGATAAGAGGAAGCTTTGGTAATTATTCTCTTAAGAATGTAGTGGTGGCGAGAGAAATGATAGTGAAAGAATTAAAGAAACAAAAGTTATTAGAAAAAGAAGAAGAGATGGATAATAATTTATCGGTCTGTTATCGCTGCGGCACGCCGATTGAACCTTTGCCGTCAAAACAATGGTTCGTGTCCGTGGATAAAAAATTAAAACGGTTAGGCAATAAATCATTAAAAGAAAAAGCCATAGAGGTAGCCAAAACCGGAAAAATAGAATTTATTCCGGAAAGATTCACGAAAAAATATCTGGATTGGATGGAAAATTTGCATGATTGGTGCATCAGCCGGCAGATTTGGTTTGGGCATGAAATACCAGTTTGGTATAAAAAACAAGAAAGCAATCACCGCCAAGGCGGGACAGGAAAAACAAGAAAGCAAGAAAACAGTAGTGAGGAAATATACGTTGGGGTGGAGCCGCCGAAGGGAGAGGGCTGGATTCAGGATGAAGATACTTTAGACACTTGGTTTTCCTCCGGGATGTGGACTTTTTCAACTTTGGGCTGGCCTGATAATTTTAAAAACGGAAAGAAGTCGGGCGATTTAGCAAAATATCATCCCACTCAAGTTCTGGATACCGGGTATGAGATCCTTACTCTTTGGGTTTCCCGGATGATAATGATGTCTTTGTTTGCTTTAGAGGAAATTCCTTTTGAGAAAGTGTATTTACATGGCATGGTTTTGGACGAACAAGGTAAAAAGATGAGCAAATCAAGAGGCAACGGCATTGATCCGATTGATGTTATAAAAAAATACGGCACGGATGCGGTTCGTTTGTCTTTACTTATCGGCAATACGCCGGGCAATGATACCAGGGTTTTTGAGGAAAAAATCGCGGGCTACAGGAATTTTACGAATAAGCTGTGGAATATAGCAAGATATATAATTTCCGATTTCCGATTTCCGATTTCCGATTTTGATATTAACCCCGCCAGTTTAACAGTAGCGGATACTTGGATTATCAGAGGAATAATGAATTTAATTTATAATGTAAATTCTGATTTGGATAATTTTAATTTTTCCGCAGCCGGAGAAAAACTGCGAGATTTTAGCTGGGGCGACTTTGCCGATTGGTATTTAGAAATTTCAAAATTTGAAAAAACTAGTGAAAAGGATAAAATTTTAGTGAAAGTATTACAAGATTTGTCAAAATTATGGCATCCGTTTATGCCGTTTGTGACTGAAGCGATCTGGCAGGAAATGGGCAATTCCAAATTTTTAATGGTGGAACCTTGGCCGGATCATAAATATTACGAAGGGTTAATCAGAAAATCAAATACCCCCTTAAATTTCAAGTTAATAAAAGATATTATTGCTTCCATTCGCAATGCCCGGGCGGAAAATAAGGTGGAACCCGGTAGAAAAGTGAACGCTATAATTTATGCTGGTCATCTAAAAGACCTGGTTGAGTCGCAAGTGGATTTAATTAAAAGATTGCGAACTGGAATTGGTGAGTTAGAAATCAAAGAAAAGGGGCTGAAGATTGAGAGAGAAATTTATATCACGGTTGGCGGCGTGGAAATTTATTTAATCGGAGCGATTGATAGGGATAAAGAAAAAGAAAGAATAAAAAAAGAAGTAGTTAATTTGGAAAAAATGATTGCGACGGCTGAAAATAAATTAAAAAATAAAGAATTTATTGCTAAAGCCCCGAAAGAAATAGTTAAAAAAGAAGAGGAAAAATTAAAATCCTGGCAAGAAGCATTGAAAAAATTAAAGGGTAAGGATTATGTTTTATAATTTAAAGTCACTTTTGCCAAAGTCAATCAAGCGGGCCGGCATAGCCAGCCGGCTTAAAGATAAGCAGGTTACAGATTTTTTTAATAAGGCAAAATTCGGGTTTTTAAGCGCGGAACTAGCCAGTGGGGTCAGGCCTATGTATTTAAGAAACAAAATATTATATATTGCTTCTTTATCTTCGGTAGCGGCGGAAAAATTAGAACCCAGGCAGGCGGAAATTGTCGTAGAAATAAATAAAAGATTCGGCGCGGGGACGGTAAAAAAGATAAAATTTATTACTTGAAAGAAGTGATTTTAAATGGTAAAGTACAAATACAATGACCCTAAGATCTTATTTGATTATAATGGCGATTACTACCCTGGTTTGCTGGGCGGCTTTTATTTTTATCCTGTCCACGGTTAACCCGCAAATTACCAACTGGCTGGGTTTTTCCCTTTTTTATCTGGCTTTGTTTCTGGCTTTGTCCGGTAGCGCCGCTATCATCGGTTTCTTAATCAGGTTTGTCGGCTTAAGGAGGGAACTGGCTTTTTATTCGGTTAAAACCGCTTTCCGCCAGTCGTTTCTGTTTGCTTTTCTGATTATAGCGATTTTATTCCTGCTGGCCCATAATTTATTTACCTGGCTTAATTTATTCTTATTGGTTATTGGTTTGTCGCTTTTGGAGTTTTTCCTGATAAATTACGGTTCCCGCCGCGTGAAATATCCGGTTAATAATTTAAACGAGGAATTCAAGTGAGACTGTAATTGGTAATTTGCCCGCCCCGCTTCGCTTGGCGAGGCCGGGGAAATTAGTAATTTGGAGGTTATACTGAAAACAATAAAAATAGTACCCAAATTATCACCGCCCTAGCGGGATCCCGCCCACCTAAATTAAAAAAGTGGCGGGACGAATTACCAATTACTAATTACAGATTTAACCGTATAAATCCAAAAAATCAACCAAAGTTATAAAACCATATAAATTATAAAATTTATTATGAAGGAAAAGATAGAAAAATTAAAAAATGAAATTTTGGGCAGTTTGGCCAAAGTAAAAGAAGAAAAGGTTTTAAAGGATTTGGAAATTAAGTATCTGGGCCGCAAGGGAGAGCTGACAAAAATTTTGCGCAGCTTAAAAGATTTAAGCGAAAAAGAGAAAAAAGAAATCGGGCAGCTGGCTAATGAAATAAAAAAAGAAATAGAAGATAAATTCACGGAGATGAAAAAGATTATTTTAGGCAGCGCGGAGAAGGAGCAGACGGATATAACCCTGCCCGGGGAAAAAATAGAGCGGGGCCATCTTAATCCGATTACCATAGTCCAGAATGAACTGGAAGATTTATTTACTTCCCTGGGTTTTATGGTTTTGGACGGCCCGGAACTGGAAAGCGATTTTTATAATTTTGTCGCGGTTAATATCCCGCCAAACCATCCGGCGCGGGACATGCAGGACACTTTTTATATTGATAAGAAAAATATGGACGGCGAATACGATTTGGTTATGCGAACTCACACTTCTTCGGTGCAGGTAAGGGCTATGCAGAAATACGGGGCGCCTTTGCGTTGCGTCGTGCCGGGAAAATGTTTTCGTTGCGAAGCGATTGATGCCTGCCATGAGCATACTTTTTATCAGATGGAAGGTTTAATGATTGATAAAAATATATCTCTGGCTAATTTGATTTCCGTAATGAAAGAACTCTTGTCCGGGATTTTTAAAAAAGAAATGGAAATTCGAGTCAGGCCCGGTTTTTTCGCTTTTGTCGAGCCGGGTTTGGAGCTGGATATAAAATGCACGATTTGCGGCGGCAAGGGCTGCCCAAGCTGCAAAAATAGCGGCTGGCTGGAATTGTTGCCTTCCGGCATGGTTCACCCGAAGGTTTTGGAATACGGCGGTATTGATCCGAAAAAATATTCCGGGTTTGCCTTTGGCCTGGGCTTAACGCGGCTGGCTATGATGAAATATGGGATTGATGATATAAGATTATTTAATGGCGGAGATTTGAGGTTTCTTGAACAGTTCTAAGACACGCGAATTAAACGAATAGAAGCGAATATAGCGAATATGAAATTTAAATAATATTTTAAATACCTTTTGATAAACAGATTACCCGATAATCTTTCCCTGATTAACTGATTTCCTTAATAACCCTTAGGATATCAGTTTAATCAGATTATCAGGGAAAGGATGTCTGATTATCAGGATATCAGGACTATAATTTAATATTTATTATAATAATCTTAAATATTTCAACATAACGTTATGTATATTTCCCTAAAATGGCTAAAGAATTTTGTTGATATTCCGAAGAGCGTTACTCCGGAAGAGTTAGGTTTGAAATTGTCTACCCATACGGTGGAAATTGACAAAGTAATCAGCCAAAAAGAAAAATTCAATAAAATAGTGGTTGGTAAAATTTTAGAAATAAAAAAGCATCCGTCCGCGGACCGGCTGCAGCTGGTTAAAGTTGATATTGGCAAAGAAAAATTAGACATAGTCTGCGGAGCAACCAATATCAAGCCAGGTAATTTTGTGCCGGTCGCTTTGGTTGGCGCAATCCTGCCTAACGGTTTAGAAATTAAAGCCGCGGAAATCAGGGGAGTAAAATCCAATGGCATGCTTTGCGCCGAAGATGAACTAGGGATGGGTGAGGACCATACCGGCATTATGATTTTATCCGGGGCAAAAGCCGGGCAGAATTTAGCCGAGCACTTTAAATTAGATGACACTATCTTTGAAGTTGATAATAAGTCAATTACCAACCGGCCGGACCTTTGGAGCCATCTGGGCCTGGCCAGAGAAATTGCCGCTTTCTTGGGCTTAAAATTGAAAGAACCAAAGCCTGAATTAAATAAATTAGGTAAGGGTAAGGGGAAACGAGAAAAAATAAAAGTGGAAGTAAAAGACCCTAAATTATGCCCGCGCTATATGGCGATAAAGGTTTCCGGCATAGCCATCGGCGCTTCGCCGGCCTGGATGCAGGAAAGATTATCCGCGGTCGGCCTGCGCCCGATAAGCAATATTGTTGACATTACCAATTACGTGATGCTGGAACTGGGCCAGCCCTTGCACGCTTTTGACGCCAGTTTAGTTAAGGAAATCGGGGTGCGCCGGGCAAAAAAGGGAGAGACAATGGAAACTTTGGACGGGCAGCCGAGGGAACTGGATGACGAAATGCTTTTAATTACGGACGGAGCCAAAGGAGTGGCGATCGCCGGAGTTATGGGCGGGGCCAATAGCGAAATCAGCGAAAAGACAAATGCCATTATCATTGAAGCGGCTAATTTTGAACCGGTGCAGATAAGAAAGACTTCGCAGAAGCTGGGTTTGCGCACGGAAAGCTCCATGCGGTTTGAAAAATCTCTTGACCCGAATTTATGCGAGTTGGCCATTGCCCGCGCCGTGGAATTAGTAAAAAAGTTATGCCCTAAGGCCGAAGTAGCAAGTGATTTAGTTGATATAAAATCATTCAGCCTTGACCAGGGACCGATTGAACTAAATTTAGAGTGGCTGGAGGCAATAATCGGAGAAAAATTTGAAGAGAAAAAAATAATAAATATTTTAGAAGGTTTAGGATTTACGGTAAAAAAGGAAAAGGGAAAACTGGAAGTGACCGTGCCGACCTGGCGGGCAACCAAAGATATTTCCATACCCGAAGATTTGGTTGAGGAAATTGTTCGGATTTACGGGTATAATAATTTAAAGCTGGAGATGCCGAAAGTCGTGATGCAGGCGCCGTGGGTTAATGAAGAAAGGATTTTAGAAAGAAAAATAAAAGAAATTTTAAGCCAGGGGGCTCGTTTAACCGAAACCTATAATTATTCTTTTGTCGGACAGGAGCAATTAAAAAAATTAAAAATGGAAATAAAAGATTATGTGAAGCTGGCTAACCCGATTGCGAGCCAGCACACGCTCCTTCGCCAGAGTTTGGTCCCGAACTTGCTGGAGAACGTAAAAGTGAACCAATCCCGCTACAGCGAATTCGGCTTGTTTGAAATCGGCAATATCTTTATGGACTTAACCGGCGAAGAAGATAAGGGCGGAGAGAAAAAAGAAAAACTCCCCTTTCAGGAAAAGAAATTAGGGATTATTTTAGCCGGCGAGAAAAAGGGAGAAACTTTTAAGAAAGTAAAAGGCCTAGTTGAATATTTGTTTGATTATTTCGGTCTCACCGCCAGTTTTGAATCTTTGGAGGACCAGCCGGGCTGGGCGGACAAAAAAGCCGCGACGAAAATAACTGCAAAAGGGGGAGACAAAAACGGCTTAGGTTTGGTGGCTAAATTAGACAGCCAAATAGCCGCCACCTTGAATATGAAAAAAGAAGTGGCCATAGCGGAAATAAGTTTTAAAGAGCTAGCCGGCCCGATCCTTAATAAAGGGGTGAAGAAATATGAAAAAATACCTAAATATCCGCCGGTCATAAGGGATTTGGCTTTCGTGGTCGGGAGTAAAATATTATATAATGATATAAAGAACGAAATAGAAAACTTCAGCCGATTAGTAAAAGAAGTGGAATTATTTGATGTTTACGAAGGGGAGGGATTAGGCGAAAATAACAGAAATTTAGCTTTCCATATTATTTACCAGGCGCCGGATAGAACCTTAACGGCCGAGGAAATAGAGAAAGAGCAGGCAAATTTAATAAAGCTGCTGGAGAAGAAATTCGGAGCCCAAATAAGGAACTTTTGAGCACTACAAATTACGAATAGATTATAAGAGGGGTGAGACGGCTTAAGAAGGCAAAGAGGGGCGATAGGGAAAGAAGGGAAAATTTTCCCCCTTTTCCCATCTAACCCTTTTAAGCCCTCTTGGCCTTATTCCCCCTCTAAAATCTAATTTGTAACAATAATTTATGAAAGAAATAAAAAGAATAAAAAATCTATCATTGGCTAAAATCACGGCGGCAATTTATGGTTTAGTCGGGTTCTTCGTGGCCATAGCCGTCGCTATTATGACTATGGCTAATATTGTCATCCGCGAAGAGGCAAGCGGTTCGGTTCTTCTCATTACTCTTTTTAATCTGGGGGTGGGAATTTTAATCGGCTTGGCCACGGCCGTGGCCGCCGCGATTGTGGGCTGGCTTATCGGTTTTCTTACGGCCGTGTTCTATAATATGTTTGCCCGACGTTTAGGCGGAATTAAATTTGAATTGGTCGAAGGTGAAGAAACCCTTCGGCAGGCTCAGGACAAGGAAGAAGAGCAGCAGCAGGTGGGAGGAGAACAGCAAACGCAATTATAAAATTATTATTAATATAATAAGGAGGATTAGTTTTCTCCGTGCTTAAAAATATGTATCTTATTCAAGACAGTAAGGATCTCCTTTATGTTGTGCTCGCTTTTTGTATTTTGTGGCTGACGATTTTTTTGGCCTGGTTTATTTATTATCTGGCCATGATTATGCGCCAGGCCTATCAGGCGATAAAAGAAACCCGGGAGAAAATAAATAAAGTTGACGAAATTCTGAAAGCCCTGAAAGAAAAAATAGAGCACAGCGCTTCTTATCTGGCTTTAATCGGCGAGGGGGTGAAAAAGCTAGTAGAAGTGATAAATCAAAAAAACAAGAAAGCAAAAAAACAAGAAAGCAAAAGGGAGAAATAAAAAATTTTTCATCCTAAGACAAACTCTAAATTTTTAACCCCCTTAATCCCCCTTTCGAAGGGGGATAGTGTTGCCCTCCTTCGAAAGGAGGGTTGGGGAGGTTATATTAGTTAATCTCATTATAAATAAGTGAAATATAAATACTAATGATTGGTTTAAAAAGTATTTATGAGAAAAAAAAGTTCTCTAACTCCAAAAGGAAATTTGAACGCGCCGGTCCAGAAAGACATAAGGGGAGAGATAAGAAGATATAATTTTAAGGGCGTAAAATTTAACGCCTTATTTACCAAGGCCGGAAAATATAGAAGCGGCGATTTTCATCCGGTTATCCAGTACGATTTAATTTTTAAAGGCAGGTACCAGATTACTTTTCGGCAGAATGGCAAAGACGTGGTTTTTAAAAAAGGAAAGAATGAATTAATAATTGTTCCGCCCAATACCCCGCATTTATTTAAATCCCTGACTGATACCGTGATGCTGGAATGGTGGGACGGGCCGTTTGCAGTCGGGTATTACGAGCCGTATCGGAAATTAGTTGAGAGGCAGTTTAAGAAGAAGAAATAACCTGCTCGCCAACCTACCCGCTATGCTTCGCAAGGCGAGGCGGGCGGGTAAAATAAAATAATATCACCGCCTCAGCGGGATCCCGCCCTTCAATAATTTTTGTATATAGTGGCGGGATAAAACTAAAAAGTGAACTTAGAATATTTTAGGCTCGCTTTTTGTTTAGTTGAAAAATTAACTAAGAAATGATAGAGTTAAGATATAGATAAAGAACAAGTTAAAAAAGAAGTAAAAAGATAATTGAAGAAAAATTAGAGGAATTTAATTTGCATCAGGGTGATTATTAATTAATTTTAAATTTATGCTTAAATTAGCTAACGGCAAAAAAATTGATGAAGAAGGAATTATTAAGGCCCTGGGCGGCGATGAAAAGGGCAAAAAGTATTTTTTAGATAGTTTATCGGGTGAGGTAGTAATCGCGGCCAAGGAAAGCACAATCTCGGAATTTAAGAATAAAGAAAGATATTTTTTAATCCCCGAGGTAAGCAGAGTTAAACAATTTGAATGGTTGAAAAGTTGCGCGGCCGAGGTGATGTCGCGCGAGGATGAAAAAATATTTAAGATTCTAGCAAAAGCTTTTCGAGCTGGCAAAACTTATGATGAATGCCTTGAGATAGTGAAGCAAGTTGATGCCAGCTGGCTTTATGGTTGGGATAGCTGGCGCGGGGATTGCCTTTACGAGGAAATGCGCGATTGGCTGGATGGGTTGAATATTAACGTTAAAGAGGAACAGGAATATTTTGACGATTGCCCGATCTGTCAAGCGATGAAAGAAGGGAGAACTTCTTATGAAGAATTAAAAGAAGCTTTCAGAGAAGCCAAAGAAAAAGGACATATAGTCGGCGGAGAAATGTTTGAAGAAGAGAAAGATCAGAGGAAAAGAAAATAATAATTTTTGTTAAATAATTTTTAAAATAGTCTAGTAATATATGCAATCATTATTAGAGATTAAGTCGGGTGAAACCCCGTATAAAGTGGCGGTTTCAGATTGGTTTCGCGATGCGGATGGCGCGGTTATGTTTAAAGTTATTTCCAAAAAACGGCCAGACGGAGAAATTGAACTGGTTTATTATACGCAACGGGGCGATGGCCGCAAAAGAGTGATGCAGGACATTATTATTGCCGAAGCGGATTTTTGGCGGGTGATGGATATAATTAAAGAAAGCTTAAAAGAGTTTTTCCCCGGGATTAAATTTAAGGTAGAAAATATAGATTTTAGCGATAAGACTCAAGCTCGAGTGGCTCAAGCCAATAAATTTGGCGTTTGGAAATTGCTGTTTATCAGTTGGTTAAAATGCCAAGGGATGGCTTTTAAGACTTTGTTTAAAAAGTAGAAAGGATTGATTATTTATTAGCAATAATATGAATTTCATTTTTAGAAAATTATTTGGCAAGGTTATTCCGCCGGAAGATGAAGCCGGACATCTGGTTAAAGTTATTTGCGGTTCGGCCCACACTCTATTTCTTGACCAGCATTTTCGCGAAATGGTGAATTTTGAAAAACAGAGTCAAACCGAAGGCGATCGGATGTTTAATGAATTGGTCGTAACCGCCTTGCTGCTTTTACTGGCCGCGCTTAAAGATAGAATTTACTCAATTGAGCCAGGGCGCCAGGAGTTTTGGCGTCGCGTCCAGGCGATGGCGCCGGCTTGTTTTTTTGGCTGGCTGGAAAAAATAGGCGTAGAGAGACAATATCTTGATATCTGGAAAAAGCTCCTGGATTTAAGACTTGAGGAATATCAGGAAAGGCAGTCGCAAACCAAACAAGTCTGGGCGGATGAAATTTATAAGCGTCCGGAAGAGGAACAGCTTAATGACGCCATGGTCAGAGTGGAAACCCTCACTGTTTCCAGCCTGCTGCATATTAGCCGAGGCCAGGCGGGAAAAGATGATCCGCTAAGGCGGCGTTTGCGCACTTGGTTATCCGTTTTGAATAATAAATTGGAGAAGCGGATCGGCTGGTAGGAGAAAAGCAATGAAACAAAAAAGCAAGAAAACAATCACCGCCAAGGCGGGACAGGGAAAGCAAAAAATGAGTAAATCTGGGTAAATAGTTATAGTGATGCTCTTAATGGTGGGACGGGCCGTTTGCGGTCGGGTATTATCAACCGTATCGGAAAATAGTGGAGAGACGGTTTAAAAAATAAGATAATATAAAAAATCAAAAATGAACCCCGTCTTGGAGTTCATTTTTTTAGTGCAGTTGTAGTCTCCCTTGAGAGACTACGACCTCGCTAAAATTATTTATAGTTTTCAATCACCTCACCTGTTTTATCCAATAAAAATTTGGTATCGGTTATCAAAGTTGTTAAATCTGTTCTTGATATTATAGCATTTATTGGGGTATATAAATCATCATTTCTTTCTTGCACTATTTTTTCGATTCTTTTAGTTGTATTTTTTATGTTATCTAATTCCTCTTCATCTCGGTTATTTTTTTTTAAATTCTTCAATTAATATATCTTTCCCCAAAGAGAAAATTAAATAGTTTCCTCCAGTTGATTTTGTTTTATACTCATATAAACGTAAAAGTGAAATAAATCCAAATTTTAAAGCATCATATGTATTTAAAAAAATTCTATTATCATAATCATAGGTATCCTTAAATGCAGAATTGATAGTCGCCTCAGAAAATTTGTAAGCATTTATTGCTTTCTTAAAAATTTTTTCAACCTCTTCCTTATTTGCTGGAATTCTAGTTAATTTTTTTTCGCTTTCTAAGTTAGAAAGATTATCTCTTAATGTCATTTATGTCACCTTTTAAATTGATATGAGGTTCATTTAAAATATTCAAAATAAAGCTATCTTGATTTTCCTTTTTATCTAAAAATTCATTCTTAATAAATATTTTATAGTTTATCTCTCTTTTTAATTTATTTTGATATTTATTAACTTCATCAATAAGATTATCTCTATCAACGGAGTCGCCAATTATTATTAAGTCAATGTCACTGTTGTTTGATTCACTATTCTGAGCCACTGAACCATAAATAAAAGCGTATTCTATTCCCTTTATAGAATTAATCATCTTTTTTAAATTAAATTCGATTCCTATAGTTTTTGATAATATTCCTTTAATTTCAGTATATAAAAAATGACCTTCATTTAATTTAAAATAACGTAAAGGTCCTCTTCTTTCTTCTATAAGAATATTAGATTCAACTAATGAATCCAGAGATTTTTTATAATTACCTCTAGTCTTGCCCAGTATTTTTGAAATTTCAGATAAATAATATTCCTGCTTCGGATTTTGGAACATCAGATTTAATATTTCCCCTCTTCCATTTTTTAGTATATCTATCATTTTTTTGGAAAATTTTATTAATATCTAAGTATACCTATTGTTTACAATTTGTCAACGACTGTTTACAATTATCCACAGACTGGACAGTAAATTTAGCTAATATTAAATAAATAATTTTTGTATTATTTGTATTACTGGATACTAGTATTATACGCTAAAATACTTTCTTTGTATACAATTTCCAAAGGGGCGTTTTTGTTTATAGGTAATTTTTATTTCTTATACCCGCAATCTTTGTTGCTGCATTTTACCCCGTCTTTGGCTTCTACCAATAAAGCGTCGCAATCCGGGCATTTTTCGCCCGTGGGTTTTGCCCAAAAAGCGGTTTTACAGTCAGGATATTGGTTGCAGGCGTAAAACATTCCTTTGCGGCCGCGCTTCTCTACAATTTCTCCCTGGCCGCAAACCGGGCAGGCAACGCCGGTTGGTTTATTGCCGGTTTTATTTTCTTTTATATTTTTTAAATTCCGGCATTTAGGAAAAGCGGTGCAGGCGAGGAACGGCCCGTAGCGGCCGACTTTTATCGCCATGGGCGAACCGCATTGGTCGCAGGTTTCATTGGCATATTTTTTTCGGATGGCTTCTATTTCTTTATTATCCGCCTGGCCATTTTTGTCCCGGTCAGTTCCGGGCAGGGACTTAATATTCTTACAATCAGGAAAAGCGCTGCAGGCCAAAAATTTTCCATAGCGCCCGGTTTTTATGACCATGGGCGCGCCGCATTTGTCGCAGATTTCTTTTGATTTTTCTTCCGGCATAATTTTATTTTTATCAATTTCTTGATATTTATTAGTTAAATTATCGTGAAACGGCTTGTAAAAATCGGCGATGACCGGCTGCCACTCAGTTTTTCCTTCGGCAATATTATCCAGATTATCTTCCATGTCGGCCGTGAATTTATAGTCAACGATTTCGGAAAAATGCTTAACCAATAAATCAATTACCACGAAAGCGATATCAGTCGGGGTTAATTTTTTGTTATCATCGCGGACAACATAATTTCTCGCTTCAATCGTGGCAATGGTCGGGGCGTAAGTGGACGGGCGGCCGATCCCGTATCTTTCCAAAGCTTTAACCAGGCCGGCGTCAGAATATCTTCCCGGGGGCTTGGTAAAATGCTGCTCCCTGTCCAGTTTTATTAAATCCAGTTCTTCTCTTTCTTTTACTTCCGGCAACTGCATTTCCTTGCTTTTTTCCGGATAAATTTTTAGATAGCCGTCAAATTTTAAAACCTGGCCGGTGGCCCGGAATTGGTAAGCCGTGCCTTTGGCGTCAACGTCGATAACCGTGGCGTCTACTATTGCGGACGGCATCTGGCTCGCCAGCGCCCTTTGCCAGATTAGTTTATATAATCTATATTGGCCGCCTACCAAAGACGATTCAACTAGTTCCGGAGTCTTGGCTGCCTCGGTCGGGCGGATAGCTTCGTGGGCTTCCTGGGCATTTTTTGCTTTAGTTTTAAAAAATCGGGGGGAAGAAAGGGAATATTTTTTTCCCAATTCTTTTTCCAAATAATCTTTAGCTTCGTTTAAAAATTTTCCGGACAGGTTCAAAGAATCGGTCCTCATGTAAGTGATATATCCGCTTTCGTACAATTGCTGGGCAACCGTCATTGTCTGTTTAGCGGAAAATCCCAGCCAGCGGTTAGCGGTTTGCTGGAGAGTGGAAGTAGTAAAAGGCGCGGGCGGGTTTTTCTTATTTTCTTTTTTTTCGACCTTAGCGACCAGAAAGCGGGCGCCCTTAAGCTCTTTTAAAATTTTTTTCGCTTCTTTTTCGTTTTTTATTTCCAGCTTGTCAATGGTTTTTTCGCCGATTTTATTTAAAGCCGCGGCAAATTCCTCTTTGGTTTTTTCTTTAGAAAGATTAGCGAGAATACTCCAGTATTCTTCCGGCTTAAAATCTTTAATTTGCCTTTCCCGCTCAACGATTAAGCGGACCGCGACCGACTGCACCCGGCCGGCCGAAAGCCCCCGGGCCACTTTTTTCCATAAAAACGGGGAAAGCTCATAACCAACCAGTCGGTCCAGAATTCGGCGGGCTTGCTGGGCGTCAACTAATTTCATATCAATCTGCCGGGGGCTGGCTAAAGCTTCTAAAATTGCGTCTTTGGTAATTTCATGAAAAACTATTCTTTTAGTTTTATTTTCATCTAATTTCAGCGCTTTTGCCAAATGCCAGGCAATCGCTTCTCCTTCCCGGTCTTCATCAGAGGCCAGAATAATTGTGGCCGCTTTTTTCGTCAGGTCTTTTAATTTAGCGACGGTTTTTTTTGATTTTGCCGGAATGACGTATTTCGGAGTAAAGCCGTTTTCGATATCAATCCCCATATCGCTTTTGGGCAAATCGCGGATATGGCCGAAAGAAGA
>Ga0210049_1002725_pt1 | contig 16379 bp, 16 predicted proteins | sample CryGeyCG2014_300_2_FD_183964 | JGI IMG/M metagenome (GOLD analysis project Ga0210049, IMG submission 183964) | Groundwater microbial communities from aquifer - Crystal Geyser CG06_land_8/20/14_3.00 (SPAdes) (version 2) | ecosystem: Environmental > Aquatic > Deep subsurface > Groundwater | place... | reverse complement strand
ATGCTTGGCATAATTTAAAATTTTGGAATAAGCTAGCCGAATATTTTGATAGTTCAATTTGGCGTCAGTTTTCTATACCAATCAATTTAAGGGATAATATTTTTATAATTGCTAGAAAAAAATCATGTTAGCCATTTTTAAAAAACATTATTTGATTTTAGTTTTAGCCTTGATTGTTGGCAGCTTAACTTTGTTGCCGCAGCTTTTTGCCGTTAAAACATTAGGCCATGATTTTAAAGGTATTTATCACACCGTTGGCGACGATGAGCGATATTATTTGGCTCGCGGACAAGATATAATCGACGGGCATAATTTTTTATCAAATCCTTATCTTTTTGAATATAAAAAAGGGAGCCCGATGCAAGTTTGGTTGCCGGATTATTTAATGGCTAAGCCTTTATCGGTTTTAAAAATAGATGTAGTCCATGGTTATTTATTTTATGATTTTCTTTTAACTTTTATCCTAACGATATTAACTTATATCGCGGTTTATCTTTTAACTAATCATAAATTTTATAGCTTGGCAGCAGCCGCTACGCTGCATCTGGGGTTATTTCTAGAAGAATTTAACCGTTCTCCTAGCCCGCAGTTTAATTTTATTTTTTGGCTCTTGCTTTTGATTTTTCTTATAAAATTTATTCAGTCTAATAAAAAAATATATTTAATATTATCCGGCTTGGTCTTAGGATCGCTTTTTTATTCTTATACTTATTATTGGACATTTTATTTTATAGTTTTATTTATTTTTATTTTTTTAGGCGCGTTAGCCAAAAAAAATATAATTATTTTCAGATCATATCTTTATTTAATAGTAGGAGCCATGGTTGTTGCTTTGCCATATTTTATTTCTCTGTATAATAGTTCTGGGTCGCCTTATTATAATGAATCTTTAATTAGATTGGGCATGCTTAATACCCATTTCCCCTCAGGTTTAAAAATAGTCGCGATGACAGTCGCGGTTTTAATAATATTTTTTATTGCTTACAAAAGAGAAATTATCCGGCTTGGCTTAATCGAATTGTTTTTATTAGCCGGCGGTTTGGCCGGCGCCGTTAGTGTTAATCAGCATGTAATAACCGGTAAAAATTTGGAATTTTCTTCACATTATTTATTAGAGTCAGAGTTTTGGCTGGTTATAATTTTATTTTATTTATTATCAGTTTTTATAAAAAAATTAGAAAATAAAAAGGCAAAAAAATATATTCTAGGTGGAGTAATTGTTTTTGTTATTTTAATTTCTTCATTCAATATTTTCCAGACCGTTAAAAAGCAAATAATTTTAAGACCGGAAGATGCGCAACAGCAGAACTACGCGGAGATTTTAAATTGGTTAAACGATAACGCGCCTAAGGATTCAGTTGTTTTCGCCGATAAAAATATAACCGAATTTATTCCAGCCTATACTTCTTTAAATGTATTTTTTTCCAGAAATGCTAATTTATTTTTTATTTCTAACCGAGAAGTTGAAAAAAGATTTATTATAAATAATTATTGGGAAAATTTTTCACAAGAATTTATTTTATCGTCCGAGAGGTCGATTTGGGGGACAGAATATATTAATAGTTATAATCATGGTTTAAATAAAAATAAGTTAAGAAAATTATTTTTTTTGCCGTTAAAAAATTATGTAAGAGTTCCTGGCGAGGAGATAGATCGGGTTATTACGCTGGCTCATCAGATGCAAAAGCAGGATTTTAAAAGTTTATTAGGCGATTATAGAGTTGACTATTTAGTTTGGGATAAAAATGTTGATGTTAATTGGCGAGTTGAGAAGCTTAATTTTCTTAGTTCGGTTTATGAAAAAAATAATATAATAATTTATAAAATTATTAGATAAAAATTTTAATGATATTTTTTAATTTTTTATTTCTATGAAGATTTGTTTTATAACTAATTCTCTTGACGAAACTACTGGCGGCGGTTGGGCGAGATATTCACTAGACTTGATTAGGGCTGTTAAAAATAGCAGAGTGGAGGTAGTAGTTTTAACTAGTAGTAGCTATAAGCCAACTTCAGCATGGGAGGGTTGCACTTATAATATTTTTCCAGAATATAATAGTATCATAAAAAATATTTTTTGGGCGCTAAAAAATAGAAAAAAAATTAATTTATTATTGAATGATTGCGATTTAATCCATTGTTTAATTGAACCATACGCGCCGTTAGTTTATTTTCTATTTTCTAGAAAGCCATTTTATTTAACCTTGCACGGTACTTTTGCCATCAGACTTTTAAATTTAACCAAAACAAAGTTACTATTTAAAATAGTATTAAGGAAAGCCAAGAAGAATATCTGTGTTAGCCGTTATACTTTAGCGCAAATTAATAAAAAAATAAATTTAAATAACGTAGTTGTTATAAATAACGGGGTTAAATTTGATCAGTTTTATCAGGTTAATAAAAAAAGTAATTACGATGGTGGTATTAATATTTTAAGTGTCGGTATGTTAAAATACAGGAAAGGCTATCATTTAGCCCTAGGAGCGATAGCCGAATTGGCTAAAAAATGTGAAAATTTAACTTATACAATCATAGGCAGCCAAAACGACACCCACTATTTTGGTCAGCTTAAAGATTTAGTTAGAGAATATCATCTTGAAAAAATAGTTAAATTTTTTACCAACGTCAAACAAGGCGAGTTAATTAATTATTATCATAATTCAGATATTTTTTTATTAACCCCGATTTCGGATAAGGGCGATTTTGAAGGTTTCGGTTTAGTTTATTTAGAGGCTGGCGCTTGCGGATTGCCGGTAGTGGGGACTAAGGGTAGCGGCGCGGAAGACGCAATTATAAATAATCAGACTGGATTTTTAGTTGAACCAAAATCTGAAGATATAACTCAGGCTTTACTAAGGCTATGCGAAGATATTGATTTAAGAAAAAGACTGGGGCAGGCTGGTCTTGAGCATACTAGAGAAACGGATTGGGAAAGAATTTCCAAAGAATATTTAAAAATTTATGGATTTTATAAAAAAAACGGTTAATTTATTCAAAGGTTTACATTGGTATCTTTTATTAGCTTTAAGCGGCGTGGTTGTTATTTACGGAATAAATTTAGTCGGAGTGGAAATATTTAAGTTGAATGCGCAATTCACTTATTTTATTAGTACGGCGATTAATATTATTATAAGTTTTTTAGGTAATTCTAAAATTTTTGGTCGTGGAATTAATCGTGTCAACTTATTAAAATTTTCTATAACTACGGCTATTTTCTTTTTTTCCATGAATTATTTGTTTCATATTTTTGTAGTTAATTTTAATCTTAACTATCTAATCGCTATTACCATTAATTTTTTTATTTTTCCTTTGCTCAAATTTTTAAGTTATAAATATTTAGTTTTTACTGAAAAATATGGACAACCCAATTTTTAAAAATTTAGTTTTTAAACATTTAAAACGAATTATTGGTTTTATTGATGTTGACAAAACTTCGCCGACCTTTGGATGCGCTGATCGTAATTTTTGGCATTATAAATTAAATGATTATTCAAGCGCTCGCTATCAGGAAGCCTGCTTAATTTTAGCTTTTGCTTATTCTGATAAGGATTGTTTTTTATATAAAAATGATAAATTGCTAGATTTAATTAAAGCAATGATAAATTTTTGGCTGATTAAGTCTCATAGCAATGGTAGCGTGGACGAAGTTTATCCTTATGAACAATCTTTTTGTGCTACCGCTTTCGGAGCTTATATTATTTCCGAAACCATCGAATTATTGAATTTAGAAATAGACGAGTGGAGAATAAAATTGGAAGGAACGGGCGGGTGGCTTAAAAAAAATGCAAACTGGCATATTGCTAATCAAGTTGCGGCTTCGGCCGTCGCGCTCCATAATTTAGGGAAATTGCTAAAACGAGAAGATTTTATTTTAGAGTCGAATAAACGAGTTGAACGTTTAATCAAGCAGTATAATCAAAATAAATATTTTTCTGAATATGGCGGATTTGATTTAGGTTATAGCACAATTACAGCAAGTTGCTTGGCTAGGTTTTATCAAAAAACCGAAGGAACGGAATTTTTTAGCCAATTAAGAAAAGTCGCTCAAGAGCTTGACAAACACCTTGATAATTATGGTAATTATGATAATATGTCTATGAGCCGGAATACAGCTTTTATTTATCCTTTTGGTTTTAAATTAGCTAAAGTTGAAGTTTTGAATAAAATTAAAGCAGGGCTGGAAGCCGATGTTATTTTAAATCCCGATTGGCTGGATGATCGTTATTTAATAGGATTGTCCAATGATTACTTAATGGTTTATTTTTGGTAATTTTATGACGATGACCACAACGAAATTAATTATATTAAGAAGCTATAATTTAACTTTTGGCAGATTTGATTGTGGCCGTAAATTTTTAAGAAAAATTTTAGAAAAAATGTTGATAAAAAAAAATTATGTCGGTCGCTATGGCGCTTGCACAAAATATTTTAATCAAGATAGTTTTAAGAAGTAATAATTTATGTCTTTAAGCGCAGAAAAAAAGCGGCAAATTTTTAATAAGCGTCGGCTATTACAGGAAGTTTACAAAAATTGGTATGAACAAATAAAATTTAATTTAGCGCCGGGCGAAAAAAACTTAGAAATAGGAAGCGGGGCCGGATTAATTAAGAAATTTATAAATTGTACTACTAGCGATATAGTTAAAAATGAGTTTATTGATAGGCAGGAAGATGCTTGTAATTTATCTTTTAATGATTTATCTTTAGACAATATAATTGGTATAGATATTTTCCATCACTTAAATAATCCTGATAATTTTTTTAGAGAAGCGGCCAGGGTTTTAAGATCTATCGGGAGAATAGTGTTAATTGAGCCTTATATTTCTACGGTTTCCTTCATAGCTAGAAAATTATTTCATCACGAAAAAATTAGTTTTAAAAGATTAGCTAAATTAGGGGACAATCCAGAAGAGGCCAACCTAGCTTCACCAACTATATTGTTTAAAAAAGATTGGCAAAATGTAAATTTTAAAGTTATAGAAATTAGATATCAGGATGTTTTAGCTTATCCGTTGTCGGGCGGTTTTTCAAAGATGAAATTCGCGCCGAATTTTTTAGCCCCGGCGATTCTTCAATTAGATAAATGTTTAAGTAAGTTTGGTTGGTTAAATAAATTCTTTGGCTTTAAAATGATTATTGTTTTGGAAAAAATATGAATGTCTTAGTATTAAATCCAGGCTCTAAATTTACAAAAAATGTTATAAGAGATGTTGTTTACGGCTGTTGGTGCAAAGGTAAAAGAATCGGTGGCGCGACTACGCCGCCATTTGTTTTAATCCAAATCGCTTCCATCTTAGATCAAAATAAAAGAAATAATGTTAAATTGATCGACGCTTCAGCCGAAAAAATTACTATCGAGGAAGTGAAAAAAACAATAAATAATTTCGATATAGTGGTAATGTCTACTTCCACTATGTCGTTTGGGGAAGATGCTAGATATTTAGCAGAATTAAAAGATACTAATAAAAATTTAAAAACTATAATTTTTGGTTCGCATCCAACTTTTATGCCCGAAGATTGTTTATCTAATCAGGCGGTTGATTTTATCGTTTTGCGCGATCCGGAATTTATCATTGGTAATTTAATAAAAACGATTAATGATAAAAGCGATTACCGGCAGCTTGCCGGACTGGGCTTTAAGCAAGGCGATGAAAAAATTATAAACCATAAATTCGAGCCGAAAGATTTAAATAAATTACCTTTTTTAAATTTAAAATTTTTATCTAAAAAAATTGATTATTATAATCCGATTGTTGGCCGTTTACCATACATGGCTTTGTCCACTTCACGCGGTTGCCCAGGTCAATGCACTTTTTGCACCGCGCCATTTTTCGAAGGTTCAAATTTAAGATTTCAGTCGGCTCAATATGTATTTAATGAGATTAAATATTTTGCGCAGAATGGCATTAAGGAAATATATTTCCGCGACGAAACTTTTTTTGTTGATAAAGCGCGCGATCAGGAAATTATGAATAACATTATCAAAGAAAAAGTTGATATTACTTGGCTGGCTAATGCACGCATAGGTTTAATAGATAAAGAAATTATCGCTTTAGCTAAAAAAGCCGGTTGTCATACGATAAAATTCGGAGTTGAATCAGGCAACCAAGATTTATTAAATAAAATGAAAAAAGGTTATCGCTTAGAAAAAGCTTATGAAATATTTGATTATTGCAATAAAATTGGTTTAAAAACTCACGCTCATGTTATGGTTGGTGTGCCCGGAGAAACTAAAGAAACGGTTGAACAAACCATAAAATATGTCAAAAGATTAGATCCGACTACCGCTAGCTTTGGTATCTGCACTCCTTATCCTGGTTCGCGGTTGTTTGATGAAGTTGCGGCTAAAGCCCCAGAAATTAAAACGACCGCTTATATAAGCTTGGCTAATTTACATTCTCAAGCTAACTACAATAAATATTATACTAATTTAGATGGCAAGGTAATTGAAAAGTATGTCAGGATTGCTTACCGCAGATTTTATTTAAGAATTAATAAAATTTTTGATATAATTTTTAAAAATGTCAGAAATTTAAATGATATTAAGCGGATTACTATAGCCGCTGCTAATGTCTTAGATTTTATAATTTATGGAGACTAAAAAAATTTCTATTATAATCCCATGTTTTAATGAAGAGGCAACGATTGCCGAAGTTTTAAATGGGATTCCAAATTTGCCGGAAATTTATGAAATCATCGTAGTTGATGACGGCAGTAAAGATAAAACAGTAGCTTGCGCTAAGCAAAGCGCTAAAAACCCGATTATAATTTCTCATCCTTACAATATTGGCAATGGAGCGGCGGTAAAAACTGGGGCTAAAATTGCTACGGGTGATTTTATTTTACTTTTAGATGGAGATGGTCAGCACAATTCGGCTGATATGGTGAAATTAATTCAAGGTTTAGAAAATTATGATTTAATTATCGGCGCCAGAAATAAAAAATCTAATGTCTCAAATTTTAGAAGTATCGGCAATTTTATTTTTAATCGTTTGGCAAGTTATTTGGCTCAACAAAAAATATTAGATTTAACCAGCGGCTTCAGATTAATAAATCGTGAAAAATTTTTGGAATTTTATGATCTTTATCCTAATCAATATTCTTATCCCACAACTTCAACTTTAGCCTTTATAAAATCCGGGTATTTCGTAAAATTTATTGAGATAGAGACGATTAAAAAAAGAGAAAAAGGCAAGAGTAAAATTAAACCGGTTAGCGATGGGATGAAGTTTATTAATATTATTGTTAAAATAATTATTATGTTTAGCCCGATGAGATTTTTCTTTCCGGTTTTTGTTTTTTTCTTTTTAATTTCAATCTCGGTCGCCTCGTATCAATTAGGCGCGAATCATAAACTATCCAGCACGTCGGTAATATTATTTTTATTTAGCTTCCAAATATTTTTTATCGGCTTAGTCACTGACCAAATATCTTATCTATTTAAAAAGAAATAGCGTATGAAGAAAGCCTTTAAAATATTAGTTGTTGTTTTTATATTTTTTTTAGCCATTGCGGTTTGGTATTCGCCAATAATTTTTAAGGGTTATGGCGCTAATTATTTTACTCCGGATCAGTCTTTATCTAGAAATTTATTAAAGAACGGGAAGTTCAGCTTGGAAAATAAATTAAACGTGATGTTGGCCAGCGGAGAAATCGCCGCACAGGGAGAAGTATCATCGAGAGGTAACAAGCTGAATCCAATTTTAAGCGCCGTAATTTATAAATATACCGGTCTGCCAGATCAAAAGGGATCGATATTAATTGAAATAGTTATTCATGCTTTGGCTCTTTTGTTTTTTTTATTGGTTGTTTGGAAAAAATTTGATTATGTGAGCGCGATATTATTTTCTTTGGTTTATATTTTTCTTCCAGTTATTTGGCTCACCGCGATGATTCCGATGTTTTATGGTTATTCTTTATTATTTCTTTCTCTGGCCTTTTTTGTTTATTTTAGTTCGGAAAAATTGAATTATGCAAGATATGCGACTGCCGGGGTTTTTCTTGGTTTGTCTTTTTTATCTAGAGACGCCGTTGTTTTGCTGGCCCCAGCTTTGTTAATTTGGCTTTGGTTTAACGGGAGGAAAGCAATTTTACCATTATTTAGCTCCATGATAATTATTATTTTAAGCTTTCAATTTGCCTTCGCTTTTTATACTCATACGTCAATTAATAATAATCAGCATTTGACTTTTTTGGGGTTGGAGGCTAACGAAGCAAAATATTCTGATTTTGGTTTTTACGGCCACTTATATCCCGATCCTTATACTTATCATTTTAATTCGGAGCAGTTTTTAAATAAAATTAAAAAAACCGCAGAAAATAATAATCTTGAAGCGATTGGCGCTAACAAGTCGTTGGCCAATATTGGAGTTAACAGGCCGAGCATAATAAGTTATTTTAGTTTAGTTTTTGTACTTTTAGCCAAACATATTTCAAGATTTTTTTCCTTGGAAGATATCGGAGGGCCGTTCGTTACTCTAATAGGTATTTTAGGGTTGTATTATGCGGTTGCAAAAAAAGAAAAAATTTGGCAGCTTTGCTTATTATGGATAGTATCCAGTATTTTTATTCTTTCTTTTGTAGCATTGGCGCAACGTCAGCATATGATGGATTTTGGATTTGCCATCGCTCTGCTTATTAGTTTGGGAATTTTAAAATTGTCGGAAATTATAAGCAAACTAGAAATTAAAAAATTATCAAAAAATATTTTGTTAATTGGTTTGACGGTTTTTTTAATTTTTCAGCTTGTCTTAAGCGTCCATGTCGCTTTAAGCAGAAGTTATGACGGTAGTGGAATTCTAAAATTGAATAAATTAAGTCGAGCGGTTATAGCCGCTAAATTGGAGAATAAAAATATTATAGCAACTCCGCTAAGTTCGTCTGAAATTGATACTTTAAATTATCTTACCGATCGTTCTATAGTTAAATTTAGCAACGAAACTATCAAAGAGCTTATACAAGAAAAAAAACTTGATTGGGCGTTCCGTGGATTTAAGGTAACTCATATCGTTGGCTTTAATCAGGAGTTAGCAAAAGAAATAACTCAATCGACTAAAGTTAAAGAGATTAACTATAATGACGAAGAAGTAATAAATGATACGGTTTCTCCACTTAAGTCTTTATTTATGAATTTGGTAAAATAAAAATGACAATAATTAGACGTTAGCCTTATAGCGTTGGCACTTTTTTATGTTTAGTAATTGCGCAAAAATATGAAAATATTTAAGGAAAAATTGGCTTACGAGGATCCGATAAAATTTTTAAATGCATATTTTAATATCGAAAAGAGGGGAGAGGGCTATCAGAAAATTGATATAAAATTTTATTGCCTTTGTTTTATTCAGGTTAATTTTAAAAAACTAAATTCAGCCGTATTACAGGAAGATATTGGGGAGAAATATTTTAAAATACAAGCTAGAAAATTATGTTTTTTAGCTTTTGTTTATATTAATAGTAAACTTCCAGCAAGTGATGATTTAGAAATTTTTATAAAAAAATATTTTAATTTTTACGATGTTAGTTATTTTTCTTTTATTTCAAATTACTATATTTTTTTTGAAAAACAAATATTTGCTTTTGGCAAAAATTATATAAAATATGAAGTCGAGTTAGAAATAAAAAAAATTGATTTAGAAAAATATATCAATAAAACTGAGAATAAATTAAGGGCTGTTGGGCTTTTAACTAAGACATTGAATAGCAATATTGCCGCCTATACCGATGATATTATATTACAGGGCAGTTTTGGAGATTTAAATATTATAGAAAATTGGAGCGATTTAGATGTTATTCTTTTATTAAAAAGAGAAATATTTTTTGATAGAGAAAAATTTGAAAGCGCGAGGAAAATTTTTAAGAAATTTTCTCTGGTTTGTTTGATTTTTGATCCGTTGGCGCATCATCGTTTTGACCTAATAACCCCAGCCGATATTGATTTTTATTCCGAAAGTTTTTTGCCAGTAGAAACGCTTAGTTGTGGCGTAAGCTTGCAACTAACAAGCGGCAAACATTTGTTTAAAATTAGAGATAATAGTTATAATAAATTTTGGAGACTATATAATTTCATAAATTATTTTTTAAGATCAGCTTCTGCTTCTGATAAATCGCGACCCAATATATATATATATAAGAATAATCTCTCAATGGCTATGCTTATTCCTTCGCTGCTGCTTCAAGCCAAGGAAATTAATATTAGTAAAAGAGATTCATTTTTTAAATTAAAATCGGAATACAAAGATCTTAGGATTCACATAGTTGATTTTGCCAGCCAAGAAAGGGCGAGCTGGAGCATACCGGGCAGTGGCGTTTTATTTTTGCTTAAATACTTACCGAGGCTGCCTTATTCTATTATGAGCATTTTTTTAAAGTTTTATAAGCGGCTGCTATTTTTTTATCCGGTCAAGAAGATAAAAAGAAAAAATAATTTTTTAGTAAATGGGGTAAAAATTTTATTAGCTTCCGTCTTAGAAAAAAATAATTATGAATGATTATAAAAATAAAAAAGTTAAATATAGTGGCCATACTTTTTTAAATTTACCCGTTGAGTTAACTGAAAAAGATTATATTGAAGCGATGAGTTTTTCTGTTGCAGAATATAAAAAAAATAAAAATGTTAAGGCAATTTATTTAGCCGGAGGAAAGTGGATCCCTGGAATTTCCGATTTAGATATATATGTTGTGTTGGACGATAATTTTATAGGTTCTTTTAATATGGGAATGTCAGAGTCTAGGCCGAAATATTATGACTATATAGTTATGCATCGGCACGATTTTTTTACCCAGCATGCCTTTAGCTATATATATTATATTCTATCGGCACAAGTAAATTTTAAGTTACTATATGGCCAAGAACAAAAAATATTGATTCCGCAAAATGTTTTATCCATGGATGAATATGAGTTACTCAATCTTTCAATTACGTTAGATTATCTAATGAATAAAATGTTGCTGATCGGTAGATTTTTGCTAGATAAAGAAATAAACGTTCGGCAGGTTTTAGGTGAATTATATTCTTTAAAATACACTTTTGGTCTGATAGAAAGTTTTAGCTGTGCCGCTATCAATAAGGATCATTTAGAACAATTTTCAAACTTAAGAAAAGAATGGTTTAAGAATTCTTTAGAAAATAATTTAAATAAAATGCTTGGATTATTGAACGAATTAAATAATGATCTATTAGACATTATAAAATTAATTGATGATTATATAAAATTAAAAAAGGGCGAGTATTTGCCTTTTGAAGGGGCATATTTATCAAAGAAGTTTGTAAATAATAAATTTGACATAGAATTTGTAAATTCCTCTGATTGGAATAAAAATAGATTTATGGAATTTTTTACGAGCGAATATTTAGATATCAGCCTACCCGTAATAAAACGAAAAATAAAAAGATATAAGTTGATTTTGCCACAATCATTTTCCTTTTTATTCTATCAGTATGCTTTAAATAATAATAATTTCGGGTTATTGTTTAAGAATTATAAAATAAAAATTAAGAATCTAATTAGCAGCGCGTCTATAAGAATTAAAACTGAAATTTTATCGGATTTGATTTTAATGACTAAAAAAGAACATTATAGATTAAGAATACCGAATACTTATGGCTATGCACTTGATCAGAGTTTTATTAAATATCATATACTAAATTTAGTATTATATCTTGTTACAAAATTTAAGAATTTTAGATAAGTTTTAATATGTGTTTTTTATGAAGATAATTTTTGTTAACGATAAATTTCTACCCGACATTACCGGGGTCGGTAATTATGCCTATGGTCTGTCGCTAATGCTAAAAAAATTAGGTCACGAGGTAATAATTATAACCACCATCGCGAAAAAAGAAGCGGCAGGAGTCGGTTATTTAGATGAAATAAAAGTATATAGAATTTATACAAAAATTAACCGTAAACTAAGAAATTATTTTATGATTTATAATCCTGAAGTAATTTCGAAAATTGATAAAATTTTTTCTCAAGAAATGGCCGATGTCGCGCACTTTTTTAATGTTCATAGTGGAATATCTTATTATGCTTTAAAGTTGTCTAAAAAATATAATAAAGTCACGTTTTGGCATGCCCGAGACGTATTAAGTTTTTCTTACGAAAAATTAACTCATTTTATATATAAGCAAAAAAATTTAGATATGCCGTCGAGTTTTAATTATAAACTTGATTTATTAGACCTAGCAAAGCAGGCGAGAAAAAGCTACAATCCTTTAAGAAATATTTTAATAAGGCATTATTTAAATTTTGCAGATAGATTGTTTAGTGTTAGCCAGTCTCTAAAAGACGCTATGTGCGCCAATAGGATTAAACAAGAAATCGATGTAATTTATAGCGGTATTGATACGAATGAATTTATATTATCAAACCTTGAAATCAATGAATTTAAGGAAAAATACTCGTTGCAGAACAAAAAAATGCTTTTTTTAATGGGTCGATTAAGTCCTGACAAAGGAGTTAAACAAGCCGTTGATTCTTTAGCAATAGTGGTAAAACAATTTCCGGAAACTGTTTTATTTTTAGCCGCGGAAATTACTGATTATGTGAAATGGATTAAGAACTATGCTCATGCCAAAGGGCTTGGGAATAATCTCGTAATTAGCGGTTATTTGCCGCGTCAAGAAGTGATTAAGGGTTTATTGGCCAGCGATATTTCATTAAACCCTTCGCTTTGTCTTGATGCTTTCCCTAAAGTTAATCTTGAGGCCATGGCGGCGGCCAAGCCGGTAGTCGGCACTTGTTTTGGCGGCACGCCTGAAGTAGTAATTGATGGAATTACAGGCTATATTGTTAATCCCCTGAACGTAGAAGTTATGGCCGAGAAAATTATTGATTTATTAAAAAATCCTGATAAAGCCAATAAATTCGGACAAGCCGGATATTTGAAAGTTAAAACCGAATTTAATTTAAGGAAAAAAGCTGAAGAACTTTTGGCTTGTTATAAATTATTTTTAGAAAGTGCTAATAAGAAAAAATATAATAATGAAGTTTAATCATATGGCCATATTTAAACCAAGCAAAATTTTATTATACAAAAAGATTAAAGCTAACGCCGATTATGTTTTTGGTACAACTCTAGATGCCGGATCCGGTGGTTTTAATCGTTATGGCGGCTTATTTAAAAAAATGACCAAGTATGTTAGTCTAGATATAAAGTCAGAGTGTAAACCGGATATAGTTGGTCCGGTAGATAATATTCCGTTAGGGGATAATTCGGTTGATTCAATAATTTGCACGCAGGTAATTGGCGATGTAGTTAATCCGGATAAAGTTATTAAAGAATTCTATCGTGTAGTTAGGCCGGGCGGTACCGTACTCTTAAGCGAGTCTTTTATGAATGAAATTCATGGAGAGCCTTTTGATTATTGGCGTTTTACTAACTACGGCATGAAGCACTTGTTTGAAACTAACGGTTTTACTATTTTAAAATTTGAGCAAATCGGTGGTTTTTTTTCAGTTCAAGCGCAAAATACGATTCGTTATTTAATAGAAAAATTTAAATTAAATCAAGGAGGATTTTTTTCTTCAATAGTTAGCCCTTTTATAAATATTTTTGGAAAATTTTTAATATTTTTAGATAAAATTGATAAAAGCCAAGCTAATCGTAAGTTTTCTATCGGCTGGCTGGCAATTGCTAAAAAAAATGAATAAAATAATTATCACCTCTAGCTGGGACGACGGTCATAAATTAGATTTAAAGTTAGGAGAACTTCTTAGTAAATATGGGATAAGGGGAACTTTTTATATACCAAAAAAATATACAAAAGAACCTTTAACTGAGGCGCAGATAATAGAATTAAGTAATTATCATGAAATTGGCGCTCATACTTTAACTCATCCGGAATTAGATAAAATTAACATTGTTGACACTCGGCGAGAAATTTTAGGTTCAAAAGAATATTTAGAGAGTATTTTGGGAAAAAATGTTAAAATGTTTTGTTATCCCAGAGGCAAGTATAATGAAGAGATCAAAAATTTAGTGAAAAACGCTGGTTTTATTGGCGCCCGTTCAACCAGAAAATTTATATTTGATTTATCTCAGGATAATTTTGAATTGAATGTTTCTACGCATGTCTATCCATTTCCTTTAAGAAAAAAAAACGACCGGCGGTTTTTATTGAATAAGCATTTATTTGATCCTTTTATTGAAAAATATAGCCAGGTTATAAAATTAGGCTTGCCTTTAAATTCTTTTTTTTCTTGGGGAAATTTAGTTAAAAATTGCTTTGATTATACTTTAAAAAACGGCCGTATATTCCATTTATACGGCCATTCGTACGAGATTGAAAGATATGGCATGTGGTCTGAATTGGAAAATATTCTTAAGTATATTGCCAGTAGGCCAGATATATTATATTTAACCAATGGTGAAATTTTGGAATATATAGAGAAGAATAAAAATTAAAGTTTTTTAAAAAAATATATTTGTATTATAGTGTTCCAGGCGTAGGGGATAATATTAGCGTAAATTGCTCCGTATATGCCATAAATAGGCAATAGAATGAAATAGAGCAGTATTCGTAAGGTGGAGCTAGAAATAGAAACAAAATAGAGTGCTTTGGTTTGGGCTTTTGCCTCTAACGCTGTACCGATTAGTTTCTGCGGGAAAAATAATAATATTAGAGAAAACAATTGCGAATATTTAATTGCTTCAAAATATTTGGGGAATAGCAAGCCGAATAAAAAAGGTGCTAACAAGATATAAGCTATTACACATACGGCCATAAAAATAAAAAACTTTATCATCTTCGGCGGTAAAGTTTTTTTAATGGTTTCATTATCGCTAGCTGCAATTTTAGGGAAGGCTAAGGTTAAAATGGTTTTAAAAAAACTACGGCTTTGATTTATCGGCGCCTGGGCGAAAGCGTAAGTCGCCAACGCTCCAGCGCCTAGATAATGAAATAATAAAATTTTATCCAAACTTCCTGAGATGGTTCCCAAAATAGTTATAAGACTTAAATTTTTTCCATAAGCAATTGTTAACTTATCGTCAAGATTGTTGGGTTTATGTTTTTTCAATGTTGCTCTTAAAATTAAAATATTAAAAAAAGTGTTGGCGGCGAAATAAGTAAAAATTATCAAAAAAATATTTTTAAAAAACCAGATAGTTGCTATCATTAAGAGGATAGAGGCGACCTGACTTGAAACATTATACCAAGTATTTAAACCAAACATTTTTTTGCCGCTTAGGTAGGCATTGTACATGCCCAAAGCATCCATAAAAGGCAGAAAAATTGCTACGATTAAAAAGCAGATGGCTAAAATGTTATTGCCTTGCAGATAGTAATATAGGGCCAAAGTTAAGCTGGCCAGTGCGCTAAATAATCCCCATTTTATTTTAGTTTTTATAGCTGGCAAGAATGCTCCCTCATGACCTTTAGCTACCGCCCTAATAATGGCTGAAGTCATGCCGGGTAAAGTAGGTATTGCCAATAGGCTGACTAAAGATAAAACATATTTATATGTGCCGTAAGTTTCTTTTGGTAATAAATTGGCGAAAGCTATTGATAATAAAAAGGCGGCGACTGATGAAGTTATTTGGCCTAGCGATAACCAGGTTCCGCCTTTAGCCAAATAAACCATATCGGTTTTAAAAAATTTTTCCGACCAACGTAATATTAAGTAGATTTTTTCTTTATAATATTTTATCATTTCTTTACATCCCTTTCCTGGAAATAACCGTAGCTACGGTTTTAAGTAAGATAGACAGGTCTAAATAAATAGATCTGTTTTTTACCCCGCACACTTAATTTATGTTTGGGTATTATTGTTAGTTAAGCTTAACTTTATTCTTCTTCTAAGTTGTGTTAGGGCGTTTGATCTTAACTTTAAATTTTTTTCTCTAACTTTCGCGTCTATCTCCGATTTATATGCCTCATAATAGATTAGCTCTAAGGGCGTTCTGTTTTTAGTTGAGGGAACTTTACCTTCATTATGAAGTTTAAATCTATGCTTTAAGTCTTTGGTTGAACCGGTATACAATAAATTATCCTTTTTACTTTTTAATACATATACATAAAACATAAATTAAGTAGTGAATTTAGGGTTTACCCCCACACTTAATATTTTAAGTGTGGGGGTTTATATACCTCTACGTGAGATGACTGTAGTTATGGTTTTTAATGATACTCGCCGGAGATCTGATCCGAGCCGGTCAGGCCGGGCTTTACTAAAGTTCTTTGGCCGTAAAAGGGAATTAGCTTTTCTAAGTTGCCGACTAGCTCCGGGCGTTCCGGACGCGGTCCGACGAAGCTTATTTTACCGCGTAATTTTTAGCCGCGAATTCATATTGAGAAATAAATATTTTTTTGAAAGGCATAATGGAATTAAGTTCATAAAATACCAGAATTGCTTCGCGATAATCGTTCTCATCAACGC
>Ga0210049_1002706_pt1 | contig 16443 bp, 20 predicted proteins | sample CryGeyCG2014_300_2_FD_183964 | JGI IMG/M metagenome (GOLD analysis project Ga0210049, IMG submission 183964) | Groundwater microbial communities from aquifer - Crystal Geyser CG06_land_8/20/14_3.00 (SPAdes) (version 2) | ecosystem: Environmental > Aquatic > Deep subsurface > Groundwater | place... | reverse complement strand
TTTGGCGCTCTTGGTTTTCTCGGTGTCACCGCTGGACATCATATATTTAGCCCCAGCCGCCACAAAGATAATCACCACCGCTATCATCATTAGGTAGAAAATCCAGTTGGTAATATAGGTAACCATATTCACTAAGCAAATTATTCCCCATTGATCAGAAGAATAGTCCACAACATCAGTAGCGGCAAGCTTGGGACAAATAATCGCTCCTTTGGGGCCAATTGCCTTAGCGGAATCTATTTTACAAGGAGCGGCCGCTGTACAGGCGTCCCTGGCTGTGCAAGCGCCCGCTGTTGTGCAATCAGAAATAATCCCCTTTTTCCAACTAATATCCTGGCGCAAAACGCAACATTCTTTTAGCTTTTCTTTTTGCGCTAAAACAGCTACCGGCGCCACCAGAGAAACAAGCAAAACCGACAAAATTAAAATAGCAAAAAGCTTTTTCATTTTTATAGTAGTAAAAAATACATTAATAAACGACCTTTAAGAGACTGATCTCATAGCTCGCTACGGAACTACGTTACATTCCTACAACCAACTTCACCACCGAAGGTATTAACCTGGCCACCAAGGCCACTATCAAGCCAACAATGCCAAAGATAATCATGTTTTTGGCGCTCTTGGTTTTCTCGGTGTCACCGCTGGACATCATATATTTAGCCCCAGCCGCCACAAAGATAATCACCACCGCTATCATCATTAGGTAAAAAACCCAATTAGTAACATTATAAACAGTGTTCAACAAACAAACCAAGCCCCAGCCCTCTATGGCTACTGTGCCAGCATCTGTTCCGCCGCAGGTGTAAATTTCATTAGTGCCGTCCTCTTTAAGATCACCAGCATTCTCCAATGTGTAAGTTTCGCCGTCAATAACACAACTTCCCCCTTCCTCGCCTACTATACAAATCTTCTGATGATCCCAGACGATAGGATAATCTACTACAGCAACAGGCGGAGTTCCTTTACTCTTATGAAACGCGCTGAATTTCGCGCTAATCTTACAGCAAGAATTTAAATTTTCGCCGCCAATTTGGGCCAAAGCAAAATTAGCCAGAGGCGCCAAAAGCCCAACAACCAAAAACCCCAAAATTATGGCCGATAACATTTTTCTCATACTTCAAAAACAAAAAACTACATTCCCACAATCAATTTAACCACCGAAGGTATCAACTTGGCCACCAAGGCCACTATCAAGCCAACAATGCCAAAGATTATCAAGTTTTTGGCGCTCTTGGTTTTCTCCGGGTCGCCGCTGGACATCATATATTTAGCCCCGGCCACCACAAAGACAGTCACCACGGCAATCATCATCAAATAGAAAACCCAATCGCAAACCACATAAATAACATTTATCAAACAGCACATGCCGCAATCCTCCATACCTATACCTGTTGGGTCGCAGATGGTTTCTTCTCCAACAATTTCTGTGCCACCAGGCGCTGTGCCGCCGCATTTCGCGCCAGTAAAAACAGCGGATAATTTGGTCAATTTACAACCATTAGGCAAGTCCTCCTGGGCTTGCGCTAAAACCGGCGCCACCAGCCCAATTAGCAAAACTCCTAAAATAAGAAACGACAATATTTTTTTCATTGATTTAATTAAAAAATAACTTGAAGAACGACCTTTGCGGTAAATCGTTATTTTATAATTATGGCTTATCAAAGCCCCTTTGTAAAGCCCTTGGGGCAGATATGTGGAAAAACTCAAGTTTGGGACGGGGTCTGACCCCGTCCAATCTTGAACAGGCTTAAAACGCGCCGCTCCGCTATGGCTAAAGCAAACTTGGCGCCATAGACCAAGCCAACCAAACACAACAGCAAATCAATGCTGCGCAAAATCATACTAAAAACCGCCCCGCTGTCAAAGCCCAGCCCCAAGCCCTTAAAACATAGGCCCACACTTAGCTCTAAGGTGCCCAAAGAAGCGGGCACCGGCGGGATAGAGCCCAAATTGGTAAAACCAAAAACAGCCAACGATTTAAATAAGCCGATGTGTCCGGTTACGAAAAACAACAAAAGCCAAGCCCGGGCAAAAAGCGCCAGATAGCGTAAAAAAGAAACAGCCAAAGCCTGCCCAAAATAGCTTTTAGAGGTCTGAAAAAATACCAGCATTTCTTTTTCAGCCCCCAACAAAATGTCATTGCCTTGCCCCTTAAAAAACTTTAATTTAGCTAGGCCGGAAAAATCAAAAAGCCCTTGCAAAATGCCTTGTTTTTTCCTGGCCTTGAAGTAAAACAAAACAAGGCCAGCCATAATAATAGCCAAGCCAGCCAAAACCCCAACGCTTAAAACAGTGGTTAAGTCATTTTTAATGGCGAAAACCGCCAAGCCAGCTACTAAAAAAACAAAAAACGCTGTCGCGTCAAGAATCCGCTCCGCCCCAGTGGCGGCGATAGCCCTTTCCCAAGAAAGAAAGTTAAACTTTTTTTTAGTAAAATAGACCTTAACAACATCCCCGCCCAAAGCAGAAACAGGCAGAGCGTAACCCGCGCCAAACCCAGCCAGCCACAATGTAGTTAATGACCAAAGGGACAGCTTGTAACCAAACGATCGCAAAACAATAGAAGAACGCAACGCTCCAAAGTATACTACCACTAAACTAATAATCACTAATGAAAAACTATTGAAATCAAACAGCAAAGCAAATACCCGTCCTAAATTAGACGGGCCGGTTTTGACCGCTACTATCAAAAAAAGAATTGCGCCCAAAAGCGCCAGCCCAAAAAATTTTAACCATCGCCTCATTGAGTTTGTAAAAAGCTCATCTAATAGGTGATTTTTTTGATTTTGTAAGCAATTTTAATCGGTGAGTTAAGTACGGCCATCTCGCCCACTTTTTTGCCAAGCAAGGCTTTGCCCACTGGCGATTCATCAGAAATCAACCCCAAAGCCGGGTTGGCCTCCCAAGTGCCCACAATAATAAAATCATCAGTGGCGCCGTCAATTTCCACCCTCACTTTAGCTCCCAAGCCAATCTTGTCTTTTTCACTGGCCAAGGGCGGCTTGATGATTTCATAATTTTTTAAAACATGCTCCATTTCATCTATTTTGGCGTCCAAAACATCCATTTCATCGCGAAACGAAACAAACTCCGAGTTTAACTCTTCTGAATAAAAAGCCGCGGGCGCTTCTTTGCCCAATTTGGCTTTTCTTAAGTCCTTGGCTTGTTGTAAATCATTTTTCAGATTTTCCAAGCCGTCTTTGGTTAGATAATAAATTTTATTAACATCCATAGCGATAATTGTGTTTGCGTCAATTAGCCCAAGCGGAAGGCGGGCGACTGCACTATGCCATGCGCTCCAGCCATTTTTAAGGCCGGCAACAAATCGCGAGCTTGCAAGGCCTGGCAACGAAAAGAAATATCATAATAGTCAGTGCCTGCTATTTTCTTAACCGAGGCCTGGTCGTATTTTTTAGCCACCGCCAAAATTTTTGGCAAATTAGCCGAGGTAGTGTGCGCCATAATATTGCTCATTTGATGGCCCCGCACTCGGCCATAAATTAGCATAGCCATTGTTTCAATCTTTTCGCGCTTCCATAAATTCTGCCAAGCCAATGGGCTGGCGATTAGCTTGGTTTTTACCTCTAAAACAGTGTCTAAAATTCTTAAATTATTAGCCCTCAATGATTCACCGGTTTCCGTGATATCCACCACCGCGTCAGCAAACAAAGGGGCCTTGGCCTCGCTGGCGCCCCAAGAAAATTCTACCTTGGCTTTAACCCCTTTTCTTTGCAAATAGGCATTAGTTACATTAACTATTTCCGAAGCCACCACTTTGCCTTGCAAATCCTTGACTGATTTAATGGGCGAGGTCTGGGGCACCGCTAAAACCCATTTAGGGCCCCGACCAACAGTTTTTTTAGCAAAATCCAAATCGCAAACTTCAATTACCTTGGCTTTTTGCTCAAGAATCCAATCGGTAGCCGCAATGCCGGCGTCTAGCTTGCCCAAAGAGACATATTTAGGAATTTCCTGCGCCCGCAGCAAGAAACAATTAATTTGCGAGTCGTCAATTTTGGGCTGGCAAACCCGCGGGACCACATAAATATTAAAACCGGCCTGGCGCAAAAACAGCAAGGAGTTTCCCTGCAAAGAGCCCTTGGGAATGCCAAAAACAATCTTCTGGCGTAAATTTTCTTTTATTTTGGGCATTTTAATACAGCTTAGCTGTTAGATGATAACTTTTTCTAAAGGGAATTCCACAATATTAGTGCAACCAATCTTTTTCAATTGAGGCACCAACTCTCTGGCTTCTTTTCTGTCAACCACTGTTAAAACATCAAACAAATTTTCTCCCCGCAGTTGGGTGACAGTTGGTTTTTTCATAGCTGGCAAGACCTTCAAAACTTCGGGCATCAAGCCGTTCTCTACATGCATCATTAAGCCAACCATATCCATGGCCAGGCGAGCGCTATTCAAAAGCAGAGCCAAATTTTCGGTTTTTTGCCTTTTCCAAGCATCTTGATAAGAAACAGGGTTCATCACCAAGCACGGCAAGGTTGTCATTAACTCGGCTATTATTTTCATATTATGCTCCGCCAATGTGCGCCCAGTATTAGTGAAATCAACCAAGGGCTTGTTAAACATTTCTCCCTTGGCTTCGCCCGGGAAGCCAACTTTGGTAACCTTGGCTTTAATCCCTTGGTCTACTAAGAACTTTTTAGTTAAATTGGGCAGGCGGGAAAAGACCTCTTGGCCGTTTAAGTCCTTGACAGATTTAATTTTGGAATCAACTGGCGCAGACAAAACCACTCGGGTAATATGCCAAGTGCCGTTGCCATAATTGAGCTGGCTGATTTCTTTGGCCTTGATGTTTTGCTCCAAAAGCCGGGCCTTGTGCGTAATACAAGCGTCTAACATGCCAGCTTGCGTCAACTCGGCCAATTCTTGGGTTTTGGAAAAAAAACATTCAATCTCCGGGTCGTCAAGAGTTATTTTATGGCCGCTGGCTGAAACGCTCACGCTATAGCCGGCCTTTTGCAAAAGCTCAATGGTTTGTCCTCGCAAAGCGCGGCCAGGAATACCCAAACGAAGTTTATTTTTTGTTGGCATAAATTTATGTATTTGTCACTCTGAGCCAGTAGGCGAAGAATCCCAGAAATTCTTCGGCCATTAGGCCTCAGAATGACATTGACGCGGTAAATTCTAATTGATTTCCTGATAAAAACAAGTTTTACGGCCGGTATGGCAAACCACGCCTTTTTGTTTGATTTTTATTAGGATGGTGTCATTATCGCAATCCAAAAAAACCTTTTTTACTATTTGAAAATTACCCGAGGTTTCGCCTTTTGTCCAGAGGACTGAGCGAATGCGCGAATAATAAGTTATTTTACCTTCGGTTAAAGTTTTTTGCAAGGCCTCTCGGTTCATATAGCCCAACATCAAAACCCGACTGCTCCAATAGTCCTGCGTAATAACCGGAGCCAAGCCATGAACTTTGGCCCAATCAACCTGCTGGACAAAATCGCTAATGTTTTTAATTTTAATTGTTTTCAATTTATCGCTCATAGTTTTGTAAATCGCTCAAAGAAAGCCAGCCTTCGTGAAAGGCCTTGCCCACTACCACCGCCTCAACGCCGCTGTTTTTCAAACGACGCAAATCGCTTTTACTGCTTATCCCGCCCGAAGCGGTTACTAATAATTCGGGAAAATCGCGGCCAACCCGCTCGTAAAGCCCGAAATTCGGCCCCTGCAAGGCGCCATCTTTATCAACATCAGTGAGTAAAATACGGTTCACGCCCAGAGCCAATAACTCTTTAAGAACCTGCTCAAATTCTTTATCCGCCTTTTCTTGCCAGCCGTGATAATACACCCCGCCGTCTTTCCAGCCAATATCAACCATTATTTTTTCTGAACCAAAAGCGACCAATAAATCCTTTAAGATCTCGGGGTTTTGCAAGGCCAAACTGCCTAACATAATTCTTTGAACGCCCAAGGCCAACAACCGCGCGACTTCGTCTTTGGCGCGCACGCCCCCGCCCACCTCAACAGCCAATTTAGTGTTTTGGGTTATTTGTTCAATTACTGGCCAATTAACTACCCTACCCTCTTTAGCGCCCTCTAAATCAATCAAATGCAAATCGCTAAAACCGGCTTGTTCAATTTTTTTAGCCACCTCAAAAGGACTAGGTAAATAATCCTTTTGGAAATTGTAATCGCCCTTAAGCAACCTAACACAGCGACCATTAATCACATCAATAGCTGGTATAATTTTCATAATGCAACCCTTAAATTGTAGCACAACAAACCACTCTGTAAAGGCCTTAAAAAAGCAAGCCCTGTCTATCTCCAAGGTCTTTTCTTCCATTGGCTGACAAAATGCTGATTTGGCCATAAACGCCGTCATAACCCGGCTCAATGTTTACCTGGCCCGCTCTCATTTTTTGAATAGCCAAGGCCAAGGCCGAGCCGCCAACTTTTTCTATGCCAGACAAAGGGCAATCAATTAAAATAGCTAGCTCCGGCCCTAATTTTGAGATAAGCCGCTGATAAATTTCTTGTACCCTCTTGCTTGCTTCGCCCACGCCTAACACTTCGCTAACTACTTGGCTTAAAGGAATAAGCCGTTTGTAGGGAATGGCCTGGGGCGGCGCAAAGCCCTCGGGGCGGTCGGCTAAGGCCGCCACCCGGCTGGCCACGCCTATGACTAATGGCTTACCGCAAACCGGACAAAGCCCGCGGTATTTTTTAGTTTCAGCCGGAGATAGCCGCACATTGCAAAGCCGATGGCCGTCATAGTGATACTTGCCTTCTTCAGGAAAAAATTCAATGGTGCATAAAAACTTTTTGGGGTTTTTGCTTTTGATGGCCTCAATAATGGCCGGATAACTCAACTCTGTGTCAAACACGCAGGCCTCCCGGCCGATCTTAGGGGCGCTATGGGCGTCCGAACAACTGATTAAAGCCACTTTGTCCAAGGATGATAATTGCCAATTCATGGCCGGGTCTGAACTTAGGCCTGTTTCCACGGCAAAAATATTTTTAATTTGCTCTTCAAAACATTCTTCCAGCGAGTCAAAACCGCTTTTAGAGCCAAACACCGCGAACCAAGGAGTCCAGCAATGCGCTGGCACTACCAAGCAATCCGGATTTATTTCTAAAACAATTTTCAATAAGTTCTTAGCGTCTAAGCCCAAAATAGGACGGCCATCGGCCTTAAGATTGCCAATGGTGGCTAAACGAGTGTTGATTTTTTCTACGGTGGCTAAGTCGGGCGCGAAAATTAAAATGTGCGTTTTTCTCACTTTGCCATTTTTAGAATAAATACAGCTTATCTCGGTAGTGAGAATAAATCTCGTTTCCTCCTCATCTTTTATTTTTTCGTTTTTAGTTTTTAATTTGAAAAGCCCTGTCTCGGCTGGTTTCAACTTATCTTTCAGCTCGCGGAACCAAGCTGGATGGGTAAAATCGCCCGTGGAAATCACTTGCGCTCCCTTGGTTTGGGCGGCCTGGCTGATATTTTCTAAATTCATCTGGGGCGAAGTGGCTCGGGAATATTTAGAATGAATATGAAAGTCAGCGATTATTTTCATAAAAATATCTAGAATTTGTCATTCTGAGCCAGCAGGCGAAGAATCTCTTTTGCTGATTCTCTGAGATTCTTCGGCCATTAGGCCTCAGAATGACACATTTGAAGATTAGCTTTTTTAAATTTCTTGATAATCCGAAAAATTAAAAAATAAGTGAGGGGATGCATTTTATAAGGGTGTTTTAAGTTGTCAATGTCTAAAATCATATGCAGAGTAGCCCCAGCGGCTATAGCGGTTGGCCAAATCGGCCAATGTCCTATCACAGCCCAGAGCCAAAGCCCAGCAATCAGCTCCCAACTATGGAAAAATACAAAAATCCATTTAACTTGTTTATCGTATTTTTCCGCATCCAAAAAATCGTGAATATTAAAAAACAAAAGCGGTTTTAAGGCCCAAAAATCAACTAAATGGTCCAAATCAATAAAAACGCCAGCTAAAAAAACAATCAAAGCGGCCCAAGCCGGCTTGACAAAAAGCAAAAAGCCAATGCCTAAAATAGCCGAGGCAATAATATGTTTAAGTGGTCTCATAGAGCATATTTATAGTTTACAAAATTACGATTGTTGCATTCTGTGAGCGATCGTTCATATCTTGCAACACTTGGTTTTATTATGGCTGAAGAATGTCCTCAACTCGGCCATTGATGGAAATCACAACATCTTTGACCGTAGGAAATTGTTTTAAGGTCTCAATGATTTGAGCTCTAATGGCTGACACGCGGCACGAGCCGCCCACTGCTTTTTCTAATTCTTCGCTGAAATCAACTTTGGCTATACCATTTTCAATAGTTAGCTTTTGGATTTTAACATCAGGATTAATGCTGGTTGTAAAACCATTGGCTTTTTCCTCATCGGTTAAATCACCTCCTAAAAGCAATTCTAAGACAGCTCTGGCAGGCGCTTGGGTAGCCGCTATTGCCCGATCAACTGGAAAAACCTTATTGCAGGAAATTTCCGGATCTAAATTTGAATTGTTAAAAAACACCTTCACAGCCATCACATCAGCCCCGGCCAATCTTATGGGGATTTCTAATTGGTCATCATTAGCAGGTAAGCCCGAGGGATTATCCTTTTTCAAAACCAAAACAGCGTCGGTATCGGCAACCACTAAAAAATCAAGCTTGACTTCAAATGGCACATAATTTTCAGCCATCCAATCGCTTTTGGCCTGGGCAATGCCCTCTGCTATCACTTCTCCTTTCAAATCTAAAAGCTTCACCGGAAAGCTGGCTTCAAAATACCATGTTCCCCGCGCCTCTCCCTGGATTTCTAAGGGGCTGGAAATTGTTTCGTGAGCCAAAGGCAAGGGCTTGGTTATTCTGATAACATCAGTATTACCTTTAACAGTAGTAAAAACTTGCGCCTGACTGCTCGGGCCTTCTTTATGGCAAGGCTTAGTTGGCTTGGGCGATTGAGGATTGCCATGCCTCACCCATTCATAATTCTGGCAAACCCAAGCGTCCTCATTGCCACCTAAAAAACGAAGACAGAAAATGGAGCTAATTACTAATAAAACAGCAATTATAATGATGAGATATTTTTTTGACATAAATAAATTAAAAACTAAAAATAAATCCCGCTGTTTAATTCGTGCGATCGCACGAATTAAACAGCGCTTTAATTTTTGTTTTTCCTTGTCTCAAAACTTTAATCTTTCTATTCTCCAGCGAGATTAAGACCGAGGGCGCGCTTTTAATTGTCCCTTCGTCAAAATAAAAGTCCACCTTGTCGTTAAAATACTTTTTGGCTTGTTTAATGGTTTGCGCTGGAGGCAACCCCTCTATATTGGCGCTGGGCGCCACCAATGGCCCGGTTTCTTTTAATAAGTTATTTAACCACTTGTCCTTAGGACAACGAAAAGCTAAAGTTTTATTTAACGGCCACAGATAGGACAGCTCTCTTTTTAGCATAGGACAAGGCAAAATTACACTCACTGGCCCCGGCCAAAACTTATCCAAAATATTTTTGGCCGGTTTATCAAGCGCCACTCCAAACTTTTTTAAATCTTCAATCTCGGCTATCAAAATAATAAACGGCTTTTGCGGGCTTCGCTTTTTTAATTTGTAAATTTTTTCTACCGCTTTTTTATGTAAAGCCAAGCCAACCAAACCATAAATGGTGTCGGTGGGCAAAACGCCAATCCCACTCGCTTTAATAGTATTTATAATATTTTGGTCAACAATTTCCATTAAATTAATTTTCAATTTACGAATTTTCAATTTTCAAACAATTTTCAATGATTAAATTTTCAATGGATTAAACCCATTTGAAAATTAAATCATTTGATATTGAAAATTCATTAAAAATTGATAATTGAAAATTTGTAAATTAAACCAAGATTAGCCCTTTCAATCCTGTTTCTTCCTCAATCTCTCTCCTTATTTTTATATCCGACTTCAAAATCACTACTTCTAATGTTGCGCTCACCACCCCAGCAATAAAATGCCCGCCAAACACAGTTTTATCAGCCCCAGCCAAAGAAATGTGCAAATGAAAGTCGTAGCCGCTTTCGCTGGCGGAAACAATGCCCAACAGACCTAAAACCTCCAAAGGCCTATCAAATTTTTGCGGAAAATAATCGCCTTTTTCCCTGAAAAATCCAAGTTCGGCCCAGCCCAATTGGCCAATGCCTGAAACAAAAACTCCGGTTTTAACCTTATGCTTTTGGCAAATGTCTTTCAATTGTTCGTAAACATTCTCGCCCGGCCAAAGCCGCGCGATTATTAAATTATCTTTTTCTTGGCTTTGCATATTTTTATACCACAATCTTCTTCATTATAAATAAATACTTAAAACCCCTTAAATAAAAATTATATTGTCTTGCCCTATTGTGCCAAACACCTGTATTTGATGTTTGGTTGTGGCGTGTTAAACAAACGATATCCATGGGTTCAAAATACTTCTCTAATCTTGGCCAAAGTAAAAATCCAACCGGAGTAAATTTCTTTTTGATCCATTGGTCCGCTATTACCCAACCCATTACCTTGCCTGGTTTTAAAATTCTGGCAATTTCAGAAGCAACTTTCTCTAATTCGTCGTAGAATTCTATTTTTTCGCATGAAACTTTTCCAATACATTCTTTATTGTCAGAGTAGTTAATATTGTCAGAATACGGCGAATCAATAAAAACAAAGTCGCAAGAATTTTCTTGGAGTGGAATTTGCCGGCTATCATTTTTAATCACATCTGGCCTAACTACATTCAAGTCATAGCCAATTACCTTTCTATTCAACTCTTTTGCCACATCAATTGTTGTTCCGCTTCCAGCCATTGGGTCAACAACTAAATCGCCCTCTTTTGTATATCGCTGGAGCAAATTCCAAATAACAAAAGCCGGCGTTACTCCGCTATATTTATTGTTCCCGTGTGGCTTATCGCCATAATTTTGCCTCGGAAAATCCCACAAAGTTGTTGACTCTATTTCCATACTTTATTTTAATAGTTTTTTAAGGTCGTCAATGAATTTATCAAACATTTTCACTTTATTGCTTTCCTCGATGTTTGTTTCGCTCAAAACATAACTGCCGTCTGTGTCCACTTCAACAATTGCCCTGCCTTTCTTTGTCGGCTTTTTAATCGTTAGTGTGCCATCTTCATCCGGCGTTACAAAATAAACTTTAATATGCTTCGTGGCCTCATCAGAGGCAAGTTTAATTTTCCAATATCCAGTTTGAGCAATTCTTTCTCGCAAGGTAACCTTACTTGATAAAACAGCAATAACTTTGCTTGTCTTTAAATCAAAAATAATAATATCAACATCAGGCATATGCAAGCCAAATTCTCCATAGTCAACAAGCAAATTTCTTTTTACTAAACTCAATTCTTTAGACAAATTAGCGCTATTTGTTTTTTCTAATTTATTCCCATCAACTACCTCCAATCCTAAATTATTAATAACATCTTTCAAAATGTAAATAATGATTTTTTCTAAATTTTTCCCCTTGAATGCTCGCCATGATTGTTCGTGATCTGGTACGCCACCTTTTTTAATTTTTTCTTGGGCTTTTTTACTCATTAAAAAATATTCTTTATGTATTGGTTTGGCTTCTATAAAAATTTTACTTAAATATTTGTAGGCGTCGTTACCGCACTTTTTCTTTTTCGTCTCGTAAATTTTAATGAGGTCTTTTATTGTCATATTTTTATTTTTCCATTACTAAAATATATTCTGTTGGGTAGACAGAAACTTTATTTTTATCATTTACACCGGCAAACCTACCCGTCTTTTCATCTCTAACAGACGGTAAATTTTTTGACGGAATTTCTCTTTTGATAATATCCGCTATTTTTAACCCTAAATTTTGCAATTGTTCGGCAAAAACCTCTGCGTTTAATATTTTAACACCTTTTAGGCTGGTATTACCAACAACAACACAGGTTCTCCCGCCCTTTTTCAGTATTCTTTTCATTTCAGTAAAAACTTGATTCATTTCGCTAAAATATGTAGAAACTTCCTCGGCTGTTTTTTTGTCCTTTTCTAATAATTTTTTTCTGATATTTTCGGCGAGCGTGCTATTAAGAGTCAAATCTTTTTTGTTGTGATAAGAAGTGCCAATAAATCGCTTTCGGAAATCACTCAAATCTTTGGTGTATTCCAACCATAAAGCGGTGAGCTGGTGCAAATCGGCGTATTCATAAGAAGTAACATAGGGTGGCGAGGTAACGATTAAACTAACGCTATTGTCTTTCGCCGGAACTGTCCTTGCGTCCGTGCAAATTACCTTACTCGGAACTTTCAAATAACCTTTTCCTGATAGCATCTCAAATAATCGCGCGTTACCCCGCAACATCATCTTTATTTGCTTCAAAAATGTTTTAATTGGCTCTGCTGGTTTCTTTTCAAAATCTCTCGTTGGCTTATTGCTTTTCTGCAGCCAAATTGAGCAATTTTTTAGAATATTAGAAAATCCGCAAAAGAAAAAATCTTGAACATCTTGATCTTTTATTTTTGAAATCTCCGCAAAGATAAAGGCAAGCTTTCTTTTTTCTTCCGGCTTAAACCAATAATCAATTCTTTCATGTTCAGGCGCTTTTACTCTTGTTTTTCCGTTGTAAGTTTCCAATCTCTTTTGGAAAGTTACGAATTCCTCTTCAATTTTAACAGGGTCAATGGCTGTGATTTTTGCTTTAGTGATTAAAACCGCAACAGGATTAATATCAACAGCAATTGATGGCCGCCCCATTACTTTTGACTCAACAAGCGTTGTGCCACAGCCGCCAAAAGGATCCACAATCAAGTCACCCACATTAGTGTATTTCTCCGCCAAACGAGAAACTATTTGGGGAATAAACTTTGCCGGATAGCGATGGTATCCGTGGGTAATATAAGCCGTATCTTTTCTAGTTTTATCAGAAAAAGACCATGATGGGTCAATCTTTATTTTATTCAATAATGAAGTAATAGCTTGGCTCATATTCATTTTTTGATTAAGTCTATTTTTTTATTATATTAGAACAAAGATAGAAAACAATACACGACTTATCCACAGCAACACCCTCTTTGACGGCGCGAGATTTCTATCCCTCAAGGAGCGTTTTGGCTTCAGCGGCCATTTTGTTGAAAACTGCCAGACCTATATTTGATTCGCGGCTTATTCTTTCAAGGTTAAGACGCAAAACATCGCCCGCTAAAATAATATTGCGCTGGTTAAAAATATCAGCCCATTGTTTTTTGAACGAAGGCAAAATGGTAATGGGATAAAGCTTATTTTGGTCAATAAAAACCTCCAACCCCTTGCTAAATGGGTATTTCCAGCCCCAAAGCTCCACGCCCGAACACTCTGAATATTGAATAGCTCTGGTAGAAAACTTGGTGTTGGTTATTAAAATGCTGGATATTTTTTTGCCCTGGATAGCTTTTGTTAAAGCGAATTTTCCTTGTAGAATATCGGCAAACCGGCCGTAGTTAGCTAAAGCTATTTCTTGGTCAACCGATAAATCGCTGATTTGGCTATGATACTTGCATTCGCCAATTTTCAAAATGCCAGCCTTGCCCGCCTGATTACCCAAAGGGCTTTCGGCGGGTTTTTCAGCGATGAAATCAATTTCATATTGACTTAAACACTTGCCTGAAATAAATTGGTTCAATTTTACCGCATACCCCGCCGCCCTGAAAATAGCGCCCGCATATTTTTCAAAAGCAAATCCGTCGGGCCCCAAATCCCTCATAGCTTGCTTTAAGCTAAACTTTAAGCCGAAAACCGGCTGGGCTTGATTGAGCAGGTCTTTGACTTCCTTGAATATCTCAAAAGTAGGTATACCGTTGTAAATCTTGCGTTCAATTTGTTGGGCAATTTCTCTGGCTAACTTGAAATTAGCGCCAACTCTTCTGGCGCTTCGTTCTACTTTTTGCAAAGAAAATTGCTCTTGCTCGCCCCGAGAATTAATTACATACATAAATTTAGCGATAAAAAAGCTGGGCCATGGCGCCGAAAAATAAAATGAACAGCATCAGATAAGGCGCGAACTTTGGTATTTTTAGGGCGTATTCTGGAATTCTATCGCCGGTTTTTTTGGCCTTGAGATAAATTAAAATCAAAGCGGCCCCTTCTATCAGCCCCATAATCGCTCCCAGAAAAGATATCACCCCGATAAAATCGCGAAAACCCAATAAGAATAAAAACAAAGGCAAAACACAAGCCAAACAAAACGCCAAATACCGCGGTTGTTTGTAGTCAAAAGTAAAAGTGTTTTTTAAGTAGTTGGCTAAAGTTAAAAAAGATGTCGCCACTGCTAAAAGCCCGAACAAAGCCCCAAAAATCATCACTTTGTAGCCCAACACCGGTACCAAACCCTTTAAGGCCTCCTGGCTGGTTTGCTGGCTGGTAACCCCGCTAATAATTATGGCAAACAAACAATAAAAAATAGCCGATAGACAAACGGCGCCGATAATAATTTTTTTTAATTTTCTTTTGTCGGTTAATAAATCCTCGGCTTCAGACACTGCAGACCAGCCCACTAAACTAAACATAATAATGCCAAAGGGCAAAACGATTTTGGCTGGATTAAAAAACAATAAATTAGCTGTCTTGAAATGGGGCAGGCAGACAACCAAAATAACCGCCACCACTAAAAAAAACCCGCTGGTCATTAAAACCTCTCCCCAAGCCACTGAACGAGTGCCTAAAAAAACTAAAAAGGCCAACCCCCCCCAAGCTATAATAGAATACTGGGCCGGGGAAAGCCATTGCGGGAAAAGAATGCTCAAAAAATCGCCAGCCAGTATAATATAAACAACCAACGACCCCAATACACCGACAATAATTGAGGCAGCCGCTATATGCTTGACTTTTTTGCCTAAATACTTTTGCGCATAACCGCTTAATCGTTGTTCTTCTTTTGTTCTTAAAGTTATTTCGCCAAAAAACAAATGCAGTAAAACAACCACCGGTGTTAAAATTAAAAAATAAACCAGGCAAGTGATGACCCCGCTTTGAGAAAAAATATAGGGCAAGGCGAAAACGCCCGCTCCCACTATTGTGCCGACAATAGTAAAAAAAGCCAAAATTGATTTGCTCATTATATTGAAATCGCTTTAGTCAATCTTAAAAACTTTGTAGCCGTCTCTAACTTTTTCTTTCACTTTCATGCCAACTTCCTGGCCCTTTTTGGCTTTGGTAATTTTTTTGTGCTCAACCTCCATTGATTGAACTTTTTGCTTAAAATCAGTGTCTTGCCCGCCCACCATGCGAATGTTCCCGCCCACCGATAGGGGGGCTCTAAGCTTAATCACCGCCACTTTGATCTGGTCAAAATAATGCACCACCTCGCCCGCTAAAATTTCTTTCCTCGCCCGCTGAAGCTTTGGCGAAGGCGGGTTTTTTAATTTTTTAGCCGTTGCTTTTTTAACAATTTTTTTGACTGGCATATATCCTAAAATTTTCAATTATCAATTTTCATTGAAAATTGTTTGAAAATTATCATTTAGTCGACCTTTTTTTAGCGGTTTTTTTTCTGTTCCGCGGCAATGGTCTTAATTAATTTTTCCACTAATTTTTTGGGATTGGTGTCGTAGACAATTTTGGTTTTGGGCCGATAACCCTTGGCCAACACCGGCTCAATCAAATCAGCCGTGCCCCCGGAGCCCTGCATCACGCCCACCGGCGTATGGGTTTCAAAAGCAATGGTAAATTCGTTAAGTGTGCCTGTTCTCCCGCACATAATAATCACCCCATCAGCCGATTTAGTCAGCACTAAATTACGACCGACATAATCAAACCCGGTGTAGACAATCAAGTCAAAATAATCAACCGGCAGCTTAAAGGTGTTAATATGCTCTTGCCGACTGCCCGCGGGCGAAAACCCGATGCTCACCCCGCCGGCTTTTTTAGCGCCCTTGGCCGCATAATAAGGCACGCCGGTGGTAGCGCCAGTAAGTAAAATACAACCCTGCTTGACAATCTCGCGGCCCACTTCCTCGCCCAACTCTTTAATATTGGGCGCGCAACAACTCATATCAGCCGCCCCGGAAACGCAAATTTTATACTTGTGGTCGCCGAAAATATCCTGCTTGCCCGCCATAGCTTTTTTACCTGCCGTAGCCTTGGCGGAGGATGGAGCGAAGGCGGGGGCTTTAACACTTTCTTTTTTATTTTTTTCTGCCATAAATTTGAGATATTTAAACTATCTTATTGAGCAATTATACACCAAATTCCCCAAAAACAAAAAGAGCTGGCTCAAGCAAAACCGCTCTTTTTGATATTTGCAAAAGTATATTATTCGCCGTCTCTAATAATGCCCCCTGAATATTGATGAAGCAGAGAACTAATTAAAGTTTGATAGATAGGGAATGCCCTTTTTTATCGCTTTTGTTTTAATGAGAAAGCCAAAAGTATCGCATATTTTCAATCAAAAAATTATTTTACAAGTAAGGGTTTAATATATCTCATAAACTCCTTAAAGTCGCTGAGATCATT
>Ga0210049_1002703_pt1 | contig 16450 bp, 15 predicted proteins | sample CryGeyCG2014_300_2_FD_183964 | JGI IMG/M metagenome (GOLD analysis project Ga0210049, IMG submission 183964) | Groundwater microbial communities from aquifer - Crystal Geyser CG06_land_8/20/14_3.00 (SPAdes) (version 2) | ecosystem: Environmental > Aquatic > Deep subsurface > Groundwater | place... | reverse complement strand
ATCCTGTCATCCTAACTAATCATCCTTTAAATTATGTTCCGCCGTTCAATCATCCATGGAGACGAGCTGGTCGAATAGCAATTGAGGAGAAAAAATTAAAAGCGGACATTTCTAATCTTGTCTGACAAATCGGAAAAATATTGTCACTGGTTTTGACGGTCTTTGCCGTGTTTAAAGGGGTGGGATTTATAGATATTACCTATATTCCTTTTTCTTTTGTCTTTCCTATTATTTTATTATCAATTACAGTTGGAATAATTACCGGTATCTACCCTGCCCATCGGGCGACGAAAATATCGGCTCTTGATGCGTTAAGGTATGAGTGATACTTTTAAATCCCACAAGAGATTGCAAAACTTCCGGCACTTTAATGCTTCCGTCTTTTTGTTGATAATTTTCAAGAATGGCAATTAAAATCCTCGGAGAAGGAATGGCGGTATCATTTAGTGAATAACAATATTCAGTCGAACCATCTTTTTTCCGATATTTTATTTTTAATCTTCTAGTTTGAAAATCTCCCATAATTGAATTTGAAGCAATCTCACCATAACCATTTCGGTATGGCATCCAGATTTCCGTATCATATTTTTTAATCTGTGGTTCACCCATATCTCCGGTGCACATCATCAGTCTTCGATATGGGATATTAAAATCTTCCATTATTTCTTCAGTATTTTTTTGTAGCTCGTTATGAAGTTTTTTCGACTCTTCAATGTCAGAACCAGCAATGATTACCTGTTCGACTTTCCAGAATTCGTGAACTCTGTAAAGACCCTTAACATCTTTTCCATAAGAACCGGCTTCACGTCTGAAACAAGGTGAGAAAGCAACAAATTTTTTGGGCAGATCTTTTTCATTTAAAATTTCTCCGGAAAAATAAGAAGTAACCGGGACTTCAGCTGTTCCTGCCAAATAGGCGTCTTCATCATTAAGTTTATAAACTTCCTGTTCGCCCCAAGGAAATTGTCCTGAACCAAAAAGGGTAAAGCCCTTGACGATTGATGGAGCGATAATCGGGGTGTAACCTTTGGCAACTAACTTTTGGAAAACATAAAATAAAATCGCAAATTGCAGTTGGGCGGCTTGATTTTTTAAAAAATAACCTCTGAATCCGGAGACCTTTGACCCACGCTCTAAATCAAATAGATCAAGAGAAAGACCAAGGTCAAGATGCGACTTGACTTCAAAATCAAATTCCGGTATTTTCCCCCATTTTTTTACTTCAACATTATCATCTTCATTTTTACCAATGGGAACTTCGTCCAATGGGACGTTGGGAACGAATGAAAGAAGAGTGTCTAGTGACTGGTGGTTAGTGGATAGTTGATCTTCAAGCTTTTTAATCTCTTCTTTTATTTCTTTTCCTCTCTTGATGGTTTTTTCGTCTGGTTTGCCGTGAGAGGTCTTGTTTCTTTCTTCACGAAGAACTTGAATTTTTTGAATTAAGAGACGGCGTTCATCATCAAGAGTCAAAATCTTATCAATTTCGACTTTACGGTTTTTATTTTTAGCCGCCGTAATAACTTGGGACTTGTTGGCACGGATAAAATCTAGTGAAAGCATATCAATTATTTTAACATAATTAATAACCAATAACCAAATGCCAAGAAACAAACAATATCCAATTATCAATAAATCAAACAGTTTGAATATTGATTTTTGGTCATTGTTTGGAATACTTGGTTTATTGTATCTTGGTTATTCTTTTAACTAATCTTTTCAATGCTTTCAATCTGTGGTTAACTTTCATGTGTTCTTCTTCAGTCAACTCATCATAATATTTATTAAATTTTTTTACCATAAAAATAGCCCGGTAAGGATAACCGTCGGTTGGCCGATGACTTGCTTTTTCGGCAATGTAGCCATCAACTTTTTCAAGTTGAGTTAAAGTTTGTTTAGTCCTTGGATTGTAATAACAAAGGCAAGTCTGAAGAAAAGCTATTCTGTTTTTACCTTTTTGGTCAACAAGCTGTTGGAGGGCAAAATTAATCAATTCCTGATCGGTAGCGTCCCGTCCCATCCAACGTTTTGATTTTACGCCAGGTTCATTATTTAGATAGGGAATTGTTAATCCTCCGTCATCAGCAATGGTTGGAAGACTTGTTTTTTCAGAATAGAATTTTGCTTTCAGAATTGCATTTTCTTCAAATGTTGTCCCAGTTTCCTCCGGGTCATCCTCTACTCCAACGTCGTTTAATGTAAGAACCTTAATTTTTTGGTCTTTTAATTTTTTTACTCCCATTAATAATTCTTCTAACTTGGCTTTATTATGGGTAGCGATTAGTATTTTTTTCACTTTTTATTTTTTCTTAGCTGTAACAATTCCGGCTGATTCAACAGTGCCACCACAGTATTTTTGAATAATTTCTATCGATTCTTTGAGAGATTGTTCGACCTTTTCACGGGTGATATCAAAAATTCCGTCAATGTTTAGCAGAATATTTTTAGTGTTTTCGGTGACGGCTGTTTTCTGGGAATCCCGATAGTTAAAATCGATGTTGTAGCCTCCATTTTGATCAAAATAGGCAAGTTCTGATTGCCTAAACTTAGTCGGTTCCTTGTCTCCTAACAACAATATTTCCTCACCTTCTTTTGGAAATCTCATAACGGTTGGGAAAGCAAATTTATCATAGTCAAAAGCGCCGACTGACACACGATTTTTCATAACAATTAAATTGTAGGCGTCGACACAAGTATTAATCTGGTACAAATCTTTTTTCTGTGAAATCCGACGGAGGAGGGCTTCCGGTGACGGTCGACGTGAATGCCAGTCAATCCCCATTTCTTTATAAAGTTTACGGTAGGCGGTCACTTCCGGATAAGCACTGATAACTTCGTTAGATAAATGTGACTGAGTTGAAACAAATTTTTCTATAATCTTAGTCAACTCAGGGTTATTTTTCTTAATGTTAATATTTTTTATGACAGCAATACCGATATTGATTGATGGGTATTTTTTGGCAACCGCTTCATCGATAAAAAAAACTTTCTTGTCAGTAAAATCAGGATATATGAAATAGTTATGGGTTGTGGGTGATGAGTTACTTAGTTCTGATGCTAAAAGTTCGATTGATTTATCAAATCCGATATTTAAAATTAATTCACCGATTTTTGGGCCAAAAGGCTTACTTGTTAAGGTTTGGTATATCACCTCAAAAGCTTCTTTTGGTTTTATTCTCTCCAACTTAATACTTTCAAAGATGGTTTTTTGAATCTGTTCTTTGTCCTCTTTATTTTTTAAATTGTACAATCGATTAATCGATTGTACAATAAACTTTCTTTGTTTTTCTGACGGTAGAAATTTTTCGGTTTTTGTCAAAATATTTTTTGGCTCATGATATTTTTCCAAATAAATCTTGGCATATTTAATTCTTTCTTCAAGGACTTTTTTTTCCTCAGTAGTCAATTTGCTTTTCTTTTGGGTTTCGAAAAAAACAATTAAATCTGCACTTTTATTTTTTAAAAGGTTGGCAATTGTTCTAAATCTTGGAATATAAAGACGTGATTTTGGCAACGGTTCAACTTCTGAAAGTTCAACCATCCGAGCTTGGTCAGCCATAACTTCTCCGGCTTTATCTTGAGGCAGATTTCCTTCAAGTTTCAAAAAGAAGGAATTTAGACAGCGATCATAATCATCAAATAAATTAGGGATTGTATCCCCGACCGGATCAAAATCAAGATGGGTTTTAATTGGAGTGCGAACCAATAAAAAACGGAGAAGGTCGGGGGGCAAAATTTCCGAAACTTCTTTAGCTGAGCTACCTATTCCTTTTGATGAAGACATTTTTTTACCACCGATTGTAAACCACTCATAACCGCCAAGGGCGTCAGGGGCGACTGTACCAAGTATTTCTTTACAAAAATGGATGCCCATATCGTATGATCCGCCCGAGGACATATGGTCCTTACCGGAAGATTCTATCGTAATTCCTATTACTTTCCAGTGAGCCGGCCAATCTAATTTCCAGACAAGCTTACCATTTTCGTTAATCGGCTCTAACTTTCCCTCGTATTCACAGCCCTGCGCCCATTCGACCATTTTTTCTTGACATCGGTAATAAACATATTTTCCGTCCCATTGGTAAACTTTAGTTGTGCCAATTTTGCCACATTTTTGACAGATAGGATTATAAGGAAACCAATCTTGACCTCGGTCTTTTTTAACCACTTTTTTATAAATATCACGGACAACATCGGCTTTATCAAGAATTAATTTGATGACTTCGTTCATTTGGCCGGTTCGGTGTAACTGTGATGACCAAATTATTTGAGGATGACAGTTTATAGAGTTAAAAACCTGAATAAATTCCTGGGCAAAATAATCGGCAAAAGATTTGAATCCCTTTTCCGGTGATGGAATTTTATATAATGGCTGACCCATATATTTTCCCCATTTATATTTATCCAAATAGGCGGGCATTCCATCCATCGGGTCCATATCGTTGAAAACGTAAGAAAATTTTGTTTTGACACCGATATCTTTTAAGGCTTTATAAATTAGGTCATGAACAATGACTCCCCGGAGAGAGCCAACGTGAATCCTCCCGGATGGGGTTTTCATATCATCAGCCCATTCAAGGGGTAAGTTTCTTTCCTTCAATCTTTTTGCTTCACGGTCTGGCCAAATCATATGAGTCTATAAAGTTTATAAAGTTATAAGGTTTGTAAAGTTAATACAAGAAGAAGTATAACAAAAAACACTATTTTATTTCAATGATTTTGTACTGGATTTTGCCGGCGGGGATATTGATTTCGACTAAATCTCCGATTTTTTTATTAATCAAAGCTTGGCCGATGGGGGAATTTTGAGAAAGTTTTTTATTCATCGGGTCAGCTTCAAATTCACCCACTATCTGAAAAGTATCCTTTTGGCCATTTATGTCAACAGTTACAGTTGAGCCGATTTCAATTTTATTTCCGGCTTTGTACATCAAAGTCACCTCAGCATTACTTAGTACGTTATTAATTTCTTGAATTCTTCCCTCAACAAGAGCAAGTTCTTCTTTGGCGGCCGTATATTCACTATTCTCTTTTAAGTCTCCCATCGAACGGGCTTTGCTTAAGCGATCAATTGCTTTTGATTTTTTATTTTTTATTAAATCCTCAAGCTCAAGCTGTAAGTCATTAAAACCTTTTTGAGTCAATTGTATTTTTGTCATATTGAAAATTTAAATCTACCCTCCCAATCTTACTTCTCGCCTTTTCAGTACTGTTCGTACACGGCTCAAAGAGCAATTTTTGGAGGGTTTAACTTTCGCTAATCTTCACTTTGTTCAGAAAGCGAAAGTAAAAAACCCCTCATTCTTAAGGGGATTAATGGTAAAATATTACTCGAATAAAGCTCGTAAGTCAAGAACAATTGGTCCTATCGTCTAGTGGTTAGGACGGCAGGTTCTCATCCTGTAAACATCGGTTCGATTCCGATTAGGATCACATTTGTTGACGACTGCACGGCAAAGTCGTTGATTAGAGCAAAGGAAAAGTTTAATTCAGAGTTCGAAAAGCCGGAATATAGATAAGAAACACCGGTGGGATAAATTAGCCTCTGGAGTTTTGGTTTCCTTTCAGGAATGGCGTCATACCAACTTAAATGCCAATCCTTTATCAAGTAATGGTTCTACTCGTTTTATTGTAGTTTTTTAGAATTTGCTTTTGTCTTATTTGAGTGATATAGTGATTTATTAAATTGCAATACCTTATATTGCTTAAAAAGTGATAGGGTGGCAAGGTTTTTTATCCCACATAAAAATTCGTTATTATCAACAACCTTTTGATCTTCATCTGAAGTAATATGAGCAATTTCAATTTCTTTAGTCTCAGGAGTGAAACCATCATAGATTTGGCTTAATAAGCCAATCTCATCTTCAACCCCAAAATATTTCCAGGAAGAGGATATTTTTGTTTTCATGTAAATATAGCCTTTTTTTCATATCAATTAAATACCGGTTGCTATCATATGTTGACTACTGTTTTCGTGTTGTTGGTTAAAAAGAGTGTTTTGACTTTGTAAATATTCCTCAATTCTTCTTTCTGCTAACTCACAATATTTTTGATCATTGTCATATCCAACGTATCGTCTTTTAGTTTTTAATGCAGCGATACAGGTTGTGCCACTACCAACAAAGGGGTCAAGGATGACTTCATCCTCAAAGGTGTAAAGTTGAATTAAACGATAAGGCAGATCTATTGGAAATGGAGCCGGATGTCCTATTCTAGAGGCACGTTCAGCCGAGAAATTCCAAATACTTTTCGTGTATTCCATAAATTCTTCTTTGGTTATTGTTGGCTGTCTTCCTTCTGGTTTTTTCCTGCCAAAACCATCTTTGGAAAAAATAAGAATATATTCGTGAATGTCTCGTAAAGTTGGGTTAGTTGCCGATAACCAGCTGCCCCAGGCAAAGGATTGGCTGGCACTTGATGCCTTATTCCATATAACCTCGCCCCGCATAAGAAATCCTAGTTTTTGCATATCTTCAATAACATAGGAATGAATAGGCAAGTACGGTTTTCTGCCTAAATTAGCAATATTAACACAAGCCCTGCCACCAGGAACTAAAACTCGATAAGTTTCTTTAAATACCTTTGTGAGTAGTCCTCGATACTCATTCATTGACAAATTCTTATCATAATCTTTTCCAACATTATAAGGAGGTGATGTCACCATCAAATGAACGCTGTTATCGGGAAGTTCAGTCATCTGTTCACTACTTTTACAAAAAACTTTATTTATATTTTCCGGAGGAATAGGAATTTCTATATCTTGGGCAAAATAAGTGTTATTTGAGCCAGCATAGATTTTGCTGTTATAGAACTTTGAAGAGTCATGATTTATTCTTGTTCCCACTCCAAAAGAAGAAGTTTGAGATCCATTACTTTTTCCGTTTGGTTTTAAAATGTTATTCATATCAATCACCTGAATTTTTTATAAGTTGCAAAAACTTTTCTGCCTTTTGCTCATAGGTTTGTTCCTTATTTGCAATTTCAATAATCTCACCCAATTTCTTTTTACTTTGCATACTGGAGAAAAATTGTCTTTCTTCTTTCAGAAGTTCTAATGATTTTTCTTTTAATTCATTATATGAATCAAAGCGATAAAAACCATTCTTGGGAGTGTTTTTAATATTCTCACCGTTATTGTCTAAAGGATTAGGATTGACGGACCAAAATCCTTGAATAATTCCGTTACTTTTTAGATGATCGACTTTATTAAAATATCCGGGATTAATTGGAGTATTACCAATAACAATAATAGGAATTTTTGCGGCTTTGTCACTGGAAACCCTAATATTGATGTTTTTACCAATCGCTTTAAGCATTGAATCGGAGCGACGAATACTTGGTTGTCCAGAATGTGTTTTATAATCACCAACGCAAACAATTTCCGGTTTGCCGTTTACCTGTTTATATTCCCAGTTCCAGACAATTGACATTTTAACCTCGGCGATCATAAGAATATTTTCAGGTTTTTGAACAATGTCTTTGTTTTTACAGATAGCAACATCAGCTGGTGATTGATTAGTTAGTCCTATTTCTTCGCAGACTGCACCTTGGACAGAATAGCCTCCTAATTGTTTAGCGATTTCTGAAAAAAGATCAGTAGACCACTTTTCGGTATAATTACCAATTAAAGAATTTCTACTTTGGAGAGTCGATTTTGTATCACCATAACCTTTTGGCCAGTAGGCATAAAACTTTTTATCTGACGTAACATAAAATAGTTGTTCAGGAGTAGCAAAGTTTAATGATTTAATAAAGAAGTCATGTTCATTCCCCTTTTTCCATAACATTTTCATATAAAAATAATTATAGCAGTATTTTTAGAAAGAAAATTATTGATTTATCAATGATTAATTCTTTTTAATGGGAAATTCAGGAAATAAAGAACCTCAAAAAAAATCCCCGCCTTTCGGCGGGGATTTTATTAACTATCAAATTACTTTTATTGTGCTTGGCCTGCTGATTCTATAGTAGATACCTTATTATGCCATTCCCAGAATTTTCCTTGATCAGCGGCACAAAGTGAAGCTTCGGCAGCTTTCTGAGCATTTGGATGAATTTGTACTAACGGATATTGTTTGTAAAAAAACTTAACGTCATTCTTATACTCTTTCAGTATTTGTTCGACTGTTGGGAATGCTCTTATACAGTATGGGCATTCGAATTCTGAAAATTCTACCATGGTGACTTTACCATTTTTGGCTCCCGTTGAAGTTAAACCTTTTAAATCTATTTCCTTTGCAACAGGGTCAAAAGCTTTATTTGCAGGGTCAGAACAATATTTTTGTAACTCAGTCGAATAAGCTGTACAATCTGAAGAAGCAGTCCCATCAATTTGTTTATCAATTATTTCTTTAAATAAAGGAAATGGAAAAGCGCCTGCTAAGAATTGACCGTTGATAAAAAATCCAGGGGTACCTTGAACTCCAAGAGTCTGACCATAGGCGGTATCTTTGTCGACTTGAGTCTTTTTTTCACCGGAATCTAAACACTTATCAAATTTATTAGTATCCAATTTCATTTCTTTTGCAATCTTCTTAAGATTATCAACTGAAATAGGAGAACTCTGTTGGGCGACCGCACCATTACCAGTGGCACTTCCACTATTAATTTTTTTCTCAAGTGAAAACATCTTGACCGTCATAAAGACGAGAAAAAGGGTGATCACACCCATCATCACGTAAAGGATGTTGTTGTTTGGTTGAGAATAAATAACAGAAGGCTGAGATACCGGTTCACTGATTCTTTTTTTTGCTTTGGGCATATTATTAAAAATTAAAAATTGATAATTAAAAATTTATTACCTTATAACTGTACCGTTTTTTATTTTTTTGTCAAGGGGGACAAGTTCAAATTTTTCAGGATCATCAGCAACAAGGATAATCCCGTTTGAGTCCATTCCCATCATTTGCTTTGGAGCAAGGTTAGCTAAAACAATATATTTATTTCCAAGCAAATCTTCAGGAGTATAAATTGGAGCCAGTCCTGACAAGATAGTTACCATCCCATAATCAACACCTAAATCAACAACAAGTTTGATTAAATGTTTTGATTTTTCGACCGTAGAAGCTTCTTTGACTTCTCCAACTCGAAAATCTAGTTCATTAAAATCAGCGAATTGAATTAAATCTTTTTTCATATTTTAATTAGCATAAATTCTATATAAATTACTGCCGATTTTTTCAAATTTATATATTTCGATTTTCCCAATTTCAGAGGTGTTGACGACGTGAGGGCCTCCGCAAAATTCTTTTGAATAATTGGCAATAAAATAAACCTTGACCATATCAGGATATTTTTCCCTAAAAAAAGACTTGGCCCCAAGCTTCATTGCTTCAGATTTGGGAATTATTTTAAACTCAACTGATAATTTTTCTTCAATTTTCTCATTTATAATTTTTTCAACTTCATCTATTTGTTCTTTAGTTGGTTTAATGGTTGAGGCAAAATCAAACCGTAACCTTTCAGTCGTTATATTAGAACCTTCCTGTCTCACGTCCTTACCAACAACATCAAATAATGCTTGATGAAGCAGATGAGTGGCAGTATGATATTTTATCGTTTGAGCTGAATGATCAGCCAGTCCACCTTTAAATTTGGCAACGGAAGATGATCGGGATAATTCTTTATGTTTATTAAATTCGTCTGAAAATTGTTTTTTATTTATTTCCTGGCCTTTTTCCCGGAAAAGCTCTTCAGTCAACTCATAAGGAAAGCCAAAATTTTGATACAAATCAAAGGCAATTTTTCCGTCAACTTTTTCAATTTTTTTAATTTCTCGCAGTCCCCGGGTAATGCTTAGATTAAATTTTTTTATTTCTTCGCCAATTATAGTGATAACCTGTTTTTTTAGTTTATTTTTTTCAATTCCCTGAGCACCATCATAGGTTGAAAGAACGCCGGTGTCTGCAATCTGGGCAAAATCAGTAGTTTTACCGTCAGTCAATTCATACATTTTAATTGCGCTTCTCCGAAGTAATCGACGAAGTACATACCCGTGTTCCTTATTGCCTGGAATAACTCCACCAGCTATTAAAAAAGTAGCTCCTTTTAAATGATCGGCAATAATTCTCATTTTGGATTTATTATTACCTTCGTAAATTTTTCCCGAAAGTTTTTCAATTTCAGAAATTATTTTAGAAAATGTATCAGTTTTAAAAACGTCCGGGTCATTATTTTCAGCTGCTAAAATCCGCTCTAATCCACCTCCAAAATCAACGTTCATTGCCGGTAGGTTGGAGAAAGTTCCGTTCTTTTCTTTCTTATATTGCATAAAAACTGAGTTACCTATTTCCAAAAAACGTCCACAATCACAATTAGGATGACATTTCTCTCCGAACTTTTTATCATGGGGAATATGGGTAAATTCATAAAATACTTCAGAATCAGGACCGCCCGGTTCACCGGCGGGCATATTATCAGGAATTCCGGCACGTGACCACCAGTTTTTTTCCGGACCATATGGGGAGATATGGTTAACGGCAAGTCCAAGGCTTTTCCATACTTTTATTGACTCTTCATCCGCTGTAAGATTATTTTTTTTATCACCGGCAAAAACAGTCACATAAAGTTTTTCCTTAGGTAATTTAATTTCTTCAGTTAAAAATTTCCAAAACCAGGCAATTTGCTCCTTTTTAAAATAATCACCAAGCGACCAATTTCCCATCATTTCAAAAAAAGTTGTATGACGATTATCTCCGACTTCCTCAATATCCTGCGACCTAAAGCAGGGTTGGATGTCAAAAATTCGTTTTCCTTGCGGGTGCACTTCTCCAAGAAGATAAGGTACTAATTGTTGCATTCCACTACCGGTGAAAAGAGTCGTCGGATCGTTTTGAGGAACGAGAGGAATGGGGGGTATCTCTTTATGATTATTTTTTTTCCAAAATTCGGTAAATTTTTTTCTTAGTTGGACATGAGTTAGTGGCATAATGTAAAATTATACAATATAATACGAATACTACGAATAAAGAAATGCGAATGATACGAATATACGGATATTCGCAAATTCACAACATTTGTATAAAAATTCGTGTCATTCATATTATAAACATATGCTTATAAAGACAACGGATATTAAATTAGTAAAATTATATTTATCAAAATTAACCTTACCTAATGACAATTCTCATAAAGGCCAGAACGGCCGAGTTTTAATTATTGGTGGCTCATCTCTTTTTCATTCTGCATCACTTTGGGCTACCGAGGTGGCTTCTCATTTTTGTGATATGGTTCATTATTCATCAACTGAGGAAAATCAGGAAATATTTTTATCGTTAAAGAAAAAATTCCAAAATGGCATAATTGTCCCACAGGAAAAATTGATGGAATATGTGAAAGAAGATGATGCGATTTTAGTTGGGTCCGGAATGATGCGTGAAGGTGAAGAGGCAAAATATACCCGCGATCTGATAAAAACCCTGATAACAGATTTTCCTAAAAAACAATTTGTCTTTGACGCCGGAGCATTGCAGACAATGGATAGAAATTGGCTATTAAAATTAAAAACACCGGCAATTATTACTCCTCATCAAAAGGAATTTGAAAAACTATTCGATGTATCGATACATCGAAGTAATATTGAGGATAAAATCAAATTAGTTCAGGAAATGGCGAAAAAATATAATTCAATAATTTTATTGAAAGCGATTACAGATATTATTTCTGATGGAGATAAGTTATATTTAGTTGAAGGGGGTAATGCCGGTTTGACTAAAGGGGGAACTGGAGATATTTTAGCAGGGTTGACGACGGCTTTGTCATCAAATAACTCAGCTTTAAATTCGGCTGTTTCAGCCTCAATTTTATTAAAGAAAACCGGAGAAAAGCTTTTCCATTCAAAAGGATACTGGTATAATGTAGGTAATATTATCGATATGATTCCTGAAGTTTTAAAAGAGAATATTTTATGAAAAAAGAAACAATCATCGCAATAATTTTAGGTTTGTTTTTTGGAGGCGTTGTGGCCATATTTATTTCTTTAAAAAGCAAAGATATCGAGCTTTCAAAAAATAAAGTAATCGCGCCTCCTAAAGAAAATATTGTTTCACCTAATTTAACAAGCGCAGAGATGCAACCTTTAGATCTGACTGAGCCAGCCAATAATGCAATCTTTGATAAAGATATCATCAGATTCAAAGGAACTGCTGTTAAAGATTCTCTAATAATCATTCAATCACCAATAAAAGATGTGGTCGTGAAAAATACTAATGGTAAATTTGATATAGAATTTCCTTTAGCTTTAGGTGAAAATTCAATTAAGATGGTTATCTATCCAAAAGAAAAACAGTTTCGACCACAGGAAAAATCTATAAAAATTTACTATATTGATAGCGAACTATGAATAAAACAATACTAAAAACAAAAATAGGTTACTTGGTTATGGGTTACTTAGTTATGGGTTGCTTGGTTATGGGTTACTTGGTTAGTTGGTTAGTGGGTAATACAATGGCCCAAACTCCATCCTCTACTGCTTCATCGTCACCAACAATTGAAGTTGATAAAGACATTCAACAATTGAAAGATAAAGTTGCCAACAAAGTTTCGGAAATACGAAAAGAAAATAATAAAGCAGTCTCAGGTTTTATAACAAATATCGAAGGAAGCCTAATAAAATTAAGCAATAACGGGGAAATTAATCAGGTAAAAATTGACGATACTTTGACTAAATTCTTTAAAGTGTTAGGAATATCAAAAAAGGAAATTAAAAATAGTGATCTGTCTAAGGATGATTATGCGATTGTCAGCGGAGTTGTCACTGACAATATAATCACAGCCAATGTCGTATTGATTGATGAGAATTTCTTAGTCGATTCCGGAAAAATCACTGAAATAAATAAAGATAATTACAGTATTAAAGTCCTGACAAGTGACAAAAATACTTATGATTTAGATATAGAGACAAGTACCAAACGGTACATGATTAATATCAAAACTTTAGCAAAAGAGACGATTGGATTTAGTAAATTAAAAGAAGGAGATACGGTTCATTTTGTTATAAAAAAGACAGGAAATCCGCCAGCTGGCGGAAAAAATAATAATTACCCAGCGTATAAAATTTTGGTAATACCACAGGAATATTTCATTAAATAATACGAATACCACGAATAAAGAAATTCGAATTATATTTTTATGTTCAACATCTTTAAATCTTTTTTCGACTATAATCAACGTGAGGTCAACCGATTGACTGAAAAAGTTATTGAAATTAATCAACTTGAAGACAAAACCCGTGATTTAAAAGACGGTGACTTTATCAAAGAAACAAAAAAACTTCAGAAAATTATTCAAGCCGATGAAAGCAAAGCTGAAGAAAATTTAGCTTGGGCTTTTGCTTTAGCCCGCGAAGCATCGAGGCGGACTTTAGGACAGCGTCATTTTGATGTCCAACTAATTGCATCGATTGCCCTTCATGAAGGAAAAATTACCGAACAAAAAACAGGCGAGGGAAAAACACTTTCTTCCGTTCCTGCTTTGTATTTAAATGCACTATCTGGAAAAGGAGCCCACTTAGTTACTGTCAATGACTATTTAGCTCGACGTGATGCAGGATGGATGGGGACAGTTTTTAATTTTTTAGGCTTAACTACAGCCGCGATGATTTCTGACAAATCTTTTTTGTTTGATTTAAAATACACAGATAAGGATGCTCTTGATTGGCGACTTTCACATCTTAGACTGGTTTCCCGGAAAGAAGCTTATAGAGCGGATATTACTTACGGTATAAACAGTGAATTTGGATTCGATTATTTACGAGACAATATGGCATCCAATCCTGATGATGCTGTTCAACGGAATTATAATTATGCAATTATTGATGAGGCTGATTCAGTCTTGATCGATGAAGCCAGGACTCCTCATATAATTTCAGCTCCTAATGAAGAAGATACTTCAAAATATTATCTTTACCCAAAAATCATTAATCAGCTCATCGAAAAATCGGATTACGTCATTGATGAAAAATTACGGACTGCCAATCTGACTGATGCCGGAATTAAGAAAGTCGAGAGTATTTTAAACGTTGCTAATATTTATGAAAAAGATTTTGACACATTATTTCATATTGAAGCAGCTCTCAAAGCAAATGCTCTTTTCAAAAAAGATAAAGATTATATTGTTAAAAACAATGAGGTTGTCATCGTTGATGAATTTACCGGAAGACTGCTTCAAGGCAGGCGATTTTCTGAAGGATTACATCAGGCAATCGAGGCGAAAGAAAACGTCACTATTCAGCGAGAATCAAAAACCTTAGCGACTGTTTCTTTGCAGAACTATTTTAGAATGTATAAAAAATTGGCCGGGATGACCGGTACAGCTTCAACTGAAGCAGAAGAATTTCATAAAATATATAACGTCGATGTTATTTCTATCCCGACCCATTTACCGATGAAGCGTAAGGACGAGCCGGATATGATCTATAAAACAGAAAAGGGGAAATTCAACGCCGTTGTTGAGCAGATTGCTAATAACTTTAAATTAGGGCGACCTACCCTAATCGGGACAACTTCTATCGAAAAAAACGAATACCTTTCGATGTTACTTAATAAAAAGGGTGTCCCTCATCAATTATTGAATGCTAAAAATCATGAACAAGAAGCAAAAATTATTGCCGGAGCCGGAGAGCGGGGAGCGGTAACTGTTGCCACGAACATGGCCGGCCGAGGAGTAGATATTGTACTTGGTGGGGCAGCCCCGGTCGATAAAAAATTATTAAATGAATGGCAAAAAAAGCATGACGAGGTGGTTAAATTAGGTGGACTTTATGTTTTGGGTACGGAAAAACACGAATCGCGAAGAATTGATAATCAACTTCGCGGTCGCTCCGGTCGGCAAGGCGATCCGGGAGAATCCCGTTTTTTTGTTTCTTTGGAGGATGATTTGATGAGAATCTTTGGAGGTGAACAAATTTCAAAAATGATGACTTTTTTAAATTTCCCGGAAGACCAACCGCTTACTCACTCAATGGTTTCTAAAGCCATAGAACAAGCTCAAGTAAAAGTGGAAGGTTTTAATTTTGATATTCGAAAACATCTTGTCGACTTCGACGATGTCTTAAATAAGCAAAGGCAAATAGTTTATGAACTGAGAAAAAAACTTCTCTTTGGGAGTAAAAATAGCGTTGATTTTAAAACGACGATTACTGATATTTTTAGGAATGAGGTTTCCGTCCTTGTCAATAACTATATGATGAATATTGATCAGTTAACTGATGACGATCAGGCAAAATTAATTCAGGAATTAAATATGATGATTCCATTTGATGAAAAAGAATTAAATACGATGATCGAGTCAAAAAATAATGAGAAAATCATAAATTATTTAAATGAAATTATTGATAAACAGTTTGAGATTAGAGCCAAAAAATTTGGAAAAGAAATTTGGGCAGATATTATCAGGTCTGTAACTCTTTCCACGATTGATAAGTTTTGGATGGATCATCTGACGGCGATTGAGGATCTGCGTGAGGGAATTAATTTACGGGGATACGGTCAGCTTGACCCGTTAGTTGAATATAAGAATGAAGCCTATTCAATGTTTGAAAAATTAATAGGAGATATTAATTTTGAGGTTACCAGAAGGTTATTTAAAATTGAAATTAATACAGGGACAGATCGCGATCTACAAGTACATAATTATGAACATCCTCAAATGATATTACATTCAGCTTCTGCAATCGATCCGTTTAATCAAGTTGAAAAGCAACAAAATAAACAATCCCCAATAACCAACTCCAATAATCAACAACCAATGATCAAAAAACACAAATTGGGGAGAAATGAGAAGTGTTGGTGCGGAAGCGGAAAAAAATATAAAAAATGCCACTACCCAAATTAAAATATTTATTTATGTTTGTTTGTCATCCCCTCAAAGGAAGAGCATGTCATTTAGACCTACAAATGACCATAATATTTTAGAATATATTCTAATTGTTTTATTTTGCTTTATTTTACACAACACAGTTTACATTACCTAAAATTTATCGCTAAAATGTGAATAATTAGCTGTTTATTATAGTCATTAAGTTTGGTAAAATTAATTCTAATGAAAAAAATTTCACTAATTATTTTATTAGTAGTCATTCTTTTAATTGCTACTTTTAAAGTAACCGCCCAAACTCCACCGGTACAAGCCTCCCAGTCGTGGAGATGTTTAAAAGGTGAAGATAAAAAACTTACCTTTACAGGAGCTGGAAATTCAACAATCACACAAGAACTTTATTCCGATGGATACAATGTTGGTACAAATTTTTACGTCGTAACTTGTGTAGGAACTGCTGATGGCTCGATCTGCGTATTAGATCATAATTCAATGTCATCGAAATAATATTTTTTCTCAACCCGTTATATCATATTCTTTGTCATCGAAATCGATCGGGTAATAGTAACTAAAACATTATCCTGTAGTCTTTTTTAATTTAGTAATTAAAAAATCTATCTCTCTTCGTAATTCTACC
>Ga0210049_1002702_pt1 | contig 16453 bp, 14 predicted proteins | sample CryGeyCG2014_300_2_FD_183964 | JGI IMG/M metagenome (GOLD analysis project Ga0210049, IMG submission 183964) | Groundwater microbial communities from aquifer - Crystal Geyser CG06_land_8/20/14_3.00 (SPAdes) (version 2) | ecosystem: Environmental > Aquatic > Deep subsurface > Groundwater | place... | reverse complement strand
ATGATATCAATGTCTCTGAGCACAAGGGCTGATTTTGTGAGGATTGAAACAGGGAACTGATAGTTCAGGAGCTCCTTGAGAATGTTTCTTGTAAGCCCATATTTTTTCTCCAGGGGCTGATACGGGTCTGTGACCGAGCTCAGTAATATCTCCCCCTTCTTTTTCAGCACCAGCTCTTTTTTAAGAACTTCTACTGCATTTGTCTTCACATCAACAAAGCCGCCCCACGGCTCTTTATGGTTCGTGTATTTTTTCATGAACCTCGCATAGCAGTAGGCGCAGGCGTGCTGGCATCCTGTATAAAGGTTTATGCAGTAGTCAGAGATTCCCGACTTGTTTAGCAGGGATTTGCAGGATACCTCTTTTATTATCATTTGAAGAAATGCAATCATTCTTGTTTATAATACTTTTTCGCAGGTGTCCAGTGGGCATGTTTTCGTACCCAGCTGGTTGCGAATCTTTCCGTCGCTATCTCCAAAAGTTTATAAACCGCCTGCAAATATTTTTTGCCATGAAATATACGCTTGAAAAGATATGCGAGTACTCGCCTCACGGCACAGATACAACGTCGCTTTCACTGCTGAAAGAGTTTGCAACAGTGCCATTCTTCATCCCATGGTACCATAGCCAGGAGTCCAGGAAGGTGTTTCCGATAATAATGAATGAAATTTCAGACATCAACCCTTCGCACAAGGCATTCTCAAAGATAATTGACAGGAACCCATTCTTTGACCATACTGAAATCGCCTATTTTGTAGCCAAGTCAGAGGGGAAGCCCATAGGCAGGGTGGCTGCTTTCATTGACTCCAACTACAACACAGAGCATGAAGAGAACTCGGGATGGCTGGGAATGTTTGAATGTGTCGAAGACAAGGATATTGCAGAGCACCTGCTCGCATCTGCATGGGAATGGCTCAGCAGCAAAGGATGCAAGAAGGTGATAGGCCCTGCAAAATACAATGCGAACGGCGAGGTGGGGCTGCTCATCGACGGCTTTGAGCACAGCCCGTATTTCATGGAACCCTACAACGCCCCATACTACCAGGAATACTTCACATCTTTCGGATTCACAAAGCTTGACGACTGGTTCAGCCACATATTTGACCACACAGACGAAAAGATTTACGCCTATGTTGACAGGATAAAAAAGTTGGAGGCCCGCATTCTGGATAAGACTGAAGTCGAAATCAGGAACGGAGAATTCAAGAAAATAGATAAGGAGATTGAGATAATTAAGTCCCTCTACAATTCAGAGTGGGGCAAGGGCAACCATCCTCAGTTTGTGAAGATGACTGACCCCGAATTTGCGAGCCTCGCCAAAGGAATAAAGACAATTGCGCTTGAGGATTTTGTATTTATTGCAGAAAAAAATGGCGTTCCGATTGGCGTTTCAGTAACAGTTCCCAACATAAATGAGGTAATCTCGCATTATGACTCTTTGCATCCGGGATACATTCCTTCCAAAAACCCGCTGAGTTTTACAGACATAAGAAGGGACCTTTCAATTTTCTCAGAAATCCAGAAGAAGAGGCGCGAGAAGGATTTTTCCTCAGTCAGGATTCTTATCATTGGGGTAAAGGAGGGTTATAGGAAAACAGGGATTGATGCCCTTCTTTACTACAGGACTTTTCAGTCGGGAATAAATCTTGGGGTAAAGGCAGGCAGCGGTTCGGAGACAGCAGAGCGCAACCTGGACATAGTCAGGCCCCTTGACAATATGGGAAGGCGCGCCTTCCACTGGCGCGTCTACGAGCTTTCCCTGTAAAATGTTTTTAGTTTACTGTCTGAAGTATCTGGTAATCCAAGGTTGATGAGCCCTCTTTTGCAACATCCACAATGAATTTCACAAGGGTGTTTGTCACCATGTCATACTTCAGGTTTGAGGAGATTATCTTTGAGTTTTCAGGTATCCTCTCAAGCACGCTTACTTTCTCATCTGTTGCTTTTGAGTTGAAGACCTTGACCTCGTAGCCGTATTTTATCTCCTTGCTTGATGGCGGGTAGTCGTATAATGTTTGTTTCTTCTCTGCCCTTATGTCAAATGCCTTCCCGATGTTGAGATCAAGCGTGTCCCCGACGCTTGTGTTTCCAATAGTCGCTTCTCCGATGAAGTAGAGCATTGAATCTTTTTCCTGGTAGAGGCGTATTGTCCCCTCTGGCATTGGAAGCCCGAGCCCTGCCTTTTTGTCATTTGCTGCGCTTATGTGGACAGATGCATTTGTTTTTTGGATGTCAGCATAATATCCGTACCTCTGCCCGAAGTCAACAATGTATTCTTTTACCACAGACACGCCCTGCTTTGAAAAGAAGGGCATTGATTTTGATTCGCTGTCCTTAAGCGTTATGAGCCCTTCAAGGTCAAACGCCCTGTATTCAAACAGCGGATTTTCCTGGTAGTTGGGTGCAATCTCAACATCCTTACTGCCGATTGAAGTGCCCTGCTGCTTTGCGGGAGCCCCTGCAATCAGGGTTATCTGTGCGCCGGAGAAGTCCTGCCCGGAGTTGTTGGTAAGTGTTATCCTGCTCTCAAGGTTCATTTTATTATTTGAGTCGTCTATTATTGCGAAGTAATTTGAGTCCCAGTCAAGCCCTGCTGTTGCAAGCGAGAGGTTGAAGTTCCCATTTCCCTTTGTCTGGCTTTTAACAATAAGTTCTAGAGACGGCTCGCTTCTCAATTCCGGGCTTCCCTTATATGTTATTGCTGAAATCTCTGACGGCTTTATCTCGATGAGAGAGTCAATTCCCTTGAGGTAAAGCTCGCCGTTACTTTCCAGCAGCGTTCCTGAGAATACTTTCGTGCTGTCTTTCATGGTTACATCAATTTGTTTTCCCTGGTACATCTTAAGAAGTGTCTTCTCATTTATTTCTGGCAGAAGTATTTTCTGCTCGGCAACCTCTATCCCTGGAGAAAGAGGGCGCACATATATTGTTCCTGCCTCTGCCGATTCAGGTATCTCTGCATATACCGTGTTATCGCCTTTGTTCAGGCTGAAGGACAACTGCTCGTTGACAAACCCGTAGTTGCTGCTGTATATCACCAGCTGCGTGGGTTGCGCCGTCTTCGCCTTCTTCAGACTGAACATGAAGGGCATTCCCAAAACTATTGTGCCTATAACTATTATCTTTTTTGTTATAGAATTCATTAAAACCACCCCCAGAGGAGTATAATATTAATTAAGTATAAATTCTTTTCCCAGTACTGAAAAATCAAAATTTATAAGCATCCATACCAACCTGAATATCATGGACGCAAAAGATGAGTATTATGATATAATCGCTGATTCTTATCCTGAACTTCACAGGGACGAGCAGTTGAAAAAGCTCAGGATAATCAGGGATAGCATAAAAGTAAAGCCGTCTGACTCTCTTCTGGATGTCGGCTGCGGGCCCTGTTTCACTCAGGAACTTTTTAACTGCAGAATAGCAGGCATTGACCCGAGCAGAAAGCTTCTTGACAAGGCGGAAAAGCGCCCAAATGTGACTCTTGTCCGGGGGTTTGCAGAGGCACTGCCCTTCCCCGACAATAATTTTGAAATCGTGATATCAGTTACTGCAGTCCAGAACTTCTCTGACATAGAAAAGGGAATCTCGGAAATAGCGAGGGTGGCGAAGGGCCCTGCAGCCATAAGCTGCCTTATGCGCTCTGGAAAGCTTTCCCTTGTGCGCAGGGAAATTGCAAGACATTTCAGAATAGAAAAAGAAATTGTGGAAGAGAAGGACATCATTTTCATACTAAGAAAATTTTAGCCCTCTAGGTATATTTATATAATACTCTTTCATCTTTCAGGCAAGCAGCATGGCAAAGAAAAAAATCAGGGAAATAAAAGAGCACAGGGAAGGCAGGAGGGGCTTAACTGCCAGAAAGAGAAAGTTCTTTGTCCGGCTGTCCATTCTCGCGGTAATCGCGATTATAATAATTTCCTCAATACTAAAGCTCAGCTTTGTGGTCAGGGATGAGCTTGTGCTTGACCTCAGCCCTTCGAGCATTTCCATAAACACCACAAACAGGGGAAGCTTTTCAATTACCTTCAATGCCAGGGTGCAGAAGTTCCTGCTCTGCAGGAGCGAGTGCTCCTACACTTTCAGGGACATCAGCGGAAACACAACACTTGATTCAGAAAGGTTTATGCTTTCCCAGCCCTCATTCTCAAGGCAATATAACCTCTCAATCAATAAGAGCGGCGAGGGGCAGCTTGTATACCTCTTTGACATAAGCTGCAGGAACATAAAAAGCGCAGTTTGCAGTGCCAGCGGGCAGGACAGGCAGAAGAGCGCGATAATCAGTGTTGACTATTCGCTGTCTGGGGATGAGCGCTCAAAGAAGGCGGAGATTGAGTCGGGAATCCAGGAGTTCTATGCTGAAAAAAGCGCCTATGATTACTCAATCAATGCTTCAGCAGCCAGCATGGATGCGCTGGCTTCAGTCCTTCCAAACTCCTCAGCAGAGGAGGCAGAGCTTATCAGCATGAAAGAAAGGGCCTTGTCTGATTCCCTCTCACTTTCCCAGCAGCTGGACAACATTTCATACCTCTTCAGCATTGATGACTACACTGCCGCCTATTCAGCATTCAAGAACGCGCTTCCTGATGCAATACTTTCGCTTTTTGGCTCTGCAAAGAACCTCTCAGATTATTCCTTTATTGTTGAATCCGCCTACACTAGAACAATAGCCAATATGGCAGCCCTTTCAAACCTCAACTCTGCTCTGCTTCCTGAGATATACAATTACTCTGTCAGGGCAGGCAATTCAGCGCTTGCCATAGAGGCGCAGAATGTTTCAGCCATGATTGTCTCATTTTACTCTGAGCTTGAAAACCGCAGCTATGCCAGCATATTATCCGAGAGCTCATATTCTGATTACCTGCTCAACAGGACAGACACCATGTTTTTAGATTATAGCAATGCAATTGGGGCAGGATACCTCTCAGCATCCCTTGAGGGAAGGTATGCATACCTTGTAGCATCAGAGTTCGGATACAGCGGCACAGCTGCAGGCAATGTTTCCTCATTTGCCCAGAAAAACTCCTCACTGCAAGGGCTTTCAGAGGCATGCCTGCTTATGGAAAACATTTCCGGATTCGCAAATATGCACAATTCAGAAGCATCAGCAGCCCTCGCTTCCTCGGAACTGAAAAACAGCAGCACTTTCCTCTCTTCGCTTAATGCATTCCCGCAGAACGCCCTCTATGACTCTGAGCAGCAGGTTGATTCAGAGATTTCTGCAATAGAAAACTCCTCGCAATACCAGCAGATTTCTGCCCTTGCATATCATGGAATTGCCAACCACTCAGCCATAAACCTTGCAGAAAACGCAACAATGGATGATGTCAGAGAAATGGCTTATGTGAATCTTACGCCGGGATTTCAGCAAGTGCTTAACTCAACATGCTCATTCCTGAAAAGCCCCTGCCCTTCAATTCAGCTGGGCTCAATCGCAAATTTCACACTCCACGGCATAAACTACACTATTCCTGCAATAGGCGCCCCTGAAAACTTTTTCCTGAAGGGCGGGACTCCAACATGCTGCTTCAAGGGCTCATGCAGCGAGTGCTGCCCCTCGCCTGCCTGCGCATCAAAGAACTATCCTGTGATATTCATCCACGGGCATCTCTCATATGACAGGAACTCGCCAGAGTTTGTGATAAACTCATTCGCGGACATGCAGGCAAAGTTTGAGGATATTGCTTATATCTCAGCAGGGCTGATTGACATGGATGACAATGTTTCTGAAAGAGAGTGGGGAAGGAACCCTGAGCCGATAAGCGTCAGGGCAAGCTATTACTATGTCTATTACTATGACCTCGGCATCCAGACAGTTGAGGCGAGGAAATCAGACAGCATAGAGAACTACGCGATACGCCTGAAGGAGATAGTTGACGAAGTGAAGAGGAGGACTGACTCGCCCAAGGTGATAATAGTCGCGCATTCAATGGGCGGGCTTGTGGCAAGAGAGTACCTGCTCCTCTTTGGTGAGGACAGCGTTGACAAGATGGTGACAATAGGGACCCCTAATAAGGGGGTAGAAGGCGCTTTTGTAAAGCTCTGCTCTGTCTTCGGCTCCCAGAAGGAGTGCGAGGACATGACAGAAGGCAGCATCTTCCTGAAGCGCCTGAACAACCCGAACAATGTTCCGAAGAAAACAAGGATTTACACAATCGCGGGAGTGGGCTGCAATACCTATGGAAAGCCGGGAGACGGAGTAGTTATTGCTGACAATGTTGTCCTTGACTTTGCAAAAAATTACAGGATTGAGGGGCGCTGCACTGATTTAGTCCAGAGCGACCTTCATGGAAGAATGCTTCAGCCTGAAATCTATCCGCAGACCCTGAAAATATTAAAGGAAATAATTGCTGACAACTCAACAGGGCCATTTTCTTCTGAGCTGATAAAAAGATAATTCAGGCATAATCCTGGCAAAAGTGCACGATTTCTGTGAAGCCGAAAAATTCAAAATTTGTTAGGGCGCAGTACAAAAAACTTTATAAACCTCGGGAAAATCTGCTTAATTATGAGAGTAGCAATTGACGCAGCAATTATCCAGGATGGAAGAATACTTTTGGTAAGAAAAAAACAGAGCTGGATACTTCCTGGAGGAAAACCTAATCCGAATGAATCTGATCTTGAATGTCTTTGCAGAGAAGTAAGAGAAGAGTTATCAGGAACCCAATTAGAATTAGATGAAGGTAAAATCAAATATTACGGCGATTTTGAAGGGATAACTCCGCACACAGGAGATATTTTAACAGCGAAGGTTTATTTTGCAAATATCAAAGGCGAACTTCACAATTATTCTGCGGAAATTTCAGGATATGCCTGGGCAAATGATCCAAGAGAATATAACCTCTCTGATATTACTTCTAAGATTGTAGATTCTCTTGCAAAAGATGGATACTTAAAACTTTAGAGCGATTGAAATTTATCCTTTTTTATTATGCAGAAAAGCGGCAAAACTCCAATCTTCAGATTGGAGATAAGCCGCTTTTAGCACAAAGAAATGTATTACATTTCTTGTGCAAGAAAACCTTGAGGTTTTCTTTGCATCCTAAAAATCCGCGATTAAGAGAGCGTCCGGTCAAACTCCGGACTTTAGTCCGGAGTAGGACGCTCTCAGCGGATTTTTATGATTTTGGAGTTGCCCCTAACTTTAAATATGTTTGCGTGAAGTGCTTGTTACTCCTTTAAACCTGCACAGCGCTTATTTCAGCTCCTTTATCTTTTCCCAGGTGAAAATTTCCCCGCTCCTTCCAAAGTGCCCGTATGCAGCTGCAGCAAGATACCTCGGCTTAAGCAGGTCCAGCTCCTCTATCATGGCTTTCGGCCTGAAGTCAAAGTTCTGCCTGATTATGTTTTCAATCTCGCTCTCTGAGAACTTTGAGGTGCCGAATGCGTCAACAAATATTGAGACGGGCTTTGCAACCCCTATTGCATAGGCAACCTGCATCATAAGCCTCTCAGCTATCCCTGCTGCAACAATGTTCTTCGCAGCATACCTTGCGTAGTAAGCCCCTGTTCTGTCAACTTTTGACGGGTCCTTGCCTGAGAATGCGCCTCCGCCGTGGGAGACATAGCTGCCATATGTGTCAACCATTATTTTTCTTCCCACTGCCCCGGAATCAACTTCAGGCCCGCCGAGCGTGAATGAGCCGGCGCCGTTCACAATGATTTTGGTGTTGCTGTCAATCCATTCCCCGAGCGCAGGCAGGATGACATTCTCCTTAAGGTATGCCTCAAGCTCCTCCCTGCTGATTGAGGGCTCGTGCTGAACAGCCATCACAACTGCCTCAACCCGCGATACCTTGCCATTAATGTATTCTGCACTAACCTGCGACTTGCCGTCAGGCCTTATAAACTCCTTTAATTTCATTTTCTCGTCTGTCAGTCTGACAAGCTCATGCGCCTTCATTATCGGGAATGGCATAAGTTCAGGCGTTTCCTTGCAGGCATAGCCAAACATCAGCCCCTGGTCGCCTGCGCCCTGCTCCCTGCCGCCCAGCCCGTTTATGCCAGCAGATATTTCAGGGCTCTGCGCCTGTATGACATTCAGGATGCCAACAGAGCGGTAGTCAAGCCCGAACTCAGGATTTGTGTATCCTATGCTCCTTATAATCTCTCTTGTTATAGTGTCAAAAGGGCAGTAGCATTCAGTGGTTATCTCGCCGTGGATGTCAATAAGCCCCCTTGTGGCAGACGCCTCAACAGCCACCCTTGCTTTTGGATCCTTATCTATTATGTCGTCAAGTATTGCATCGCATATCTGGTCGCAAAGCTTGTCAGGGTGCCCTTTTCTGACTGATTCAGAAGTGAATGTCTTTCCCATTTTATCCGCCCCCCAGATGATATTTCCACTTCAAACTTTTTGAAGTTCAAAAATCGCCGATAAAGCGAAGGGCTCTAAAGCTCCGAGCAGGCGATTTTTGTTACCTTAAGCCATTTGCTGTTTATAATCCTTTTCCACAAAATTAATAAGCCAGCAGCTTTTGGCATTTTACATGGAATTAGCAAAGGCGATTTTGGTTTATTTAATAGTAATAATTGCCTTCATATTAATCTCGTTTGCGGCAAGGGCAATCTCAGCCCCAAGAAAGCACAGGCAGGAGGCAAGGTTCAATGCTTCCCAGGAAAACGCATCAGAACTTCCTCAGCTTCCGGAATTTACCCCTGATGACAGGGTGCTCATACTTGCGCCCCACCCTGATGATGAGGCAATAGGCACTGCAGGCGTTATCCAGAGGGCTCTCAGCCGGGGCGCAAAGCTCAAGGTTGTCTATCTGACAAACGGGGATTCCAACGAGCTCTCATTCCTTGTATACGAGAAAAGGCCCATGCTGATAGGACGCGAGGCAATAGAGCTTGGCGAGATAAGGATAAACGAGAGCCGCTCTGCAATGAAGCTGCTGGGGCTCAATGACAGCGACGTTGTCTTCCTGGGATACCCTGATTTCGGGACCCTGAGCATTTTTGTCCAGCACTGGAAAAGGCCTTACCGAAGCTTTATTACTCGCCTCTCAAAGGTTTCCTACAAGGATGCCCTGTCTCCAGGAGCCCCATACCTGGGCGAGAGCATCCTCTCTGACCTTGAGTCAGTGATGAAGAAGTTCAAGCCGACGAAAATCTTTGTCTCAAGCCCTGCTGACAGGAATCCTGACCACCAGGCGCTTTTCCTCTACAGCACAGTTGCTCTGCTCGACCTCAACAGGAGCAATGCCCTCTCGCAGACAGAGGTTTTCCCATATCTTGTGCACTTCAGGGGCTGGCCGAGCCCTTCTGGCTACGCTCCCAATATGTATATAAGCCCGCCTTCGCAGCTTTCCAGCAGCGAGATGCACTGGGAAGGGCTGAACCTCTCGCCTGAAGAGCTTTCAAGGAAGCATGAGGCAATACTTGCGTACCAAAGCCAGAATTCATACTCTCCAAGGTTCCTGCCGTCTTTTGCCAGGCAGAATGAGATTTTCGGGAGTTATGAACTATTCCTGCTGAACAGGCAGAAGGAAGGGAACATTTCATGGTTGCAGTTTGAGGAAATCTCAAACCTTGAGCTGCAGGGCAACATCTCTGACCTGCAGGAATCATATGATGAGGCAAGCCAGTCGCTCATCTCAAATGTCGCATACGCCTATTCAAACACCTCAATTTTTGTCAGGCTCATTCTCAGGAGGAGCTTTGAGCCCGACAGGAAGATTTCGCTTTTCCTCTTCGGCTACAGCAGCAGGACAAATTTTTCAGAAATGCCTAAAATAAGGTTGGTGGTGAGCCCTTTCGCAACAAGCGTCTATGACGGAGAGAGAAGAATTTTATCAAGCGGGGCATCAGTGAGCAGGCAGAAAGGCGGGATAATAGTTAAGGTGCCCCTGAAGCTTCTCGGAAAGCCGGACTATGTTCTCACTGCAACAAAGACAGGTGCAGGCGAGATGCCTGTCTCAGAGACCTTCTGGAGGGTGCTTGTGCTTGAGTAAGTGGCTCTTGCCATCCGCCTGTCTCAATCTTTGCAGGACTGCCCTGCTTGAAAGTTCTTTGATTGCGTCATTTGCAACCCAGCGGGCGCTCTTTGAATCCATTCCCGCTATTTTTTTCGCTTCCTCCAATGCTGCCGTGTTCAGCCACAGGTTTCTCTTGCCTATCTGGCGGAGCGCCCAGTTCACTGCCTTCCTTACAAAATTCCTGGAATCAGAGGAGCCCTTCTCAATCAATGGAAAGAATTTTTCAAACTCAAGGTCAGCGGAATTTTTTTCAGAGACAGCCAGCTGCGCCATCATCACAAATCCAGCCCGCCTAACAAATTCAGAGTCCTCTTTTGCCCAGCCGACTGCCTTTTTCCAGGCGTATCTTGTGTAGCGGAAGAGGTTCATGCATACCTGGTCGCAAACATCCCATGAGTCAAATTCAGCAGCCCACTTATCCATCTGCGCCTCAGTGACCTTTTCCGGCTCGTCAACCACGCTGGCAACTATCCTTGCCTCATGTATGCCCGAATCCCACAATTTCAAGGCGAGGGCATGGCTCTTTCCAGCTCTTTTTGCAATGCTTCTTAGAATAGGTATTGAGACCCCGTAAGTATTCCTGGGATTTATTCCGAAGCGGGCCATTCCTGCAACTGCCCCGGGATTCCTGTTTGATTTTATCTCAGAAATGATTTCGCTATACTGCATTTCTGACTGAATTGCAGAACTTGAATAAATCTTTTTTGAATTCCTCACTTTCCATGGCGCTTTTCTTCGCTACAAGTATTGCGACAGGCTTTTTTCCGCATATCTGCTCTATCTCAAGAAGTGCTTTCTCCCCTCCTAAGCCGAATTCTGCGCAGAACAGGGCTATCTTCCTGAACTTGTGCTCATTTTTTGAGACATAAGTCCTGATAGCAGGGCTCATGTGCCCGTTCCATATTGGAGTTCCGATTATTATCATGCAGTATCTTGCAGGATTCCTGTGTGCGCCTTTTATCTCAGTCAGCCTTTTCAGGGAAGCATCCATTCCCGCGGACAGGAACCCTAAGAGCCCCTTCCTGTTCTTCATGTCCTTTATCTCCTCTGCCCTGCAGCCGAGCTCTTTTGAAATCTCCCTGGCAGCAGCCCTTGTGCATCCGTCCCTTGAATAAAAAACCAGCAGCGCGTTCATTTTTTCTCCTCCAAAACTCTTTCCGGATAATACAGATGGTATAAGTTAGAATACATATTTGTAAGATTATCATTCATGCTTGCAAGACGCTCAAAAATCCTTATAATTTTCAGGGATTCATCTTCAATATTCTTCATAATTTCTGAATAGCCCAGGGTTGGTTCCCCCTTCTTTAATGCATCAGCCCCTTCAATTGTATCGCATATTTTCTGATACACCAAAGCACTCCTTTTATGACTGTCTGAAAATTCTTTGAACAAATTTATTTTCTTTTTCAAGTTTTTTTCAAATGATGTGAAACTGAAAATAGATAAAAATTCCTCAAGCCTACGTTCTGACCTTACCGCCCTCTTAAAGTCTTGATCAGTGCTATAATCTTTAAGCCTCATCAACTCATCATATGTATCAACTTCGCCCTTGTAAATAATCATCTGTTCTTTATGGAATTCCTGATAATCCTTGCTTTCAAAACGCAGATAATCATATATAAGATTCCACATTCCCCTCATCATCTTTTCTTCAGAGCCCTCTCCGCTCCCAAGTATTTTCACATCGTCTTTTAACTGCTGAACTATGTCATCAAGAGATAGATTACTCTTATTTTGGTCAGGGCTCATTTTGCTTCATAATTGATTTTTCACTTATAAATCTTTCCACTCTTGAATAGTTAAAAAGATTTAATAAGCGTTCTCCTCTTTTTTAGTTGGGGATGGAGAATGGAGTTTAAGATAGAAAAGAAGAGAAAGCTCAACGAGGATTACTACTCACGCGAGGAGCTTGACGTTGCCTATTCATTCGCAAAGAACATCTACAAGGAGTTCGGCGCAATCCTAAGGGCAGTTGTGCTTTTCGGAAGCACTGCGCGGGGCACCAACAACAGGACCGGGGATGTTGACATTCTTCTTGTCGTGGATGACACCGCCATAAACCTCACCCCTGAAATGGTGGAGGCATACAGGATAATAACAGAGAAGACAGTTGTTTCCACAAGCAACAGGATTCACGTTACAACCCTCAAGTTCACGAGCTTCTGGGACTACACCCGGGTTGGAGACCCGATTGCAATCAACATCCTGAGAGACGGAGTTGCGCTCCTTGACACCGGATTCTTCGAGCCGCTGCAGATACTGCTCAAGGAAGGCAGGGTAAGGCCGACTCCAGAGGCAGTATTCTCATATTACGGGAGGGCTCCCAGAAGTTTATTCGCAGCAAGGGGGCACCTTCTTTCAGCAACCCTTGAATTGTACTGGGCTGTAATTGACTCTGCGCATGCTGCGCTTATGAAGCTTGGGGAGATACCGCCAAGCCCCGAGCATGTGGCCGCCCTTATGGAAGAGAAGATAGTGGCTGAGCGGCTCATTGAAAGGAAATATGTAATTTTGATGAAGCAGTTCTACACACTCTCCAAAGGCATTGCAAGGCGTGAGATAAAGGAGGTTTCAGGCATTGACTTTGAGAAGTATTACAGGGAGGCCTCTGATTTCGTTTCCCAGATGAAAAAGATAATTGATGAAAAGGAAGTCAGGAAAAAAAGAAGGCTTTGAGATATTCTTAGAGCCCTGTCTTACATCTTCACATGTTTTTACCAATATCTTTTTTGCAGAAAGAAAAATCAGGAAGAATGCCCTTGGATTTTATGCAGAAAAGCGGCAAAACTCCAATCTTCAGATTGGAGATAAGCCGCTTTTAGCATCCTAAAAATCCGCGATTAAGAGAGCGTCCGGTCAAACTCCGGACTTTAGTCCGGAGTAGGACGCTCTCAGCGGATTTTTATGATTTCATCCTTTTCCATCCGCGCTTTTCGCGAAGCGAAAAGGGCGGTTTCTTAGAAACATTTATTAAATCCTTCAGGAATTCTTTTTTTCATGAAAGAAGGAATAATTTCAGATTCTGACTTTGCGCTTCACAAGAGGAATGCGCTCTTAAGGAAGGACAACTCAAGGATGAAGACAAATTTCTCACAAATCCAGCGGCTTTACTCTGCTTTGTAAAAGCATAAGGTATGTTCCTTCTGCCGCCCCAACTTGAAGTAACAAATTGTGACTTCAAGTTTTCGAATTCATTTTTAGTTAACTGAAACATAAACTTTTCAGGAAATCGTTCGCTATTCCTCTTAACCGCTTGGTTTAATACTTTTGTTTCTACGTTATAAAATTCTGCAAGATCTGCGTCAAGAATAACTTGCATATTCCGTATTGTATGAATTTTTCTTTTGATGTTACCTGCGCTTAATACTAATGAGTTGTCTGCCATTTTATCGCTCTTTAACATCAACAATTTAATAAGCGTTTTCCGGGAAAGTCCAGTGTCCTGTGATAATTTGCGGATTAAGCGGAAAAAAATAAGAAAAGGAATATAATAAAAAAATAAATTCTTTACCTGACGAGCCTTGCTATAATTATGAAAATTATTATCAGCAAGGCCACTACTCCCACCACAAGCAGCACCATAAACGCTGTTGACTCTGTGAAAGGCACTTGCTTTGCAACAGCTGCTCCCTCTCCGGAAGGCGGAATTACAGGCTGCTGTATCACTGTGGCATTCTGCTGCAGCTGTGTCGGTGTGGTTATGTTCTCTGCCTGCTGGCACTTTGTTACTACAATGGGTATTGAGTAGATGCTGATCTGCTTGTTATAGTCATAGTATGTCTTTATCAGCAGGTTGTATGTTGCAGGAAGAGTGTTCTGGGGAATTACCACATTAAAGAATGAGGTATAGTCCTCGTCTGAATCAAGTGCGAATTCATCCTTTAGGGCAATTCCGAGCTGCGTGTTGTCAATTATTACGACAACATGGTTTTCATTGCTGCTTCCCCTGTTGTAAACATTCAGGCTTAACGGAAGGATTCTTTCGCATGATGACTGCAGCTGAGCAGGGGTTATCTCCCTTACCACAAGGTCGTGCGAATCCTTTTCCACATCAAGATGAAGTATCCAGTGAATTTCGTGTGTTGCGCTGTTTTCGTCCTCTCCATCAACATCTATTAATATGTCATAGGTGTCCTCATCTATCTTTGAGGGAAGCTTGAACACCAGTGTCTTTGTTACCTTGCTATCATATCTGAGGTCGAACTCGTTAACATTATCCTCTGGCTCAAGGTCGTCTCCGTCATCAATTCCCTCGATTATTGCATCTATGTTAATGTTGTCTATGTCTATTTTCTCATCATCTGTGAAGAGATTTTTGAACTTTAATGATACAGTTACTGTGTCTTCCGGCTTTGCAGTCTCATCAATTGAGTATGAGCATGATGTTCCAGTGCAGCCTATATCCTCTGACTTTCCTTCAACATCAACATCTGCATCGTATATCTCAAGCTTGTTCTCTGCCTGCATATACACTGATGCTGTTGCAGCGCCTGCATTGCTTGCAGATGCAACAATGTTTCCAATCTTCTCTGATGCTGAATTCTTGCTTAATGGCATGTATGCAGAGACAGTTACAACCTGGCTTGCATTCGGGTCAAGTGTTCCAGGCACATTTGAGAATGTCATGTTGTATCTTGATGCAACTCCGCTTGAGACAATAGAGATTGCTGTTGCATTGTCATTTCCAGTGTTCTTTACTGTGAATGTTGCTGTGTAGAATGTGTCTCTTGCAGCGCTTGCTCCCCCCAAAAGAACCTCTGAAGGGCTGAGCGTAAGTGTTGCAGCCAATGCTCCCGGCAGAATTGCCATCAATGCAACTGCCATAAGAGTTAAAAAAAGCATTTTCTTTTCCATTTTGATTCCTCCACACGAATATAATCTAATATCAATTAGTTTTTATTAGTTAGTAGTTACAACCTTTTTAAAGATTGTTATACTGGAGTATATAAGTCAGAATAGAGGGATTTTTTTCGGAAAAAACTAACCTGACAATTTCAGGAAAATATTTATTACATGTTCTAGAAAAATGAGCAGAACCCAAAAGCACTAAAAGCGTGTACCTCAAGGTGCACTGGCTTTCAGGTTTTACCTGCATTTGAAAAGAAAAGAGTTTATGCTTATAAAATTTTCTGTGACGCGTCGAAAAATATCCGGATTTTCCGGAAAAAGCCACAAGACAAACCCAGAAAAGGTTAATAAACAAAAAATCAATATAAGAAATAATGACTTTGCTTTATACAAAAAAGGCGCTAAGATTCATGCTTGCAGGGACTTATTAAAAGCTCAGAATGGTTTTCGACAGCATAGAAAAATAGTAATGTTTATATATAACGTAACCTTTTTAAAGGTTACAATGCCCATTCTGGAAAATGACGAAGCAATGAAACGTATTTTTGGGAAGGTTGAGATAAAGACAATCACAAAAAAAATGAATGGAAAAAAGTTAAAACAGACAGAAAGAAACTATCTTTACCGCTCAATAAGGCCTAAACTTATTGCCATTGGGTTAATCTCACAGAAAGGAATATTAAAAAAAATAAACATAAAAAAAACCGAAGATGATTCTCTGATCGAATATAACCTTTCTACCTATGGCTATGATTTGATTGTTTGCAGGAAGACAGCAAAGAGAAAGATTCCTATAGAAGAATTGGCTGTAAAGATTCTTGAAAGCAGAAGAGCAAGATACATAGAAGCTTTGCCGGTACTCCTGATAAAGAATGATTTTGATAAATTCAAGCTTATTGAGCTTGCTGCTGAAAATAAATTAAAGAACAAGCTTGGTTATATACTTGAAATTGCAGATATGATAAAGCCTAATCCAAAGCTGAAGGAAATGCTTGAATATTTATCAAAGAATAAGGACAAAGAGATTGATTTTCTTGTAGAAGGGGATTATGATTTCTTGCTGAAGACCTCTCCTGCAAGAGTGAGAAAATGGAATCTTTTGGGAAGGTTTTTTGATGATGATTTCAGGAAAAATGCAGAGGCATACTTATGATTGATAAGGACGACCTTATCAACTGGCTTGAGAAGGCTGATAAAATTTTAGATAATAAAATTGAGATTATTGCTGTAGGAGGAACTGCAATGACTTTGCTTGGACTGAAATCTTCAACAGTGGATGTGGATTTTTGTCTTGATAAAAAGGATGTTAATTATTTTAAGAAAGTTATTGATAATGAATTCAGAGTTGATATTTTTACAGACGGTTTTATATTTTCAGAGCAGCTGCCATCTGATTATAAAGAGAAATCTAAGGAGATAAGAGTCATGAAAAATATAATTCTCAAAGCTCTTGATCCAGTTGACATAATAATAACAAAAGCAGCAAGATTTAATGCAAGGGACAGCGAGGACATAGAAGCTTTGGCAAAACATGTAAACAAGAAGGAGCTTGCTGAAAGGTTTGAGAAAGTTATTGGGAGCTATGCAGGAAACGAGGATGAATATAAGTATCACATGAATCTTAT
>Ga0210049_1002700_pt1 | contig 16457 bp, 13 predicted proteins | sample CryGeyCG2014_300_2_FD_183964 | JGI IMG/M metagenome (GOLD analysis project Ga0210049, IMG submission 183964) | Groundwater microbial communities from aquifer - Crystal Geyser CG06_land_8/20/14_3.00 (SPAdes) (version 2) | ecosystem: Environmental > Aquatic > Deep subsurface > Groundwater | place... | reverse complement strand
GTTGATAAGTTGAATAGTTGATGGGTTGATAAGTGGATGAATTGATAGGAAATGTTTATGAATTATGAATCTGTGTTCCTTTAACCTATAAACTCATCAACCTATCAACCTATCAACTTATGTGTTTTCCGTGGTAAATTCCTTTACCTGAGTAGTTACCCTTATTCTCCATAAAATATGGCAACTCTTTGGGCAAAATCCCCTGCCTTTGTTCCTTGGTTGGCACAGCAAACCCCTGACTCATATCTACCCGCTTGTATATATCCCATATTGCCCATTCAAGCAAATGACGGCTCAAGTAGCATGATCTTTGCTCCGGGTTATGAATACTGCCTGTTTTCAAAAAAGCATCATAAGGACAGCCACCGCCGCATATACTGATAGCTGAACAGGTAAGGCAGTCATTCATATTGTATGGATACCTCTTGTTCCAATCAATGATTTCCGGATGGTTGATAACATCAAATGGGGTAGGAGAGATCATCCCTGGCAATGAGTTATTAACATTGCCCAGAACAGCCTTGTTCTTCAACCCCATATTTTCACAAAGGGTTATGGTTCCATCCGGCAGGATACGAATCATTGACCAACCCTTTGACCCGGGGCATGACCTCAAGATTGGTTTTTGCTTGGCAAGTGCATTGAATCGCTTGCCAATCTGCATGATGTAAAAATTATTATCCCTGGCTATCTCCCACGAGCTTATCAATTCAGGGGTAAGTAATTCTATGGAGACATCTGCTGCCTCTGGTTTTATATGTGGCAAGCTCATACCAAGGTTGAAGGCTTTAAGCTCCTGTATGAAAAATGAGGTAATCTCAGGTAAATATTCACAGTTGTGTTTACCAACTAATGTAGATATGCCCACATTAAGCCCCTTGTCCTTCAATCGATTGTAGCCGGCAATGGCATCTTGATAACTGCCGGTATCATTATCATATACCCTCATCTGGTCGTGTATTTCCTGCCAGCCATCAATGGAAATTATGGGAAAGACATTATATTGAACAAGCATATCAATTATTTTTTCAGTAATGGCTGTACCGTTGGAGACCATAAACACCTGAATCTCATCAGGGGTAAAAGTATGGGATATTTCCATAAGTGCAGCTTGAAGTCCATTCGGGTTAAGGGTTGGCTCTCCGCCAAAAAAGGTAATGCTTGCTTTTTTACCAGATGGAACCAGCTCTTTGAAAAGTTGAATACTTTTTTTGATGGTAGTTGTATCCATAACCTTGATACTGGCATCATTAAGGTTATATTGCACCGTACAATACCTGCATCTCAGGTTGCAATTGTTTGTAAGCAACAGATACATGACAGTTATCTCTGGCTGGATGTTAGTCTGGATGATAGATTCCTTGCTATCGTTTATGGGTAAAGTCGCAGGATCAAGTGTTGGATTGCAATAAACGATGTCCATACTCAAGCTATGATACAAAGCCACATCCTGCGTATGAGGTGATGAAAAATGATGAATGTATTGAGAGTTTGGCATAAGAACCTCCATTATAACTGCTCAGGTTGTCTGGTTCACGGTTCAGAGAGCAAACCATCAACCGTGAACCAGAGGTTGCTTTGTATCTAACCTTATCCACGCGTTTATCTGCGTTCATCTGTGTCTCCGTGTCTCCGTGGTAAATTCCCCTCGCTGAGTAGTTACGGTTTATTTTTATTTCTCTTCTCTGTGCCCTCTGTGTCTCTGCGGTAAATCTTCTAATTTAACAAAGTCAAATTAGTAGCCGTCAACAAAACTCCTGCAAGCTGTTACTTCTCGTTTGCATCAAATGTCCCCCGAACTGGTGAGGGGTTAGGGGGTGGAAATTGTAAAGTTTATTTATTGGCAGCTCCTAATTTGCTAATTTCCCTTTTGTCCCCTTTTCAAAAAACCCTTACGCCCTTATTTTTTATCTCCCAAACAAGAGGATTTTCATCTCGAAAATCATCTGGCCTAAAACGAACAGTCTCTATCTTTGAATCTGCCTCCTTCAAGGCAGGCAAGATAGTCTTTATATCTTTTGCAATATCTCCTGTAAATCCTTTAGAGATAATTGCCACATCAATATCACTATGCGACTTGGCATTTCCCGAAACACAAGAACCATAGAAATAGGCAGATGAAATATCTAATCCACTTTTTTCTAACTTGTGAATGAAAAATTTAACCTTTGCTACAATTTTTTTATCAACCATTTTCCAAATTCCCCTATTTTTTCTATCTCTTCTAAGGCAAACTCTTTTGTACACTGTTGCTTGAACTCAAACTTAAAATCAGGATACCTCGCTTTGATATTATACTCATTTACCCTAAGAACAAATCCCAACTGTTCATCCAAAAGAGAAAGGTTTGCCTTTTCTGCCAAAAGACGAAGATTGTGAGTTGGTTGTGCATGGATTTTTGTCTCTTTAACTACCAGAGCTTTCAATAGTTTTTCGAGATAAAGATGTCCAAAGAAAAGAACATACGAATAATTTTCATTTTTGAGCAAACCTTCTATTGCCTTCCAATCATCCTCTGCACAGGCAATCCAATATCTTACTATTTCTTCAATTTTCATCTTTTCCATCGACTCCTTCATAGTTCATCTGTGGCTAAATAGCTACAAATATCATCCTCAAATCTATTTCAAAATCTGCAAACATATCCACTTTTATTCTATCGTTTTTATTATATTCCTCAGGTTCTCCATATTTATCATTTTTAAGCTTAAATATGCTTACCTCTTCTGTTGCTGGGTCAAATATCCAGTACTGTTTCACCTTATGTCTTTCATATAAATGGTATTTGACAACAAGGTCTTTTTTTGCTGTCCACAGAGACAAGATTTCTATAACTATATCAGGGACACCCTTACATCCTTTGTCATCAAGCTTAGCCCTATCGCAAACAACGACAATATCCGGCTGAACCACGGTTTCTATTTCCTCATCAGCCTCATCAAATTCAGGCAATCGGACATCAAAGGGGGCAACATATACCTCGCAGGGTTTATCTTTTAAGTAATTATGGAATTGAGCAAATAGCTCTCCCACAATCTTCTGATGTCTTCTTAAAGGTGCAGTGCTCATATCATAAGCCACCCCATCTATCAATTCCCACCGCTCTTCATATGGCCATGTTAGATAATCCCCATAAGTAAATTTTTCTTCTTTTTTCCTTGCCGCAAAACCCATAATAATACCTCCTCGTATTTGAATCGCGAATCTGAAGGAATAGAATAGATTCACGATTCGCAATTCACAATCATCCATTCCACCTGTGTTCGAATAATATCCTGCTGTTGGTTAACATCGCAGTGTTTATTCACAACAACCATCTCATATTCATCGATTAATCGACAATATTCATTCACTACTCGCGACTGAAAGGCAACAAATCCCTTTGCCATGCTTGTCTGCTCAATCTTTCCATCATAATAGAGTTTTAGTCCATCTTTAACATCCATGAGCATATCCATGCCTGATTCCCAAAATTGCAGCTTTCGAGTACTTTGAATACGATTAAGGGAAGTGTCAACGGCAGCGTCAAGATAAAAGGTTATATCCGGCACAGGTGCATCCTTATAGAGCAGCTTGACAAATTCAGGGCTTACCCCACGAGCCGTATCCTTAGCCATAGGGGTATAAATATACTTCTCGCACAAGATGATGTATCCTTGATTAATCGCTGGTTTAAGAACATACTCCAGTCTGGCTGCAAACTCAGCAGCCACTATGATAAAGGCTGTTTTGGCATCTATTTCATCAGCTAAGTTGAGCCGCATATTGAGATCATATATGGTTCTGGTTCGATACCATTCTGATTTTATTACCGGCAAACCCTTATCCTCAAGCCATGCCTTGAGCAGGTCTACTTGTGTGGTTTTTCCTGATCCGTCTATACCCTCAATCGCGATTAATAATCCCTTGTTCATGTTGATTTCCTTATGGTTGGTTGAACTTCGCAGTTGTCCATAATTCTTGCGTAACTACTCAGGTAAAGGAATTTACCACTCAAGACACAAAGAAACAAAGGTTCACAGTAACTACTTGTAGCTACATTGGACAGAAAAAACTACGAAATACGCGAAAAACAGCGAAAATTAATAATCAGAAGGAATTTGTGGATCAGAATTTTTCGCGTTTTTTTGCGTTTTTCGTAGTTATCTCTTGATAGCTGAGTAGTTACATTCTTACGATTATTCGTTGCCTTTTTGGACAGGGACAAGCCCTGTCCCTACTGCCTCAGAATTACCATCCAATTCTTTTGCCCTGTTCCGCAGTCGAATAGCATCATCATCCTTTCCCATTGCATGATAAACATCAGCCAAATGCCCGGTAACAACTGGATCATTATTCATCAATTTATAGGCTCGTTCCAGATTATTTACTGCCCCCTCAAGATTATTCTGTTGGTAATATGTCCAACCGAGGCTATCAAGAAACGCACCATTTTCAGGCTCTATCTCCAGTGCCTTGTGAATAAGTTTAACAGCCGTATCCAATCTCATTTTTCTTTCTGCATACATGTAGCCGATATAATTATAGGCATTGGCATGTCTGGGATTAAGCTTGATACATTTATAAAAACAATCCGTTGATTTATTTATATGTTCAAGCCGTTCATTTGCCATGCCCATTTGATACCATGCCTCTTGATTATCAGGATAATGCCAGAGAATGCGACGATATATTTTTATTGCCTTTTCATATTGTTTATCTTGAATATATATTGCTCCAAGCAATAGGGCTACATCCGTGGTTTGATTGAAGGGAAGGTTCATCGCTTTAGTAAGAATATTTATAGCCTCTTCTTTTTTTCTCTGATGAAGATAGATATAGGCTAATTGAAGATATGCCTGAGACATATTTTTTTCTAATCTTATGGCAGCCTCAAGCTCTCCTGCTGCATTATCAAACAAGCTATTCTTTTTATAGGCGGCCCCTAAGATAAAATGGGTTACTGGATCCTTTGGTTCTACGGTCAAAAGACTCTTTGCCTGTTCAATAACCGCATCTGTATTACCCTCTCCAAGGTAAAGCAAAAGCAATTTTTTCCTTCCCTGAATATGGGTTGGTTGCAATTCTAACCCCTTCTGATAATAAGCCTTTGCCTTCTGATTATCCCCCTGAAATTCATAGATAGAGGCTAAGGTCAAAAATACACCACCCTCTTGCGGGTTTATAGTTATTACCTTTTCTAAGAGGGCAATAGCCTCAACATATTGCTCATGGTCAATATACACATCTGCTAATTCAAGATAGGCAAGACTATTTGAAGGAAAAAGTTCTATTACCTTTTTATAGTTAATGGCAGCTGAATCAATATTTCCTTTTAACACATAGCTTCTGGCAAGTAAATAAATAGCTGAAACATTCTCTGGCTCAAGCTCTGCAACCCTTTCAAATTCTTCTATTGCCTGATCAAACGCCTTTTTTTGATAATAAATATTCCCAAGGATAAAATGGCTTACAGCAGATTTTGGGTTAAGGGCTATAGTTTGTGCAGCATAGACTTGTGCCTCTTTCTGTTTATTTAAGGCAAAATAAACAGCAGCTATGCTGGCTTTAACCACAGGATTTGAGGATGCTTTGTCAACACACAAATATTCCTTAAGTGCCTGTTTGTAAAGCCCCTTTTCCTCATAAGCAGCCCCGATGGTATATGATGAATATACATCTGCTTCTGTAATCTCAGGCTTAAGATGGGTACATCCAGCAGATATCAAGAAAATAAGAACAAGAAAAATATAACAATTTATTGATCGCATGAAAAAACCTCCAGTTTGGTTACTCAGAAATGACAATGGCTTGAGTAATTACATAATTTTATCAGAAACATTCCTCTTTGTCAATATTTTTCTTGACAACCATTTGATTTTATTATATCATGTTGAGACAGGGAGAAATTCGGGACAGGTTAAGAACAATAAATGCCAAAGGTATGACATTATTAAACAGTAACGAAATAATAATTATTGACATAACTGCTTAATTATGTTATGATTTATTGAGTAATTATAACTACTCAGGTAAAGTAATTCACCACGGAGAACACATAAATTGATAGGTTGATAGGTTGATAGGTTGATGAGTTTATAGGTTAAAGGAACACATATCCATAATTCATAACCATTTACTATCAATTCATCCACTTATCAACCCATCAACTATTCAACTTATCAACTTTTTGTGTCTTCGTGCCTTTGTGATGAGTAGTTACGAGTAATTACAGTAATTCCCTCAGGAGGTAATGATGGCTGGAATATCTCCAATATCCGTAATTGGCAGCGGGGCTTATAACACCTATTTTCATCCAGCAATGAATAGGGTAAATATGCCTCATAGAACGGATCCTGTTGATTCATCATATCCGATTAGACCCATATCTGCTTTGCCTGAGAGTAATAAAACTGCTACCGGCTGGGCAATAAATTCATTCCAATCCATAATGAACTTTTTCAGCCAGACCAAGGATAATCAGGCTAAAAATAATGTATCTGAGATTCAAAAACAATGCCCTGTTTGTTGCAATCGAGAATACACCTGTTCTAATGGGGAAACAACTGATGGCAAAAAGGCAATAATTCCAGGGCATGAAAGTGTCGAAAGGGTAAGACAGCATGAGGCTGAACACCTGAGAATAGCCCGAATGAATGCCGGTAATCAAGGGAAGATGGTTATAGCCCAACACATAAATACGATAACGGAAAAATGCCCTGAGTGTGGTGAGATTTTCGTAGCCAAGGGCGAGGCAATCACTGAAACAGTTGAGATGATAACCACCAGATCAGGAACATATCACCCATTTCGTAATCAATCTAATGGGCCAAACATGAGATTAGAGGGTGTGGGTAGATTGTTTGATGGGTATGGATGATGATAAGGAGAAAACCATGTCAATAAAAAAACAACCTGATAAATCATATGATTATCTTAACAAGGCAATTGCCCTTATTCTATGCCTCATTGTCTTCATTGTTCCCCTTTACTTTGGGCTAAATATGAACAGCCTTGATATTCAGAAGTTTGCTTGTTTACATGTCCTTATGCTCATTATCCTCTGGCTCTGGATTGGACAGATAGTGCTGAGCGGCAAGATACGGCTTGTTTGGAGTCCATGGTGTTATTTAGTACTGATCTATGTAGGTGTTAATGTAGCTGCAACAGTATGTTCTGTTAATCCAACGGTTAGTTTTTTTGGGTTTTATGGTCATCATGAGGGGTTGTTATCCTTAATCAGTTATGTGGTGTTATTCTTTATTATCATCAATTTTATTGATAGGCTAAAAATTCCATGGGTATTGACCACCGTCATACTCTCCTGTGTTGTTGCCGGTTCATATGGAGTTATCCAGAGGCTTGGGCTTGATCCTGTAAAATGGGAGTTGTTTAATGCTGGAAGGTGTCCCTCCACATTTGGTAATCCGATTGGCTTTGGCAATTATCTCTCCTTTGGGCTTTTGTTTGGGTTTTGTTTGTATTTGTTATGGGTAAATAAATTTACACCATCATCTATTATAAAGAAAAAGGGCATACAAAAGCAGGCAATATCGTCCCCACCATCTTTTGGTCAAAATCTCAAATACATCTACGGTATATTCCTTATCCTGATGTACCTTGGTTTTTGCACATCTCAGACCAGGGCATCCTACCTTGGATTATTTGGTGGGCTGGTACTGATATTTGGCTTGTCATGGAAGGCGGTTCTTAAGAAAGAGGTGCTGGTTATAGCTGGGATTATCCTTATTATTACTATTGGATTTAATCTTAATCCAGAGACATCCATGTTCTTGCGATTTCAACAGGCTGCAAGCGAGTTAACCACAAAGGCAACACAGCATGAAGATGAGGTTAAAGGACAGCCATCAGGTCCAGCCAGATTTTTTATATGGAATAGTGTCTACCGCATTGTCAAGGCAAATCCTATCCTTGGCACAGGGCTTGATACCCTTGGCATTGTTTACCCTCAATACAAGTCCATTGAATCAGCCAGGGCAGAGGGTGCCTATGCAGTGGCTGCATCTGCCCACAATGAATTATTGGATATTGCAGCGTCTTCTGGATTGGCAGGGATATTTTCTTACCTTTGCCTGCTTGTCTTTTTTTGCATTCTCTGGATAAAGGTATATCGCTCATCTCCTGACCAAAGGCTTTACCTTTGTGCTATTGGTGGCGGTATCATTGCCCATCTTATCCAGAATCAACTCAGTCCCACAGGCATCGCTGATTCCTGTGCCTTCTGGGTAATGCTTGGATTGATAGTTTCATCTGCTGCTGCGAGTGAGCCACGAATAATAAGGCTGAATTGGCTGAATGATGTGCTGATAAAAATATTGGTTATAGTGGCTGCTGTTGCTGGCGGGCTAATATTTTTAATATATATGGTTATCAAACCATGTATTGCAGATTTTAACTATGAACAGGGGACACTTTTGGCGGGAAATACAGAGATGGAACAGCAGGCTATCTACCGCTTTGAACGGGCAGTAGAATATAACCCATATGAAATTCAATACATGCGAGAGGTGGCAGCATTTTATGTTAACAAGGCTCAGGTAAGTCTACAAAAGGAAACCATGGATAAGACAATTAAATCTGCCCAAACCCTGATAAAATTTAACCCTTATGATGCTGTGGGGCATTGTATTATGGGTGCCTCATATTATCTTTTGAACAAGATTGGTGAGTCTCCCCTTTCGCTGGCATTATCCCCATATCAGCAGGCAATCAAGGCTGATCCCTTCAATCCAGACCCACATAACTGCTTGGGGTTGGTTTATTTAGAGATAAAGGATTATCAAAAGGCAAGGAAAGAGTTTAAGGACGCACTCCAGTCTGATATCAGCTATTCTGTAGCAGTAAACAATCTTCATCGCACCTATCTTGAGCAGGGAAATATTGAGGAAGCCATAACTGCCTACAAGGAATTATTAAAGATAGCTCCTCAGGTTGTTGGTAGTGTGTTATTAAGGGAAAAATTGGTTGATGCCTATTTGAGATTAGGCAGACAGGATGAGGCAAAGAAGGAATGTGAGGTTATAAAAAGGCTTGATCCGGGGAATGCAGTGGCAAAACAAGTGATTGGATAGGAGAAAAGAGTAACCCGTTCACACCCTCTAAATGACAGCCGCAAGAAGGACAATCCTTGTTCTCACGAAAGTGGGGAACCGGGGCAGGAATGACGCGTTGTTCAGGTTCGTAGGGACGAACCTATGTGTTCGCCCATTTATTCGGGGAGACACATAGGTAGATACATAGGTCTATCCCCTACACACGCCTTGCTCTCCTTGATTAATCCTCACTTGAGTATATCACCTCATCAAAAGGAATGATTTTAAGGGTATCGCCATAATATTATCTTCTAACATAATATTCCTATCATTTTTAGTAATAACCAAACCAAAGCTGGCATTATTTAATGGCTGATTCATAAAATGTTTAATGCCGAGTGTATCTTTTGATTCCACACTATTCTGGTATTTTATCTCTATTGGTATGCGATGCTGTCCAATTGTTATCACAAAATCCACCTCAGGTTCTCTATTTCGTTCTGGAAGATAGGCAACAGCAAGCCCATGAATGGTGGATAAAAAAGCACCAACTATGCTTTCCGCAAGGTGTCCGGCAATAGTATCCTCAGCTTGATTCTGATTATTGCCGGTTAGTGAAATATTTTCCTGAAGCCAGCTGGCACGCAAACTATGATCAGCAATACAAAATTTTGGACTGCTTTTTTTCTTTTTCAAACGGATTTCAAGTGGCATAATAAGATTAACCAAAAGGGTATCACTAAGAAAACGAAGGTAATTTAGTGCCTTTTGGGGTCCAATATTAGCATTAAGCGTTTGCTGAAGCTCTCGAACCAAGGTCGTCAATAATGGATTCTGTCCGGCGTATCTGCAACAAAGTCGAAACAATTCCTCAAGCAACGACACATCTCTTTTCCGTCCCTTTTCTCCTGAACGCAAATCATGCTGGATAACCCGCTGAATAATTGTCTCATTGAGTTGATCCGCAATAAAACCCCATTCTAATTCAGGGTTGATATGGGCAATTGGATAAGCACCCCGCTGAGAAAAAAACTTAAAAACAGTATCACGATAGTTAATATGGTTCAGTCCATATTCTCCAAGACCTATCCAGAACTCTTTTTTAGTCAATTTTTCAAGACCATTGTCTGGCATGTAAGGAGCAGGAGTTTTCATCTTACGAAGAATACCTATTTCAGTTAACGAAAGCAATCCCACATTCAGTGTAGTGATTCTGCCAGCAAGGCTATCCTTGCCCTTTTCGATACGCAAGGCAGAACTGCCAGTTACTACTGCCTGGCAACTATTAATATCCACCAGATGTTTGAGCTGTGGCGCCCAATTGTCCACATTCTGAATTTCGTCAAAGAAAAAATATACACAGGCACCTTTTTTATTAGCAATTAAATTTATTTTTTCTTTGAGAATTTCCTTCTCATACCAATAGGCTAACGATAGAATAGGATCGTCAAAATGTTTTATAAAACTGATTTCATCAAACTGAATCCTGCAAATATGTCTGGGAGGTATTCCTTTTTCCAGAATATCTTTAATTACCTGAAGCTGACTGGTAGTCTTTCCTATTTGCCTGCTTCCACGAATCATAACCACTGGTGCCAACCCTATCTGCATTCGTTTTTGTATCTGAGATACCAAATGTCGTCTGGTTTCTGGTACTACAGGCAAGGCATCAGCATTTTCCCACCAGGGGTTCATATTTGTCAGCGTTTCTCTGATTTTATCGTTTGTATTGTCCATAGCTATGCTCCTGGTCAGCAATTCTCATTATGGTAAAATGGATAAGGGGGAGATATGGAGATTAATCGGTAGGACAGGCATTCTTGCCTGTCATCTGCAACAGGACAGGCAGAAATGCCTGTCCTACCGACAATTCTGTTGATAATCGACACCATCTCCTCTATTCCCTTATTCCCCTTTGAACATAAGTTTTGCCATAATGAGAATTGCTATGCTCCTGGTGTCGTGTCAAATCTATACTCAAGTGGGACATAAATTGCGTTTTTTGCTGGTCTTAATCAACAATAGCTGTGTTGTTCAGGTTCGCAATATACACTATTGCTCACCTTGCGCGCCATTGCTCTCCTTGATTAATCCTCACCCCGAGAAAAATCGCAATTTATGCCCCACTTGAGTATATTTTTAGCCAGCAATTGCATACAATTCATGTCGTTGCTGTTTCATCCGCTCACTTGATAAATAGTCATCATAGGTTGTGTCCACGCTGTCAATATACCCATTAGCCGTAATCTCAATAATACGGTTAGCTACGGTCTGGATTAATTGATGATCATGGGAAGAAAATAAGATTGTCCCGGGAAACTTCTCCATCCCCTTGTTTAAGGATGTGATTGCTTCCAGATCAAGATGATTAGTCGGTTCATCCAGAATAAGCACATTTGGCTGCGAAACCATCATGCGGGCTAACATACATTTTGCCTTTTCTCCCCCGGATAGGACATTTACTGATTTAAGAGACTCTTCGCCTGAAAAAAGCATCCGACCTAAAAAGGCACGGATAAATTCCTCATCTTTATTTACTGAATACTGCCTGAGCCAGTCAACAACAGATATATCCACATTATTAAAGAATGTAGTATTATCTCTTGGATAATACGCCTGTTTGGTTGTAAAACCCCACTTAAAGAATCCGCTATCAGCCTGACTCTCATCCATCAAAATCTGAAAAAGTGTTGTCTTGGCAAGATCATTTATGCCTACGAAAGCAATTTTATCACCCTTATTAACGGTAATATTCAATCGCTTAAACGAAACTTGACCGTCAACTGTTTTAGACAGATTGTTTATACTCATAACTTCATCGCCTGCCTCGCGTTCTTGTTCAAAATTAATATAAGGATACTTGCGCGAAGAGGGTTCAAAATCATCTACAGTAAGTTTTTCAAGGATTTTTTTGCGGCTGGTGGCTTGCTTTGCCTTGGACGCATTACTGGAAAATCGGGCAATAAAGTCTTTTAATCCTTTTCGCTGTTCTTCTATTTTTTTATTAGATTTATTTTGTTGCTGTGCCGCAAGCTGACTGGCTTCTGACCAGAAAGAATAATTGCCGGGATGAAGACATATCTTGCCAAAATCAATATCCGCAATATGAGTGCAGACTTTATCCAAGAAATGCCTGTCATGTGAGACAATGATAGCGATATTATCAAAAGTGCAGAGGAATTCCTCAAGCCACATGCTTGACTCAACATCCAGATAGTTGGTAGGCTCATCCAGCAACAGAATATCAGGATTACCAAATAATGCCTGTGCCAACAATACCCGCACCTTCTGGCCTGCTTTTAACTGTTTCATCTGCACCGTGTGCAGCGATTCCTCAATACCAAGCTCAGTTAACAGTTTAGCTGCATCAGATTCAGCATTCCATCCTTGAAGCTCAGCAAACTCTCCCTCAAGCTCTGCAACCCTCATCCCATCTTCATTTGTAAAAGGCGTTCTGGAGTATATTTCGTCTTTTTCAAGTATAATCTCGTAAAGCTTTTTATGCCCCATAATAACCGTAGTTAGCGTTAGACATTCATCAAAAGCAAACTGATCCTGTTTTAAGGTAGAGATCCGATTACCCGGAGAGATAACAATATCCCCGGTAGTCGGATTAACCTCACCAGAGAGGATCTTTAAGAATGTCGATTTACCTGAACCATTGGCACCAATCAATCCATAGCAATTGCCAGGCGAAAAGAGAATGTTTGCATTAGTAAAGAGCTTTCGTTGACCATAGTGCAGCGATACATTATTAGCAGAAATCATATTTTTTTACCCCTAACCTTTATTTTGTGGCAGACTCGTAATATTCGATACTCCACGCTAAATATTATACTTTATCAAATCACTAAAGTCAAGAAATATTTCAACCTGTACAATGCTCTATAGATGAATTATACCATATGTCATCTTCTGAAGACAACCGGGGACAGCACCCGTTTTTTTATTGACAAAATGCTATTTGTATGATAATATTTATTTATTATGGCAAGAATAGCAAGAATTATCATACCGATTATACATGGCCGACAGGCTGTTACGAAATAGGAAACTGGCACAAAGGGCATACAATATATTGTGTTAATCTCATCAGTAGTGTCCATATATGGTATGGCATTGCCTATGATTTTTAGTTTCGTAACAGCCTGTCGAGTGCAGCAAGTCATGCCCGAGGCATAGATAATCCAATATTGTCAATTGCGGCAATAGATGATTGGGATAAATATCTTGATATTACAGAAGAAGAAGGGATATTGAATAGAATTAGGGAATGTACCTCTACGGGTCGTCCTGCAGGAGATGAAACCTTTGCGACAAGGTTAGAAAAATTATTGGGACGAACATTAAGACCAAAAACGATAGGAAGACCTCGAAAACAGTAAAAAACGGGCGCTGTCCCCGATTTCCCCCCGATTTCCCGGAAAGACCATCAACAACAATAACTAGAAATTTAAGCACACCTTCATCGTCAAGGTGCATTCACCCGAAAGCACCGCGACCTTTGACAACAAGGGAAGGTGCAAGAATTCAATGTTTTCCAGATGATTATCAATTTTATGGTTCACAAAACGACAGAAATCTCCAAATCGGAAACGCAGTGCCGTTATTTTTGTCTATTGCCATAGCGAAAGCGATTTTAGAAAATTTTAAAAAGGAAGTATAATATTTAGGGACAGACACTTTTTTTCAATATTATTCTTGCCCATTAAATGAAGAGTAAATAAATGGTGTCTGTCCCCTATTTCTCCAAAAAACAGGAAAGTTATTTTTACTTGATATCCTTAGCGATGAGTTACACCATCTCTTTTAATCTTGAAATTAGCCTTGGCACAACCTCAAAAATATCTCCAACTATTCCGTATGTAGCCACATTAAAGATTGGAGCATCAGGGTCTTTATTAATAGCTACAATGCAATCACTTGACTGCATACCGACCAAGTGTTGAATTGCCCCGGAGATACCACAGGCAATATAAAGCTTGGGACAGACTGTTTTGCCTGTTTGTCCAACCTGATGGTGATGGGATATCCATTCAGCATCTACTGCCGCTCTGGAGGCACCAACCGTTCCACCCAGAATATCAGCTAATTCCTTAATCAGCTTGAAGTTTTCTCCATTTTGAAGACCCCTGCCACCAGAGACGATTATCGGGGCATCATCAAGGTTTACCCTTTCCTTTATCTCATTAACCACTTGTAATATTTTAATACGAATATCTTGTGAGGAAAGATTAACCCTTGCCTTAATTATCTGTCCTGTTCTTTCTGTATCCAATTGGTTTTTTTCCATTACCCTTGGTCTTACTGTAGCCATTTGTGGACGGGTATTTGGGGAAATAATAGTTGCCATAATATTTCCACCAAAGGCTGGTCTTGTCTGAAGCAGGTTGCCATTCTCGTCTATATCCAATCCCGTACAATCTGCGGTTAAACCTGTTTGAAGCCTGGCAGCAACCTTTGGGGCAAGTGACCGTCCAATAATTGTTGCCCCCATCAAGAGAATCTCTGGTTTATATTCCTTTATCAAATCAACCATAACCATGGTATAGCCATCATCTGAGTAGGATGAAAGCAAAGGGTCCTCAGCAATATAAACCTCATCCGCCCCATAAGCAATCAATTCCTGAGCAAACCCTGATACATCATTGCCTATTAATACTGCACTTAATTTCTGATTAAGCTTATCTGCCAATATTCGTCCAACAGAGGAGAGTTCATGGGTTATAGACATTAATTTATTATCACGACATTCAGCAAATACCCATACCCCTTTATGTCCCGTCATCTTTTCGATGTTTGACTCTCTTTCAATAATAATCGCCTCTACCGGACAGGCATTAACACAACTACCACACAGGGTACACCCTTCTCCAATTATGGCAATATCATCTTCTATCTGGATTATTCCAAACGGACAGGATGAAATACAAGCCTCACAGCCAATACATTTTTCCTTTGATACAAAAATTCCCATCAATTCACCCCTTTTCGCTTTGTAAGGGCAGATCTTGCACTTGCCCACTCTCAATAATTATATCACAATATTTGTCCTTTGTCAACACATTTCTATGTTGACAAACTTTCCTGTTAATGATATACTATCCTTGATGAACGAAATATCGTAAGCAAAGGAGGGAATGAGTAGATGGGAATGTTGTATGGGCTTTTGATAGGGATGGTTATATTTTTCGCTTGCTATGAGGCTATTTATGTTTATCGAAGGTTAGCTAAAACATGGGATGGAAGAGAACGAATGATCTGCATAGCTAAGGTTCCAGTGTTAGCCATGCTGGTATGTATGCTTGTCTGCATGATAAATTGTGTGGTTGATTTTTCTGTAATGTCAGGATTTTAGGGTGGAGGGGACAATGATAAAGATTGTTGTTACAGGTGCAATGGGACGAATGGGTAAAGCAATTATCGGGCAGATTCTTGAATCAGATGACTTAACTGTAATGGGTTGTACTGAACGAGAAGGTCATCCCTTAATTGGTACGGACATAGGAAATGGTATTATCTTAAAATCAAGTTTGGAGTCTGCGGCAAGGGATAGCCAGGTAATCATTGATTTTACCTCACCAGAGTCAACTATTAATCATCTTTCAACCGCCTGTCTTCTTAAATGCCCCATGGTTATCGGTACTACTGGACTAAATAAATCCCAGAATGAAAAATTGTCCATAGCAGCCGAATCTATCCCTATAGTTTATGCAGCAAATATGAGTCTTGGGATGAACCTTCTTTTTAAGCTGGCAGCTATGGCAGCTAAAGCACTTGGCAATGAGTATGAGGTGGAAATACTTGAGGCACATCATCATAAAAAGGTTGATGCCCCTTCAGGCTCTGCCTTGAAAATAGCCGGGGTGATTGCTGATGCCCTGGAAAGGGATCTGGATAAGGTAGCTGTGTATGGCAGGCAAGGCACAGTTGGACCAAGAAAGCCTGAAGAAATTGGAATATTTGCCATAAGGGGTGGGGATATTGTTGGTGAACATACAGCTATGTTTATCGGTGATGGTGAACGATTGGAAATAACCCATCGTGTTCAGAATAGGGATACCTTTGCCTCTGGTGCCCTGCGAGCAGCCAGATTTGTGGTTAATGCCTCACCAGGGTTGTATGATATGATGGATGTGCTGAGTATCAAAGAGGCATAAAATGAAACGAATTATTGCAACAAGTGTAGCTCAGCGAAAAACACAATTTATGACCTCATTGAGCATATCTATGATATGACTGGCGGTAACTACTCAGGTAAAGTAATTCACCACGGAGAACACATAAGTTGATAGGTTAATGAGTTTATAGGTTAAAGGAACACAGATTCATAATTCATAAACATTTCCTATCAATTCATCCACTTATCAACCCATCAACTATTCAACTTATCAACTTTTTGTGTCTTCGTGCCTTTGTGGTGAG
>Ga0210049_1002693_pt1 | contig 16481 bp, 19 predicted proteins | sample CryGeyCG2014_300_2_FD_183964 | JGI IMG/M metagenome (GOLD analysis project Ga0210049, IMG submission 183964) | Groundwater microbial communities from aquifer - Crystal Geyser CG06_land_8/20/14_3.00 (SPAdes) (version 2) | ecosystem: Environmental > Aquatic > Deep subsurface > Groundwater | place... | reverse complement strand
GGCATCTTCTTTTGGTGATGTTGAATATACATCTATCTGAAATTCTCCTTTTTTATTGGGGTAAAGCTCAAGGTCTATGGTCATCGGCTTTACGCCTACAGTGCCTATTGCATGGGATAATGAGGGGAACAGGAAGGCGAATAAAAATATGAAAATCTTGTATCTTGAATAATGAATGATAGATTTCAATGTTTAAAACCTCTGAGATAATAAAAGGGCGGGGCTTCTGCCCCGCCCTTCTCTGATGCAAATCTGCCTTCTGCTCATGGTGAGGAGACTGCTGTCAGTGTAACTGTTCCCGTATAGTTACCTGCTGCCTGATCTGATATAGCCCCGGTCTTAGCCATAATGGCGACGGCATAAATCTCGGTAGTCTTTTCTGCCTGAGCATTAGAAAATGAGGCTGGAGGAAGGACAAATGTATCATCAGGTTGAGTGAGCCAACCTGCTGTGTTCTTATAGATTTTGAAATAAGTGATAAGTGGTGTTCCTTCAGTCACATGTGTTAGGTCAAAGTCAAATAGTAAGCTCAGAAGGGTATTCGTCTCTACGGTGAACAAACCGGTGCCATCTATCTTTTGCTGATAGGCATCTCCAGTAAATGCCCCAAGGTTTAAAGGTCCCCCCGCAGGCGTTATCTCTGCATATGGCGCAACATTAGCAGAAACTGAAATTGGCTGCTCGGCCAGTGACTGAGCCATAACCACAGAGGACATCACAATAACAGCCCCCACCATCAATATTAAAGTGAGAGCCTTTTTCATTTACTCTCTCCCTTCATGGATTAGATAGATGATACTGTTACTGTTACTGTGGCTGAGTAGTCACTACCTGCTGCCTGAGCAGAAATCGCTCCAAGTGTCGCTGTACCAGTCACACTATAACTGTATGTGCCTCTTCCAGTTATGCTTAGACTGTCTGCATACGTTGTAGCCAGAGGATCTGGATCAAACGAGCCGTTTGCTAATGCGTTTGGTGCTGTAACAGCATACGTTGTATCTATAACATCACTTGCAGTATTCACCAACTGGGTTGCAGACATCGCTACTGAAGCATCACAGTTAGTCTCTATAGATGCTGAAAGAGAAACTGTATCATCATCACCAGCCGCCCCAGTAAGGGTATATACACTATCTGATGCACTCGGTGTTATCGCAGCATAATCAGCAACTGTGGCTGTTACGCCTATGGTGTCTGATACTGGCAGGTTTCCCTCTAGCGCCATTGCCATCCCTGAAAGTCCGAGCACCATGGCAAGTGCTACTAAAAGTATTAAATACTTTTTCATCTTATCCTCCTAAATTTTTTTCTTCCTCACAAAGTGAGGGTTTTTCTGACCCGCAGTATCAGAATTGTTCTATGCTATTTTCCTCACCTCCTTTGTTCAGGCCCCCTGCGGAAGGCCCCTTTTAATCAGTCATTAGTCATTTGCTCTATGCTCTTTGCTCCTCGCTCATTGCTCTTCACATCTCAGGCTCACATGTGAAAATTATCTGTCCTGTATATTCACCTGCAGGATCATCCCATATTGTCCTTAACCTGAAACTCAGATTAGCAGTAACAGTCCTTTCCTTTTCAGGATGTATCTCAACAGGTCTTTCAAGCACAACAACATCCTTTTCAAGGCTGTAGTAATTTCCATTACCAGGATTTACATAAAGTCTTTCAGGAGGAATATCTCCATATTGACTTCGAAGCGAGGCAGCATAGGCCTTTACTTTGAAACCATGCTTTGATTCAACCGTAAGCAGGATAGCATTATCTGCGTCATATTCTCTTGGGGAGCCGGAAACCTCAAAATGAATCTTATCAGTAGAAAAAGACATCCTTATCTTTGGCCCTGGCACTGCTTCTTCAGGTTTTTGGGGTTCAATACCTTCAACCTTTGCTTCAATAACCATCCTCACATGTATTGTTGGACCTCCATCAGGTGAGAATATATTTCCCTCGTAGACCCCTAATCTTTCCTGCCCTGTAGCCATATACCTGAACTGCATGGTTGCCACATCAACTGGTTTTTCCCCGGTAAGACCACCTTTCCCAACAAGTCTCGGTATATGAAGACCTTCAAATCCGTTTGTATAAGGGCTTCTTACTAATATCCTTTCAGGCATTATCTCGCCTCCAGGTCCAGAAAGTGGTGCTGCCTGGTAATTGAGTGCCCAGCCTGATACGCCTGACTGAACCATTACCCTTATGGGCATATCTGCATCCACAGGGCCTGACTGGCCGGAAGCAAGATGAAAGGTGATAAGATCGGAAGAGAGGATTATTGTGGGCAATATCTCGGCGTAACAGAATGCTGCTGGTAACAACAAAAAAAGTACTATCCACGCTATTCTGACCCTATAACACATTGTCACCTTTTTCAATACGGGTATTTCAGAGATTATTTAGTCTAAAAATTAAGCTCGAACTCCTCTTCTTCCGGTGCTACTGTTTTTTGAATAGTCTCTATCAATTTTGCTTCCTCGGTTTCTTCAATAGAGCCTCCGCTTGTTCTTAAGACTTTCTCAGCGAATGCATAAATGCGCAATAAAGTATCAATATCTCCTCCAGTGATGGTTATGCTTTCAACTTTTTTTGTTTTAATTATCTTGCCCTTCGCCACTATAGACATTTAAAACTCCTTTGTGGGATTATTTTCACTTGAGCCTTGAACATAGCTTAGCAGAATGCCGGATGGAATCAATTGGTCAAATAGCTATTTTTTAAGGGGGTATCGGTTAAAACGTAGTTATCTTTTAATCATCTTATGGTTTAAAACTAAAGGTGAGTTGTATTGACAACACGTATTTTACGTGCTATATTAATACAAAATAACTTGTTGCGGAGGAAAGAAGATGAAGCAAAACATTACCCTGAGTTTAGAGAAGGATTTAATAAAAAAGGGCAAGGTCATTGCATCGAGGAAAGAAACATCCTTAAGTCGGCTTTTAAGCGATTTTTTGAAGCAGATTATCAACGAAGAAGAGTTCTATGAACTATCCAAAAGAAAGGCCCTGAGTATATTGGATAAGGGCTTTCATCTTGGTGGTAAGATACCCTGCTCAAGGGAAGAACTCCATGAGCGGTAAAGTCTTTTTGGACACAAATATCCTGATATACGCTCATGACCTTGATGCAGGCAATAAACATCATTTTGCCCTTAAGGTTGTAAAAGACCTATGGGAAAAAAGAACAGGTGTATTAAGTACACAGATATTACAAGAATTTTATATAAATATGACAAAAAAGATTCCAAAACCTATCTCACCGCTGGAAGCAAGGGAAATCATCAGGTCGTATATGTGCTGGGAGGTCAAAGAAAACCATCCGATGTCTATTATCAGGGCATCTGAAATAGAAGAAAAATATCGCATCTCTTTCTGGGATGCTCTGGTAGTCGTTGCAGCTTATGAGGCAAAGGTTGACAAGATATCGACTGAAGACCTGAATTCAGGACAAATAATTGAAGGTATCCTTATAGAAAATCCCTTTGAAAAAACATGCACCTAAATGTGACTTATCTGATTATTCACGGCGAGCGCTGTAAGCTGGGAACGGTTAGAGACATTAAGCTTTCTGAATATCCTGTTCAGATGTGCCTTAACGGTCTGCTCGCTCACAAAGAGCCTTGATGCTATCTCTTTATTCCTGCAGCCCTGAGCTACATATCCTATAATCTCTTGTTCTCTATCGGTAGTGCCATTTATCTTACCTGTTTTTGATATAAGCCCTGTATTGTGAAGGAATGCCTTAATGGTGTCATTATCTATCCAGATTTCCCCTTTGCTGACAGCCTTCAGCGCCTTTTTAAAGAGATGAAGGTCTGTACGGGGTGAAAGCACACCGTGTATCTTATAAGAAACAAGGGTTGCGATGATATCCTCCTGCTTTATTCCTGTATCTATAAGGATAATCTTTGCCTCAGGATATCGGGAAAATAATTTCTGATTTATATTATTAAGATCCACTAAAATGACATCCGGCCTGAAATTATCGGCATTGTTTTTATCGTCGGCTGCGAGTATCTTATCCCCATTCCCTTCTTTTTTTAAAAGGTCATATAATGCCTCTGAGATGAGATTATTGCTTAAGCTAATGATTATGTTCATTTTGATATCCCCCCATGTGTGATTTTATTATGATGTCCCCGATACGCGAAGAGCCGAACTTTTTAACTATGTTAAGTATGGTTTAATCAGGAAGACTTTTCAATCCCGAAAAGGTTGTAATTTTCAAAATAGAAGTTTGGAGGATTTTTAAAACTAATGGCTGGGAGAATTTAAAACTTTAGTTTAATCTTCTCAGGCCAGCCAGTGATTTATCAGGCAGTCTTCTCACCCACATAACCGTTGCCCTGACTTGGAGGTCTCCAATGAAGAGGTCTATGGTATCGCCTACTGCAACAGGCGGCTCGCCTAATATCTCTATGCCCAGTCCTTTTTCAGAAAAATCTACCGTAGCTGCCTCAAGATGCTCTCCCTGATAAGGAAAGACAAAGGGAATTTCCTGTTTATCACGTCCTTCGCGCCTTTTGTCTGATCCGTATTTTCCGCTGAATATAAATCCACAGTAAGGACATGGGTTAAAGGATTCTACTGCAGAAGTATACGAATCCTTTCGACACTTTGGGCATATAAGTCTTAACATTTTAACCCTTCACAAGATTTATCTATATACTTTATAACTTATTTTCTGGAATTTTGAATTACCCAGAAGGCTAAGCTTTTTGTCAAAAGACCTTCTACGCTCTTTACTTTTGTTTTAAAACATTTGGTATATATTCAGGCCACATCTTGTAAGCATAAAGGGCAAGCTGCAGCCTGTCTGAGACACCAATCTTTTTATAAATCCGATTGCAATGCGACTTTACTGTCTGCTCGCTGATATTGAGTTTTTGGGCAATCTCCTTATTTCTAAATCCCTGACAGATAAGGGACATTACCTCTTCTTTCTTTCTGGTAAGATCAGCCATCTTTTCTGAAAGGTTCTTTGAAGTGAGCATATCTTTCAATGTCTTACGCTCTATCCACAATTCACCTTGAGAAACAGCCTTTAATGCCTTTTTAAGAAGCCCTGAATCAGTGCCGGGTGGAAGTATGCCAACCACACCTCTCTTAATTAGCTCTGGTATCTGCCTATATGCTGTAGAACACAGTCTCCTGTCGCCTATAAGAAGTATTTTTATTTGATTATCAATCGCAAAATCCTCAGGAAATTCACGAAAAATATTGAAGTTAGCAAGTATCATGCCGGGATTAAGCTTTACTATCTCTTTAAGGTCTACGGCTTCATCGAATATGCCGACAATATTTACATCTCTGTCACCATTAAGGAGCTTTTTTACCCCTTCACCAAAAAGGTAGTTACAACAACCGATGACAAGTTTTATTACCATAATCACTCTCCCTCTTTTTCAGTCTTCAAAATAAGTAGCGGAACTGGTCTCAGACTCCCAGACTGTTACAGCAGAAAGATGAATGTTACCGTTATCTAATTTTTTTCTGAGAGAGTCATAAATCCACTTTGCGATGTTTTCTGAAGACGGGTTTTTCTCGGTAAAGGGGAATATTTCATTCAAAAAACCATGGTCGAGCGGCGCTATAACCTCGCCTGCAAGTTTCTTGAGTTCATGAAAATCTATTGCAATATCTATTTCATTAAGTCTTTCTGCAATAACAAACACCTGCACCTTATAGTTATGACCATGTAGTTTTTCACATTCTCCCTTATAGCCTCTGAGCTTGTGTGCAGAAGAAAAATGTGTTTCTACCATCAATTCAAACATCTTTTACCTTTTACCCAAATAATACAATTGAAATGATGCAGGCATTATTCGGATTTACGCTTTCTTCTTAAAAATTGAGATATAAGGCAGATTCCTGAATTTGTTGTCATAGTCAAGACCGTAACCAACAACATACTCATTTGGTATCTCAAAGCCTATATAGTCAACCGGTACATCCACCATCCTTCTTTCTTTCTTGTCCAGAAAAACACATATCTTCAGACTACTTGGACGTCTTGCAAGAATCCTTTCCCTTATTTGATTGAGGGTAATGCCGGAATCAATTATATCATCTATCAAAAGCACATCCTTGTCCGAAATATCTTCCCTTATGTCGCAATGGATCTTGACCTCACCTAAAGTAGCCATCTTCACATAACTTGAGGCCACAATGAAATCAATGGTAAGAGGGGCCTTTATAGCACGCACGAGATCAGAGAAAAACATAAATGCACCTCTAAGAATTCCCACCGCAAGCAGGTCTTTTCCCGAATAGTCCGCAGATATCCTATCAGCAAGTTCTCTGACCTTTGTCTGTATCTCTTTGGTAGTAAAAAGGGGTTTGCCCACAATCATCAGCCTCTCCTGAGTTATTTTAGATTTTAGACACTCGAGTCTAATGCCAATATTAAATAATAATTGATCCAAAAATCGCAAGTATTGATACAAATCTCAATGCAGATAAAACCCCTGTCACCTGATCACTTTTAATGATGTTATAATAACTAAGATGCAGTGGTAACATATGTCCATCAAAATCTTCTATATTCCATTTAAACATAAAGGCTCTACAGAGAACCTCTTTAAAACAGCAATCGAGCATATAAATGGTAGCACTATTGCATGGTGCTCCATAAATAGCCCTGATTATTCAAATATCCTTTATATCGCTCCTACGCCGAGAAAGATAAGAGACGGTCAGCAGAGATTTCATAGACTTACCCAGTTAGATAATAAGCATCTAACTGGGCTCACAGGGGGTTGTTACATTCCCCCTGAGATGATGACAATAAAACAACTCTCAAAAAGGCTTTATTCCATTTATGAAGACAAAAAAATCATACCCCAATCTCTGTTACCTATCATAATATCGAGGCTATCAGAAAAGGGTATTGGTTTTTCATCTATCATTACCAATTTTATCAACGAGATTAAACAGCATCATACAGGCAAAAACATAGAAACTGTCAGCAATGAGCTTAAGTCTATTTTTCATGAACTCGGCATACCTGAAGAGGTTACGGTCAGAGCAAAGGAAGCCCTCAGTATATTTAAGGCATATCAAGAACTTCTGAATAAATATTCTGCTGCGGATGAAAATGATGTGATGGCAGTCTGTCCTGAACTGATTAAGAGGCATAGTTACAGCCATGATACCCTTATCCTCGATGGATTTTATGAACTTACCAGGTCAGAGGAAGCAGTCTTAAAAGCACTGATAGAAAATGCAAAAGATATCCTTATCTCAATACCTTATGACATAAATTATTCAAATATAACAGATAGATATGTAGATTTTATAAAGAGTTACTTTCAAGTTGAAGAAATCTTTCTGCCACCTGAAAAAGATGCAACGGAACCCGTTTATCACCCTTACCCCGGCATAGAGGAAGAGATTGAAGGCATTGCGAGAAATATTAAAAACTCATTTATATCAGGGGGTATAAGAAATTTAGAAAAAATAGTAATTACATCCCCTGTGCTTCACAAGTATTCGGACATGATGGCCCGCATCTTCAGAAAATACGGTATTCCATACACCATTTCAACCTCAAAACCCGATGGAAAGACACGACCCTTTCTCGACCTGATTGCGCTGCTTGAATCAGTGGCAGACGACTACCCAAGACTTTCATTTTCACAAAGTCTTATATCACCCTATTTTAAAAATATGCCTTCAGCATTCAGGGAATGGATACCTCATATCTGTCTCAGGGCTGGAATAATTAAGGGAAAAGATGTCTGGCTCAATCTCTTTAAGCCAGAAGCCAGAAAAGACTACAGATTACCAAATATCGAAAAGGAACTTCGATGGGTCTTTAAAAAACTTGCACCGCTGGAATCTATAAAAAATAATGGTACCTTCAGCAAATACAGCGAAGTTATCATTAAACTCTTGACCGCCCTTGATTTCTCTGATGTCAGCGAGGGAGTTGATTTAAAAGAACAAGCACTTGAGATACTAAAAGAACTTTCCTTTATTGATAACCTCTCGGAATCGTCGGGATCGACTCGTACCGAGAGTCACAACAACACTCCTTACGCTTCAAATTTTTTACCCATCACATTACGTCAATTTATAGATACCATGAAACATATCCTGAACACCACACAGACAGAAATAGAAGGTACCGGCGTTCAGATTATGGGTCTTTTTGAGCTAAGGGGTATTGAGCCTGAATATCTTTACTTCGGGGGACTCAGGGACGGAGATTTACCATCAAAGCCTGATATTGACCATATACTGCCTGACAGTGTAAGGACACGATTTGGTCTTGTAAACCTGAAGAAATATTTATTACTTCAAAAATTCACATTCCACGGAGTAATAGAATCAACCAAAAACCTTCACCTTTCCTATCCTGTAATGGAAGGTGATAGATTCTTTCTCCCATCCCCGTTCCTTCCCTGGAATAAAGAGGTAAAACACAGGGTTTATGGAATCTTCTCAAAGGAGGAAGAACTTAACAGAAAGGGCAAGATACCTTTAACATCATATATAAAAGATATTGAAGGTATCGGAGAAAAGTTAATCAAAAATAAGTTCGGGGAGAACTCCTATATCAGGGTCACTGACATAGATTCTTACAGGGCATGTCCGAGGAGGTTTTTTATAGAAAAAGTCCTCAGGCTTGAGCCATTAGAGATAAAAGAGTATGAGGTCGAGGCATCTCTTCTTGGAACTATAGCTCATCAAATTATGGAAGCCCTGATATCAAAACCATTTGTAGATGTAGATGACCTTAGGATTAGAGCAGAAGAGATAATAGACAAACTCCTTTCTGATAAACCTTTAGAAGATTACTGGAAAAAAGTGATAAAGAATACATTCCTTTTGATCCTTCCAGACATATATAAAGTCGAAAGCAAAATCACGGATGAAGGATATTCATTTACGGATGCTGAGGTATCGGTTAAAGGCGAGATCATAAAGGGAATAAAACTGAAAGGGAAGATTGACAGGATAGACAAGAAAGTTCAAAGTTCAAAGTTCAAAGTTCAAAGTTTGCAAGATGATAAACCCTTTACTGATGAGGTTGAGCTTATTGATTACAAGACAGGTACAATCCAATTCAGCGGTTCACAGGTAATAACAAAGGGCACTACACTTCAGTTATTCTTATATGCAGCGCTGATGGAGGTGCTCGGCAATAAAATAGAACGTGTAGGCATCTATTCACTCAAGGATATAAAGCTATCATGGATTCCCGGAAAAAATGACAGGAAAATTGGGCGGGCAATAGAGGATTATATAGAGGCAAGCCTCCGTTTCCTCAAGGAGACTGTATTAAAGATGAGAAGAGGAGATTTTTCTGCATCCCCATTGAATGAGCAAACATGCAGGAATTGTCCCGAAAGGCCGTATTGCCCGTATATACAAAAGACGGTTATAAGTTATGGAAAAGTATCTTGATATAACAAAAAGCGTTATCATTTCATCCCCTGCTGGTTCAGGAAAGACTGAGAAGCTTGCAAGGCGTTATGTCAGCCTGCTGCTCGGCGGCTCTGAGATTGAAAAGATATTGGCAATAACCTTTACAGAGAAGGCCGCAGCAGAGATGAAGGAAAGGATTCTCAGAATACTCGAAAAAGAAAATCCTGATATGTTTCTGAATGTCCGGGAGAAGATGCCGCTCATGCGCATATCCACAATCCATTCGTTCTGCCTTAAATTACTAAAACGGTTTTCAATAGAACTTGGCCTTGACCCATCCCTTGAAGTAATGGATGAATTCAGCACATCCATTCTCTGGTCTGAGTCTGTTTATGAAAGTCTTATGGAAGAGAAAAATAAACCTGGTCTCTTTTTTGATATGCTAAAAAATCGGGGCATCAAAGGCTGGGATAGTCTTTACAGAATACTTGATGAACTACACAACAGGAGACCGCATCCAGAACTTATGCTAAAAGAAAATCATCCTGTTGAGGGAGAGGAAGAAAAGAAAATCCTTGAATTGTATTCGCAATGTTTACGGCGTTACACAGATAAAAAACATGAAAAACATCTCATTGATTTCGATGACCTTGAATTACTCACATACGAGGCACTTGTCAAAAATCCTGAATGGCAGAATATCCTCTATTCATTTGATGAACATACAGATCATATACTTGTGGATGAGTTTCAGGATACAAGCTCTCTTCAATGGAAGATTATAGACAAACTCACAGAAGAATGGCGCTCGGGCATCGGTTCAAAAAGGGACTCAGGGAAGACACCAACTCTCTTTCTTGTTGGAGATGAAAAACAGTCTATCTATCTCTTCAGGGGCGCAAATGTAAGTGTATTTCAGAATGCAAAGGAAAGATTCTCTGAATGGCTTGATCAGGAATATTACTTTGAAGAGATACGGAAAAACTACAGAAGTCTTCCTGAAATAATAAACTTTATAAACAGCGTCTTTAAGAGATTAATGCCTCCTACTATGTATGAAAGCTGGCGTACCAGGTATACACCCTTTGAGGCAACAAGGGTTGGGGATGGACATGTTGAACTTATTCTAATAGAAGGCGGCGAAGGCACAAAAATGAGGCGTGAGCAGGAAGCATCAGCCTTATCAAAGAGGATTCAGTCCCTTATTAATCATCAATATGAGGTATGGGATGGAGAGACAAAAAGAGCCTGCACTTATGGTGACATGGCAATACTTTTAAGGAAAAGGACACACCTCTGCATATTTGAAGATGCATTGAGAAGAGAAGGAATACCTTTCATTGTATTAAAAGGTATTGGTTTTTATGATGAACCAGAAGTTGCAGTATTAAGAGAACTACTTTCTTTTATTGTCGACCCAGCAGATGATTACAGTCTATTCTGTCTGTTAAGGTCACCTCTTGTTGGCATTGATTACAGGACATTATTCAGGCTGATTGATAAAAAAGGTGACCAGCCTTTAATAGAGAAACTTCAATCTCAAATCCCCCCTTCCCCCCCTTTTCTAAAGGGGGGCAGGAGGGGATTAATGACTCGTCACTTATCTGAGACTTTTAATCTTATCTCAGGCTGGATCGAAAGATCCACATATACACCTCTTGCTGTCATTCTTGAAGATGCACTTTCAGAAACAAGAGGCTGGCAATATTACTGGGAGAAACAGAGACACGTAAATATAAAAAAATTCATAGGACTTATTGAACAATATGAGTCTCAGGGGTTCTCCAGCCTTGATATCAGGGAAAAACTCATTAAGGCGAGATTGGGAGAGGAGGCAAAGGCAAACATTAACACCGAGGGTATGAATGCTGTAAAGATAATGACCGTGCATGCTGCAAAAGGCCTTCAGTTTCCGATGGTATTCCTTCCATCACTCGATGAGGATAATGTTCCCAGAAGCAGTTCAATTGTGATAGAGGAAGATGGGGAAAGGATCTCTTTAGCATACGAAGAAGATTCTATCAAGAGGAAAAAGATAGGACATTTTCAGAGACAAAAGGAAAAAGAACTCGAAGAGGGGAAAAGACTCTTCTATGTTGCAGTCACAAGGGCAAGGGATTTTCTGTGTATGCTTGGGGCGCCGAAGAAAGAAAAAGCACATACAGGAAGGCTTGCGTATATTACTGATAATCTTGAACACCTTTCCTCCCTTAAGATAATGACTGAAACTGATATTAATGTCTTTAAAAATCCCCCCATCCCCCCTTTACCAAAGGGGGGTAAGGGGGGATTTACTCCTCACGCATTTCCAGAACAATCCTTGTTTGAACCGATATATACAGAGCCCATTTCATATGAAGGGGCAGGATATATCCCGCCCCTCAAATGGCGCGATGTTACAGAAGATTTAGATATAAGAATAAAACATGGTGAAGACTGGGTCTTGCTTGGAAGTGTCTTTCACGGTCTCTTTGAAGAGCTTGCAAAAGGGATAATAAGACCTGATGGAATAGACAGCAGGGCATTAATACTTTTAAGAAATGAGTTATATATTAAAAAAGATATAGAAAGACTGATGGAGATTATAAAAAAAGACTTTGAGAAGCTTGAGATATCAGGATATATAAAAAATGTGATCCTTCCACAAACGAACTCCTACGCAGAACTTCCATTTATTCTGCAGAGAGGAAACACGGTCTTTAAAGGCAGGATCGATAGGATCATCATAAAAGACAATACAGCTAATATCTATGATTACAAAACCTTTCCTGTGAGCGAAAAAGAGTTGCCGGAACTCATTGATAAATACAGATTCCAGATGGATATTTACAGGAGTGCGGTAGAAAAAATACTCTCTTTAAAGACAAAGAGTTACCTCCTCTTCACACATACGCCTTTATTGGTAGAGGTTTAGAGGTTACAGCAGGTATTCCGCTTTGATGGTAGTCAAACCTCAGATAAGGATTATTCTTTTTTCTCTTGCAAAATTCTTGATTATCATCGAGACAGAATAGAGCCTCTGGAGTCTTGTATTTCTCCACCTGATTGCCTGTGTATCACCATGAGGAAATTTCTCGCCTCTTATCTCTGTTTGAGTTTTCGTCAGCTCATGATAAAGCCCTTTGAGAGAATCGTCATCAAGTGGTTTCAAAAATATAGGATTAACAACAACATAACCTTCTGCTATACCATAGGTAATTGCCTTAAGACTCTTTCCTCTTATAGTAGGCATTATTCAAGCTTTCGCCTTTTAAAGATTCTTGATAATATTATACCTACCTCATACAAAACTATTATAGGCACTGCCATCAGGGTTTGGTTGAAGGCATCAGGGGTTGGAGTGAGAATAGCAGCCACAACAAAGGCTAATAAAATGGCGTATTTTCTATTTTTTGCCAGTGTCTTTGGAGTCACTATACCCATACGCGTAAAAAAGATTATAGCGATAGGAAGTTCAAAAACAGCACCGAAAGCTAGTATAAACTTAAGGCAAAAATCAACATAGTTGCCTACAGAAAGCATCGGGCTCAAAAAATCACCAACCTTATAAGTAAGGAGAAAACCCATTGCAAAAGGCAGGACAATAAAAAAACAAAAGGCAGCCCCGATAAGAAAAAGGCTGGTTGCCAATAAAATAAAAGGTACAACATATCTCTTTTCTTTATGGAGAAGCCCTGGAGAGATAAATTTCCATAATTGATAAAATATTACAGGTAAGGCAAGTATCAGTCCAGCAACAAAGGCAACCTTGATGTTCATCCAGAATGCCTCAGCAGGCGCCAGGAATACAAGTTTTGTATTTTGAAGTTTATCCTGTGGGACAAAATGTATATACATATTCTTCAGGGAAAAGTCTAAATTATATTTAAGGGGAAACATAATAAATCTAAAGATATCTTCAGAATAATTGAATGAAATCAAAAAGGTGATAAATAAAGCGGCAAAAGATACGATAATCCTTTTTCTGAGATCACCGAGATGTTCTGTAAGGGGCATTTTGTGCTCTTCCATTCTAACCTTCCATCCTTATACATAATACATATCCAGATCCTAAATCTCAATTTCAAACAGGTTTGTTATCAGTGGTATGCTTATTATTATTTGTTTTTTGATCTACATCTGAAATTTTATTACCTTCTATGGCGATATCGAGGGTTTTGCTTGTTTCTTCAAATTCAGTATCAACCTGCTCTTTTACATCCTGAAACGCCCTCTTCAATTCACCCATTCCTTTGCCGAGGGCTTTAGCCAATTCAGGGAGTCTCTTTGGCCCAAAAACAAGAAGGGCAACAACGAATATTATTATCAGCTCTGGTAATCCAATGTCAAACACTATCTGAACTATTCCTCTTCATATATCTTCTTAATTTTTTCCTTTTTAGACGGCGATAAAAATGTCACCGAGAACATTACCCTGGTCTCAGGACTTCTATTTTTAAGATCAAATCCAGCACCCACAGTCGTATATATAAAATCTGTGGTTTTTATCCTGTAACCAATCCTTCCCTCTACAGAGTCAATTTTCCCCGATTCATGACTTGTCTTGCAAAACAATTCAGCCAGGATCTTAAAATTATGCGCAGCAGCAAAGTCCAGACCTGCTAAAAAAGATACCTCGTCATCGAGGCTTCTTTTACCTGGCTTTTCGTAAAACAGGTTTAAATGCCCGTTAACCGGGCCTACTCTTTTACTTACAATGAGTCCAACACCAAAACGTCCATCTGTACTAAACTCGTTTCTGCCTGATGGTATAGAGGCGTTCAGGATGTACGCCAAGGACGGCCCATACTTGCCCTCATCAAAAAACCTGTGCTTAAACCCCAGGGCAATATCTTCAAACCCATCCGCTGAATCAGCTCCGAGTACGTACGGAACGGTCATATTGAATTCAATGCTATCTGAAATGCCATATGCTGTCTTTAAAAAAAACCTGTAGAGATCCGGGTCTATTGATATTTCGGCACCTGTAGAAAATGCGGCTTTACCTTTTGGAAGACTCTCAGCACTGAAGGTCGAAAAAATCCCATATGGACCAATAGGCTGAAGACCAGTTGTTTCAAAGGCATATGAATCTACACATAGGAAAAGAAGAATTAATATGAGGGGAAGAAGGTATCTTTTCATTGTTAAAAAATAACAGAAAAACTCAAGACTGTCAAATATTCCAAGATTTTCTGTTCTACGATTCATCGACCAACAGTAAACGTTGACAAAGAATCCTCAATAAAAATATAATTTAAACATCTAAGTTATTTTCCCCGTCAGTTAATGACTCGTAGAGATGTACGGGGACGAGAGGAGGCTATTATGTCAGAAGTTGTACCCGAGGTTACATCAGTTAACTGGGAAAACGAGGTACTCAAGGCTCAAGGACTTGTTATGATTGATTTCTGGGCTACATGGTGCGGCCCATGCAGAATGATTTCATCTACAGTCGAAGAGTTGGCAAAAGAGTATAGTGGGAAAATAAAGGTCGTGAAACTCAATACTGATGAAAATTCTGAAATCGCAAGCAGATACAAAATTATGGGAATACCTACGATTATGTTTTTTAAAGATGGCACCAAGCTTGACCAGATAGTAGGTGTGGTCCCGAAACAGCACCTAAAGGCAAAAATAGACTCTTTTCTTAATACATAAATGTTTGAATCACTTACTGAAAAATTAGAATCAATATTTAAAAGATTAAAAGGGAAAGGCCTTTTAAAAGAAGAGGACGTTGAACTTGCCCTTAAAGAGATACGGCTTGCCCTTTTAGAGGCTGATGTCAACTTTAAGGTTGTAAAAGATTTTATTCAGAAGATTAAAGAAAAAGCTATTGGCAAGGAGATACTTGAAAGCCTTACACCAGGGCAACAGGTCATAAAGATAGTTAATGAAGAGCTCTGCGAGTTGCTTGGAAAAACAAATAGCAAGATACAACTGTCCCCCAATCCTCCGACAATAATAATGATGGTCGGGCTGCACGGTTCTGGAAAGACTACAACATCTGCTAAACTTGCAAGACTTTTCAAGAAAGAAGGCAGGAGGCCTCTGCTCGTGGCAGCAGACCTTCAGAGACCTGCTGCTATAGACCAGCTTATTATACTCGGCTCGCAGATTGATGTCCCTGTATATCATTCAAAAGAGGCAAATAATCCCATAAACCTATGTAATGAGTCTCTAAAAAAAGCGAAGATTGATGCAAGAGACATAGTCATCCTTGATACTGCTGGAAGGCTACACATTGATGACTCACTGATGACCGAGTTAAAAAAGATAAAAGAAAATGTCTCACCCAAAGAGGTTATGCTTGTCGTGGATGCAATGACAGGACAGGATTCAGTTAATATCGCAAAAAATTTCGAAGAGCAGATAGGCATTGACGGGATAATACTTACCAAGATGGATGGCGACGCAAGGGGTGGAGCAGCACTCTCTATGAGGGCGATAACCGGAAAGCCAATAAAATTCATTGGTGTTGGAGAAAAGATTGAGATGCTCGAGTCCTTTTATCCCGAAAGAATTGCGTCAAGGATACTCGGCATGGGTGATGTCCTGAGTTTTATTGAGAAGGCACAGAAATCCTTTGACCAGAAAGAGGCCGAGAAACTCCAGAAGGCGATAATAGATGAATCATTTACATTTGACGACCTTAAAAGCCAGCTTAAAAAGGTGCGCAATATGGGACCTATAGAAAACATTCTCGGCATGATACCTGGCTTTAACAAGATAAAAAATCTGGACATTGATGAGAGGGAATTTGTAAAGGTTGAAGCGATAATAAATTCTATGACTAAAAAAGAAAAAAAAGATCATAATATAATTAATGGGAGCAGACGCAGAAGAATTGCTACGGGAAGTGGTACAACTGTTGCAGATGTCAACAGGGTTATAAAGCAGTATGTCGAGCTAAAGAAAATGCTCAAGATGTTTAAAGGCAAAAAAATGGTCAAATTACCTAAATTCCTGCCTTTTTAAATCATTCAAAAAAGATATATAAAACTGTTATACGTCTTTACTTTATATCCGGAAATATATTAAAATTTCAACATCTTAAGGAGGTGATGGTTTGGTAAAAATAAGACTTACAAGATTAGGAGCACATAAGAGACCTTCCTACAGGGTAATAGT
>Ga0210049_1002692_pt1 | contig 16483 bp, 16 predicted proteins | sample CryGeyCG2014_300_2_FD_183964 | JGI IMG/M metagenome (GOLD analysis project Ga0210049, IMG submission 183964) | Groundwater microbial communities from aquifer - Crystal Geyser CG06_land_8/20/14_3.00 (SPAdes) (version 2) | ecosystem: Environmental > Aquatic > Deep subsurface > Groundwater | place... | reverse complement strand
AGAGGATATCACATCTTCAGAGAGTGAAAACACATGTGTTAGGTCGATGAGTGCAAAGTCGTTCCCAGAAAGGAAATCTCTGAGGAACAGTTTCGTTTTTTCCCTCTCTCTCCCTATATCCCTAAGCAGGTTTCCAACAAATTTAGGGGAAAGACGGGCACCTGACAATGTTTCCGAAATGAAAGACGCAGCATAATGTGTCAGCAAGTTTTTTATTGGTGTATTATAGAGAAGCCTAAATATGGAAAACACAAAAATCTCCTTCCATCTCTCTGGATATATTTCTTTGAGCCTCTCTTTAATCTCCGCATTCATTTCTAAAAGAAGGTTTGTTGCACCAAACTCTTTCACGGAGATGTTGCTCAGGCTTTCCATCAATCGTTCTTGTCTGGGTTTTATAAAACCATCTGGGATGATTGTTCCCAGAAACTTCTCTGTAATCTTTCTTGCTCTTTTTTTCTTTTTATCCCATACGCTTGTGACCTTGTAAATATAATAATTGTTGCCAATCTTCCTTATCTCAGTCCCTTTCCTCTTATGCTTAAGCACCCACTTAGGATATTTCATATTACGTATATACGTAATATCCAATATAAGCCTTTCGGTACTCTAACTATAGACTAAAAAAACCTCAAAAAAAAGAACATATTACGTAAATTAGATGGAGTTAGGGATTAATAGGAGAACTCAATATCCCATCATGGGTGAGTTCATTTTAAGACCTACCAAAAATGGGAATATACCTACATTCCTTAAATGGGCTGGCGGAAAAACCCAGCTATTAAGTCAATACTCCAAACTTTTCCCACAAGATTTTGATAGATATATAGAGCCATTCTTAGGGGGCGGTGCTATCTTTTTCTACATAAAGAAAAATTTTAATCCTGGAGAAATAATTTTAGCAGACATAAATAAAGATTTAATTAACTGTTTTAAGATCGTACAGAACGACGCCGAAAAATTAATCTCACAGTTAAAAAAACACAAGAAAAAACATTCGGCAGAATATTATTGCAAACATAGAAATTTTATTCAAAAGGATATTTCTGATATTGGGAAAGCTGCATGGTTTATCTATTACAATAAGACTTGTTGGAATGGATTATATCGGGTAAATTCAAATGGCGCATTCAATGTACCAATCAGCGATAAAATTAAAAACAATGGAATATTTAATGAGAAAGTACTAAGAGAAGCAAGTGCCATGCTTCAGGGAGTAAAACTTAAAGTGCAATCTTTTGAAAAAGTTACGAATATAGCGAGGCGAGACGATTTTGTATATCTTGATCCCCCCTATTATCCAGTCTCTAAGACTTCCAGCTTCACAAATTATACAAAGGATTCATTCTCCGACGAAGATCAAAGAAAATTATCAAAACTTTACAAAAAGCTTGATAGAAAGGGTTGTCTTTTAATGCTCAGCAACAGCGATCATCCTTTCATAAAAAACTTATATGATGGTTACCGAATAGAAAAAGTGGGCGCTAGAAGAATGATTAATTGCGATGCAGAAAAAAGAGGGACAGTGAAAGAGATTACTGTGCTGAATTATTGAAGGAATAAAGGGAGTCGACTATGCCAGAGGATGAAATTAAATCCGGAGTATTAGCACAAGTTGATCCAAAAAAAATAAATCGAAATCCACACAATCCTCGCTATCATTTCGATGAAAACAAGATGGTGGTCCTACTACAATCTATAAAGGAGGTAGGTATTCTCGTTCCACTTATAGTTTATCAAAATTCGAAAGATAGAAAAATTTATATTTTAGATGGAGAGCGAAGATGGCTATGTGCATTAAAATTGAACATGTCAAAAGTGCCTGTCAATAGAGTAGCAGAGCCTACAACTCTAGAAAATCTTCTACGTATGTTTAACATTCATAACGTGAGAGTGGGTTGGGAATTAATGCCGACCGCTCTCAAACTAGAAGTCATCCTCAGAGAGTTGGAAAAGAAGGGAAGAAAGAAAGTCTCAGATAAAGAATTATCTTTATTAACAGGTTTAACACAGTCAACTGTAGATCGTTGCAAAAAACTTCTGAGTTTTCCTAAAAAATACCAAGACACAGCTTTGGAAAGAAAAATTCCTGAAGACTTTTTAATTGAAATGTATCCAGTCCTAAACTCAATCGAAAAAAACCTACCTGAGATTTCAGGAAGATATAAGCGAGATAAATTGACTGAAATATTCATAGAAAAAAGAGAAAAAAAAGTAATAAAAAGTCCAATCGAATTTAGATCGTTTAGAGACATTATAAAGGGCTTAAAAAAAGGAACCTCTAAAAAAACAGTGAGGGAGGTGGTTGAAAAAATTGTAGAAGACCCAAATTACACAATAGACGAGGGCTACGAGGCATCTGTCAAACGGTTTTATGAAACAAAAAATATTGAGAAAAAGTGCACTGAAGTAATAGAGCTATTAGAGCTTCTTGAAATAAGTGAAATCAGTCAAGAAGAAAAAGCTCTGATTTTAGAAACTCTCCAGAAGCTCGAAAGAATTATCGACATAAAAATCAAAGAATTAACTTGATGGAGGAGTAAAAGTGACCCTATCTCTAGATGAACTTATCGAGGTTAACTCAGATTTTTTTGACCAGAGAGGGTATGATGTCTACCGAGATTATGCTTTCAAAGAAGTAGGATGGACATTTTCGAAGTACATAGAAAAAAACGAGGAGAAGAGAGCAGTAGAAGTAAGAACCAATGATAAAAAATTACCTAAACTTTTCATAGACGTAGTCCAACAAATGAAAGACAAACACCCCTCAGTAAAGATATGTATTGAGGTTCAAAAAGAGAATATAAAAAAGGGTTATGTAGCGTATTTAAAAAAATGCGGTGTTTCATTATTAATTATAGAAAGTAACAAAGTTATACCTGTAGATAATTTAGATGAAATTAATAATACAAATTTAGAATCAATCTTACAACGTCAAATGAATATTTATGAGCCGGTTCATACGCTCGTTATACCTTCTCCACCATTTGATGATGAGGCTTTTTATGCAAAACATAACAAACCCCTTACAGAACTTGCTGAGCATTTCGCACAATACGGTAATGTTGATAGACCAGCAATTCGAGCGTGGTTGAATCAGTTTAAAGGCAACCATAAAGAAATAGGATTAAAATTATTGAGGGCTATAAAATGGTACGATAAGACACGAGTTAATATTGGGCTCCAAACATTATTAAATGAAGTTAAGAGGATCGAAAGCGATGGATTAGAAGGTATTTTTTTCTCGAGCCTTGGTATAGCAGGTAAAAGCGGTCACGAAATATTGACAATGTTTAGAAGAGCTAACGGAATGAGTACAAGGAGATATGATGAAAAATTTAAATACAAAACCGATTTTGGTTTATTACCTGAAGATTCAACAGTTATTCTATTAGACGATTTTATCGGCACCGGGAAACAAGCGTTTGACTATCTAAAAGTAATAAAAGAGATCAGACCCGATGGAGTTCGATTTAAACTAGCAGTTCTTGTTGGTTGTGAAGAAGGTATTCGAGAAATAGAAAAGTCTGGATATACTGTAATTACCGTTGACGCTCTAAGCTCCCGAGACAAGATATTTTCTAGAAACAATACAGAGTTTACTAAAAAGGAAAAAGAAGTTTTAAAGAGCTATTGCCAATTAGCTACGGAGTACCCAACTGGTTATGGAGATTCACAAGCATATATTGTGTTCCATTATAGAACACCAAATAATACAATTTCGATCCTTAGGGCAAATAATGCGAGGTGGTTGGGACTTTTTCCAAGGCATTAAGCGCGCACGAAACGGAGCCCGTGATTCTTCACTTTTACCCATAACTAGAGAGGTACAATGAGATGGTAGAATCCTCCACTCGCGAAAATTATAAATATTATAATAAGATAGAACACATGTTACTTAAGAAAAAAACCTACCGCCCACCAAAAACCTTGAACTCAAACCTTAAGACTTCAGGCTTCCTCCAGCCTTATAGCAGTTTTATGCCAGATTTGTACTGGAGTGGTAACGAGGAGATAATGAGGAGATGAAAGAGCGGTTAGGGAGTCTTTACCTATCAGAAACAGCTTTTTTTCCTTTTATAACCCCTTCTCAACACCAGAAAAACAAAAAGATTTTTTTGTGGGCGCTGCGACTTTTCTATAATCTCATTTGTCCTATTTTCCAAAACTTAACTTCTTTTTATATTTTAAAAATTGAAACACGCATCTTTTAGTATTTTTCTAAGATATAGAAGTCAGCAACTGCGTTTATGCAATCCTCAATTTTCCCACTGTAAAAATATGGGAATTCCCTGTCAGTATCATACCACATATCGCTGTACTTGAATATCTCAAGTATCCAACGATTCATATCGCCTGTGCATTCTAAGCGGCATAATTTTGTTTTCTTTTTCCTCCAGCCGGATATATCCTGCTCAAGACAGTCAATATATAGGTATTTTCCTTGAAATTTCCAGAGCAGTTTTATCTCATATTTTTTTAGACAGTGCTGTACATGCTTTTTTAAAATATTTTCTGTTTCTTGCCTAACTTCTACAGGTATCGCAGGCTTTCTCGGCATTTTTCTCACCTTATTCCTGCTTTATTAAGACATTGACTTTTTAACATTTTACATCACACCCTATTATGTTTAATCCATTCTTCTGCGGTTCGCCATCTGGTAAATTTTCTTTCATCAGCTCTAAACTCTTTTGTATGAACATGCCGTCTGGTATCTTTATATGTTGTGCCGTGTTTGATGTGCAACATCTCATGATACATTATATAATCCACTACATAGAAAGGCACATTTCTGTGGTCAAGCGACTTACTTATTACGATAGTATCCATTGCCGAATCTTCGTGTCCAAGTCTGTAATGCGTCTTCTGCTCGCTCCATGTGAGGTGAGGTTTTTTCAACTGCCCGTTAAAATAGTGTTTGTTTAATCTCTCAAAAATGTTTTCTAGGTTGTAGATATGTCCTTTTGGAGATAAGATAATTTTCTCGCCTCTGTATCTGCGCAGTTTATTGTGAGCCTCTAACATTTGCGATGTATTAAGATAATTTTTATAGATTCGTTTTTGTTCTGGTGGGCATTTTGCTCTCTCTAATTTGCATAGCAGTATTACTGCCAGCGCTTTCTTTACGTTATCAGGTGCATCTTTTAGTGCATCGCTCAATCGCACATATACAACATTACCGTAATTGCGAACAGTAGACTTCAAGCATGAATATGGATAGTAATCCACAACAATTTGCGGCTGTGTTTTATTAAACATTTCTGCGTATGCATTTTGAAATAGTTGAGATGACCCTTTATCCTCACCAAAATTAGGTTTTAATAATGTCTCTGCGGTTGGATGTTCTGACGAAGTGCCTGCTTTGATTTGAGCCTCATCGAAATTTTTCAGATAGTAATATGCTACCCTGGACCTTGCTGGTAAATTTTCTGGCCGGATATTGCATTGGTCACACAGTTCTTCTATCCTCTGAACGTTTTGTTTTATTGTGGATATCAATACTTTCTTTTGCTCTTCTGTCATAGGCTGTGCGATGCTCTGACGAACATGATTGTAAAATCGGACTATACCACCTATTCGATATCCCATAAACCTGTAATTGCGTATATCAAAATAAAAATTTCGTTTGAAAATTTCTAACAATTCACCCTATATTTGAAATATCCTCTCAAAAATGGAACTGTTAAAGAATAGTAATGGATGTATATCAAATTTCTGCAATATCTGAAAACCACTCACCACCAACCATAACCTTTTCAGTTCCAGCAACAAAAAGATATTTTTTCTGTGAGCGCTGCAACTTTTCGATAAAAGGTCATCAAAGTACCGCAGCTATCTTTTTAACAGTAGTCCTATCAAGTCGACTGTACAGTTTGCGTCAAAGTTTAAATAGTTTAAAAGGGATAACCCTATAGAGTGATTAAAAATGGTGCTTATGGCGGAAACTGAAGAAGATAGAATAGATAAAGATTTCGTATGGCTTACAAAAACCACGCCCGCCCTGCAAGAAAAATATGAGGGTAAGTGGATTGCCATAGTGAAGAAGAAAGTAGTGGGCGTAGGTAAGAATGCAAAAGAAGCATACGTAGCAGCTAAGAAAGTTTATCCTGATAAAGAGCCACTTATGGAGTTCGTACCCAGAAAGGGGTTGTTAGTTTTATGAGATTTTTTGATTGGAGACCAGAAGAATCTGAAGTTTTAGGTAAGATTTTCAGACCGGTAGCAAAAGTCGGTATTAGAACAACTCAGAGTGATTGGAAATTTTTGCGAACATATGTTGATTCAGGTGCGGATATCTCTGTGATTCAAAGAAGTTTTGGTGAGCTTTTAGGATTAGATGTTGAAAAGGGAAAATATGCGGTATTTGAGGGTGCGGGTGGCGGGAAACTAGAAACTTATATTCACAACATTGAGATGAAAATTGTAGATGATGTTTTTAAAACAAAAGTGGCATTTTGTAAAGACCCTCTCTCACAAACACCAAACTTATTGGGTAGAAACACTGTTTTCGATTTATTCGAAATACATTTTAAAAATATTGATAAAAAGACAGGTTTTGTTAGAACCGTTGAGTAAAAGATCTTTTCGATGAAAAATCGTGGCTAATTATCCAACAGAAACAGGGGTATTTTTTCTGTGAGCGCTGCAAGTTTTCGATAAAACCCTATCAAATAAATCTTTCTTTTTCTAAATCATACTGCGATATTTTAACTTCATCATCTTTTAAAATAAGCCCGATAAGCAATTCTTTTCTTTCTGGTGATAAAGAAAAACCATGAAAATGATATATCTCATATTTTTCTTTTAAGTATGAGATTAATTTATTAACTTTCGGTAGTTTCATGTTCAGCGCTATACCAAAAGCTCGTCGAGCAAAATCTTCGGCTGCTAGCAGGTATCTCCCCAGTTCATTTCTTTTTATGTATACTGTTTCTACACATTTCTGCTCAAATTTTTCAAAGTTCTTTCTACCCTCAAGAATTAGGCCATATTTTTCAATTAGATCAGGGCAGAGAAATTTTAGTTCCTTAATGATATGTTTGTCGCCATCTATCAATTCTCCTTTCTCTTTCAGAATAATCGCTCTAGAGAAATCCCTTGCAGCATGATGCAATGACTTAAAATAGCAACAAATACAAGCTGGCAAAGAATAGTTGTGAGATGCGCTCATCAAATTAAAACTCGCGGTATGCATCCATTTTTTAATTGTTTGCTTAGTTGGCTTAAAATTTTTATTTCTCAGATTTTTAAGGGTCCCCTTATCAAACAGCACTTTCCCAAACTTAAGTGCTATGAGGTCAACAGGGTTTCCTTCTATCAGTAATTTAACGAGCTGATTTTTACCCCTTCTTAGAATGTTTACTTCTATCTCATTATACTCAATTTTTATATTCTTCTTTACAGGTTTTTCATAGACAACCAACAGGTCTAGGTCGCTGTTACCCATAAACTCATCTTTTCTTAGGGAAGAGCCCATCTGAGTTATGGAAATAGCACCTTCTTTCCTCAGTTTCTTACAGTATTCTTTAGCTAATTTTTGCGCTAGCACAAAATTTCTATTCTCCATCAATTCATCCTCATCTGTTAAATCAACCCTAATCGCACTCAATGATTATACCCTTTTTATCCAGCTTGAAGTCTAGGTCAGCGCCTTCTTTTATCCCAAAAAGCGTTCTCAAAATCTTCGGGATTGAGACCACCAAAGTATTTCCTACTCTTCTGGCTCTTACTGAGGTTTTCCCCTCCTTCTTTAGTTTCTCAAATTTCAGATATAGATTCGCTTGATATGGGTCTACCATTTCCTGGCCGCATTTGCATCTCCAGCCATTGAATTTCAATCCTTTATACTTTATATCATTTACCTGCTTGGCTGTTTTTCCGCATACGCATTTCAATTCTTCCATATTTTATACCTCCTTTTCCTCTTCTTTCTAGCTATTTTGAAGCTTCCAACATGCCTTAACAACCAGTAATCTTCTATATCCTCAGCAACTATCTTGATTATTTTGTCTTTTTTCTGAGTGCATTTTTCAACTATTTCTTTTTTTCTTTTACCGCTCTGGCAGTCAAAGCCTGTTTCTAATATCTCAACCACATCATCCAAGTCAAGCCTCTCGTGTTCAAGTTCTTCAAGCACTCCTCGTGTATGGTCTGGTATTACTGGTTTGCCGTTATATTTGGGATATACATAGTAGTTTTTCAAGTATACACCAATATATCTATATGTATGTCCTAATATATATAACCTCTGGCCTTTATAATCAATTCAATCAAAAAATCTCTTTTATCCCTTCAGCCCAAGTATCTTCTCAGTTATGGGACCAAAAACCATGTCTTTTATGACAATCATTGCGCCAATTGAATGGGGTCTTATAACAGGCTCAGATATAAGAAGGTTGTTTTCTTCCAAATATTTCATTGTGTTTGCAGAGTCGCGCCTGAACTCCTCATAGTTTTTGTAAACTGAGAGTATTACTTTTTCAGGTCCTCTTGATGCAAAAAAAACCTTTGAAGGATTGGATGCAAGTTTTTCGTTCACGCCTTTTCTCTGATGAAGTAGGAGGTGTGAGAATACAAGGATGGAGTAACCAAGCTTCTTGAGGTTTGGAAAATTTATTGTTTTTATCAGATTGCCTTTTTCAAGATTTTTTCTTGAGGTTGATATCGTGTGGCGGGAAATGCTGAGTTTTTTTTCCAGTGTTTTATCCTTTGCTTCAGGGTTTTTTATTAATGCGGAGTAAACAATTTTCTCATTTCTTGTCAGTGATATTTTTTTGTCTGTCGGGAAGAAATCGTAATCCTGTTTTTCATCATTTAGACCTATCTTAAAATCCCTTTTAAGCAATGGCGCGAAATCAAAAAACCTGTAAATCCTGCTCATGGAAAACGGGAATATTGCCTCTTTTGGTTTTTCATTTCCAAGAACACCCATCTCTGTGAAGACCTTTATCCTTGCATCTTTTATCCTTGCTGTGTCAGAATAGTTTTTTGAAAATAAAAAAGAGAAACCATTCTGTGTTTCGCCGACAGAAAGGAAAATCTCATCAAAAATTTCTATTGTTTTTTTTGTTTTCCTTATCCTTGTTTCTGCGGTCACGCTAGGGCTGAAATCAGAGTAGTTAACAACAAGCAGCTCGCATCCTAAATTCTGAAGCAGTGGAACATTAATTGTTCTGAAATATTTTTCTTTCATTAACCTTTTTTTTGTTGAAACAAACGTTGGGTATTTCATTTTTGTTTTTCTGGAAAGATCAGTGTTGCTTTCATCTGGATATCTGATCAATGCGTAAAGGGCGTTTTCCTCATTTTTTGATAACACGCTACAGGTAAAGATTTTATAAGATAAATATTTTTCTATAAAAAAGTATAAAAATATCTATATTTTTTCACACATTTATATTTTACCTATATTTTATGTATAAATGGTAAGGTTTATATGTTCTGAGTTTAATTCGGTTTTTATGGGGAGAAATGTTGCTGAGAAAATATTTGAAAAACATGTTGTTGAGGAGAAAGAAAATGAGATTGGTATAAAGATTGACCAAACACTCACGCAGGATGCAACAGGCACGATGGCATATCTTCAATTTGAAGCGCTGGACATTCCAAAGGTGAAAACAGAACTGTCAGTGTCCTATGTTGATCACAACACCCTTCAAACGGATTTTAAAAACCCTGATGATCATGCATATTTGCAGAGCGTTGCCTCAAAATACGGAGTCATATTGTCCAAAGCAGGCAACGGCATTTGCCATCAGGTCCATCTGGAAAGATTTGCGAGACCTGGTAAAACATTACTCGGATCTGACAGTCATACACCAACCGCAGGCGGTGCAGGTTCACTTGCGATTGGAGCAGGCGGTCTTGATGTTGCTATTGCAATGGCAGGAGGAGCATTTTATCTTAAAAAACCAATAATTGTTGGTGTAAAGCTAACAGGCAAACTCCCTCCGATGGTTGCGGCAAAGGATGTGATTCTTGAGGTTTTAAGGAGAATAGGGGTGAAAGGAGGCGTGAACAAGGTTCTGGAATACTATGGGGAAGGTGTAAAAAGCCTTTCCGTGCCTGAGAGGGCAACCATTACAAATATGGGCGCGGAAACAGGTGCAACCTCATCGATATTCCCATCAGACAAGGTTACAAAGGCATTCTTAAAATCCCAGGGGAGGGAGACCCAATGGATAGAGCTAAAACCTGATTCTGATGCTAAATATGATGAGTCCATAGAAATAGATTTGTCAAAGTTGGAGCCGCTGATTGCAAAACCTCATAGCCCTGGCAATGTTGTAACAGTAAAAGAACTGGAAGGCATGCCCATTCAGCAGGTTGCTATCGGCTCCTGCACAAACTCATCCTACAAGGATTTAATGAACGCAGCCGGGATTTTGAAAGGTAAAAAGGTGCATCCAAATGTTTCACTTGTGATTTCACCAGGCTCCAAGACAGTGTTTAATGAGATTGCAAAAAACGGCGCTTTAGCAGATTTAATTGCTTCAGGCGCCAGAATACTTGAATGCACCTGCGGTCCTTGCATAGGGCAGGGGCAGGCACCACCAACAAACGGTGTCTCAATCAGGACGTTCAACAGGAATTTTGAAGGCAGGTCAGGAACAAAAAATGCTCAGGTATATTTAACAAGCGTGGAAACCGCTGCCGTGAGCGCAGTAGAAGGAAAACTGACAGATCCTAGAAAATATGATGCATCAAAGCTTTCAATACCTGCAATGTTCCATCCTGATGATGCACTTATTGTTTATCCTTCAAAAACACCTGAGAATGTGAAAATTATAAGGGGCCCAAACATAGCACCTCTGCCAAAGAAGGAAAAACTGCCTATCAGACTCGCAGGTGAAGTACTTATTAAGGTGGGGGATGACATAACCACAGACCACATTATGCCTGCAGGCAAACTCCTGCCCCTAAGGTCAAATGTGCCTGAGTATGCAAAGCATGTTTTTGAGCCTGTTGACCCTAATTTTGCATCTAGGGCTCTTGAGAAAAAAGGCGGCTTCATCATAGGTGGAAGCAACTACGGTCAAGGTTCAAGTAGGGAGCATGCAGCGCTTTGCCCAATGTACCTTGGTGTGAAAGCAGTAATAGCTAAATCATTTGCCAGAATCCATCTTGCAAACCTTATTAACTTCGGCATTCTGCCATTGGAATTGAAGAACAAGGATGATTATGATAAAATAGAGTCTGGAGATATTTTAGAGTTAGAGCTTTCATCGCTCAGCAAAAAGGATTTGGTGTTGAAAAATTTGACGAAAAAAATTGCTGTCCCTGTAACATCCCCATTAACACCAAGGGATCTGGATATTCTAAAGGAGGGGGGATTATTAGCGTTCACAAAAACTCATCAGAATTAATAATAGGGAGGAGATAGGTATGGCGCAGAGAGCAATTAGGGAATATGATGGAAAGCAGATGATGGCACGACTGTTGAAAGAGTATTCTAATGGGAAATACGTGATTGAAAACAATTTTGCCCTGGTGACACCGGGAACAGATTTTAAGAAACTGGGGGAGAAACACCCATGGCTTCTAAAAGAAAAGCTGGTGGTTAAACCGGACCAGCTCATTAAAAGAAGGGGGAAAAACAAACTTCTGCTTTTAAACGCATCCTTCACTGATGCTGAAAAATGGATTAAAGAAAGAATGAACAAGGAGCTCACAATCCAGAATACTTCTGGCAGGCTGACGCATTTCATCATTGAACCATTTATACCCCATAAAGAAGAGGATGAATACTATGTCTGCATAAGATCATTGAGGGACGGGGACGAAATACTTTTCTACCATCACGGCGGCATGGGTGTTGGGGATGTGGACACAAAATCAGAAAAACTTCTTGTTCCTGTGGGCTCGGAGCCGGATGAAATTGAGAAGAAACTGCTGAAAAATTTACCAGAGGAAAGAAAGAAACTGGTTGCAGGGTTTATAGATTCCATGTTTAAATTTTATTCTGATTTAAACTATGCATATCTTGAAATAAATCCTTTTGTTGTTGTAAAAGACAGGGTTGTGCCTTTGGATTTGGCAGCGAAACTTGATGACACAGGGGAATTTGAATCTAGTAGCAAGTGGGGTGAAATAGAATTCCCTGCACCGTTTGGCAGAACCTTCAGCAAGGAGGAGGAATACATCAAGGAGCTGGATTCTAAAACAGGGGCGTCCCTGAAGCTCACAGTACTTAACCCGAAAGGAAGGATATGGACGCTTGTTGCAGGAGGAGGGGCGTCTGTGATATATGCTGACACAATCTCAGATTTAGGGTTTGGCAAAGAGCTTGCCAACTATGGGGAGTATTCAGGCGACCCAAGCGAGGAGTTCACATATCAGTATGCGAAAACGGTTCTTGATTTGATGACAAGGGGAAAGAACCAGGAAGGAAAAACACTCATTATTGGCGGTGGAATAGCAAACTTCACTGATGTTGCAAACACATTCAAAGGCATAGTAAGGGCTTTGAGCGAGTACAAGAAAAAACTTCAGGAGAACAAGGTGAAGATATATGTTAGAAGAGGAGGACCAAATTATCAGGCAGGGTTAAAAATGATGAAGGAGTTAGGGAATACCCTGGGCGTTCCAATTGATGTATACGGTCCTGAGACGCATATGACAAGGATTGCCTCCATGGGCTTAAAAGGGAGGAATTAAAATGAAAAAATGGTATGACCTGTTTGATGTTGACACACAGTCATTTGTGTACGGCATGCAGGCGAACGCGGTTCAGAGAATGCTTGATTTTGATTATGTCTGCGGAAGGAAAACACCTTCTGTTGCAGCAATAATTAACCCTTCTGGCAGGGACGGGCTTCATAAAGCCTTTTTCGGCAGCAAGGAAATACTCATCCCTATTTATAAAGAATTGAAGGATGCAGTGAAAAAACATCCTGAAGCAGACGTGGTTGTTAATTTCGCATCCTTCAGGTCAGCATATCCAACCACAATGGAGGCACTGGGTTATGATTCCATAAAAACAGTAGCAATCATTGCTGAAGGAATACCTGAAAGGAGAACAAAAGAGATTATTGCTGAAGCAAAAAAAAGAAAAAAGAGCATCATAGGACCTGCTACTGTTGGTGGTTTAAAGGCAGGCGCATTCAAAATAGGCAACACAGGAGGGATGATAGATAACATCATAGAATCTAAGCTGCACAGACCCGGCAGCGTGGCATACGTATCAAAATCAGGCGGCATGTCAAACGAGCTTAACAACATCATCGCTAGGAACACTGATGGTGTTTATGAAGGTGTTGCAATTGGTGGGGACAGGTACCCTGGCTCTGTATTCATTGACCATATACTAAGGTATGAGGCAAACCCTGAAATAAAAATGATTGTTCTTTTGGGTGAGGTTGGCGGGACAGATGAATACCAGGTTGTTGAAGCTTTAAAAACTGGAAAAATCAAAAAACCTGTGGTTGCCTGGTGCATAGGAACCTGTTCCAAGATGTTCAAATCAGAGGTCCAGTTTGGTCATGCAGGTGCTCTTGCAGGAGGGGAGACTGAGACAGCGGATGCAAAGAATAAGGCATTGAAAGAGGCTGGTGCTATAGTACCAAATTCATTTGATGAGTTTGATAAAAAAATCAATGAAACATACAAAGCCATTGTGAAGAAAGGGGTTATTAAAGAGAAAACAGAGCCTGAAAAAACCGTGATGCCTATGGATTATTCATGGGCAGTTAAGATGGGAATGATTAGAAAGCCAACAAGTTTTATTTCCACAATCTCAGATGACAGAGGGGAAGAGTTGCATTATGGTGATATCTCTATCACAGATGTGTTCAAAAAGAATATAGGTATTGGTGGTGTAATCTCTCAGCTCTGGTTTAAACGCCAGCTCCCGGATTATGGTAATAGATTCATTGAAATGGTTTTGCAGATCACAGCTGACCATGGCCCTGCAGTATCAGGTGCGCATAACACCATTGTCGCAGCGCGAGCAGGAAAGGACTTAATCTCATCACTTGTTTCAGGGCTTCTCACAATTGGGCCCAGGTTTGGAGGAGCGATAGACGGGGCAGCGCAGATGTTCTCCTCAGCATACGACAGAGGGCTTACCCCCTCCAAGTTTGTGGATGAGCAAAAGGAAAAGGGTGTGAATATCCAGGGGGTAGGTCACATGGTGAAAAGCGTGCAGAACCCTGATATGAGGGTTACCATAATAAAGGATTATGTCAAAAAACATTTCAAAGCAACGCCTCTGTTAGACTATGCACTTGAGGTTGAAAAGCTCACAACAAAGAAGAAAAACAATCTCATTCTGAATGTGGATGGCTGCATAGGCATCTGTTTTGTGGACCTTCTCAGAACATGCGGGAAATTCACAAAAGAGGAGGCTGATGAATACGTTTCAATGGGCTCACTTAATGGATTGTTTGTCCTTGGTAGAAGCATAGGGCTCATGGGTCATTACCTGGACCAAAAGAGGTTGAAGCAGGGGCTTTACAGGCATCCATGGGATGACATATGCTATATGACAAGTAGCTAGTAGTTAGGGGATAGAAGTCAGGGGTTAGGGCGAGGGGAAATGGTATGAATAAAAAAATTAAAAATACGGATGAAAAAATCTGGCAAAAAATGTTGGTGGTAGGAATAATAATAGTAATGTTTTTGAGCAGCACACCTATGACTGGATTACATGCAGAAGCAGAAACAAAAAACACAGATGCTAAATCTGTTGATGGAACAATCACCCTATTTTCTGATGATATGGAAGGAACTAACTACTGGGAAGCGACAGGATGCTGGGAAAGAGGAGAAATTTCTACGCCTTTAGGAAAAAATTCAGCGAAAGAAGTATCGCCACTTATTGGGGATACTACACCACCAACTGTTACTGGTCATGTACCATCAGTTAGTGCAACTAATGTTTTAGTTGGAGCAAACATAGAAGTCACATTCTCAGAACCCATGAATACTGCAAGTGTAGAAGAAGCATTTTCTTCTACTCCTTCTCTTGGTTCAGGTACATTTACTTGGGGTCCTTTAGAGAAAACTTTCACATTCAACCCCAGTTCTGATATGGCATACTCTACAACTTATACGATTACTATAGGTACAGGAGCACAGGATAAAGCAGGTAATAATATGGTATCACCGTATTCTTGGTCATTTACAACAAAGGCGGCACCTTACAATCCAGGCAATTGTTTTGGAACAAAACTCGCAGGTGATTATCCAAACAATGCGAATGACACTTTAACATCACCCACAATTGACCTTATAGGTGCAACATCTGCTACACTCACATTTTATCATTTATATAGAATGGAGTTAAACCTTGCTGAGACACAAGCGTATGATGGCGGTGTTGTAGAAATCACGACGGATGATATAAGCTGGTATCAAATCCAACCAGTAGGTGGTTATCCATTTTCTGTCGATTCTTCTGCAAATAATCCTGCATTTGACACAGGTACCAAAGTATACTCGGGTATTGTTGATTGGGGACTACAAACTTTTGATCTATCAAACTACGTGGATAACAGAGTCAGGGTTAGATTCAGATTTGGAAGCAACTCTGCTGGCACAAGACTTGGATGGTATATAGATAACATCAATGTCACTGCTACATTCCCACTGAATGATATCGGTGTGATGCAAATCGGTGTGTTCAATCCTGCGAGGAGAGATAACCCTTACAATAATATTGTTCCTCTCGGTTGCCCAATCAAAATTTATGGTATGATAAGAAACTATGGAGTAAATAATCAAAACCTGTTTGATGTAAGTTGCACAATAACAGATCCAGACAGTGTTGATACTATTCTTACAAAACAAATATCCCTTGGTCAAGGGAATATCACAGATGTCGTCTGGCAGTATATACCAAGGAAAAATGGGAACTATACCATAAAAGTATCTACTGGTTTGCTGAGTGATGAAAGGGCTTCAAACAATATGCAAACAGTGAATATTCAAACAGATACTTTCATCTTCCTAGATGATGGTGAATACAGCCCAGAAATGGGTGGTTTAATATATACTAATCAGAGTAATATTAACCGTTCTGCTTGGCAGATAACAAACACAACCAGTCATGATGGAACGCAGTCTTGGTGGTGTGGGAACAACACAACAGGATATTACATGAATAACATGAATGAACCATTGATAACACCACAGATTTATCTTTCAAATCTTTCAGACTGCAAACTAGTGCTATGACAATATAGTTATGTTACATAATATTTAGATAATTTTTTATAGTATATAAAGTATTAAACACCTTTCTTTTTTGATGATGTAAGGACATCCTTTTTGTAAAAGGACATCCCTACATAGGTTGTGTTTAATCAAACCCAAGAAGTAGATATATCTCCACCTATAAAAATTAGTTGGTTTCAACAGTATCTCCGAATCCCCTAAACAGCCAAGATATCTCACGCTGACCGTCAGCCTTTTGAGAAAGAAAACTTTGAGGTGGACATACTACTGGGAGACCCCGGCCGTTCTCCCAGCCTGACATCACATA